>Ga0268253_10000328_pt1 | contig 11377 bp, 7 predicted proteins | sample AgamicMgMarz_FD_200250 | JGI IMG/M metagenome (GOLD analysis project Ga0268253, IMG submission 200250) | Agave microbial communities from Guanajuato, Mexico - Mg.Ma.rz (v2) (version 3) | ecosystem: Host-associated > Plants > Phyllosphere > Phylloplane/Leaf | place: Guanajuato, Mexico | collected... | reverse complement strand
TCGCTAATAACATCTGTACCATATAGGGCATTATAAAGGCTTCCCCACCTTGCATTTGAAGCGTTAATAGCATAACGAGCATTATCAACCGGGACAACTAGCTGCGGACCGGCTTGGAAGGCAATTTCATCATCCACCCCTTCTGTCGTAATATGAAAGTCTTCTCCTTCAGGTTCGAGATAGCCAATTTCTTGTAAAAATGTTTTATATTCAGCAAAGTCCATCTCTTTATTTTCTCTATGCCATGTATTGATATTGGTTTGGATTTCATCACGACGAGCTAACAATTTTTTGTTTTTTGGAGACATGTCATGTACCAATTTTTCAAAATCAACCCAAAATTGTTCCAGATTCAGTCCGCTTCCAGGCAGCCCATCTTTATTGATAAATTCAAAAAGTACCGAAGCCACTTGAAGATTACCTACTTTCACATATTCTCCCATGATGTATTCCTCCTCTAAAAATTAGTTTGACTCCCGGCATACGCCGAGATAATTTTCTTAAACCAGGTGATCTCTCCTCCCTTTGAACGGGTTCAATACTTAATTTGTTTCCGATTTCAAGTTCTCAAATTTATTGTTTTGTTTTCTTATAATCAATTCCAAGTTTATCGTTAGAGATGTCCAATATAGTCAGTATGGTATGAACACCTTTTTTTCTTCACTCGCAAAATGAAAGCCCATTTTTTAAAATAATCACTTTTTGTTTCCATTTTCAGGTAGATAGATCGGTTACTGCCCGACCTCCAATTTATTCATTAATTTATTCCAATTAATGAATTTCTCCAAAAAAATCGATATAATGACACCCATAATGAGACCATTGGTAATGAAAGGCTGCAAGAGGACAGGTATACTGCCGAATAATGCTGGCGGGATGTTCATAATGCTAACTCCAACTAGGACCGGCCCTGCTAAACGGAGTATCGTTTCAGAGTTGAATAACGTTCCTTTCAGGCTGTTTAATGCGGTCCCGAACAATTGAAGGTATGCGACAAATAAAACAGCGTTACCTATTGTTAATGGTATTGTTCCTAAGAATCTCCCTAATGGCGGAATAACTCCAAGGAGAGTAAACAAAAATCCGCTTATAATGAATGGCTTTCGTTTCAATAGCTTGGTACTTTGTAAAAAACCTATCGTAGATGTAAATGGTGTAAAAGGGACCAAGCCAAAAATCGAAGTGATAAACGCAAAAATACCTGTTACAAAAATAGATCTCCTGTATTGACTATGTTCCACCTTTTCCTTGTAAACATCTGCAACAGCTTGAATAGAAGCGAAAGAATTCGTTAAATTCAGAAGGACAGCAAAAAAGGAAACAAAAATAATACCAATATTCAAGTTTGGAGTTCCAAGGGGAAAGAAAGTGAATGCCATACCTGAAGAGCTAGCCGTCGGAAGATCTGAAGGGAAAATAATTCGATATAATGACCACCCTACGATAATTCCGATCAGGATTGAGAAATTGCCTAGTATTTTCCCTCCTTTAATCCTTAAAAAGCCGACGAAGATGACAATCAAGATTGAAAACAAACTGACAGGGAGATCAATTGTTCCACTTTCGGTTATTTTAAACATACCTTTGAAGAAAATAAAGATGAGCTGAAAGGTCAGTAAAAATATATAAACACTTATCACCATCGGCTTAATTACTTTTTGTATGATATAAATCAGGTTAAATGCCGCAAGCAGTACGGTTACAGCTCCAGCCAGCAAAATACCTGTTGCAATTCCTCCCCCTACGGTTGCAAAATCCAATCCGAGTGCAGATGCAGAGATGCCCATATTTATCATCAGACCCCACATTAGCCCTGAATGGCTGTCCAATAATGGATAACGATGCCCAACCCATGCCTGCAGAATACAGGATATTCCGGTAAAGATAAAGGAGCACCTTATCGTCATTTCAATTGTTTCTGTAGGAAGCTGGAATGCTGCTCCTACAGAAATTGGTACGACAACCGTATTGGCAAAAATAAAAAAAAGCCACTGTAAAGAGGAGAATAATGTTACAGTAACTCCTTGCTGTTTCATCTTAATCATCACCATTTCCGATTTCTGGATTTTTATAAAATCTGTTTGCTAGTTTTTAAGGAAGCCAATCGTAGAAATTACAAAATCATCACTTTTTATAAATAAAAATATAAGCGAAGCGCTGTCTTCATTACAATCGCTTCGCCTTAATCACTTTTTTGTTTTTAAAAAGAAGAAACTTAAATTATTTTGTAATGTTTAATAAACTTAGCCTTTTTCTAATATCTTGTTATATCCATAGGCAATGCCCCTGCAGCAAAGCCTACAAACATGAATCGACTGTTTCCTGTATTACGCATTCCATGGATTTGATTAGGCTTGGCCAATACTACCATTCCTTTTCTGATCGTGATCTCATTCTCTAGGTCAGGAAAGTATGTTCCTTCCCCCTCAATGCAGACCCAAATATCATCAACATTCGAATGGGAATGTAAATATACTTCCTGCTCAGGTTCAAGACACCAAACTGCCCCAACAGTTTTATCCGTTTCATAGAAATAATTTTTTTGTGGTGCATTAGAATCGAATTTTGCTATTTTATCGATTTCAAAAACTCTTTCCTCTATTATCGACTTTTTGTTCAAAATTACATTCTGGTCCATACCTCGGCACCTCTTTTATATTTAATGGTTTTGAATTACACTTACCGGATCTCCCTAAAATACAATTCTGCCCGCATTAAATCTCTTGAAGTTGTCATTTACTCATTTCTTCTAAATGTTGTGACCTTTTACAAGGATGCATCACGATTACAATCTTTAGAGTAAACATATGTTAAACTTTCTCTGCCTACCGCATATGCAGCTTGATGTACATATGGACCCATAAAAATGTAATCTCCTTTCTTTACAGGAACCCACTGATTATCCAGGTTATACATCCCTTCTCCCGAGAGTAAGTAGGCTCCATGTTCTTGCACATGTGTTTCGATGAACGGATGAGATGCAGCGGGATCAAAGGAAAGAATATGAAAATTCATATCAAAATCTATATCAGCAGGCAAAAGATCCTTAAGATGGACATTATGCATATCATCATAAATCCTGAATTCAATGTTGTTCGCATGGTTTGAATAAACCCATGGTCTCCGTCCTTCAAGTGGACGATACTTTTGCTTATATAGGAATAGTTTAGAATCTCCATCCGATTGGTTTTCTAAATACATCTTTGTTCCTGGCGGACAATATAAATAACCGCTTTCATCGAGGACAAACTCTTGTTCACCTGCAGCAGCTTTTATTTTCCCTTCAATAACATAGACAAATGTCTCAACATCTTCTTGTCCACCAAACCCTTCGCTGTTCTTTCCATCCTTTTGCATTGTCACAATGTAATCGACAAAGCTTGCTCCAAGCTTTGGAGAACCCAAAATGGAAATGATACAATTCTCAAATCCCGGTACAACATTATTGACCAATCCTTCAGGTGCAATTAAAGCATATTTACCGTGCTCAATTATTGATCTGCTTGCTAATAAATCTTTAGGATAACCCATCTTTTAAACTCTCCTTTTAATCGTATTTTATTTGAAATATGTGACTCATGGTGTGCCCTGTTCCCGCTATAAATCAACTTATAATTGAAGCTTCTTTCCATATATTATTGGCTTGTGTTAGAAACGATTAAGTCCCTTATATAAATATTAACCGCTTTCATTTAATTAGTCTTTATGCCTAATCGATAAAAACGTTTTATATTTTTGTTCATTATAGATAAAAAGATTTTCTCCATTCCTTTGTGCTTAACAATCCTAGATTTTAATTTTTTCCACAGTGGTAATGCTTCCATTTTCAAAAACAATATCCCCATTGACGATCGTTGTTGTTACTTGCCCTTTGAATGTCCTGCCTACATAAGGCGACTGCTGATGACGGTAGAACAAATCTTCCTTTTTCAGCTCGAAGCTTTTGTTCAGATTAACTATCGCCAGATCAGCGTCGCTATCAACGGCTATTATCCCTTTATGGGGATAAAGGCCAAATAACTTAGCTGGATTTGTTGATGTTAATTCAACAATTTTCCCCAGAGGAAGATTACGGTTGAAATGCCCCTCTGTCAACATAATATTGAGCGTAGATTGGGCACCGGAAATCCCACCCCAAGCACTGAAAAAGTCATCATTTATTACTTCTTTCATAGAGGCAGGTGCTGGTGAATGATCGGATGCTATTACGTCAATTTCACCGTTTGCTACAGCTTCCCATAATTGTTCTACTTCTTCATCATCACGCAGTGGAGGGCAGCATTTTGCCAAACCGCCTTTTTCCTCTAAGTCTTTTAATGTCAAAGATAAATAATGAGGGCATGTTTCTACCGTAATATCCAGGCCTCTTTGTTTTGCCTGATTGATGACTTCCACTACTTTGCGGCTGCTCGCATGAACAATGTGCAGTTTACACCCTGTAGCTTCTGCATATGAAATTATTCTTCTTACCGCTTCAATTTCGGAAATTATCGGTCTTGATTCGACGAAGTCTTTTGCAGTCGTCTTTTTTTGTCTTTGTTTTTCTTGTGCAAGCTGATCACAAATCACTGTACTTTCAGCATGAACGGCTAAAAGTGAACCTACAGAGGCAATTTCTCTCATCCCTTTAAAAATCGTAATATCATCGACATGATTGAAATCGACAATTCCGCTCGGTGACATAAAAGCTTTAAATCCAATTACTCCATTTTCATCAAGTTCCTTAATATTCTCAATATTTTCCGGTATAAGTCCACCCCAAAAGCGGCAATTGATTACCGACTTTTCTTCGGAGCAAGCTCTCTTTAATGCCAAATATTCTTTATTGATTGTTGGTGGTGTACTGTTCAATGGCATATCAAAATAGGTTGTCACCCCACCTGCCGCTAAACTTCTGCTACCAGTTTGAACACCTTCCCACTCAGTTCTGCCTGGCTCATTGAAATGAACATGAGTATCAATTAATCCTGGGAGGATGTGCTGCCCCTCAGCATTAATTTCTCTTGTTGCTAAAGCATCAATATTTTTGCCAATAGTCACTTCTTTAATTTTCCCTTCCTTAATTGCAATATCTCCTTGAACAATCGAATCAAACATTACAAGATTTCCATTTCTAATGAGTAAATCATATGTAGCCATAGGTTCATTCCTTTCTATGGGAAATCAATTTTTATAAAAACTTTTAAGGAGAATCCTCTTTTACAAGTTGCATAATGAAGAAACGAACAACTTGCTTTGAGCAACTGAAATCGTATATATTCGGAATTAAATACAACTATTACATTCTGAACATCGTTTTGAAATTTAGTAGATTCCACTAAAACTTCTATCAAGCAATTTTGGAATGAAACTTACAATCCATTTCCCCAACTTAATCGCATCCACCTTTATTAAGACAGGAAGCGAGATGCGCAGCCTTGGCTGTTATCTTGTTTTGTACGGCATTTCCTCCGCGGTCTTCATTGTTTACTCCTGCTTCAATAATTTTTAAATATTCGGACTTTTTACGTTTCCATCAATTAAGCCCCTTTAACCACATCCTCTCGTTCCTGTTGCGCTTTTTAAACAAAAACAATATAGATGAACGAATGCGAGCATCGTACCTGAGAAAAATGATAGAGCAAATAATAGCTTGAGAGCAGGAAAAAACTGGAGGATTGCATGCGCTTCAAAATATAAATATAGTTTCTAAATATAATAAAAACTTGGGATTTATGGAATGTAAAAAAAATCTTGAAAACAGTTTCATTAACCTTCAATCCTCTATACAATTGATTATAAGCGGATTCATTCACAAAATCATTATGCGATGTAAACAATTTCCATTTAAATTTTTGTCCAAATTTAACAAGATTCGTTTGCTTCCCTTTCTAGTAATAAAAACTGACAAAATGTAGAATTAGAAGGTGTATGATGAAAAAGGTAGAAGATTTATTTATCGTTGATGTGTTTCAAGAAGCCAAAATTATTGCTGGACATGCCGGACTTAAAAGGAAAGTAGAATCAATTGAGATTTCAGAAACACCGGATGCCATCAATTTTTTAGCTAAGAACTCACTATTATTGACAACAGGATACGCTTTTAAAAACGACCCTCATGCATTATGCAATCTCATTTCCCAAATTAATGAACTTCCATGTGCAGGGATTGCCATTAAACTTAAAAGATTCATTGATAAGATCCCGCAGGATGTAATCGAATTGGCTGACTCATTAGAATTTCCAATTATTCAAATTCCAGAGACATTAACATTAGGTGCGGTTGCTCATCAATTATTAAGCTTTATATGGGATAACCAAATTGAAGAGTTATTCTATGCGATGCATATTCACAAGGAATTTACCAATATGATGATAAAAGGCTACAGTCTGAATTCTTTAATTGAAAATCTTGGCTCCCTATTAAAATGTCCTGTTCTCCTACTTGATCCTATTGGTGATGTGACTTCCTTTTCTCATCATTTTCGTACAGGAAATATGAAAATCGTTATGAAAAATGTTCAAGAACACATTAAACGTGATATAGAAACATACCTAGAGAAAAACCAGCTCACAATCGACATCCAGAATACGGACATTTCTATAAAAATGTTTCGGGTGAAAACAATGCGTCCCTATCCCTATTTTCTATTAATTCTTCACCCTGAGAAGCTTTCATACCCATCATCACAATTAGCTATAGAACAAGCATCAACAGTCATTTCATTCACGCTGCTTAAAAACGAGGCTATTAGAGAAAACAGTCGTTTGTTAGAAAATAACTTTTTTGCTTCCCTTGTTGATGGAAAGATTTCTAACAAACAAGAAATTATTCATAGGGGAAAACAGCATGGCTTAATCGACAATATGAAATACGTATGCATTGTATGTAAGATTGATGATGATAAACAAAATGCTTTACAAAAAAGTGCAGACATAATGAATAGATTATACGACTATTTATATAAATTTTTACATAAATCATTTTTAAAAATAGATACTAACAACATCGTTTTTATGAAAGATGGATATTTTGTTATTTTGATGCAAGCTCCTCTGAATATTAATGATTCGATTAAAAGCATAATAGAAGAAAGGCTGAAGGAGTTCCAGAATGAGGCTTATTCAAATCTAAAAATTTCGTTGTCGTTTGGAGTTGGTAACTTTTCTAATGACCTTACCTATATCCACCTTACATACGAAGAGGCAGTGGAAGCATGGACAAATGGGGCTGAACTGTTTCAAAATAAATTTATCAACTTTTACGAAACCAAGCAATTAATCGAATTGATTCGGTTAATTCCCGAAAAAGATTTAAAAAAATTTTATGAAAATACTTTACGTTCTTTATCCTACCCGAAAAATAAAGATGAAAAAGACTTAGTTAATACCTTATTGGTATATTTGGATAATAATTGTGAACTTGCTATTACATCCAGGAAACTGTTTGTTCACCGTAATACCGTTAAATACCGAATTGCCAAATGTGAGGACATGTTGAATTATTCCGTTCATGATGCAAAAAACTCACTTCATTTACGTATAGCATTACTCATGAGTCCAATTTTCAGGGGCAATAGTGATTAATAAGTTATTGTAATCACTACTAAAGCAGATAATGACTGAAGGTAAACTGCCCACGCAGACAGAGATCAATATAAAGAGTAAATCTCGACTTTATTTTCTGGAAGTGTCTTGGATTATGGAGGAATCCAGGAATGTCAGTGGCTCTTTTTATGAACATACAGAACTCCTTTTATTACATTGGATCATTGTCGATACGCATGACTGTTTCATCGAATGAAGGATCTTTGTCCTATAATTGAAATGTATTCATTTTGAAAAAACTCGTGATCCGATACAGTCGGATCACGAGCTTTTTTGTAAGTTCTCTTTTAGTTGATAGCTAAAACATATAAGTTCCTCAATATTGTTTTGTGGCTATCTTAATCACTGTAGAGTAAAGGACTCTAGCTCCTGCACCCATATCTTCTACAGTCACGAATTCATCTGGGTGATGACTAAGACCATCTTTACACCGAACGAAAATCATTGCAACATTCGTTACATCCGCCATAGCCATTGCATCGTGACCAGCACCGCTTACAAGACTGATAGCACTGCCATCCAATTCGCTAATGGACTCCTCGATTACTTTAATCAATTGTTCATCACAGTATACAGGATCGGCTTCCATGACCTGTTCAAAATGAATTTGGAGTCCTCTAGCTTTTGCTACTCTTTCACTTTCAGTTAATATGGCATCAATGGCTTTTTTCTTACGATCCACATTTAAATCACGGATATCCAGCGTTCCTGTTACAAGGCCAGGTATTACATTACTAGCACCCGGACTTACAGTAAGTTTTCCGATGGTCGCCACTAATGGTTCATTTTGGATAGCGATGTTCTCAATGTAGGAAATGAGATCACTAGCTCCTAAAAGCGCATCTTGTCTAAGGGCAACAGGAACTGTCCCTGCATGTCCAGGTTTCCCGATAATTTCAAAATAAAATCTTGTAGCACCAGCAATCCCACGAACTATGCCGACAGGTTCATTCTCCTTCTCAAGCACAGGCCCCTGTTCGATATGAAGTTCCAAATAAGCAAGAAGTTCTTCTGGAGTACGACTAGCGTCTTTATAAGCATATGGGTCAGCAATACCAATTCCTTTTAACGCTTCAGCAATTGTTATTCCTTGTTCATCTGCTCTTTCTAAATCTTCAGCAGTAAAAGTTCCCGCAATCGCTTTACTACCAAGGAAAGTTGAGTGAAACCTTACTCCTTCCTCATCACAAAAACCTACCACTTCGATTGGATTGTATAATATAATGCCATTATCCTTAAGAGTTTGAACAACTTCTATTCCAGTTATAACTCCTAGAATCCCATCATATTTACCTGCTTCAATCACGCTATCTAAATGTGAACCAATCATTAAAACTGGAGCTGTAGGATCTTTCCCTTCATAACGTCCGATTATATTATTAAGAGCATCTTTTCTTACCGTCATCCCAGCTGCTTTCATCCACTCTTCAACTAGACTTTCTGCTTTTAAACTTTCCACTGTGAAAGGTAGTCTAGTGACACCAACAGTTGTGGATGAACAAGCAGCAAGTTCTTCGGTTCTAGCGTTGATTCTTATAGCATCAACATCCTTCTGAAGTTTAACCAATCGATCACTTCCCTGCCAATTTAATCTCTAAGTAAAATTTTTGTTATTTAAATCCAGTTACTTAATATGCAAAGTCATATTAACACTTTATTTAGTCGTTGCTCAATAGGAATTCTGCATGATAAGCTAATTAAAAGTTAGATTAAACGGTGACAAGCAAAATCACTTGTCACCGTTTAATACATATCGTACATATATATATAGGCTAACTAACTAAACGCCCTTTTTTTGAATGTAATAATGACCATGCATCAACGAGAGTACGTTTTGACTGTGCAATTACAATATCAGATGATTCTGTACCGACAGGTTTTACTTCAAAAGCGACTATATTCTTTATACCTTCACCGATGTAACCAATTTCTAATAGAGATCGTAAATACTCCGCTAATTCAGGAACATCAACTTCACTTCCTGGATATCCGAAACGCGGATGCTGATCGCCGTAAGCAGGATCAGAAGTATCTTTAATATAGCAATTTCCGATATGGGCATGGTTAATATAATCACGAGCTACCGTTAATGCATCATGAGACGTTTCACGCTGCATTGGTAAATGACTTAAATCAAGCATTAAACCGAAAGTGGGATCTACTTTACGAACTTCTTTTGCAACTTCAACAGCAAGTTTATTAGAACCGATTAAACATTTCTTATCAGTCTCATCATCAAATGTTTCAAGTGAAAGTACTAAATCACCTTTAGATTTTGCATAATCGCATAATTCTTTGATAGAATTCGTTAGTAATTGTAAGGCAACATCTTGTTGGGTATCTGGTTTAGCCCCACTTAAGAAACCAAGTTTAGCAGCATTTACTTCGTAAGCCTGGTCAATTCCGCCTTTAACTAAATCGATAGCCCTTCTACGCTCAGCTTCATCAAAAGAATTAAGGTTTCCTTTGTTTCTTAATAGAATCGGTTGTGCACCAAATCCTACATTCATTCCACCGGATTGTAAAATTTGAGCAGCCTCTTTACGTTCTTCAGGATTGTTAATGGATGTAATTTCAATTCCAGAGAAAAAATCATCTTGTACAATTTTCTTAATTGTTTCAACAGCTGGGCCATCTCCACCCATTGTTTCCGGATAAGCCATGAAGTGAACAATTCCGACTTTCATAGAATTATGAAGATTTGCTGACATTGATTCGCCGATTTTTCGGCTTCCCTCCTTTAATGAATTATTTAAGTACAGTCAAGACTGCTTTTCATTACTAATATGTTTTTTTGAAGCAATAGGTTATATCCTATTGCTTCAAAAAAATCACTTCGATCAAGAGTATTTATTATTTAGAATAATCAATTTTTTCAGAGTACTTGAAGCCGTTAAGTGCACCGTTATTAGAGAATTCGCATGCGTTCTTAGGATCTGGATCAACTATAACTTCGATTAAATATGGTTTACCTGAGTCAACTGCACGTTGCAGAGCTGGTTTGATATCATCATAATGTGTAACAAGCTCACCACGAACACCCATACCTTCAGCCGTTTTAACAAAGTCGATTCCTCGCTCTTCATTATCACATAATTCATTTTTGTAAATTAAGTCCGTAGAAATTTGACGTTCATTATAGAACCAGTTTTGTTGTTGACGAATCAATCCCATTAATGAGTTATTCATACAGAAAATAATGACCGGAATATCATGCTTTGCAGCTGTAGCAATATCTTGCAATGACATCCCCAAGCTTCCATCGCCAAGGATGTTTACACTTTGTCTTTCAGGAAATGCAAGTTTCGCTGCCATTGCTGCACCAAGGCCCCAACCCATTGTCCCCGCACCACCAGTTAATAAATATGTTCTTGGTACATACGTTTCAAATAATTGAGAGGACCAGATTTGGCTGATACCGCAGTCATGTGATACGAAGGCATCGCGATCTAAGAATTCACGAAGTTCTCGCAATGCACGCTCTTGTCTGATTGGAAGTGTTGTGTAATCCGTTTTACGTGCCCATTTCTTACGCTCTTCAGTTAAGTTAACTCTAGTACCTACTTCGGCAGTTGCAGCTACATGAGCGCCAAGTGCTTTATGGGCTTCTGCAAGTTTAACCATGAATGTTTTAACATCAGAAACGATACCTAAAATCGTTGGAACAACTTTACCAATTTCCTTATTATCAAGATTTACGTGGATAATTTTCTTACCGTTTTGTGTGAATACCGAAACATTACCAGTTGAACGATCAGCGAAACGTCCGGCAAGGTTGATTACTAAGTCC
>Ga0268253_10000320_pt1 | contig 11453 bp, 7 predicted proteins | sample AgamicMgMarz_FD_200250 | JGI IMG/M metagenome (GOLD analysis project Ga0268253, IMG submission 200250) | Agave microbial communities from Guanajuato, Mexico - Mg.Ma.rz (v2) (version 3) | ecosystem: Host-associated > Plants > Phyllosphere > Phylloplane/Leaf | place: Guanajuato, Mexico | collected... | reverse complement strand
TTTATAAAAAAAAAAGAAAAAAAAGAATTTTTTTTTTAAGGGCTTTACTAAATCATATAACGAATTATATATTCATCTTCTCCCTTTATATAAATAATATAACGAATTATATATTCATCTTCTCCCTTTATTTGTATGTAAATATAAATCTACAAATACAATTTTCCATAGTAATAAATAGTATTTATCTAATAAGATTATTTATACTATTTATCTTATGGGATAAGTTATACTATTAAATAAAAAATGATACTCATAATAACAAATTTTACTTTTTTCATAACAAGTTACAAGTAAGATACTTTTTATGTGAAATTTAGAATTTAAATCATTTATATTTTTAGGACTTATAAATAATATAAGTTTGTTAAAATTAACGATAAATTTTTTTCTAATTTCTTAAGTTTTCTAAGATAAAAAGATTAGTATCAGAATTTAGTTTACTAATATTATTTTTACTAAAAATAGTAATTAAATTAGAAAGTCTTTTTTCGAATTCTGTAAAATCTTCTGCTATCTTAACTGAATTTTGTTCTGGCTATTTAAAATTACTTTTTTGACTATTTACAATTACTTTTTTGACAAATTTAATTCTACAAAAGTATTTTCAATTAAAGTAATACCATACATTACAACTGTAAAGTACAAGAAATATAAAACAGTACTTATTTGACCAAATTCAATAAATGGTGATTCAACATGTTTAGCCCCTAATTGCATTAATATTAAGAAATTAGCAACAAATACAAAGAAAGCTCATTTACTTAAAGGTCTGAATTGCATACCTCTTGATCTACTTACATCTGTAATAGGTAGTAATAGTAAACTAAGAATAGCAGCAAACATCGCTATAACTCCTAATAATTTATTAGGAATTGATCTTAATATAGCGTAGAAAGGAAGAAGATATCACTCAGGTACGATAGCTGCAGGTGTTTGCATAGGATTTGCCCAGTTATGCTAAAGGTTATCTGTTGCTTTTATAATCTATATATATAAAATATATTTCATAAAGACAAATTAATTAAAAAGTTATATTTTAAGGAGTATTATTTGAATCTAAGAGAATGTTACTTTTAAACTCTGCTGTTAGGAAAAAAGCTTTATATTGTCCACCACAAGTTGAACACATAAACGCTTTAGACTTAGGTAATCTAAATGTAAAAACTAAATAAACTAAAGTTTAGGTTATTTTTAAACAAAATAAAAAATTTCTTTAATCAGTAAATTTACGCTTAGCTGCGGTAGATTTACTAACAAGATCATAATCCCCATTTTCTAATTTTGCTTTTAAAATATTTACCATTCTTTTCTCACTATTTAGATTAACATTAGTATCCTTTAACGCTGATTCAACTATTTTATATTCACGTTGTCATTCATCCATAAGACCTTTACTTTCACAATATGCTTTTGTGTTTAATACTTCCTTGAAATCCTTATCTGCAGCAATAGCTTGCTCTTGATAATATGAAATGTTTGCTTCTAATTTAGCAATTTTTTCCTGTAATTTAAGAGACATCTCTGTCAATGTATCCATAGCATACACAACTTCCGCATTTATCAAAGTATAACAAATATATATTAAAAATATAATAACATTCATTATCTTTCTATCATGTAAAATTACTCAGCATACTATGGAAGTGTAATAAAATTGTAGATTTAATCTACTTACGTTTATAATAGGTATTAAGAATGTTATAAATATAAAAAATAACATTATTAAAACCCCCAATGGTATATGCATACAGTTAGTTAAAGGGGTTATCTGTTATCATTATCGTTTTTTTCCTCATTGCAGGTAGGTATAAAATACATAAAAATAGCAGAAAACAATTAAAAAGTGTTATACTTTAAAAAGTATAAATTTAATCTGAGAAATTTTTATTTTTATATATTTATAGCTACTCTAAAAGTTTTACCTTATCTACTGAAAGTTGAAGACATCATTGACTTATTAGATTTAGAAAGTTTAATGTAGAAGAAAAACGTACATGTCAACCCCTAATAACTTTATTTGGTGTATATAGAGGGTAGATATAATACTATCCTCAATCCCTACGAACCTAAACTGCCTTTAATCAAATAGTTAAACAATTTATTCAAGCTTCCTTTAGTAGTAGGTTGAATCTCATCAGGTTCAATCTGTGTTGATTCCTGATGAGATATAAAAACATTTTTACTTTTAGTCTCTAAACAAGTATAGAAAATTACTAGATAACAGACTGGCCTTTAGCTATATCCCTGAATAGGTTTAAATTCTTCATTTAACGGAAATCATAAAGATTTCCTGCACTCTTTCAAGTGGGGCTTGACTATATCTTAAGCATTATTAATAATAACGCCAACCAACTTTTAGTCGATGAACTGCACACCATAATAATCTGTTTGGTCTCTCTCTTAAGTAGGGACCTAGAATAATTATGCTGCTTGGCTGCGGATTACCCATTTATCTTCTATTAAGATAATCTGTCTCGATTTTACCATATCACGAGTCATTACCTGTGCCATAAGATATGTTACCATTCTTACTTGGTTGAAACAGCTTTAGGGATTTCCCGTCAATTTGATGGTTTGTAGCCAGAAGTTCATTCTGACTGTAACTAGCTTATACCAATTACATAATTTTCACTATCTCCTAATACGTTAGGCATGAAAAATACAAATAATGATAATACAAATATGAATGCGAACACTGTAATCAAATCTTTAAATAGGTAATAAGGTGCCATAGATATTCTTTCATAATTTCCTGATATACCTAGAGGATTTCCTGATCCAGCTGTATCGTGTAAAACAATCAAATGCATTAGTGCTAAAGCAGCTAATACAAAAGGTAAAACAAAATGTAATGAGAAAAATCTATTCAATGTCGCATTGTTAACAGAGAAACCACCTCAAATGAACTCAACTATATCTTGTCCCACTCAAGGGATTGCACTCATTAAATTAGTAATAACTGTGGCACCTCAAAGGCTCATTTGACCATAAGGTAAAACATAACCCAAGAAAGCAGTAGCCATCATTAATATAAATATAACAGTACCAATAGTTCATACTAAAGTTCTTGGTGCTCTATATGATCCGTAATACATACCTCTACCTATGTGTAAGTAAACAATGAAAAAAAATGCTGAAGCAGTATTACTATGTAAGTAACGTATTAATCATCCGTTATTTACATCACGCATAATATGTTCAACACTATTAAATGCTTCGGCTACACTAGGATTGTAATGCATAGCTAGTGTTACACCTGTAATTATTTGTATAATTAAACAAATAGCTAATAAAGAACCGAAGTTTCACATATAGCTTAAATTTAAAGGTTGAGGTGCATCAATTACGAAAGAATTAACTAATTTTAAAATTGGATGACTTTTTAATAATCTCATTTTTTTTAATATTATTATTCAATAGTTCTTTAATCTAGTAAAATCATTTCACAGTATACATTACATATAAAGGATTTACTAGTAAATCCTTTATTAGTAAATTATTTACTGTAAAAAAGTTTTTTAATGGGGTACTAATATATTATTATTAGTATATTGTAAATTATCTGTGTTTATTTTTTTTTAATTAAATATAAAAATACATTTAATGTAAAAACAGATTTAATGTAAAAATACATTTAATATAAAAATAGATTTATTTTATATGTACATTCTTTACACTACTATGTATTTTTATATACCTATATTTTTTAAAAGTATTCTATACATCTGTATATGTTTTAAATAAAAAATTCTTTTAAAGGAAATTCATAAGAAACAAGTGATTTAAACACTTAACCTGTTCTGATTATTTTCTTATTATTTATTAAAAAAAAATAATAGATTGCTTTACCAATTAAGCTAGTTTCTTTTTTTTTTACTACTTAAATGGTAATCACTCTATGAATTGAAAGGAGTTAGCTTATAATCAGAAGAGTACTATTTTCAATGGGCTTTATTAAAAAAATCTTCTCCCATTGATTCTTCTATAAAGAAGGATTTCTTTCTTTTATAAGAAAAGAAGTTGCATATTTTTTTATGTTATATAAAAAATAGTACTATAACATAATAATTATAAGGTAATATGATCATAATAATAATGACATATATTATTTATAATTATTATACGGATGTATTTAATTACTATGATGTTCAGCAAAAACTGATACACACTCAGCCAAAGTTTCTAACCCTTGATTATAAAAATCAACACCATCTTGTTTTGCCGAATTGATCTCAGTAAGCTCATCCTCTGTAACACCGGGTTGAGATTCCTCTTTTTCGGCTTGGATATCTATTGACTTTTTACAATCACTAAGTACTTCCGCCATCTCCTCAACTCTTTTTTCTAATCGTACAGGATCATTATCAACCTGTTTTCCTAATGTAAGACCACTAGGTATCTCCTCTACAGTCCTAATAAGTTCATCCACTTTAGCATGTAGTACACTAGAAGCACAAACAGGAACATATGGAAAACGGTACTTGAAAAGTTTTAATCCAAATTTTGCTACATATAAAAGAAAGATCGTAAAATGCTTAAATAGAGGTACAACAATAAATTTAAAGAATTTAGATTCAATACTAGATTTAAAGAATTTAGATTCAATACTAGATTTAAAGAATTTAGATTCAATAATAGATTTAAAGAATTGGAATATAGATATAAAACGAGATTGGTATAATTCTAATCCAAAGGATCTATATCTTCTAGAATAGGATGATACAGATGAATATAAAAACAATGATAAAGACACTAATAATAGTACTATAACAATAGTATTGTTATTATATACATTGAATAAAAGATAAAACATTAGCCCTATTAAAATATATAATGCATATGATGTAATAACACCAGTGTTTAATTTAGCTATATTGTTACTTATATTAAGTAATCCTTTCTCTAATCCATAAGGTCCTACATACTCTACACATCCTTTATCTATTACTTTAGTAGTCTGTCCACCAAGTTTTAACACAACACCTGTAATATATTTATTATAAAATAATTCTATTAGGAAACGCTGGTTAAAGAAACCAAATATATTATAACCTATTCTAGATAATTTAAAATAGATTAATATAGTAGGCAAGAATTCAGACAACACTATAGCGATTATACTTAATGAGATAGTGAATACTAAAGGTAATAGTTTAAATAAAGTTGGTACTCCAAATTCAGTATCTAACATTATTTCATGAGAAGGATGTATAAATAAAGCATTATCTGAAAAAAATCCTGAACCCAATCCTATAAACATATCTTTTGTTATAAACCCAAAGAATATAGAGAATATAGCTAAGATCATTAAAGGTAAACTCATGTATATATCACCTTCATGTGCATTTTTATAGTTTATTAAAGGTCCATTAGGATTTGTTAAGAATGTTAAATAAAGTACTTTTACAGAATACAATGTAGTGAACATTGCTCCTATTGTAGCAATAATATAAACAACAGTACTAGAGAAAAAATACTGACCATAAGCAGATTCTAATATAAAATCTTTAGAATAGAATCCAGTCATGAAAGGAAAGGCTACTAAACTTAAAGAAGCTATAAGCATTACAGAATAAGTAAGAGGTAAAAATGGTCTTAATCCTCCATATCTTCTAAAATCTTGATTATCTGCTACAGCGTGAATTACAGATCCAGCTCCCAAGAATAATAGTGCTTTATAAAAAGCATGATTCACTAAATGAAATAAAGCTATGTTATAAGAAGATAAACCTATAGCTATTACCATCATCCCTAATTGACTCATAGTTGAATAAGCTATAACTTTTTTAATATCCTGTTGGAATAACCCTATTAAAGAACTGAATACAGTTGTAATTGTACCTAATACTAAACATAAAGTTAGCACTTGTGTACTATATTCTATTAAAGGAGACGAACGCATTAAAAGGTATACTCCTGCAGTAACCATAGTGGCAGCATGTATTAATGCAGAAACAGGTGTAGGACCTTCCATTGCCATAGGTAATCATAAATGAAGTCCTACCTGAGAACTTTTAGCCATAGCTCCAATTAATAAACATATACCTACAATTTCAACAATATGTTCGCTCATATAAGAAGCCAATGAAAATACTGTTGCGTAATCTAAATTACCAAATGATAAGAATATAACAAACATACCTATAGTTAAAAAACAATCACCAACTCTATTTGTTAGAAACGCTGAAAGAGCACTTTGATTTGCTGCTATTCTAGTATATCAAAAACAAACTAAAAGATAAGAACAAACCCCAACACCTTCTCAACCTACAAACATAACTAAGTAGTTATCACCAGTAACCAAGATTAACATCATAAAAGTGAATAAGCTTAAATAGCTAAAAAATCTCTGGTTATGAGGGTCATGACTCATATAACCTATTGAATATACATGTACTAAAGAAGAAACAATTAATACAGGTATAAGCATAGAAACAGTTAATGAATCAAAAAGAAAAGCTCAGTATACACTTAGTGATTCTGAGTCAATTCATCTAATTACCTGTATAGCTACAGGTATATTGTTAAATCCAACTTCAAAGAAAGCTAATACAGCTAATATTGTTGTAGATACAACAGCTGTACATGTAATAATATGTGATCCTGATACTCCGGATTTTCTACCAAAAAACCCAGAAACTACTGATCCTAATAAAGGTAAAGTTACTAAAGCTAAATACATTATTTAAATTCTATGTTAATATTTCCTCTTAATCTGTAGAAAGCTACTAAAATACCTAAACCTATAGCAGATTCTGCACCTGCTATAGCAATAATATATATAGCATAGGTTTGACCTAATATATCGTCGAAGCTAAGTGAACTAACCAATATTAAAAAAGTAATAGCCAATAGCATTATTTCAATTGAAATAAGCATTAATATAATATTTTTTCGGTTTAAAACAAAACCTAAAATACCTATTGTAAATAAAATTAGTGATAAGTTCATTGTATAAAAATATAAAGTTAATGTCTTTGAAAAAAAAATAACTATCATAGTTATTATTTTTTTAGAGTTGTATAAAAAAATTTTTTTTTATAAAAAATTTTCTTTTCCTATAGAAAAAATATTTTTTATGGGAAAAAGATATTTTCCATTAAAGATACCGCTCTACAAATGGCAAGCAATACATGGTTGGAATTTAGCAAAATATAAACAGAAATAAATAGGTTTTCATAGTAGATAATTTTCAGTTAATGACTACTTACTCAACAATGTAATCCAAAAGTTCCATTTTTAGTTTTAGAATTAATTACATTGTATTCTAAATTGGATTTCATATAACCTCTTAACATAGTAGAGGATTCAGTATTGAATGAAGAACGTACGTTTTTTAAGGGACCTGCATGTCTATTCTTAGAAACAGATCTCTCAGCTGTTAAACGTCGAGTTAATCTACCTGCTCCTTCAAATCTTACTCCACTTACTACTTGTGTCTTAAGAGTTTTTACAATATTATCTTTATTAACTTGTTCAATATTATCATCGAACGTTATAAGTGTGTGTAAATCTGGTATTTTTACCATTTTTAATATAGCTTTTCTTAAAATTGTTACTATACTATTTTTTCTATTTCTTAGCTTTAGAGCTAATGCAGACACAAAAGCACCACTACTTAAGTGTATACCTTTCAATTCAATTACATCCATTACTGTTTTTTTTTTATATAATTTTTCTAGTAAACTAATTATACCATAATTTCCTCAGTTTAAGTTCATGTTATTAAATCTACTTTTATTAAAATTAATTGATTTAGAATAATTAAGTATATCCGATTTTGTTTTAAAATTTTTTTTTGCTAATTCAGTTAAATGATCGTATGTTTTAATTAAATTAACATACTTATAGGTTATAAGATTCATAAAGTGTTCTATAACATTTGTTATATTTTTAAAAATAGAAATATTTCATTTATCTAAAATGAAAAAGTCATTTTTTAATGTGTGAAAAACTCTGTTTTCAATATCTGAAGAAGATGCCTTATTTTTCGACAAATTTTCTTTTTCATTTATTCACATAGTATTAGACATAGATATTTTCTCAATAGAATCCTTTTTTTTTGAATTTGATATTATAGGTTTCCCCAGATTTAGTTCATTTTCTGCTATATATTTCATTTCTTTTCTATTATTATTTTGTTCAGTTATGATTAATGTAATAAAATTTCTTATTGATTCTTCAATAAGTAGTTTACTTTTATTAAATATAAGTAAATTAAGAATAATTTTATTATTATAATGTCTTACCTCAATGTTGTTAACATATACTTTATCAGCTGAATAACGAATTTTGTTATCACGTCTACGTTTAAATAATATTTTAATTTTATCTTGTAATGTATTACAGTAAGTATAAATTAGTTTATTAACTACTTTATCATTAATAATTAAGGATTTTATATAAGATTTATTGTAAGAGTATACACTATTAAACCATTCTTTAGTAGGATATGGATAAAAAATTGTTTTACTTTGTGTATTTTGTAAAAATTTACTTTGTGTTTTAGTTTTTTTTTCTATATTATAATTAGGATCTAATCCTTTATTAATAATATTTTGATAATTTTTGAATAAAAATGACATTAATTTTTTTATGTATTATTGGTATAAATTTAGGAAATAGTAAAAATATATTTTTACTTAAAAAACAAGATATGTTATTAACATTATCGAAAAATTGGTTTAAAGTGAGATCTATTCAAAAAAAAATGCTTTAATAGCTAAAAAATAAGTGGTTTAAATACCTAATCTGTCGCGTGAAAAACGGATGCTATATTTTCGAGTGAATTCATGTTTATTTTTAATGAAAAGAGTAAATTTTATAAGTTATTTTAACCTATAAGTAAACCTAAGCCAGGAGAGAAATTTGAATTCCCACTATTAATGCATGAAATTAATGTTCTACCAATTGAACTATCCTGGCATTTCTTTTTAAGAGCTTAAAGAATTATAAATTATAAAGTAAAATCGATTTTACATAAAAAAAGATATGTGGTTTAAACAAGTTATTGATTGTAACATTTTTACAAAAAAAAATATGCTTATGATAATTATAATTTATATAAGAATAGTATTCTTACTATATATACCGGGAGGATACCCTGAATCGAACAGGGAACTTACTGTGCCACATACAGTTGTTCTGCCAATTGAACTATATCCACCTTTACTATGTAGGGGTGATTCGAACACCCATAAGTAAATACCAAAAATTTATGACTTACCATTAGTCTACTACATATGAATAATTATATTTGTATTTTAAAAAAAATTAAATATGTGGATTATATAATATTATATAATATTATATATATGGGTAATAAGACTCGAACTTATATGAATGAATTTCACCCCGTCCTAAGCGGGACCTGTCTACCAATTTCAGCATACCCATTTATTTTTTATTTTTATTTTTAAACGAATCTAAAATTAGATACTGAATAGTATCTAACTATATTTCCGTTTGTACTTTTTATATATTTCCAAATAAATCTTTGAACTTATAGCCTAAAAAGTTTTAAGAGTACCGCTTTATAGTATATACCTATATAATAGATTATAGATATAATCTATATATTATATACATAATAAATATAAATAATAAACAACGTCGATACGTAAAAAAAATCTATTGCCTGAGATAAGATTCGAACTTATAACCTAAGCATCTTCAGAGCTCCGCTCAGCCAATTGAGCTTCTCAGGCTTCTTTTTTATTTTTATTATATATCTGTTTAAAAGTAACTTTTTACTACCTATTGGTAGTACACTTACATAGAAAAAATTATTCTGCTTATATATTCAATCTAATGATTTTTACTTTTCCGTTTACAGTCACTATAATATATATAGCTAAAACAGTTTTTGAAAAAAAAAAGTATCCTATTTGCTCTTGAAATTTTATTAGACTTTTTACAAAACAGGGATGTTTTTGTTAGGTGTTATTCATACTCATAATACTTTTTATTGATTATTCATGTGTAAATACTAAGTATGAAACTAATAAAACATTGAAAGCAGAATAGTAACCTTTGTTAAAAACAAAAAAGTTACATCCTATTTCTAATATACTAGTTATTTTTTTTTCATAAATTGAAAGAATTGCACTTTATTTATAATTTAAATCTAATTAGAATTTAACTAGTTTAACCTTTAAATTGTAAATAGCTTCTTGAGCCTAGTCTATTTAACCATATAATGGAGATATTAGGACTCGATCCTAAAATAACGATATGCAAAATCGCAGTTTTACCAATTAAACTATATCCCCTTAAGTCAATAGATAAGAATATATATAGTATATACTTTTAGACCCAAGCGGGGATCGAACCCGCGCGTTTAACAGTGAAAATGTTACGTCTTAACCACTTGACTATTGGGCCTTAAAATCTAGAGATAAACCTATATTAAAATGTAAATATAAATCTATATTTAAATGTAAATTTAAACCTAAAGAAATATAAAATAAAAGTTTATATTCATATCCATATAAGGCCAGAATGATTCGAACACTCATCTGAGCTATTATGAGCAGCTTGCTTTACCTACTAAGCTATGGCCTTTAAATATGCGGACAAAGGATTTGCACCTCTATTTACTGGTCATGAGCCAGTTATGTTACTATTACATTAATCCGCATGAATAGTTGTAAATAGGTGTATTATAGATATTTTAACTATATATAGATACCTTTACAAATAGCCCAGTACGAGAATTGCACTCATATCTTCCGATTACAAAACGGGTGCATTACTATTATGCAAACCAGGCTAAATAAAGTATTTTTTTTATGATAAGTATGTTATTTAGTTAATAAGAAAAAGCTAGAAAAATTAGATATCTCCGGTTAAAGAAATATAGTTTTTACCTAGCACTTAGTACTTTGTACCTAAGAACATCAAAGCCCTTTCAGCCAAAGCCTATCATCCCTTTATTCATATGATTATAAATAGAGTTAACTATTTGTAACCATATAATAATTTGGAGTCGTAATGTTATACTACGTTTCTCAGAGTATCCTAAGGCAAGCTTCGTGCCTAGATGCATTCAGCACTTATCTTGACTAACATAGCTTTCCTGCCCTGCCTATACTATATTCTTTATTTAAATACTTGAGTAATAAAGTATTAACCCATTCTCTACTTCAATAGGAAACGACTTTCAATTCGTTTACATTACTTTTATTTTAAACTAAATATTTCTATCTAGTTATTATAAAAAACCCATTCTTTCATTTTGACCTTGTTAATATTAAGCGTATAAACAACAGGTAAACCATAGGTTACCATACCCAACTCCTTTCGTACGAAGGGGCTATCCTTATTTTACTCGATTTTCCTCTAGAAGATAGAAACCATACTGTCTCACGACGTATTTAACCCAGCTCGTGTAGCTCTTTAATCGACGAACAGTCGTACCCTTCATGATTCCTGCATTCATGTGGATGAGC
>Ga0268253_10000312_pt1 | contig 11584 bp, 10 predicted proteins | sample AgamicMgMarz_FD_200250 | JGI IMG/M metagenome (GOLD analysis project Ga0268253, IMG submission 200250) | Agave microbial communities from Guanajuato, Mexico - Mg.Ma.rz (v2) (version 3) | ecosystem: Host-associated > Plants > Phyllosphere > Phylloplane/Leaf | place: Guanajuato, Mexico... | reverse complement strand
CGAGGTGGTTGCCGAGGCAGACCGTGCGGGCGAACTCGAGCGGGTCCTCGGGGGTGACCGGCCAGGGCTGCAGCCAGCAGCGCAGCTCGTCGAAGCCGGCCGCCGCGAGCAGCCCCTCCGTGTCCTGCGGCGACGCGTAGTTCCAGGGTCCCTCGAAGTCGCTCATGTACTCCGCGTAGGGCTCCTCCGCCGCGACCTCGTCGGCCAGCCGCCGAAACGAGTCGATGTTGCCCTTGCCGCCGCACTGGGCCACCAGCCGCCCGCCCGGCTTGAGCGCCGCGGACAGCCGCTGGAAGAGGCGCTCGTGGTCGCCGATCCAGTGGAACACGGCGTTCGAGAAAGCGGCGTCGACGGGCTCGTCGAGCTCGAGCTCGGTGAGGCTCTGGCACAGAACCGTCGCGCGGCGCGGCGGCAGCGCCTCGCGCGCGTGCTCGACCATCGCGGGCGCCGAGTCCACAGCCACCACGTGCCCGCGGGGCAGCCGCTCGAGCAGCAGCGCGGTCACTCGGCCCGAGCCGCAGCCGGCGTCGAGCACGGTCTCGTCGCCGCGCAGCGGCAGCCGCTCGAGCACGGCCCTGGCCATCTCCACCTGAGGAGTGGAGACGCGGTCGTAGCTGGTGGCGTCCCAGTCGCGTGCGCTCACGCGAGCGAGGTGGTCACCGGCCCGCTGCGCTCGCGATCGGCCTCGTAGGCGTCGATCGCCTCGACCTGCTGCAGGGTCACGCCGATGTCGTCGAGGCCCTCGAGCAGGCGGCGGCGCGTCTCAGGATCGATCTCGAAAGAGGCCTCGCCACCCTCCCAGCTCACACGCTGCGCCTCGAGATCGACGGTTGCCTCGCCGGCGGCCATGACCGCGCGGACCTCGTCCTCGGCCAGCACGACCGGCAGCAGCCCGATCTTCGTGCAGTTCGAATAGAAGATGTCCGCGAAGCTCGGCGCGATGACCGCCTCGAAGCCGTAGTCCTCCAGCGCCCAGGGGGCGTGCTCGCGCGATGACCCCGACCCGAAATTGCGGCCAGTGGCCAGGATCGGATTGGGCGGAAGATCCCAGCCGGGCTCCTTCGCCCAGTCGTAGAACAGGAACTCGCCGAAGCCCGTCCGCTCTACCCGTTTCAGGAACTGCTTCGGGATGATCTGATCGGTGTCGACGTCGTTGCGGTTCAGAACCGAAACGGGACCTCGAACCGTGTGGATCGCTTTCACTCCCACCCCCTGATGTCCACGAAGCGACCCTCGACGGCTGCCGCGGCGGCCATCTTCGGGCTGACCAGATGCGAGCGCGCGCCGCGCCCCTGGCGGCCCTCGAAGTTGCGGTTGGACGTGGAGGCCACCCGCTCGCCAGGCGCCGCGATGTCCGGGTTCATCCCGAGGCACATCGAGCAGCCCGCGGAGCGCCAGTCGAAGCCGGCGGCGCGAAACACCTCGTCGAGCCCTTCGGCCTCGGCCTGAGCCTTCACCTGCTGGGAGCCGGGCACCACCATCGCGTCGACGGACGAGGCCACGCGCCGCCCGCGGACCACCTCGGCGGCCTCGCGCAGGTCGCCGATGCGCGAGTTGGTGCAGGAGCCGATGAAGACCCGGTCGACCTGGATGTCCTGGATCGGCGTGCCCGCGACCAGCGCCATGTACGCCAGCGCCCGCTGCTCGCCTTCGTCGCGCGGCTCGGGCACCGCCGCCGTCACGTCGGTGACCATCCCCGGCGTCGTCCCCCAGGTGACCTGCGGGGACAGCTCGCCCGCGTCGATCACCACCTCGGTGTCGAACGTCGCGCCGTCGTCGGTGCGCAGCGCGCGCCAGTCGTCGAGCGGCAGCGGGTCGGGCGCCGCGTCGCGGCCGGCGACCCACTCGAAGGTCGTGTCGTCCGGGGCGATCATCCCGGCGCGCCCGCCGCCCTCGATCGTCATGTTGCAGACGGTCATCCGCCCCTCCATCGAGAGACCCTCGATGGCCGGGCCGGCGTACTCGATCACGTGGCCCACGCCGCCGGCCACGCCGATGCGCCCGATCGTGCCGAGGATCAGGTCCTTCGCCGTCACGCCGTAGCCGAGCTCGCCCTCGTAGCGGACGCGCATCGCTTTCGGCTTGCGCTGCTGGAGGGTCTGCGTGGCCAGCACGTGCTCGACCTCGCTCGTGCCGATTCCGAAGCCGAGCGCCCCGAAGGCGCCGTGAGTGGAGGTGTGGGAGTCGCCGCAGACGATCGTCATGCCCGGCTGCGTTACGCCCAGCTCCGGCCCGATCACGTGCACGATGCCCTGGTGCGCCGATCCGATCGAGTGGGCAGGAACGCCGAACTCGCGGCAGTTGCGCTCGAGCGTCTCCACCTGCACGCGCGAGAGCTGGTCGCGGATCTGGGCGGCGGCGGTCGAGCCGTCGGTCGGGACGTTGTGGTCGGCCGTGGCGAGCGTACGGTCGGGCCGGCGCACCGGGCGCCCGGCCAGCCGCAGCGACTCGAAGGCCTGCGGCGAGGTGACCTCGTGCACGAGGTGGAGGTCGATGTAGAGCAGGCTCTCGGCCACCTCGTGGGCTTCCCAGATCTTGTCGAACAGAGATCGAGGGCTCGCGCCCGCCGGTCGCTCGCCGTTCAAGGTTTTCGGCATCGCTAGCTCCTGCGTAGGCCGGCGGCGACGACGGCGTAGAAGCTCGCCTCGTCGGGTCCGGGGTTCTCGAAGTGATGGGGCAGGTCGGCGTCGAAGGTCACGGAGTCGCCGCTGCCCAGGTCGTCGGCCCGGCCGCCGCAGACGAAGCGCACCTTGCCGTCCACGACCACGGCGGTCTCTCGGCTGCCGGGCTCGTGCATCGGCGGATCGTCCGGCTCCGCGGTGGACGCGCCGGCGGCGAGGCTGTGCAGCGACACCTCGGCCCGCAGGCCCGGCAGCGGCGGGGTGAGCACCTCGTAGCGGTGCCGAGTCCCGCCGCCGCGGCGCCGCTCACTGGCGCGCACGACGCTGACGCCGTCGGTTTCGTCGAGGCGCAGGAGCTGTGACAGGCTCAGCTCCAGCCCGCCTGCGATGCGCTCGGCCACCGCCAGCGTCGGGCTGGTCTCGCCGCGCTCGACCTGCGACAGCATCGGCGCCGACACGCCGCTGCGCTCCGCCAGATCGCGCAGCGACAGGGCCATGGCCTCGCGTAGGCGCTTGATCCGGGTACCGAACACGTGGCCGTTGACCGACATGAGCAGCTGTACGTTATCACGGACGTGTGTATGTTGTCTCCTCGCGCTGGCCGGCTGCGGGAGCGACGACGACGGCGTGCGCACTGATCGCTTCGAGCGCACAGCGCTCAACCGGCCGGCGGCGTCCGGCACCTCGACCGAACGCGCGTGCGAGCTCCTGCGCCCTCGGGACATCGCACGCGTACTGCGGCGGCCCCGGGTGCGGTTCACGGCATCGCCGAACGACTCGACCGATCTCTCGATCTGCGATTGGCGTGGCGGAGGCAAGCGCGTGCAGCTGATCGTCGATTCGGCGCCGCGGGCGCAGCTGCGCTACTACAACCAGCTATCCGAGCAGCTGCAGTTCCACAACCAGGATCCGCGGCGGCGCCCGTACAAGATCGAGGGCGTGGGCGACGACTCGGCCTATGGCGGCGCCGGTGCGTGGTGGACGCGCAGCAAGGGTCAGCTGGTGGCCTATGCCGACGCGCGCGTCCTGCGTATCCGAGCACCCCTGCGTGGCGACGCCGTGCGTGTAGCCCGGCTTACCTTCCGGCGGCTCAGCGAGCCTGGCCGGTAGGCCGTACGACCACCTCGTTGACGCACACGTGCGGCGGCCGCGTGACGGCGTGGACGATCGCGTCGGCGACGTCCTCCGGCTTGAGCACCTCACCGATCTGCTCGCGCGAGCGCGACATCGCCCGCACGACGACCGGGTCCGTGTTGTGGCCCTGGAGCTCGGTCTCAACGAAGCCCGGGGCCACGACGGTCACCCGTACGCGCGCGTGCAGCGCCTCCTGGCGCAGGGCCTCGGAGAACGCATGCACGCCGAACTTGGTCATGTTGTAGACGGCGGCGCCGGCGTCGGCCCGCCGCCCCGCCACCGACGAGACGTTGACCACGTCCCCTCCCCCACTCCGCGCGATCAGCGGCAGAGCGGCGTGCGTGCAGACGAGCAGTCCCCAGAGGTTCACGTCGAGCATGCGGCGCCACTCGGCCGTGTCGGCCCCGTTCACCGCGCCGAGCAGCATCAGGCCGGCGTTGTTGACCAGGACGTGCAGCCCACCGTGCTCGGCATGGGCGGCCTCGACGAACGAGCGGGCCTGCTGCTCGTCGCTGACGTCGACCTCGTGTATCGACGAGGGCCCCTCCAGCGCTTGCGCTAGCTCGTCGAGGCGATCGCGCCGCCGCGCCGCCAGGGCCACCGCGGCGCCCGCGCGCGACAGCGCCGTCGCTGTTGCCGCGCCGATTCCCGACGAGGCACCAGTGACCGCGGCGACACGGCCTGCCAGAGGCTGGTCCGCCATGGGCCCGCGATCCTACACCCGGCGATAATCTGCACGCACGTGACGCGCCTCCACCGCAACGTGAACATCGCCGCCGTGGTTCTCCCCTTCGTCGCCGTGCTGGCCGCGATCCCGATGCTGTGGAACGAGCTGGTCGGCTGGTCCGACCTGCTGCTGTTCTGTGTCATGTACTTCGTCAGCACGATGGGCATCACGGTCGGGTACCACCGGCTGCTGACCCACCGCGCCTTTGCTACCTACAAGCCGATCGAGTACCTGTTCGCGGCGTTCGGGTCGATGGCCGTGGAGGGGCCCGTGATCGGCTGGGTGTCAGACCACCGCCGCCACCACGCCCACGCGGACGAGGACGGCGATCCGCACAGCCCGCATGGCCACGGCGGCACGCTGCGCGGCCTCTGGCACGCGCACCTGGGCTGGCTGTTCGACCATGTGACGGCTGAGGGCGCGGAGAAGCATGCCCCCGACCTCGTCGAGGACCGCGGCATGCGCGTGATGCACAAGCTCTTCGGCCCGCTTGTGATCGCCGGTCTGGCAATCCCGTTCCTGGCCGGCTGGGGCCTGAAGGGCGAGCTCGCGGGCGGGCTGACGGCGCTGTTCTGGGCCGGGCTGGTGCGGATCTTCATGGTCCACCACGTGACCTTCTCGATCAACTCGATCTGCCACTTCTTCGGCCGCCGTCGGTTCAGCACGGAAGATCACTCCACGAACGTGTTCTGGCTGGCGCTGCCCTCGTTCGGCGAGTCCTGGCACCACAACCACCACGCCTTCCCGCGCTCGGCCCTGCACGGCCTGAAGTGGTGGGAGGTGGACCCAGGCGGCTGGGTGATCCGGGCGATGAAGCGGCTCGGGCTGGCCTGGAACGTGGTGCTGATCACCAAGGAGCGCCAGCACCAGAAGCTGGCCTCCGTGACGCCGCCGGCCGGCCCCAGCACTCAACCGCAGCAATAGCCGGCACCGTCCTGACTTTCCCACCGTATCGGGGGTCAGGACAGGACGCTGCCACTTAGAACGCGCGGCGCAGGACCGCCAGCAGCTCCTCGGGCCGCGGCGGGTCCGGCGTGTTGGCCGTGTAGGGGTGCGCCGCGACCGTCTCGGCCACCCCCGGTAGCTGCTGTTCGCGAACGCCGAGCGACCCCAACCGCGTATGGCCAGACCGCGCGGCCAGGGCAGCCAAGTCGACCGGCAGCGCCTCGCGAAACGCCCCCACCGCCTCCGGCGCCCGCCCCTCCATCAGCCGCGCCGAGTGCGGCAGCATCACCGCGTTGGTCTCCGCGTGCGGCGTGCCCGCCTCGCGCACAAGCGTCTGGCAGAGCGCGTGGTGCACCGCGATTCCGGTGCAACCCGAGGCGTACCCGGCCAGCAGGGCGCCCAGCGCCAGCGATTCCCGGTCGTCGGTGGCCAGCAGTCCCGCCGCGCGCAGCGCCGCCATGCTCGACACCGGGTTGGCCAGCGGCGTGTAGAGCGCCTCCAGCGAGTGCGCGAGCGCGTTCATGGCCGTGGCCGCGAGCGTCGCGGGCGGCGCGCTCGCCATCAGCTCGGGATCGGCCAGCACCAGCGCCGGGCGCACCAGGCGCGCGCCCTCCGCTCCGGCCGGCGTGCGGTGGAAGCCCGTCATCTCCGCGCCCGAGAGCGTGGTCGGGATCGCGGCGCAGCGGGCCCCGACCGCACCGGCAAGAGCCTTCGTCGTATCCACGACGCGACCGCCCCCGAGAGCAACCAGGCGCAGGTCGGAACCAAACGAGTGAAGACGGAGCAGCTCCGCGGAGATCTCGTCGACCCTGCCAGGCGGCACGTACACCACCTCGGCGGCCGCTTCAGTGAACGGCGGGAGCGCTGCGCGGGGAGTGGTCAGGAGGACGTGCGGATCGTCGGGCGGAGCCGCCCGCCCGAACCTGATCAGCCGCTCTCCGTCGCGCCAGGTGAACTCGGTCAAGGCGCCGGCGCCGCGCGCGCCTCCCGCTCGAGCACCCGCTCGGCCTCCGCGACCGCGTCGTCGGAAAGCACGTTCGAGATCGCTCGCAGATAGGCCTTGCCGGATGCCTCGAGGATGTCCGTCGACACGCCCACCCCGGAGGAGACCTGACCGTCCAGCTCGAGCAGCACCGTCACCTCGCCGAGCGCGTCGCGCCCGCCGGTGACCGCGGAGACGTGGAACTCCTTCAGGCGCGCGTCGTGGCCGGTGGCGGCGTTGATCGCGCTGAAGAACGCGTCGACCGGCCCGTCGCCGGTGAACGACCCGGACCCGACCGTCCCGTCCGGCAGCCGCACCGTGACCTTGGCCAGCGGCGCGCGCACGTTGGAGGCCTCCACCTCGAACGACTCGATCTCGAAGGCGGCGGGCGCCTGCTTCATCTCGTCCGAGACGATCGCCTCCAGGTCGAGGGCGGTGACCTTCTTCTTCTTGTCCGCCAGCTCCTTGAAGCGCTTGAACGCGCTGTTCAGAGCCGCGCCGTCCACCGTGAAGCCCAGCTCCTCCAGCGCGTTGCGCAGCGCGTGGCGCCCCGAGTGCTTGCCCAGCACGATCGAGTTGGTCTCGAGCCCGATCGTGGTCGCGTCCATGATCTCGTAGGTGGTGCGCTCCTTGAGCACGCCGTCCTGGTGGATGCCGGACTCGTGCGCGAAAGCGTTGCGCCCCACGATCGCCTTGTTGGGCTGGACCGGGTAGCCGGTCAGCCGCGAGACCAGCCGGGACGTGCGGGCGATCTCGCGCGTGTTGGCGCCGCTCCACACCCCCATGCTCGAGGCCCGCGTGTGCATCAGCATCACGACCTCCTCGAGCGACGCGTTGCCGGCCCGCTCGCCGATGCCGTTGACCGCACATTCCACCTGGCGCGCGCCGGCCGCCACGCCCGCGAAGGAATTGGCCACCGCCAGCCCCAGGTCGTCGTGACAGTGCACGGACGTCGTGACCATGGCCAGATCCGGGATCAGCTCGTACAGGCGCCGCCACATCTCCGCGTACTCGTCGGGCATCGCGTAGCCGACGGTGTCCGGCACGTTGATCGTCGTCGCTCCCTCGTCGAGCGCGATCTGCAGCACCTCGGCGGTGAACTCGAGGTCCGCCCGGGTGGCGTCCATCGGCGAGAACTCGACGTCCTCGCAGTACTCGCGGGCGTGCGCCACCGCCGCGCGCGCCTGACCCTTGACGTCCTCGCGCGTGGTCTGCAGCTGGTGGGTGATGTGGATGTCGCTGGTCGAGATGAAGGTGTGGATGCGCGGGCGCTCGGAGTCCTTGATCGCGTTCCAGGCGGCGTCGATGTCCTGGACGCCCGTCCGCGCCAGCCCGCAGATGACCGGGCCATGCACCTCGCGGGCGATCGCCTGAACGGCCTCGAAGTCGCCGGGCGAGGCGATCGGGAAGCCGGCCTCGATGATGTCCACCCCGAGGCGCCCCAGCTGCTGCGCGATCTCGAGCTTCTCCTGCCTGTTCAGCGAGATCCCCGGCGACTGCTCCCCGTCGCGCAGGGTGGTGTCGAAGATCTTTACTCGGTCCTTCTCGCTGCGGTCCACGTCCTGCTCCTGTTCGTTGGCCCTACCCGGTCTCCTTGAGCTTGCGGCTGGCGGCCGCCACGCGTTATTCCCCCCGAAGGGGGAGAAGAAGGAGAAGACGCAGGTCGGCCATGCACGACATGGAGACCGAAGCGTACAGGGTTCTCAGTCGGGGCCGCGTAGCGCCGACCAGCGCGATCGCGCAGGCCAGCAGAACCGCTCTCACAGCTCGAGCACGACCTTGCCGATGTTGCGGCGCTCGTGCAGGTAGCGGTGCGCCGCCGGGCCGTCCACGAGCGCAAACGTGCTTGCGACGACCGGGCGGATGTCGCCCTGCTCGAGCCAGCCCGTCAGCGGCTCGACGTACTCGTCGAGCGACTGCTTGGCGTCCCACAGGACGAGCATGTTGAGCCCGATCACCGACTTGGACTGGCTCATCAGCCGCACGACGTTGTGCCGCGGCATCTCGGCCAGCGTCTTGAGCGCGCGCAGCGGACTGCGGCGCTCGCCGGACTGCATCTCGGAGGCGCCGAAGCAGACCAGCCGTCCGCCCGGACGCAGCAGAGCGAAGCTCTTGCGAAAGCTGCGGCCGCCGATCGCGTCCAACGCCAGATCGAGGGGGTGCTTGGCGCCGGCGATGCGGCGCACCTCCTTGACGACGTCGACCGCCCGATAGTCGATCGCGTGATCGACGCCGAACGAGCGGATCGCGTCGTGCTTGGCGCGCGACGCGGTCCCGTACACCTCGGCGCCGACGAGCTTCGCGATCTGCGTGGCAGCGATGCCCACGCCTCCCGCCGCCGCCTGGATCAGCACCCGCTCGCCGGCGTGAAGCGCGCCGTAGCGAATCAGGCCGGCGTAGGCGGTCGCGTAGGCCACCGGGAGGGACGCGCCCTCGGCGAAGCTCCAGCCGTCGGGCAGCGGGACGAGCGAGCCAGCGCCGGTCGTGACCAGCTCGGCGTAGCCGCCGAACCGGCAGCCGCCCATGACACGGTCGCCCACCGACAGACCCTCCACACCCCGACCGAGCGACTCCACCTCGCCGGCGATCTCGTAGCCGACCACGCACGGAGGCTTGGGCGCCTCGGGGTAGAGCCCCACCCGGGCGAGCAGGTCGGCGAAGTTGACGCCGGCGGCGCGAACCCGCACGCGCACCTCGCCGGGGCCGGCCTGGGGATCGGGGCGCTCCTGGACGCGCAGCACCTCGGGCGGCCCGTGCTCGGTGATCACGAGAGCCCGCATGGCGGGATCATCTCAGGCCGCAGGGGGGCGCGAAAGTCGCGCGCCCGCTAGCCGTCGCGCTCGCGCTCGGCCCCCGCCGGCTCCGTCGCGTGGTGGCTCGGCCGCTTGTAGCCCGTTGCCGCCTGCACGCTCGACGGGCGCCACTTCGAGCCGCCGCGCAGCGTCGGGACTCGCTCCCGGTTGAGCGTGTCCGCGATCGCCTGCAGCGTCATCCCACTCGCCCGCATGGTGGCGATGCGGCGCTGGAGCAGCGGTAGGTCGGCCACCGCCGGCCGGCCGCGTGTCCCGCCCGATCGCTCGCGCGGCGCCCGCCGTGGTGTCGGGGCCAAGCCGCTCCGGCGCTCGAGCGCACCAATGCGCACCAGGGCGCGCGCCGCCAGGCGCCCCTCCTCGGTCTCCGTATCGAGGTCGATGTCGATCACCACCAGGCGCGCGCCGATGTCATCGAGCCACTCGATCACGGTTCCGAGGTTCGCCGCGGAGGTGCTCAGGCGATCCAGTCCGGCGACGACCAGGCAGCTCGCCTCGCCGTTCGCCAGCAGGTCGAGCGCGTGGGTCAGGCCGGGACGCTCGAGATCCGGCCCGGAGTAGGACTGGACGTCGCCGACGAGCTGGTGCAACACCATCCCGCGCGCCTCGCACGCCGCGCTGATCCGGCGGGCCTGATACCTGCCCTCGGGGCTGACCGCGCGCTTGCGCTCGGGGAACGTCGTGTACCCCAGGGCGCGCCCTTTCGCGGTCTGGGCGGGCGTTGCGAAGCGCTCCGAGCGCTTATCACCCGTTTCGGTCACCCATCTCCCCATCTGCGTCAATCCATTGTCGCGCGCGATCGACGCGCTGTCATCCCCCGCCCCCGCCCGCCGCCGGCGCCACGCCGGGACCGCGTACCCGATCAGCGCGGCGGCGAGCACCAGCAGCGCCGCGCCGCCCAGCAGGAGGCCGCCCGTGGGCCCGCCGCCGTCGCCGCCGGAGGACGCTGCGCCGCCCTGCCCGGCGGCCGCCGTCACGAGCGCCAGCGAGCTGACCAGGCCGAGCGCGGGGGCCGCGACCCACCGGCGATGCCGACGACGGCGCTGCGCGCGTTGCGTACGCATCTCCTCTCTGTTCCGCATGGGGCCGGAAATCCCCCCAGCAAACGTTCAAAGGCGTCGCGTAATTAACGCCGGTCGTTGCGTACGCGAGGACTATCGTGGTCGGGATGGCGATCCAGGAGTCCATCCTCGCCGCGGTTGGAGAGACGCCGCTGGTGCGGCTTGGGCGACTCGGCAAGGATCTGACCCCGACCTTGGTCGCCAAGCTCGAGGCGCTCAATCCGGGCGGGTCGATCAAGGACCGGGTGGCGCTCGCGCTGATCGAGGCCGCCGAGCGCGACGGGAAGCTCACGCCCGGCGCGACGATCATCGAGCCCACGAGCGGCAACACCGGCACCGGCCTGGCCATGGCGGCATCGCTGAAGGGCTACCGCGTAATCGCGGTGATGCCGGACAAGATGTCCAAGGAGAAGATCGATCTGCTGCGCGCGTACGGCGCCGAGGTCGTCGTCGCGCCCACCGAGGTCCCGCCCGACTCGCCCGAGTCCTACTACCGAGTCGCCGATCGCCTGACCGCCGAGATCCCCGGAGCGTTCCAGCCCAACCAGTACCGCAACCCCGCCAACCCGGAGGCGCACTACCTCACGACGGGCCCCGAGCTGTGGCGCCAGTCGGAGGGGCGGATCACCCATCTGGTGGTCGGCGTGGGAACAGGGGGCACGATCACCGGCGTCGGTCGCTACCTGCGCGAGCAGAACCCGGACATCGCGATCATCGGCGCCGACCCGGTGGGCTCGATCTACTCCGGCGGCGAGGACGCGGTCAAGCCCTACCTCGTCGAGGGCGTCGGCGAGGACTTCTGGCCCGACACCTACGACCCGTCGATCGTCGACCGCTACCTCACGATCTCAGACAAGGACTCGTTCCTGTGGACGCGCAGGCTCGCCGAGACGGAGGGCATCCTCGCGGGCGGCTCGGGCGGGCTCGCCGTGTATGCGGCCTACCAGGTCGCCTGCGAGATCGACGACCCGGACGCGATGGTCGCGGTCATCCTGCCCGACGGCGGCCGCTCCTACCTGTCCAAGATCTACAACGACGCCTGGATGCGGCAGTACGGGTTCATCGAGCGCGGCGAGACGTTGACGGTCGGCGACGTGCTGCGGCACAAGCACGCCGAAGGCGAGATCCCGCCGCTGCTCACCGTCGTGACCCACGCCAAGGTGCGCGACGCGGTGGCACTGCTGCACGAGCACCGGGTCTCGCAGCTGCCGGTCGTGTCCAGCCAGGACCCCCAGACGATCGTCGGGTCGGTCAGCGAGCGCGGCCTGCTGCGCCACGCGATGGACGACGCAGCTCTGCTCGGC
>Ga0268253_10000310_pt1 | contig 11630 bp, 10 predicted proteins | sample AgamicMgMarz_FD_200250 | JGI IMG/M metagenome (GOLD analysis project Ga0268253, IMG submission 200250) | Agave microbial communities from Guanajuato, Mexico - Mg.Ma.rz (v2) (version 3) | ecosystem: Host-associated > Plants > Phyllosphere > Phylloplane/Leaf | place: Guanajuato, Mexico... | reverse complement strand
GCCTGGTCACGCCCTGCCCGCTCTGCCACCTCAACCTGGACCTGCAGCAGCCGGCCGCGGCCGCCTTCGTCGAGCGCGACCTCGACCTGCCGGTACTGCACCTGCCGCAGCTGGTCGGCCTGGCGCTGGGGCTCGAGCCCACGGAGCTGGGCATGGGCAAGCACGTGGTCTCGACGGGCGACGTGCAGCGCAAGATCGCGCAGCTGGCCGCGGCCTAAGGCGCCGACGCCCTGAAAGCGAGAAGCCGACCACCTGGTCGGCTCTCGCGTAGGACGTACCCCAATCCGCCCCGGTAAATCTGAACTGCCTGCAACGCACAGGGTTCCGGGACTCGCGCGATAAGTCGCCACCCCTCGCGTGTGATCTTGGGGGGAGGCCAGCAGGTGAGTTCGGGGTACCCCGCGGGTGAGGTAGATCTCACCCCTATCCCCCGAATCGACCCTATATTCGGTTTATGCCAACCGTGGTTGCCGCCGCGTTCGAGGATCTCGTGGCCATCGGCCTGAAGGTGCTCGTCTCCGAGGATCCGCATCTCGAGCTGGTCGCCGCCGGCGTGGCGATGGGCGCGGTCGAGGTGGCGATCGAGCGCCACCGCCCCGACGTGGTGCTGCTCAACTACGGCACGCTCGGCAGCCCGGGGCGCGTGCTCGGCCTGCACCGGTCCTATCCCGACACGCGCATCGTCGTGCTCGCCAACCGGCCGACCGCCGCGGAGTGCAACCAGATGCTCTCGTTCGGCGCCACGGCCTGCCTCTCGAAGGACACCGAGGCGCGCGACATCGTCAACGCGATCCACCTCGCCTCGCGCGGCATGCACCTGCTGCCGCGCTCCGCGGCCGCGGGCGGGCTGCTGGACTCGGGGATCCAGGGCGCGGAGCTGCTCACGCCGCGCGAGGCGCAGGTGCTGGAACTGCTCCAGGACGGCGCGCCCAACGCCGAGATCGCGCACGAGCTGTCGATCGGCATCGAAACGGTCCGAACCCACGCCCGCCACATCTACCGCAAGCTCGGCATCGGCTCGCGCCGGGAGCTGGCCCGGCTGGCGCGCCAGGATCCGATCGTGGTCGACGACGAGCGCCGGCCGCTGACCACGTAGCGCCGCTCAGCGGGACTTCAGCGGTCGGGGGCGGACCCCGCCGCCATGCTCTCCCCCTCGCGCGCCACCGCGCTCGCGCCCGCCGGCTCCTCAGCGCCGCTTTCATCTTCTCAACAGAGGCGGGGAACCTCGGGTGGGGATGGGATCTCGTGACGCTCGTCCAGGGCCTGGCGCTGCTCGCGTATGCGGCGGCGGAACTGGAGCCCGGGCCCGCTTATCTCGCGTTCTTCGTGCTGGCGGTCTTCGTCGTGAGCGCGGCCGTCACCAGCGGCGGAGTGGTGGTGGGCGAGCCGCTGGAGAACCAATCGCGCTCGCTGGTGGGCTGGCCGCTGGCACTGGGCCTCGGCACCGCCGCGGCCGGCCTGTGGGGGCTGCGCCGCCCCTCCGGCGTCTAGGCGCGCGACGCGCCGAGCAGCCCGCGCACCTGGAGCAGCTCGGCGAGCTGCACCGCGTTGGTCGCCGCACCCTTGCGCAGGTTGTTGCCCACGATCCAGAGGTTCAGGCAGCGCTCGTGCGAGGGGTCGCGGCGGATGCGGCCCACGAGCACGTCGTCGCGGCCGGCGGCGTCCAGCGCGGTCGGGTAGAGACCGTTGGCGGGGTCGTCGATCACCGTCACTCCGGGGGCGTTGCTGAGCACCTCGCGGCACTCGTCAGGGGAGAGCGGGTCGCGCGTCTGCACGTTGGCCGACACCGAGTGGCCGGTGAACACCGGCACGCGAGCGCAGGTGGCCGACACGCCGATGTCGTCGCGGCCGAGGATCTTGCTCGTCTCGCGCATGCACTTGCGCTCCTCGGTCGTGTAGTCGTCGCCGTCCTTGAACGTCTCGACCTGGGGCAGCACGTTGAAGGCGATCTGGTGCGGGTAGACCGTCGGCGCCGGCAGCTCCTGCGCCTCGATCACGGCCTCCGCCTGGCGGTGCAGCTCCTCCACGGCGCGCTGGCCGGTCCCGGACACGGCCTGGTAGCTCGACATCACGACGCGCTCGATGCCGGCCGCCTGAAGGATCGGGCCGAGCGCCATGACCGTCTGCATCGTCGTGCAGTTGGGGTTGGCGATGATACCGCGGTGCCCCGCGAGGGCGTCCGGGTTGACCTCGCAGACGACAAGCGGCACGTCGTCGTGCATGCGCCACTGCGACGAGTTGTCGACCACCACCGCTCCGGCGTCGGCGAACCTCGGAGCCCACTCGGCGCTGATCGTCGAGCCGGCGGAGAACATCGCCAGGTCGAAACCCTGGATGGCCTCGTCGGACAGAGCGACCACGGTCAGGTCCTGGTCGCCGTAGTCGATCGTGCGTCCGGCCGAGCGCTCCGACGCGAACGGCACGACCCCGTCGGCCAGGAGCGACCGCTCGCGCATCACGCCCAGGATCGTAGAGCCCACGGCCCCGGTCGCACCGACGACCGCGACCCTCACGAGGTGACCTTGGGCCGGTGGTCGCCGGACGGGTCCTCGGGCAGGACGGAGTCGGCACCCAGCTCGAATGCGGTGTGCAGCTCGCGCACCGCGGTCTCCACGTGCTCCTCGCGCACCACGCACGAGATCTTGATCGGAGAGGTGGAGATCATCTCGATGTTCACGCCGGCATTGGCGATCGCCTCGAAGGTCTTGTGCGCGACGCCGGGGTGACTCTTCATTCCCGCTCCGACCACGGACACCTTGCCCATGTGCTCGTCGGTCTGGATCGCCGCGAAGTCCAGCTCGTCCTCGAGCGGCTCGAGCGCCTCGCGCGCGCTGACCAGATCGTCGCGCGGGACCGTGAACGACATGTCCGCCAGGTGCCCTTCGCTGGCCGGCTCGTTCTGGATGATCATGTCGACGTTCACGTTCGCGCCGGCCAGGGCCCCGAGCACCGCGGCGGCGATTCCGGGCCGGTCGGGTAGGCCGAGCAACGTGATGCGCGCCTCCGAGGTGGAGTGCGTGACGGCGGTCACCAGTGGTCGTTCCATCGTCATTTCCTCGTCCTGGATCACGGTACCGGTTCCCTCCTCGAAGCTGGATCGGCAGTGGATCGTGACCCCGTGGTTGCGCGCGTACTCGACGCTGCGCAGCTGGAGCACGCCCGCGCCGGACGCGGCCATCTCGAGCATCTCCTCGAACGTCAGCACGGGCAGCTTGCGCGCCTCGGGGACGATCCGCGGGTCGGCGCTGAACACGCCCGCGACGTCCGTGAAGATCTCGCACACCTCGGCGCCGAGCGCCGCGGCGAGGGCGACGGCGGTGGTGTCGGAGCCGCCGCGGCCGAGCGTGGTGACGTCGAGCGAGCCCTGCGACACGCCCTGGAAGCCGGCGACCAGGACGACCTTGCCGCCGTCGAGCGCCTGGCGGATGCGCTCGGCCTTGACCTCGATGATCTTGGCCTTGGTGTGACCGCTGTCGGTGACGATGCCCGCTTGCGAACCGGTCAGGGAGATCGCCTCGAAGCCGAGGTCGTTGATGACCATGGCCGCAAGCGCGCAGGTCACCCGCTCGCCGGTGGAGAGCAGCATGTCCATCTCGCGCGGATGGGGCCGCTTGGAGACCTCGTGGGCGAGCGCCACCAGCTCATCGGTGTGCTTGCCGCGAGCGGACAGGACAGCCACCACGTGGTCGCCCTCCCTGGCGCGCTCGACGATGCGCTGGGCAGCGCGCGTGATGCGCTCGGCGTCGGCCACCGAGGTGCCCCCGAACTTCATGACGACCGTCTCCGGCATGACGCCGAAGCCTAGAGCGCTTCGACCTCCACGCGGTTGTCGTTGAAGGTCGGCGCGTTTCCCAGCTCGGTCAGCGTCTGCGACGTGGTTGCCTGGGCGCTGCGGCCGCCCGCGTAGTCCGCGTTCCACCAGCCCATCGGGGCAACCAAGACACCGGGGCGGGCGTCGTCGGACACCCGGGCGGCGCAGAGGAACGAGCCGCGATCGTTGAACACCCTCACCTGCTCGCCGTTCTCCACGCCGCGGGAGGCGGCATCGAGGGGGCTGAGCACCACCTCCGGCGCCGGCTGCGCCGAGTGCTGGCGCCGCTGGTTCGCGAACGTCGAGTTGAGGAACAGGTGCGTCTTCGGCGTGATCATCGCCAGCGGGAAGCGCTCGGCCAGCGCCGAGTCGACCACCTCGGCCGGTGGCAGGTAGTCGGCGTGGAGCGTGACCTTGCCGGTCTCGGTCCCGAACCCGCCCTCGGCGTGCGGGATCGGGCCCTGCCCGAGGTCGATCTTGCGCCATCCGCGCGTCCGCAGCTCACCCTCGTCGAAGTCCGCCAACAGCGCATCGATCAGCTCCTCGTCGCTGTCGGCGAAGCACGGATCGTCGAACCCCAACGCGGCGGCCAAGAGCCGGAACGTCTGCGTGTTCGACTTGGCCTCGCCCACCGGCTCGATCGCCGGCTCGTTCCAGGTCAGGTAGTGGTGGCCCCACGAGAACAGCACGTCGCGGTGCTCCAGCTGGGTCGTGGCGGGCAGCACGACGTCGGCGTGCTGCGCCGTGTCCGTCATGAACTGCTCCAGCACCACGACGAACAGGTCGTCGCGGCGCAGCCCGTCGAGCACCCGCTCCTGGTCGGGTGCGATCGCGGCCGGGTTGGAGTTCCAGCACACGAATGCCTTGATCGGGGGATCGAGCGCAGGATCGGTGAGCGCCTCGCCCAGCCGCGACATGTTGATCGTGCGCACCGGCCCCGGCCGCAGGTCCTCGCGCTTGAGCGGGTACTCGGTCACCGCCGCGGCCGTGGCGAGCGGGATGTACGAGCAGCCCCCGCCGCGCTCGCGCCACGCGCCGGTAAGCGCCGGCAGCGAGGCGATCGTCGAGTAGGCGGCGGGCGCACCCAGGTGGCGCTGGGCGCCCACCCCGAGGCGCAGCAGCGCGGGTCGGGTCGAGGCGAACTCGCAACCCACGCGGCGGATGTCCTCCGCCGGCACGCCGCAGATCGCGGCGGCATCCTCGACGGTGCCTGAAGCCAGCGCGGCGAGCAGCTCCTCATAGCCCTCCGCGTGCGCCCGGCACCACTGCTCGTCCTGCAGGCCCGCGTCGACGACCGCCCGCATCATCCCGATCGCCAGCGCGGCGTCGGTCCCGGGCAGCGGCCGCAGGTGCTCGTCCGCGACGCGCGCGGTGCGGCTGCGGAAGGGGTCGATGACCGCGATCCGCGCCCCGTTCGAGCGCGCGTCGAGCAGCCTGCGCCACAGGTGCGGCGCCGTCGACAGCGGGTTCCAGCCCCACACGATCACATAGCGCGCGTGCGGCCACTCCTCGGGGTCGACCTCCGGCGAGAGCCCGTGCGTCATCAGCGTCCCCGTGTAGCCGGCCGTCGCGCAGATCGTGCGCTCCAGGTTCGTGGCGCCGAGCGCGTTCATCACGCGCGCGCTCATCACGTCGCCCTGGATCAGCCCCTGGGTGCCCATGTACGAGTAGGGCAGGATCGACTCGCCGCCGAACTCGTCGCGGGCGCGCGCCAAGCCGGCGGCGACGCGGTCGACCGCCTCGTCCCACGAGGCCTGCCGCAGCTCCCCGCCGTCCCGCACGAGCGGATGCAGGACGCGCTCCTCGGAGTAGACGCGATCGAGGTAGTTCGAAACCTTCCCGCACAGGAAGCCGACCGTGATCGGGTGGTCCGGGTCGCCGGCGACCCTTACCGCCCGCCCGTCCTCGACGGTCACGTGCATCGCGCAGGTATCGGGGCAATCGTGCGGGCAGGCGCCGCGCACGACTGAAGCGGTCGCGGCGCGCCCGGCCGAGCCGGGCGCTTGCACACGACGGGCCATCGGCGCAGGCTACAGCGCCTGCCGCCCGCGCAGCGCCCGGCCGAGCGTGATCTCGTCCGCGTACTCGAGGTCGGAGCCGACCGGGAGCCCGCTGGCGAGCCGGGTCACGGCGAGGTCGGGCATCCGCTCACGCAGGGCGTCGGCCAGGTAGAGGGCTGTCGCCTCCCCGGTCGTGGTCGCGTTGGTGGCGATCACGACCTCGCTCACGCCGGCTCCGTTCGAGACGCGGCCGAGCAGCTCGCCGATGTGGAGGTGCTCGGGGTCAACGCCGTCGATCGGCGACAGCGCGCCGCCCAGCACGTGGTAGCGGCCGTGGAACTCGCCCGAGCGCTCGATCGGGATCACGTCGCTGGGCTGTTCGACCACGCAGATCGTGGCGGCCTCGCGGCGGTCGTCCTGGCAGATGCGGCAGGTGGCCTCGGTGGCGAGGTTGAAGCAGATCTCGCAGTGGCCCACGGTCTCCTTGACCTCGCGGATCGAGTCGGCCAGCGCCAGCGCCTCCTCGTCGGAGACGCTGAGGATGTGGAACGCGAGTCGCTGGGCCGTGCGCTGCCCGATGCCGGGCAGGCGCGCGAGCTCTGTGATCAGGCGGTTGACCGGCGCTGCGAACATTTGCGATTCCTTGCGCAGCCGGCCGAGCCGGCTGCTTTGAGGCTCGTAAGACTAGAAGCCGGGCAGGCCGAGCCCGCCGAGCCCGCCGGGGCCGGCGAGGCCGCCCGCGGCGGCGTTCAGCTTGTTCGCGGCCAGCTCCTGCGCGGCACGCACGCCTTCGTTGACGGCCGCGAGCACCATGTCCTGGAGCAGCTCGACGTCGTCGGGATCGACCGCCTCGGGGTCGATCCGCACCTCGCGCACCTCAAGGTCTCCGCTGACCTTCACGGTCACCATGCCGCCGCCCGAGCTGGCCTCCACGACCTCGTTCTTCAGCTCCTCCTGAGCCTTGGCCATGTCGGCCTGCATCTTCTGGACCTGCTTCAGCATCGCGTTCATGTTGGGCTGGCCCATGGCTAGCTCCCCTCTTCGTCGAAGACTTCCTCGGCGGCGAACTCGGCCCGCAGCCGCTCGATCAGCTCATCCTCGCCGAGCAGCTCTGGCCCCGCGGGCAGGGCATCCTCGCGCAGCTCGTAGGCAACCGCCAGCGTGTGCCCGGTCAGCCCACGCACGGCCCGCTGGACCAGCTCGCGGTTGGCCTCCGCCTTCTTCTTGACGAAGGCGGCGTCGGGCGGGAAGGCGACCGTCAGGCGGTCGGCCTCGATCGCCACCGGGTGGCCGGCGCCGAGCGCCGCCCCGAGCATGCCGTTCTCCTCGGTCACGGCCTGCGCGACGGCGGGCCAGATCGCCTGCAGCTGCTCGAGCTCCACGGCGCCGACGGGCATCGGCTCGGCCTCCGCCTGCGGCTCGGCCGCGACCGCGGCGACCGTCCCGCCCGCCGCCGAGCGCGCCGGGGCCGGCGGCGGAGCGGCAGGCGCGGCAGGAGCCGCGGCGGCCTGCTCCGGCGCCGGGCTGCCGCCCAGCCGCGCCTCGAGCTGCTCGATCCGGAACATCAGCGCCTGCAGCGACAGGTCCGCTTGCGGCTGGGTCGCCTTGAGCAGCGCCATCTCGAGCTGGATGCGCGGCTCCGAGCCGTCCTTCACGGCGGCGATCGCCGCGGCCAGGAAGTCGATCGCGCGCAGGATCTCGCCCTGCGAGAAGCGCTCCGCCTGCGTCGCCAGGCGATCCGTGTGCTCGGCCGTGACCGAGAACGAATCCGGCACCTCGCCCAGCGTCTGCACCACGAACAGGTGGCGCAGGTGCGCAGAGAGGTCGCGCATGAACTGGGTGAAGTCGCGCCCCGAGTCGGACAGCCGCTGGACCGCCAGCAGCGCGGCGCGCGGGTCGCGGTCGGCGAGCGAGTCGGCGGCGTCGAGCACCAGCTCGGCGTCGGCCACGCCGAGGATGTCGCGCACGTCGTCCAGTCCGACGTTGGTGCCGCCGTAGGTGACCAGCTGCTCGAGCGTCCCGAGCGCGTCGCGGAAGCTGCCGGTGGCCGACCGCGCCAGCATCCCGACGGCGGGGTCGGGCAGCTCGATCTGCTCTTCGGCGGCCACGCGCCGCAGCACGCCGGCGATCTGCTCCAGCGAGGGGCGCTGGAAGTCGAAGCGGTGGCAGCGATCCACAATCGTGGCCGGCACCTTGTGCGCCTCGGTGGTGGCGAGCACGAAGACGACGTGCGAGGGCGGCTCCTCGAGCGTCTTCAGGAACGCGTTCCACGCCGAGGCGGACAGCATGTGGGCCTCGTCGAGGATGTAGATCCGGTGGCCGCCCTGCATCGGCGCCAGCGCAACGTTCTCGCGCAGCTCGCGGATGTCGTCGACGGAGTTGTTCGAAGCGGCGTCCATCTCGACGACGTCGAGTGAGGTGCCGGTCAGGATCGCCTTGGCGCCGGGATCCTCGGGGTCGAAGTCCGCCCGCGGCCCGCCGGTGGCGTTCAAAGCGCAGGCGAGCAGCTTGGCCATGGAGGTCTTGCCGGTGCCACGGGAGCCGACGAACAGGTAGGCGTGGTGCACCTTGTCCAGCTCGATCGCGTTGCGAAGCGTGCGGACGATGTGCTCCTGGCCGACCACCTGGTCGAAGGTCTTGGGGCGGTGGCGGCGGTAGAGGGAGAGCATCCGGCGACCCATGCTAGCCGTGCGTCAGGCCATCAGGTCGAGCGCCGCTCCGACGATCGTCTCCGCGTCGATCTCGTGGTGCTCGTAGACCTCGGCCAGGTCCCCGGACTGGCCGAAACGGGTCACTCCAAGCGGCGTCAGCGGCGTGGCGTTGACAGCCGCCAGGAAGGCGAGCGCGTGCGGATCGCCGTCGAGCACGGTCACGATTGGGGCGGCGCGATCGGGTGGGAAGAGCTGATCAAGGATGGCGCCGGAAGCCTGGTCGAGGCCGGCGCGGGCACGTAGGGCGCGGAAGAGAAGGTCCGCGCTGGTGACGCAGATGACGTCGACGCCGGCGCCGATGGTGTCGGCGGCGTCGAGGAGCTCCGGCAGCACGGCGCCCATGCCGACCAGCGTGATTCGCGGGCGCCCGGCCGCCACGCGCAGCGCGTAGCCGCCGGCCAGCACCAGGTCGCGAGGAGGGTCGCCCGCCAGCGCCTGGCCGATCGGGCGGGTGGAAAGGCGGAAGTAGGCGCTCTCGCCGCCCGCGCGTCCAAGGCGCCCGAGCGCGTGCAGCAGCGTCCACTCGAGGTCGCGCCCGAACGCCGGCTCCCAGGCGGTGCAGCCCGGCTGCCCGATCCCGATCGAGGGCGTGACGATCGACTGGTGTGCCCCGCCCTCGGGCGCCAGCGACACCCCACTCGGGGTGCCCACCAGGATCGACTGGCCGCCCGCGTACATCCCGAACGACCACGGCTCGAGCGCCCGTCCGACGAACGGGTCGTAGATCGTTCCGATCGGCAGCAGCGGCTGGCCGTAGCGGCTCCAGGTGGCGCCCAGCTCGCCCAGCAGGCCGACCAGGTTGGTCTCCGCGATGCCGAGCTCGAAGTGCCGGCCCGCGGTCGACTCGTGCCAGCGCACGAGCGTCTGCGGATCGTCGGCAAACCAGTCGCGGCGGTCGCCCACAGACCAGATGCCCACCTTGTTGAGCCAACCGCCGAGGTTGGTCGAGCTGGCCACGTCCGGGCTGACCGTGACCACGCGCTCGGCGACGTCGGGCGCCTCGCGCACGAGGTCGGCGAAGAAGCGGCCGAACGCCTGTTGGGTCGACTCCTGGCCCCGGTGCGCGCGGCCCAGCTCGGCCGGCACGCGCGGCGGCGCGGCCTGCTCGGGCTCGTCGCGCGCGAGCGCGACCGCCGCCGCGGCGCACAGCTCGCCCTCCGGGCTCCCGGGATCGAAGCCGGCCCAGGGCTCGTCGGCGTTGGCGTCGAGCACCTGCGCCAGCTCCAGCATCTGCTCGCGCGTCAGCAGCGCCGAGTGGTTCTCCGGGTGGCCCTCGATCGGCAGGCTCCAGCCCTTGATCGTGTAGGCGAAGATCACGGTCGGCCGGTCGTGGTCGATCGCCCGGTAGGCCTCGATCAGCTTGGCCGGGTCGTGGCCGCCGAGGTCGCGCAGGGCCGCGCGCAGCTGGCCGTCGTCCAGCTCGGCGACCAGCTTGGCGAGCTTGCGGCCGCGCCCCGGCAGCCGCTCGCGCAGCTCCGCGGGCTCGGCTCGCAGCAGGCGCTGGTACTCCTCGTTGGGCATCCCGTCGATGCGTTTGCGCAGCTCCGGCCCGCCCGGACGCTCGAACAGCTCGTCCAGGCGGTTGCCGTACTTGACGGTGATCGTCTGCCAGCCGGCCGCCTCGAACATGTGCGCCCAGCGGTCGAAGGCGATGTCGGGCACCACCCGGTCGAGCGACTGGCGGTTGAGGTCGATCACCCAGACGACCTCGCCGAGCTTCGCCACGCTCGGATCGGCGATTGCCTCCCAGACCGCCCCCTCGTCCAGCTCGGCGTCGCCCACCAGCGCGATCTGCCGGCCCATCGGCGGCGCCTCGAAGCGATGCGTGTCCAGGTAGCGGCGCGCGAAAGCGCCCCAGATCGGAGCGGTGGCGCCGATCCCCACCGAGCCCGTCGAGTAGTCGACCGGGTCGGGGTCCTTGGTGCGGCTGGGATAGCTCTGCAAGCCCCCGAACGCGCGCAGCGTCTCGAGCGCGGAGGAGTCGAGGCGACCGAGCAGGTAGTTGATGGCGTGCAGCACCGGCGACGCGTGCGGCTTCACCGACACGCGGTCCTCCGCGCGCAGCTCGGAGAACCAGAGCGCGGTCATCAGGCTGACCATCGACGCGCTCGAGGCCTGGTGGCCGCCGACCTTCACCCCGGAGCGGTTCTCGCGCACCCGGTTGGCGTGGTGGACGATCGCGGTGGCGAGCCAGAGCACCCGCCGCTCGACCGCTCTCAGGGTGGCGAGATCAGTCGCCGCGGGCGGCGGCGACGGCTGAGTCGTGGTCGGCGAACCACTCAAGCACCGCGATCTTCCCATCTCTGAGCGAGAACACGATGAAATCGGGCATCTCGCCGGAGACGCCACTGACCGCGCCGCGCATGACCCAGGCGCCCATGTCCATGACCTTGTCGCCGTGCTCCTCGAGGGCTCCGGATCAGCTCGCGGATCACGTCGCTGTTGCCCATGGTTGAAGCATGGACCGTGCACCCGGCCTCGAAGCTGGTTCTCGGGCGTGCCCGCCGATCGTCGGCTCCGGCCAGGCTGGTCCGCGGCGCACGAGCGGTATCGCTTAAGGCTGCTTCCTCCCGGATCTGACCTGGTTCGCGAGCGCTCGCCACGCGGGACCCGGCCATCGACGCCTCTGTCCGGCGTACTGGCCCCGAGAGCCGAAGCCCCTCGTTCGGGAATTCAGCCCCGCTAGAGCGGATTGCGGGTGACAGGGCACCGCTACCTCCCCGCCTAGCACGGTCCACGGAGGAGTCTAGAGCTTCCGGCCGGCCAGCAGGTTGCGGCCGGGCGGCTTCGACTCGGTGCTGATGCCGAGCGTGGCGTAGAAGGCGATCGCCCCCGTGTTTTCCTCGTCTACGTCGAGCTCCATGCGCTTGCAGCCGCGCCGCTCCGCGCGCTCGAAGGCGGCGGTCACCAGTGCGCGTCCCAGCCCGGCGCGGCGCGCGCCGTCCTCGACGAACAGGTCCTCGAGCCAGCAGTCGTCAGCGCCGGTCCAGACGGCGAGCCGGTAGCGCAGCTGGCAGATACCGGCGGGCCTGTCCTCGCCGTCGGGCGCGGCCAGCAGGTACTCGGTGTTCGGATCGCGGAGCAGCACGTCCACCGTTCCGCGGATCG
>Ga0268253_10000308_pt1 | contig 11709 bp, 12 predicted proteins | sample AgamicMgMarz_FD_200250 | JGI IMG/M metagenome (GOLD analysis project Ga0268253, IMG submission 200250) | Agave microbial communities from Guanajuato, Mexico - Mg.Ma.rz (v2) (version 3) | ecosystem: Host-associated > Plants > Phyllosphere > Phylloplane/Leaf | place: Guanajuato, Mexico... | reverse complement strand
GTGGTCTGTCTAATAAAAACTGAAAACCTCGCGCGGGCATCCGGCGCGCACCAGAGATTCTATGATTCTGTAAGGCGTCCAGGGCTCCGTGCTGCCGGGTTTTAAGACGAGCGGGATTTTCAAAGCGACTGCGGGAATCCACAGCGCGTGCACGCCCGGCGAATTATTTGGGAGCACGACTCCGAGCGATTCCGTGCGCGGGAAAAAACTCAAGGCGTGACCGTCTGCTTCTCCGAAACCTAAATCGAGTATGCGCGTCTCCAGATTGCGCGTCAGGCCGTTCAAGACATTACGCATCTTTGCCAGCACGCCCTCTATCTTCCGCATGTTCCGCCGCGCCAGAGCATGCGGCAAGCCTGTCGTCGCAGAAATCTGGCGTATATAATCCTCCGGCGTCTGCGCGCTATCTCCGAGCGGCAGCGCGTCATGCGCAAAGTGCTCTGCCGCCCGCGAGCAAATCTCCAAAAGCTCTTCAGTCGAAAGACGCGACAGCGCATCGCGCCCCTGCTTCTGATTCAACAGGTCGCGCCGTATCAAACCATTATTCGCCTGACTGATTTCAACAAACGGCTCCCGCGTCCGGTGATGCGCCACGCGCGCGACATCCAGACTTTTATACGGCTCGCCTTTTCGCAATAACGGAATATGAAGCAATCTCTAATACACTCCTTCGACAACGTTTGTCTGCAATCTGGAGAAGGGACGCACGTTGCGCACGCCGTCCCAGGGGTAGGGGTCGCAGGGCGGCTCGCGCTCCGCCTCGTCGCGTTCGAGGAAGCGCGGCATGAAGAACTCGCGCGTCAAGGTGGTCAATCTCACGCGACCCGTCGCGCCGTACTCGACAATTTTATCCGGGTTGTCAGGGTCAACGACCTCTATCATCGCGCGCGGGCTGGGCGGGTAATAGATGACTGCATAGTTGTCTTCCAAGGCGCGCGGCTTGTGGACGGCGAGGCCCATTAAGGTGTTGCCGTAGGTCGGAGCGAAGTATGCGCCTTCCAACAATTCTTCGACGGCGAAGCGATGAAACTGCTGCGTCATCTCTGTGCCGCCGCAGAAGACGCCTGTGATGCCCATTTTTTTCAGAGAGACTTTTTCGCAGAGAGCTTCAAGCAGCTTCGGCGTGGTGAAGAGACATTTGATGTTCTCGTGCGCGCGCAGAAGAGTGAGGCCCTGCTCGATGACGTGCTGCTTGTAAGCCTCGGCCATGCGCGGCTGGTTCATCTTCAAAAGCTTGATGACCCAGCGCGGGTCGAGGTCAACCATAAAGCAGATGCCGCCGCGATATTGGGCCAGATGCTCGACCGCCAGTCTGAGGCGGCGCGGGCCCGTTGGCCCAAGCGAGAGCCAGTCCGCGCCTTTGGGAAAAAATTCATCGGGCAGGGTTTCGCTGAAGGCTTCATAGTCGAGCCGGAAATCTTCGATGCTGATGCGCGACTTGGGAACGCCGGTCGAGCCGCCAGTCTCAAAGGTATAGACGGGCCGCCCCGCATAGCCCTTTGGAATCCAGCGCTGCACGGGGCCGCCGCGCAGCCACTCGTCCTCGAAGAAACCAAAGCGCGCGAGGTCTGCATAAGTCTGCACTTCTTGGCGCGGCTCCCAGTCAAGCTTTGCGGCATAGTCGAGCCAGAAGGGAGAGCCCGTCTGCGGGTCGAAATGCCAGCCGATAATCTCGCGCACATGCGCGTTGAGCGCGTCACGCGCCGCTTCGATTTTTGTTTGCACTGCTGTTTCGATAATCCTGCTCCCCGAAATTATTTTATGAGGAAATTACCAAGCCGCACAGAGAAGCACAAGGAAGGGGGCGGGGGATAGGAGTCTGGAGGGCGGAAAAGCTTCTTGTGTTCCCTCAATCCAGGCCCCTGTCCCATGCTCTCTTATTTCTGTTCTTTGAGTCTCTTGAGCTTATCCGTCGCGCTGGTTCTGATGGGAGCTTTGGCTGCTTCATCAAGGGTCGTGTCTTTGGCGAGCAGTTCTAAAGTCTTCTCCGCGTTCTGGATCGCAAGCTCTTTGTTGCCGTTCGCTTCGTAGGCATCTCCGAGGCTGTCGTAGACATTGGCGGAGTTCGGATAGGCCGCGACATTCAGTTTGAAAATCTCTATGGCTTCGCGTATGCGGCTGTCCTGTAGCATCTGATAGCCGATGGCGTTGAGCACATTCTCGCGGTAGATGACGGCCTGCGGGTCTGTCTTTTTTCCTTCCTCAAAAATCTGCACGGCCTTTGTGATGCCGTCGTTGGTAATCATCGCCACGAACCTGCCGGGCGAAGGCGCGCGCAACTTGGCTGCCGTCGCGGCTTCATCTCTGGTGAGGTGAAACTTGAGGAAGTCTATCGTCTGTTTGACAATCTCTTTGGTCTGGTCTGTGTTGTCCAGGATATCAAAGGCATGCTGGCCCTCTGCGTAGCTGATGAAGGTGAGCGGGAAATCCTGTGCGACGGCGCGCGCGACAAAAGCGTCAATCGTGTTGTTGATGAAAGGGACATCCTGTCCGGCGCGCGCGACGAGCATCGGGACATCAAAGCGTATCTGCTGCGAGTTCATCACGCCGTAGTACATGACAGCCGTGCGTATGTACTTGCGGCTCTCGTTCATCGTCAACGGCAAAGCGACCTGCACATTCGCAGAGCAGGCCCAGATGCCCAGACGGTTTTCGTCAACCTTCAGATTTACAGCATTGCTGCGCACGTAGTTGATGAGGTCTGCCACGTCTGCCGCCGCGTCCGTGTTGCGGCTTTGATGTGTGATGGCAATCATGCCGTTGGCGGCAGTCAGCTTGCCCCAGTCGACATAGACCTGCCAGTCCTTCAAATCCATAACGCCGACGCCGTTGACGAAGATGACGACGGGCAGCTTCCCCTCTTTGAAATCGGGCGGGTAGTAAACATCCATCTTGAGCGCAGTGCCTTCTGCGGTCTTGTATGTCAGGTCGCGCTGCGTTGTGACCTTGTCCATCGCCGGAAGCTTTACGACGAGGGGCTGTTTCCGAGGGTCTTGACGTGGCTGCGCGTGAATGACGGACGCGCACGAAAGTGTGACAAGCAAACTGCACAGAGCGAACGCTTTGAGCAGGGACGGAAGTTTGCTTTGCATGTCTGTTATCTCCTTTGAGAATTATGAGCTTGAAGGATAAAGAAGATTTCAAATCTGAAATCTCAGATTTGAAAATTTTTCTGTCTTAACTACTTGCGCAGCCTGATGTCCTGCACGCAGCGGAGCATGCCCGCGTTGTCCTTTGCCAGCGGGCGGATAGAAAAGATGCTGTCTTGGCTCTTGGCGTCGCGGCGCATCTCTTCGCTGATAAAGGCATCGCCCTCAAAAACTATCTCGAAGATTTTCTGGCGGTAGCCGGGCGCGTTGACGACGTAATGTATGTGCGCGGGGACGCGCGCCGAAGGATACGGGCCGGGCTTGATAGTCTCAAACTCGTAACGCCCGCGCGCGTCCGTGCGCATCGTGCCGTTGAGACGCGGGTGCGAGTTGTTGGTCGTCTCGCCGGAGTAATAGCCGCGTATGTCCGTGTGATAGACGTAAACCGAGACGCCTGCGCGCGGAGTCTTGCCGTCCTCAGCCGTCACAACGCCCGAAACCGTGAGCCGCTCGCCCGGCTCGGATTCTGGCGCGACGATGATTCTCCAGGACTCGCCGCTCGCGGCCAGTTTCGTTGACTGGCCTGAGCAGACACAGTTCAGGATGATTATCAGCAAAAGAGCCGTATGCCTCAACGGGTGCGAAAATCTGTTCATGTGCCGGGCCGACCTTTCTGTTGGAACACGCGCGCCGGTGTCTGTGAATGAATCTCCTGTCAACATATTTCAACTCGCCTTGTTTGGCTATAGCTTCAGAAATATTTTTACCGATTTTTTACACCTCGCACGATGCCTTTCACACTTTCACCTTCCAACAGTTCCGGTTTACTATAGCGCGCGTTCGACCAAGCCTGCTCAAGCCAAGAGTTCCCACATGCACATGAGATTAAATTACGTGTTGACGGCCATCCTGTCTCTCATCCTTCTGACATTATTAGCGGGTTGCGGCCAGCAGCAGCAGGAGGGAAGCGCAAAGCAGTTGACTCTCGCGGTCAACTCTGGCGTGGAGGGCGACGCGCTCAAACAGGCCGCGCGCGATTACGAAGCGCAGACGGGCGTGCACATCAACATCGCTGAATTCCCTTATGCGAATCTGTTTGAAAAGGAGCTTGTGGATTTGAATGCGCGGACGGGCGCGTATGATTTAATCATGCTCGACGACCCGTGGTTCCCGCGCTTTGCGGAGCAGCAAGTCCTGACAGACCTCAAGCCGTTTTATGAGAAGCGCGGGCAATCCGGCCCGGACGATGATTTTGTCCCAAACTCGCTCGCGCTCTGCAAGCACCCGTACGGGACGGGCGCGCTCTACGCTCTGCCTTACGTGGGCAATTCGCAACTCTTCTTTTATCGCAAAGACGTTTTCCAGAAACACTCTTTGAAAGAGCCAGCGACGTGGGACGAAGTCCTGGCGGCGGCAAGACTGATTCAGGAGCGCGAGACTGCCGGCGCGCCGGGCGGCGGAAAGATGTATGGCTATGTGATGCGCGCCGCGCAGGGCAACGCCGCGGTCGCGGATTTTATGCCAATCTTCTGGGCCTTCGGCGCGGAGATGTTTGACGCGAGCGGCAAGCCTGCGGTCAACAGCGCGGAAGGCGTCAACGCTTTAAGGTTCATGCTTGAGCTTGGGAAATTCTCGCCGCCCGGTTATGCCAGCTTCAATGCGGACGAAGTCTCCGCGCATCTCTTGCAGGGGACAGCCGCGATGTCTATCAACTGGCCCGCGTGGATTAGCTCTTTCAACGACGCCGCGAAATCGAAAGTCATGGGCCGGATGGAGTTCACAATCATGCCCGGCGCGAAAAGTCCGGGCCGCGCGGAGATTGGCAACTGGCTGATAGCCATCCCGCGCGATGCGAAGAATGCAGAGGCCGCTTTTGACTTTCTCGTCTGGGCCACAAGCCGCGAGCAGATGAAGCAATCCGCCTTGCGCGGCAATCCGCCGACGCGCCAATCCATCTTCAAAGACGCTGAGATGATTGCTAAATTTCCGGCCTATCCGGCACAGCTTCGCTCGCTCGAAAACTCTCGCCCGCGCCCGCGCACGCCGCTCTGGAACGAGATTGAAAACTCTTTCGGCATCTTTCTCTCCAAAGCCAACAGCGGCGAGTTGTCCGCCGAAGAAGCCATGAATCAGGCCAACGCGGAGATTGCGAAAATCATCGAGCGCGGAAAATAATGTGGAGATTGCGCCGTCAGATTTTTTCGTCAAGAGATGAGCGCGCTCTGCCCTACCTGCTCGTCGCGCCGACCGTCGCGGTGCTCGTCGCGCTCTCCATCTACCCGCTGATTTATTCCATCCGCGTCAGCTTTCAAACAGGCGTGGGCCAGCGCGCGGCGTGGTCTTTGGGGAATTTCGCGCGGCTCGCGTCGGACAGGTTTTTTCTGGATGCTCTGGGCCACACGCTTGTCTATGCGTTGGTCGCGCTCACGTTTGAGTTCCTGCTCGGCCTCGGACTCGCCGTGCTCTTGAATGAGAAGCTGCGCGGGAGAAACTTTTTCCGCGCGCTGCTGCTTGTGCCGATGATGCTGCCGCCAGTGGTCGTCGGAGTCGTGTGGCGTCTGATGCTGAATCCGAACTTTGGGGCGATTAACGGAACGCTGAAAGGAGCGGGCGTCAATACTTCTCAGTTAACTTGGACGGCTTCGCCAAAGCTCGCGCTCGCGTCTGTCATCATGGTAGACATCTGGCAGTGGACGCCTTTCATGTTCCTGGTCTTGCTCGCGGGCCTGCAAGCCATTCCGCAGGAGCCGTATGAAGCGGCAGTGATTGACGGCTCAAGCCGCTGGCAAACTTTTCGTCACATCACATTGCCGCTTCTCAAGCCGGCGATTCTGATTGCGCTGCTCTTGAGGACGATGGACTTGCTGCGCGTCTTTGACCAGATTTTTATTCTCACGGAAGGCGGGCCGGGTTTTGCGACGGAGACTATTAGCCTTTACATCTATCGCACGGCGTTTCGCTTTTCGGATTTCGGCTACGCGGCGGCGATGTCCTTTGTGCTGCTGATTCTGACAAACATCATCAGCCTGCTCTACATACGGCTCTTGCAGAGACAGGAGTCCGCTTGATGAGAGCAAAGCTAAAATCCATCTTCACTCTCTCAAGCTTGCTGAAATATGCATTAGTGCTGCTCGCGCTCTTGGCGGCATTAGCTCCAGTCTATTGGCTCATCACCATCTCGCTCAAGAGCGAGGTTGACCAGTTCGCAGTCCCGCCGCGCTGGTTGAGTTTCAACCCGACCTTAGTTCATTACAAGGATGCCTTCGTCGCGCGCTCGTTCGGCCAGTATCTCATCACGAGCGCGATTGTCGCAGTGCTCTCGACCGTGTGCGCGCTCGTGCTCGGAACATTTGCGGCATACGCGCTGGCCCGTTTTCGTCTGCCGCGAAAGTTGGACACGAGGCTTGCGCTGTGGATTCTCTCGACGCGCATGTTCCCGCCGATTGTGACGGCGATTCCGCTTTTTCTCATGATGCGTGATGTGAGACTGCTGAACACGAAAGCCTCGCTGGTGATTGTCTATACGGCTTTCAATCTGCCGTTTGTGGTGTGGATGATGCGCGGATTTTTTATGGAAGTGCCGCGCGAGATGGAAGAGGCTGCGATGGTGGACGGCGATTCGAGGCTCGGCGCGCTCCGGCGCGTAGTCCTGCCGCTCGTTGCGCCGGGCCTCGCGGCCACGGCTGTCTTTTGTCTCATCATCTCCTGGAACGAATTTCTGTTCGCGCTCGTGCTGACGCAGACGGATGCGGCGATGACTTTGCCTGTCGGCATCGCTGGCCGCGTCACGCAGTACGAAATCAAGTGGGGCGTGATGAGCGCGGCGGGAGTCGTGGCGATGATGCCGATTCTGGTCTTTGCGATGGCCGTGCAGCGATACCTGGTGCGCGGGCTTTCACTGGGAGCAGTGAAGGGATGAATGTAAAGTTTGAAAAGGTGACTAAAAAATTCGGAGCGTCCGTCGTGGTTGACGGGTTGAATCTTGAGACGGTTGACGGCGAGTTTGTCGTCTTGCTTGGGCCGTCGGGTTGCGGGAAGACTACGACGTTGCGGATGCTTGCGGGGCTGGAGGAGGCGACGAATGGAGACATCTTCATTGGGCCAGAGCGTGTCAATGATATTCCGACGCGCGAGCGTGATGTGGCGATGGTCTTTCAGAGTTACGCGCTCTATCCGCACATGACTGTCGCGGAGAACATAGCCTATCCGTTGCGCGTGCGCAAAGTCTTGAAGAACGAGATTCCGCGTCGCGTCGCGCGCGTGGCGGCGTTGCTGGAAATCTCTTCACTGCTTGAACGCAAGCCGCGTGATTTATCCGGCGGCGAGCGGCAGCGCGTCGCGCTCGCACGCGCCATCGTGCGCGAGCCGCGCGTGTATCTGATGGATGAGCCGCTCTCGAATCTGGATGCCAAGCTGCGCGTCCAGATGCGCGGCGAACTCAAACGCTTGCAGCAGGCTTTGGGCACAACCACTGTCTATGTGACGCATGACCAGGCAGAGGCGATGACGCTCGCGCATCGCGTCGCGGTGATGCGCAACGGGCGTTTGCAGCAGTTCGACACGCCGCTCAATATCTACAATCGCCCGGCCAATCGCTTTGTAGCTGAGTTCGTCGGCAGCCCCGGCATGAATCTCATCGAAGGAGAAATTGATGCGGCCTCAAGACATTTCACGAGCGGCGAGTTCAGGCTTCCGCTGTCCGCGACTGAGCTTGATAGATTAAACGGGCGCGAGCGCGTCATGCTCGGCATCCGGCCCGAGCATTTACAGGTTTCGCTGTCGCAACATGAAGCAGACGCGCCAGCCACAATCTATGTGACGGAATTGATGGGCAACGAGACGCTCGTTTTTTTTCGTCTCGCGGGCGGTCAAAAGCTCATCGCACGCGCGCCCGCCAGCTTTCGCGCAGAGCCCGAGTCGCAGGTCTGGATAAGATTTGAAAGAGGCCAGCTTCACTTTTTCGATGCTCAAAGCGAAGTCGCATTATTAATCACAGAGGACTGAGAAGATTTGAGATTTGAAATCTCAAATCTCAGATTTGAAATTCCTCCGTCTCTCTGTGGTCAATCTTTGTTACTCGCCCGACGCTGAAGCTTTTTGTAATGAAAGAGCGTTCTTATTTTTTCATTAACAGGACAAGCATTAAGCCTGCGAGTGAAAATGTGATGGCCGCAGAGAGCAGGCAGAACTCGCAGTATTGATTGAGCACGAAGGCTTGCAGGTATATCAGGCGCAGGGTCATGAGCGTCATCAGGCCGACGACTATGACGAGCAGCGTGCGCGCCATGCGGTAGCCGTAGAGGCCGAGCGTCGCAAGGCTAAAGACCGTAAAGTAAGCCAGCGCGCCGAGGGCCGCGAGCGGGTAGCCCGCGACGCTCGCGTAAGGACTGCCGAGCACTGCATCGCATCCGGTGGAGATTGTGCACTGCACGCTCTGGCCCGTCAGATGTTTGACCGTGAGATAGATTGCATCAGCCAGCCCTACGAGCGAGAGCAATGCTGTCAGCAGGTAGGGCCACCTGTGGCTCGAAGTCGCTGCGCGCGAGTCGGCACTGCCGGAAATATTATTTATCTCCGGCGCGCTCATTGCTTCTTTTCTTTTTCTTGCAGGACTGCGCTAATCGCGCGGCGCAAGCCTTCCGCAGACACTTCTTCGGGTGGAAGCTGCCTGCCCTCTACAAAGAGCGTCGGCGTGCCCGTCACGCCCAGAGACCTGCCGCGCCGCATGTCCAGTGTGACGCGCGCCGTGACAATCTCTGCCGTCATGTCGCGCGCGAAGCGGTCTGCGTCTATCCCCAAATCTTTTGCATAGCCCGTGAACAATGCGCGCGGGTCAGGGGCCACGTTCCATTCGTTCTGCTTCTCGTAAAGCTTGTCGTGCATCTCCCAGAACTTGCCCTGCATGCCTGCGGCCTCCGCTGCGCGCGCCGCGTCGTAAGCGTGCTTGTGAATCTGCGGGAGCGGGTTGTGGCGGAAGACCACTACCAGCTTCTCGCCATATTCCTTCTCTATCTCTTTGAGTATCGGATGCAGTATGCCGCAGGGCGGGCACTCGAAGTCGCCAAACTCTTCAATCATGACGGGCGCGCTCATCTGCCCTCTGGCGCGCGGAGGGTCTGCGCCGGGCGCAACTGTGTGGGTTGATTTCTGCGGCGCAGGCTGTTGCGGCGCAGGCTTCATGCGCCTGTACAAGACCGCGCCCGCCGCGATGGCCGCCAGAAGGACGCCCGCGATAATCAGTAAAGGTAAGTTTCGTTTCATCTATCTTCTAATCTTTCCAAGTTTCCAGTTAACTCTCTGGAATGATACTGATATAACATCTGAAAGCAAAACGGAAGGAGCACTTCATGAGGTTAGCACTAAACGGCGCGACCACTATGAAAGCAGACCTTGAGACGGACATCAAGGCTGCGAGCGCGGCCAGCTTCGACTATCTCGAAATCTGGGCCGCAAAGCTCAGAAAATTTCTCTGGACAAACACCGCCGCAGACCTGAAAGCCATGCTCGCCGAGCATCATTTAAGACCCTACAGCATCAATTCCATAGAGCATATCACTTTCAGAGACGCGGAAAGACACAAGAGATTGTTAGAGGAATGCGCCGGGCTGTGCCATTTAGCATCAGAGCTTGACTGCCCTTACATCGTCGTCGTCCCAAGTCCCTTGCCGCCTGATAAGAGCCGCGACGAGGTGACGGAAGAGTCCGCGCGCGTGCTCGCGGAACTGGCCGCCATAGCGGAGCAACACCAGGTCAGCTTGGCCTTCGAGTTTCTGGGCCAGACCGATTGCAGCGTCCAGACGCTCGCGCACGCAGACGAGATTGTACGCAAGGTTGCGCGCGATGATGTAGGGCTGGTGATTGATACTTTTCATTTCTACGCGGGCGGCTCAACGATTGATTCAATCCTTGAGCTTGATGCCCGCCGCCTTTTTATCTTTCACATCAACGACGCGGAGAATCTCCCGCGCGCGGAGCTTGAAGACAAAGACCGCCTCCTGCCCGGCCTCGGCATCCTGCCGCTCAAAGAGATTCTCGATGCCTTGCGGCGCATAGGCTATGACGCGGTTGCCAGCGTGGAGATTTTCCGGCCCGAATACTGGGAGCGCGACCCGTTTGAGTTAGCGCGCGATGCACGCGAGGCCGCGGCAAAAGTCTTAGCGGATTAATTCTTGATTGGGATACAAATGAACAAAATCAAAGTTGGAATTATCGGAGCGGGTTACATCGGCGGCGTGCACGGCTCGCTGCTGGCGCGGGACGAGCGCGTTAGTGTCGAGTCAGTGCACGACATAGATGCTGTGCGCGCCGCGCGGCTCGCTGCTTCGACCGGCGCGGCGATGTGTGCGAGCGCGGCAGAGTTGATAGAGGCTTGCGAGGCCGTCTACGTCACGACGCCGAACACAAAGCACACGGAGTTGGCGATTGCCGCCGCGCGTGCCGGCAAGCATGTCTTCTGCGAAAAGCCTATGGCGACGAATCTCTCGGACGCGCGCTCTGTGCTTGAAGCTGCGAACGAGAGCGATGCTGTCTTTCAGGTCGGGCACAATCGCCGCTTCGCTCCGGTCTACGCGCGGCTCAAGCAGTTACTTGCGCAAGAGCACAGGCCGCACTCCGCGCACGCGAAGATGAATCGCGGCGAGTTGATAAATCCCGAATGGGTCGGAGACGCGGGCGTGACGGGCGGCTTTCTCTACGAGACGACGATACACATGTTCGACATGCTGCGCTTTCTCTTCGGCGAAGTCGCGGAACTGCAAGCTCTCGGCTCGACGCATGAATATCCAGAAACGGACGACTTCTCAGTCCTGCTCGGCTTCGCAAACGGGATGCACGCCACGCTCTGCTCCGCCGCAGATGCAAGCTGGCTCTTTCCCTTCGAGCGCGTCGAAGTCTTCTCGCATCACCGCACCATCACGACGCGCGAGATGGAGAGCCTCGTGACGAGCGAAGCCCTCGACGGCAGACACACGACGCATTCCATGCACCTGCTCTCGAAGGAAGAGAAGTGGGGCTACGCGCAGGAAGACCAAGCGTTCATAGATTCGATTGCAGGCGGTGCGCCCGCCGCCGTGACCGCGCTCGACGGCTACAAATCCGTAGAACTGGTTGATGCCTGCTACCGCTCGGTCAACACGGGCGAGCGCGTGCGGTTTACTGAGACGGCTTAGGGCGCGATTCGACTGCGGCGCGCAATATTTCCGCGACGCTCCAAGCCTGCGCGATGCAGCCGCGCGGTGTGTGCGGCTCGTCTCCGTCGAAGATTTCCGAGACTTGTGCGAGTCCTGCTTCGCTCAGGTGTTTGTAAAAAGGTTTGAGCAGCACTGCGGCCTCTTCGCGCGCGGCGGTGCCAAAGACTTTCAGATATGCAGTGACGTATGGCCCAATCAGCCACGCCCAGACAGTGCCCTGATGATAAGCCCCGTCGCGGCTGAGCGGGCCGCCTTCATAACGCCCGCGATACTGCGCCTCTCGCGGCGCGAGGCTGCGCAGGCCGTAGGGCGTCAGGAGTTCGCGCCCGACTATCTCGACTACGCTGCGCGCGCGTTCTGTTGAGAGCAGTGTGTGCGTGAGGCTGACGGCAAAGATTTGATTGGGACGGATGGAAGCGTCGCGGCTCTCG
>Ga0268253_10000306_pt1 | contig 11735 bp, 11 predicted proteins | sample AgamicMgMarz_FD_200250 | JGI IMG/M metagenome (GOLD analysis project Ga0268253, IMG submission 200250) | Agave microbial communities from Guanajuato, Mexico - Mg.Ma.rz (v2) (version 3) | ecosystem: Host-associated > Plants > Phyllosphere > Phylloplane/Leaf | place: Guanajuato, Mexico... | reverse complement strand
TCAGCATTTTTAGCATCGATTTTTTTTGCGGACTCTGCGATTTTCGCTTCAATGGCAGCGATTTGGTCTTCTGCTGTCATTTGCTTATCCTGCAGGCTATCGATTTTCTTTTCCGTGTCGGAAATATTCGATTCAACACCTGAACGTTTTTCCTGGATGGATTCTTTCTGTTTTTCTAAATCCGAAATAGACTCAGCATAAACCGAAGGTGCTGCCAGAATGCTTCCCAACCCGATCATGATGGAGGCATTCATGGCAATGATATTTTTTTTCACGTTTCATTTCCCCTTTCAACCCGTTACATCCTTGCCTTGTAACGTCTCTCTATTTATGTCTGGCTTTTGGCTTTCGAGTAAAGATACAATTTATACTTTCAAGAACTTCCTGACGGACATCAAGCTGCCCCATATTCCGATAACCGCACCAATTACGATGAGGATGGCCGATACTTGATAAATAAACGGATTTGCAGGCAAGAAATCTATGAATTTGAACGTAATCTGCGGTGCTGCATATTTATAAAGATTATAGTAGAGTACTGCAATCAGACCTATCGGAATGATGGAACCGAGGACTCCCAACCAAAGTCCTTCCAAGAAGAATGGCCAACGGATGAATGTATTCGTCGCTCCTACCAATCTCATGATCTCAATTTCTTTTCTTCTGGCTACAATGGTAATTTTAATCGTATTCGAAATCAGGAACATTGCAGTAAATAGTAAGCCTACAATAAGAACGATCCCTATGTTTCTAGCAATATTAACAAAGCTGAATAGTTTCTCGACGTAGCCTTGTCCATATTTAACACTTTGGATATATTCCATACCTTCGATTTTTTTTGCCACCTTGATGACATCTTGCGGGGATTTCGTTTTGATAACATAAACGTCCCTTAATGGGTTATCCTGTTCAAATGGTTTAAAAGCCTCACCATTATCTCCTAAATCATCTATTAAATTAGTAAGCTCTTCATCTTTTGGAGAGAAAATCACTGATTCGATACCGTTTATCTCCGTAATTTGCTTACCGATAGCTTTTATATCGTCATCATTCGCCGCATTATCAATATGTGCACGAACTTCGACATCTTTCTCCACATTTCCCGCGATATGATTTAAATTCATCATGAGCACTAAAAAGACGCCAACCAAAGTTAGAGTGACCGTTACTGCACTGACTGAAGCAAACGTCATCCATCCATTACGGCCAATATTTTTAAAACTTTCACGGAAGTGACGGAGCAATGTTCTAAATTTCATATCCGTAATCACCTCGATGTTCATCGCGAACTATTTTTCCACTTTCAATGGCAATGACACGTCGTTTAATATTGTTGACGATGTCCCTATTATGTGTGGCCATGACCAGTGTAGTTCCGCGTTTATTAATTTCTTCGAATATGTTCATGATTTCCCATGATGTTTCGGGATCAAGATTACCTGTAGGCTCGTCGGCTATGACTACCTTGGGATCATTGACGATCGAACGGGCTATTGCAACCCTTTGCTGTTCCCCACCAGATAACTCGGAAGGAAGCATTCTCGCTTTATGTTTAATGCCAACCAGATCAAGAACTTCCATGACTCTCTTTTTGATTTCTTCTGGTTCCTTTTCAATAACTTCCATGGCAAAAGCAACATTTTCATATGCAGTGAATGTTTGAAGGAGTTTAAAATCTTGGAATACCATACCGATATTACGGCGGAATAGAGGAACTTTCGAATTGCGGATACTTGGCAAGCTTACGCCATTGACCAAGATATTACCGCTTGTAGGCTTTTCTTCCCTATACATCATTTTGATGAAGGTCGATTTTCCGGCACCGCTCGGACCCACTACATAAACGAATTCGCCTGGCTTTATTTTCACATTGATTCCATTAATGGCAATTACGCCATTTGGATATGTCTTTTTCACATCTATCATTTCTATCATTCTAAAACCACCTAATTTGCTTGGATTATCACTATGTACCTACGGCTTTTCGACAATTTTCACTGAAATCTGACAGGAATCTCCCTTACTTGAGCACAGAAACATTATAACATCATATTTTGTCAAATTAAGCATAAAAAATATTACAGTTTCATTTCAGTTAGACATATATCAACATCTATGTAATAATTCCAGGATTTGATTGCTTGATAAGTGATTGATCGTGAGTTGTTTCGAGGGTTTAATGGAGGCTAAATGAAACGTCCCGCTAAGCAGAACGTTTCATTAATCATTATTTATGTTCAGCAAGCCATTCAGCGACCATGCTCGCTTCCTTGCCCTTGATTATACCTTTTGGCATTCCGCCTTGACCATTCGCAATGACTTTTTCAATGTCTTCTTTTGATAGCTTGGAACCTACCTTCGTCAAGTTCGGTCCCACGCCGCCTTCAAGATTCACTGCATGGCAGCTTGAACATTTGTTTTCATAAATTTTTGCGGCATCACCGGCACCTGCCGTAGTCGTTTCGCTATTTTCACTTGCAGGCTCTTTATCTGCAGCATCATCGTTCCCACCGCATGCAGCCAAGGCCAAAGAAGTACCCAGAATTAAGGCTAACCACTTCATTTTCATTGAACTTACCCCCTCTGATTTATACCAGCACAAGAACATTATACCAATTTCAATCCAGTTTAAAACCCTCCCCTAGTACCTCCGATGCGTCCATTACAATTACAAACGCTTTAGGGTCAACGAGTTTCACCAATTGTTTCAATTTGGTGAATTCCGACTGGTCTATTACACACATCAAAATTGGACGAGTATCATCCGTATAGCCGCCATACCCGGATATGCCTGTTACACCCCGGTCCAGCTCATGTATGATAGCATCCCTTACTTCCATTTCTTTATTCGTGATGATCAGTGACATCTTCGAACGGTTCAATCCAATCTGGACAAGGTCGATTGTCTTGCTTGTCACATATAGTCCAATCAATGCATAGAGGCCTTTTTCAATATCAAAAACGATTGCAGCACTTAAAACGATGATTCCATCAATGACAGCCACACAGGTCCCCAATGACAAATGGGTATATTTATGGAAAATCTGTGCCGCCAAATCGGTCCCCCCAGTGGAACCCTTGCCGCGAAAGACGATCCCCAGCCCAAGCCCGACCATCATCCCCCCGCAAATTGAACCAAGCAATGCATCATTCGTCCATGCCTCCCAATCCTTTGTCAGAAATACCACTAAAGGCAGAAACAAGGTTCCAATCAGGCTTTTGGCTCCGAAATGCCTTCCGAGGATAATAAGCCCCGCAATGAACAAAGGGATATTAAAACCCCAAAGAACATAAGCCGGCTCCCAACCGAGAGTTGAATCGAGGATCGTGCTAATCCCGCTGACCCCTCCGGATGCGACCTGGTTAGGCAGTAAAAACACATTAAATCCAATGGCAATTATGGACGAACCGACAATCACCAATCCATACTCCGTTAACTTTTGAATGAAAGGGTGCCTCTGCTCCCTGTATCTTCTCTTCATTTTGCATAAGTCTCCTCGAACCATCATTATTATCTAGTATTGGCCGAACGAGGTAGAGCATCCCTTTTCAATCCTGTAAATGTCAGCCAGAAGATTCATTAAAAAAGAAAATCATAAAAAAAGCCGGACCGGGGAAACCGGTCCGACTGGCTGATCTTATAATTTTGAACGCAAGTACGCATCAATGAACATATCGATATCCCCATCCATGACAGCTCCCAAGTTTCCGGTCTCCGCACTAGTACGGTGATCTTTAACCATGGAATACGGATGGAAAACATAAGAACGAATTTGGCTTCCCCAGCCAATTTCCTTTTGCTCCCCGCGGATTTCATCCAATTCCGCTTGTTGCTGTTCAATTTCACGTTGATACAATTTGGCTTTCAGCATATTCATGGCCTGGGCCTTGTTTTTGATTTGAGATCTCTCGTTTTGGCACGTTACCACGGTGTTCGTAGGTAAATGGGTGATCCGGACCGCCGAGTCCGTTGTATTGATATGCTGACCACCTGCACCACTTGCCCGGTACGTATCGATTTTCAAATCTTCCGTGCGTACTTCTATATTGATCGTCTCATCGAATTCCGGCATGACTTCACATGAAACGAATGAAGTGTGGCGTCGTCCTGAGGAATCGAAAGGAGAAATACGGACAAGACGGTGTACCCCTTTTTCCGCTTTCAAATAACCATAGGCGTTATGGCCTTTGAAAATTAAAGTGACACTCTTGATCCCAGCTTCATCACCTGGAAGGTAATCAAGGGTTTCCACTTTAAAGCCTCTTTTTTCACCCCATCTTGTATACATGCGCAACAGCATGGAACCCCAATCCTGGGACTCCGTACCGCCTGCACCAGGATGCAGTTCAAGAATGGCATTTTTCGAGTCATATTCTTCACTTAATAAAAGTTGAAGTTCAAAGTCATTCATCTTTTGTGCAAGAACCGTGATTTCTTCTTCCAGCTCCGCTAAAAGTTCTTGATCATTCTCCTCTTTCACTAATTCATATGTCAAATCCAGATTTTCATATGATTCATTCAGGTCGGACAATTGATTGACTTGTTCTTTCAAAGCATTCGTTTCATTGATGACAGTTTGTGCTTTTTGCTGATCATTCCAAAAATCGGGATGTGTCATCTCATTTTCTAGCTGTGCGATTCGTGCCTCTTTTTCATCTAAGTCAAAGAGACCCCCTAAAGTCCGTTAATCGTTGCGCTGTCCGTTCAAGTTCATTTCTTATTTCTGCTAATTCCATTTCTCTTCACCTCATTAAGTATGTTAAAAAAAATCCCTGAAGAGGGATTCCCTTCATTACAATAAACCTCTTCAAACTATATGCAAACTAAACATGAAAAGAGGCGGCTAGCCTTGGACTTAACCGTCTCATCTTCATTATACACCTAACTTTAGCCTAAATTGCCATGGCAATTCTTATATTTTTTACCGCTGCCGCATGGGCATAACGCGTTTCTTCCAACGTCTTCCTTTTTACGGGCAGGGGCTTTTTTCACTTTTCCCCCGTCTTCTTCCTTCGGATTGACCGCTTGTCCTTTTATGACTTCCTTGCGTTCCAAATTGTTGCGGATTTCAGCCTTCATGATGTATTTAGCGACTTCATCTTCCATTGAAGCAATCATCGCTTCAAACATCGCAAAACCTTCAGATTGATATTCACGAAGCGGATCGATTTGGCCATAAGCACGAAGGTGGATCCCTTGGCGCAGCTGCTCCATTGCATCAATATGGTCCATCCACTTACTATCGACTGCACGAAGAACGATTACTTTTTCGAATTCACGCATTTGTTCTTCAGATAGCTCTTCTTCTTTTTGGTCATAGCCTTCTTTCACTTTTGCTAAAATGAACTCAACCAATTCCGATTCGTTTTTCCCTTCCAAATCAGCCACAGTGATTGAACCTTCATTGAATAGGTTACCATTCAGATAGTCGACAAGGCCTTGTAAATTCCAGCCTTCCTCATCGCCCATTGGTGCAAACGCGACAACATTTCGCTGGATGGATGCCGTGATCATCTTTTCGACGATTTCACGTAAGTTTTCACTTTCCATGACATCGAAACGCTGTTTATAGATAATTTCCCGTTGTTGACGGAGAACATCATCATACTGCAGTAATTGCTTACGTGAATCGAAGTTATTGCCTTCGACCCGTTTCTGTGCGGATTCAACGGCCCTTGTCACCATTTTACTTTGAATTGGCTGGGAATCATCCATACCTAGGCGTGCCATCATGTTTTTCATGTTATCCGAACCGAAGCGGCGCATCAATTCATCTTCCATTGATAAATAGAATTGAGTGACCCCTGGATCTCCCTGACGGCCGGACCGGCCACGCAGCTGGTTATCTATACGCCTGCTTTCATGACGTTCCGTGCCGATGACAGCAAGGCCCCCAAGCTCCTTGACACCTTCACCAAGCTTGATATCCGTACCGCGACCTGCCATGTTAGTAGCGATCGTAACTGAACCTTGATTACCCGCATTCGCAATGATTTCCGCTTCACGCTCATGGTTCTTTGCATTCAAAACATCGTGAGGGATGCCTTTTTTGGATAAATAGGCAGATATGACCTCAGATGTTTCGATGGCAACCGTACCGACAAGCACAGGCTGACCCTTTGTATAACGTTCGGCGATGTCTTCCACAACAGCCTTGAATTTCCCATCAGTTGTCGCATATATAAGATCTGCCCTGTCATCCCTGATGATATTCCTGTTTGTCGGGATCGCAATGACATTCATATTATAAATATTGCGGAATTCCTCTTCTTCCGTTTTGGCTGTACCGGTCATACCTGAAAGTTTTTCATACATCCTGAAATAGTTCTGGAATGTAATCGTCGCAAGAGTCATGCTTTCATTTTGAATTTCAAGTCCTTCTTTCGCTTCGATCGCCTGGTGGAGACCTTCACTGTAACGGCGGCCTTTCATCAAACGGCCAGTGAATTGGTCAACGATGACTATCTCGCCTTCCTGGACGACATAATCCACATCCAAATGCATCGAAACATGAGCCTTTAACGCCTGATTGATATGATGATTCAAAGTAACGTGACTAATATCGAATAAATTATCGATATTAAACGCTTTTTCAGCTCGATTCATCCCATCTTCCGTCAGCTGAACACCTTTTGTCTTTTCATCATATGTGTAGTCCGTATCTTTCTTTAAGGTTCTTACAAACGCATTGGCCTGGATATAAAGCTGAGCCGATTTCTGTGCCGAACCGGAAATGATCAATGGCGTTCTCGCCTCATCAATCAAAATCGAATCGACCTCATCGATGACAGCGAAGTGCAGCGGACGCTGTACCATTTGTTCTTTATATAACACCATATTGTCACGAAGATAATCAAAACCTAACTCATTATTCGTACTGTACGTAATGTCAGCATTATACGCTGCCTGCTTTTCTTCTTTAGAATGACTGTTCAAATTCAACCCGACGGTCAAACCGAGGAAATCATACAATACACCCATTTCGGTGGCATCACGGTGTGCCAAGTATTCATTGACAGTAACGACATGTACACCTTTACCGGTAAGCGCGTTTAAATAAACCGGCATCGTGGATGTTAAGGTTTTACCTTCCCCTGTTTTCATCTCGGAGATATTTCCATCATGAAGGGATGCCCCACCCATGATTTGAACACGGTAAGGATATAAGCCCAGAGCACGCTTTGCCCCTTCACGCGCAACCGCAAAAGCCTCGACAAGCAAATCATCAACGGTTTCCCCATTTTGATAACGCTCTTTAAACTCACCCGTTTTGGCACGCAACTGTTCATCCGATAGCCCAGCAGTCTCATCAGCCAGCGCTTCGACCTGATCGGCGATTTTTTCTAAACGTTTGATTTCTCGCTTATTCGGATCAAAAACTTTATTTAATATATTAAGCATTCAATAACGCTCCTCTATTATGGTAATGATCGTTCAATGACAAAATTCATATAAGTAAGAAGAAACACACCTTCTATTATTACTAATGCACGCTTAATTTTACCACTTCTATCATAGAGGTACAACTTCATGTCACTTCGCTGGTATAGACCTGAATGCAATTCTTGCGAAAAACAATGGATAAATGAGGAGTAAAACTGTTAAAATAGGAGAAAGTATAAAAAATATGTTGCAAACTCCCCACTATTCCATATGCAAATGTGAATTACCCATAACCTTCCATCACTAGATGCTGTGTCCTCTCTAGAGATAGCATGTCAAGGTAATCCAACCTTACAGGCGTCATGTTTTGAATGATAAGGTGGGCTGCCGAAACTTATTAGCGGAAGATAAATAGAACATGTTTCGAGGTGGTATTGATGATTGGTGAACGTGTAAAAAAACTGCGAGAAGAAAAGAAAATGTCGATGACTGAACTTGCCGATAAAGCAGGTGTTGCAAAGTCTTATTTAAGTTCGCTCGAGCGGAACTTACAAACGAATCCTTCTATTCAATTTCTTGAAAAAATCTCCTCCGTACTTAACATCCCTGTTGATGCCCTGCTTTACGATGCACCAAATAAGGAAACCTTGGACAATGACTGGATGAAAATCGTTGAGGAAGCCATGAATTCGGGTGTCTCAAAACAACAATTCAGGGAATTCATCGAGTTTAATAAATGGAGAAAAGATAAAGAAGAGTAGAGTGGTAGTGCACTAGTTTACCTACATAATCCTGAAGAATACAGTTTGAATAAGCTAGACTCACAAGAATCCCAAGGAAGAATAAACCCTATAAACAGCTAATGAATCGAACCACTGTTTATAGGGATGTTCTCGAATTTGTTCGGAACCTATTTTCCATCGTTCTCCTCAAATATTGCCTCAAGGCTTTCCCGTTTAAAAAAAGCAATGATTTCCTCTTTTTTGAAACCCAAGCTTCTTGCTTCAGAAATCAATTTCACCCATTCTTGATCCATTTCCACATTAGCCACCTCTTCTACCTCCTAAAATACTCTTGTATTTCAGGCAGACCAGCCATCATAGTCACAAGGACCTTAGACCTGTGCCTTTGCGCCCCCATTTTTCAAGGAGTTTGCCTTTGTCGTGGTATTTATTACCAAATACATTACCTATAATCATATTATAACGGATACGCTCTCCATATATTGCTATTTTATGTCGGTAGTCCGCATAAATGCAAAAACTTTCATCCGACAAAATATTACAATATTAAGAAAATTGAAGTTCAGGTGATTTTTCATAGACTATTTCTATTTCGTTTTGCTCTTCTTAAAATTTCTTTGGGGTGTATTGATTCTCTCGATTGTAAGTGCATCGTGGGCTTTTTGCGCAGTTAAATCCTCACCGCAGGTCGGGCAAAGCCACTTTCCATATTCCGCACTGCTAAAAGAAGCCCTCTGGCATGTATGGCAATTCTTTCGATACAAATAATCCAACCCCCTTTGCACCTTGATCAAATTGTTTTCTACAAATAACCCATTGTTCTTTTTAAAGAACTGACAATTCGAGTATAGTGCAAAAGATAGAGGCATTTGAATAGGTAAAATTAACTATTTATCTTAATGAAGAACAAATTTCGTTCTTTCAAGTGAACTTTATGTTTTTTAGAGAAACAAAAGAAGCAATCATTTTTTACATTTCTAACGGATTCTATCAATGCAAAAAAGCACAACCCAGAGGCTGGGCTGTGCTTTTGATCTTAGAATAATAATTAACTAGGTTCAATCAATCCATAGCGTCCATCTTTTCGGCGGTACACTACGTTTGTTGTATTAGTATCCGCATTCGTGTAAACGAAGAAACTGTGACCAAGCATATTCATTTGTAAAATCGCTTCTTCACTGTCCATTGGCTTTAAATCAAAGCGTTTATTGCGGACCACTTCAATGTCATTATCGTCTTCGAATTCATCCACCACTTCGTCAGCTTCCGTATTGAAGGCGAATGCATCGGGTGTAGTCGATAGATTGTTTCGGAACTTGCGATTGACCTTCGTTTTATGTTTACGAATTTGGCGTTCAAGCTTATCATTGATCAAGTCAATGGCAGCATACATATCCGCATTTTCCTCTTCAGCGCGAAGAACCAAATTCTGCATGGGAATCGTCACTTCGACCTTTGATGTATTATTGTTCACTTTTAAATTGACTAACACATTTGCATCTGGTGTATTGTTAAAATATCGTTCTAACTTGCCAATTTTCTTTTCGACGTATTCTCGAATTGCTGGAGTTACCTCAATGTTTTCACCGCGTACGTTGTAATTCATAAAGTGAGTCCTCCTTAAATTAAGACTATACAGTTAGATTCTACAATACCCCTCCGGTTCCTTTTAGAAACACATCATGAAATATGTCGAAATAATGAAACAATTGTCGGAAGGTTTGGAAAGGGTTGATGTCTGCCCTAGCTTCATTATATCAAATGCTATGCTAGAAAGAAAAAATTAAGCCTATTTTATTTACAGAAAATTTAAAAATATTTAACATAAAAACCGTTTGGACTCCAAAAGGTAAGGAAATCAATTTCTTTTATCATAGAACACGCCATCCACTGATAGACTTACATACGGATTCGTGTATTTATTGGAAGATTTTTTCTTCTTATTTATTTCCTGGATATCCCGCTGTATCTCCTGCTTTTGGAGCTTGAGCAAGTGATCGACCTGTTGGTTGAGCAACAGGACTGCACGTCCCAGCTGCTGCTCTTCACCAGTAAAAGGCGGTTTGATTTGAGAAAGGAGTCCATCCCGCTGATCGATCAGCTTTGTAGCCCTTTCTATTTTAACATCACGCTCTGTGATCGTGCGATCTTCCAGTACGGCAAGTAATTCAGCAGTCAAATCATGAAAGGCTCTAATCACCATTACACTTGACCGCTTTGGGTGAATTGTTTTTTCCGGTTGATCTGAATTACTTCCTTCCACGTATTCCGGAACTCCGTAACAAGTCCTTCCACTTCTTCCAAAGCAGAAACGTCATTTTTCATATTCGCTTCGATCAGACGCCGGTTCATGAAATCATACAGACTCATCATATCTTTGGATACATCCGCATCCATATTCAGCGTCACCATCAATTCACGGATAATATTTTGCGCCTTGATGATGTTCGTATTCTTCACTTCGATATTTCCTGCTTCAATGGCTTTCTTCCCAAGCATGATGAACTTCAAACAGCCATTATAAAGCATTAATGTAAGCTCTCCCGGTGATGCTGTATTGACTGAATTTTGCTGATACGATTGATATGGGTTATTCATTGCCCTATTTAACTTCCTTTCCGACATACCTTAACTAAAATAAGAAGCTAACGATGCACTTTGGCTGTTTGCCTTTTGAATCGCTTTTTCCATCGCCGTGAACTGGTTGTAATAGCGCGATTCCAATTTCGTTAACTTGGCTTCAAATGTTGAAATCTTCTTATCCAGCCCATCAACCAATTTTCCGATTGTAAAATTGTTATTAACATATCCGGCCTTACCGGCTTTTTCAGTAATCGCCTTCATGGATGATTCTATATCATCCCTTAACCGGCGTGCGAGCCCTTTGTCGCTCTTTTCCGACCCATTGGCCATGAACATATCATAGATCGCATTCGGATCCTCACTAATGGCTGCCCGGAGCTTGTCCTCATCAATCGTTAATTTACCGCCTTCCAAATAATTCTTGGTGGTGGTGATTCCCAAACTGCTGAGATTGTTTTTTCCAGTGATTCCGTCCACCGAAGTGTATAGGGATGTCCTCATTGTGGTCAGGAGACTTTTTAAGGTAGAATCGCTTTTTAACGTTCCGCTCTTCGCTTTTTCTTCCCACAGCTTCACTTCATCCTCTGTCATTGCCTTTTTTTGCTCAGAGGTAAGCGGGGTAAAGGAGCGATATTTCGCTTCACCCGTTTTATCTTGAACCTTTTTAATGACTTCATTGTATTTATTCACAAACTGAGTGATCGTGTCCAGGATGGCATCGACATCAGCTGTTGATGAGAATGTGACTGTATCCGCCGTTTTTTGCTTTACCGTTATTTCCGCTCCATTAATCTGAAACGTATTCGAAGGCCGGGAAATGTCCAGGCCATTATAAGTAATCGATGCATTTACCCCTATCGTGCCGCCAGCCCCTTCATTGTCACTGCTCATTTTTAACATAGCAAAAAAATCTCCGGTGCCTCCCAATTCAATTTCAGCTCGATCTTTAACATCACCGGTATTTTTAGCAGTGATGGAAAATTTCTGGGATGTTTCATCGAAAAATAGAGTCACTCCCGAGTTAG
>Ga0268253_10000302_pt1 | contig 11768 bp, 5 predicted proteins | sample AgamicMgMarz_FD_200250 | JGI IMG/M metagenome (GOLD analysis project Ga0268253, IMG submission 200250) | Agave microbial communities from Guanajuato, Mexico - Mg.Ma.rz (v2) (version 3) | ecosystem: Host-associated > Plants > Phyllosphere > Phylloplane/Leaf | place: Guanajuato, Mexico | collected... | reverse complement strand
CTCGTCAATAAAACATTCGCGCCGAATTTTTTCGAGAGCGATTCTTTTCAGGACGATTTCAGCCGTATCTATAAAAATTATTTCAATAAAAAGCTGGAAAATTTTGAAAGGATTTTGAAGGAAAACTATGAAAAAACAGGCGAATTCCCAAAAGATGAGAATTCTTTGCGCCGGATTTTATCGGCAAACGGCGTAAATTTTGACGATTTGCGCGATGCGTGGGAAACGCCTTTTCAGGCTAAATTTTCCGCCGACCGCGCCTACACGGTTTTGACTCTGAAAACGACGGGCGCGGATAAAAAAAACGGCAGTGAAGACGATTTTACGGTCAATGAAATCCGGTTTGAATGGTTTAAGAAAACGCAGAACGAGTTAAACGTGGCTCTCAATAATTACACGCAGAAAGCTGACAAACCGGTGCAAACGGCGGAAGAATTAAAAGCGATCTGGAAGGAAGCAGGCATTAATTTTGAATCCTTTCGCGACGGTTGGAATCGTCCGCTTTATCTCGAAAAGATTCCGTACGACCGCGAAATTCAAAAAATAATGCCTGAAACCGTCGGCAATCTCGACGGCGAACGGCAGCAGGTCATGCGTTCGACGCTCGTCGCTCAAAAAGTGATCCTGTTCAGAATCAGAAGCGCGGGCGCTGACGCCGTTCAGGGCGTATTTGACGATTTTGATCTGGCGGCTTTCACGGTCGTGCTGGAAGAAAAGGATTTATCGAATAATCAGCCGAAAACGGAAATTTTCAAAACCCGCATTTCCGGCGCAAAAGGCGCAGTCGGCGGAACGATTTTAGATTCGATGGGCGCGGTAATTCCGGGCGCGAGCGTTTTGGCGGCAAATATGAGTTCGGGCGAAATTTTTTCCATCAGAAGCGATGAAAACGGCGAGTTTTTGCTTGCCAACCTGCCTTCGGGAAAATACAAAATAACGGCGCAAGCCCCCGGTTTTCAACAGTATGTTATCGAAAATGTCGTTGTTTCCTCGATGAATCTGGTCAGCATCAGGATGACGCTCGAAGTCGGCGGAGTTACTTCGATGGTTGATGTCACGGGTGATGTGTTGGCTTTAAATGCCTCGGATTCAAAAATCAGCAGTAACGTCACCAAAGGCGAAGCCGGATCGATCGCCGGAATTTTTGAAAATAATAAAGATGCGCCAAATTTTACGCCGCGGGTGCGTGAATATTTTCCCGAAACTCTGCTCTGGCAACCCGAATTAATCACCGATAAATTCGGCAAAGCGGAACTTAAATTTAAGCTCGGCGATAATCTGACAACGTGGAAACTCTACGCGTTCGGTTCGACCGAAACGGGCGAGATCGGGCTGGTCGAAAAAGAGTTTCAAACCTTTCAGCCGTTTTTTGCCGAGCTCGATCCGCCGCGTATTTTGACCGAAGGCGACGAAATCGCGCTGCCCGTACCCGTTCGCAATTATACGGATAAACGTCAGAAAGTTGCGGTTTCGATGACGGAAAACGATTGGTCGAAAAATCTGAACGGCGCAGGGGCGCAGAATATCGAAATTCCGGCGAACACGAGCGCCAATGCCGTCTTTAATTTTCAGGCGATCGCGTCTGTCACGGACGGCAAACAAAAGGTGACGGCGCTTGCAAAAGGCGAGGGCGACGCGATCGAAAAACCCGTCACGGTTCATCCGAACGGCAAAGAAATTGTCGAGACGCAGTCGAATATGTTCGAAAAACAAGGGACTTTCAACGTGAACATTCCGGGCTATGCTTTTCCGAATAATCGAAAAACGGAGATTAAAATTTACCCGAATATGCTCGCGCACGTTGCCGAATCGGTCGAAGGACTTCTGAAACGTCCTTACGGCTGCGGCGAACAGACGACTTCTTCGACTTACCCGAATCTGCTCATTTTGAAAATCGAAAAGGAATTAAAGAAAGCCGTTGACCCGCGCATCAAGGCGCAGGCGAAAATCTATCTCGAAGAAGGCTACAAACGGCTTTTGAATTATCAAACCGGGAGCGGCGGATTTTCTTACTGGGGCAGCGCCGATCCGCCGAATGCGGCGCTGACGGCTTATATTCTGCGCTTTTTGCACGATGCCGGAGATTTTACGGAAGTTGACCGAACGGTTGTCGCGCGGGCGGAAAATTGGCTTCAAAGTCAGCAAAAAGCGGACGGCAGCTGGGAATCGAACAAAGGAAATACGGAAGTTTCGACCGCTTATATCTTGCGTTCGCTGTCGTTGACGGCGGGCGACGACGCGCAAAAACGCAAGGCTTTGCTGCCGGCGGTCGGGTTTCTGCAAAAACGATTCGAAACAATCAGCGATGCGTTTGTTCTGGCAAATCTCGCGCTCGCGGCGCAGGAGATCGGCGAAACGGAAACGGCGCAAAAGGCGATCGAAAAACTTCAAAAACTCGCTCGGTCGGACAAAGACTTTTCGCAATTTTGGACAACTCCGAACACGCCGTTTTACGGTTGGGGAGTGACCGCCCAGATCGAAACCACGGCACTTGTTATTCAGGCATTGCTCCGGTTTGAACCGCCACAGCCTGATCTGGCAATTCAAGGTCACATTTCACGCGGTTTGATTTATCTGCTGAGAAACAAAGACCGCTACGGCGTTTGGCATTCGACGCAAACGACCGTCAATGTACTGGACGCGCTGATTCTTCTTCAAAAAGTGCGGCTGAGCAGCGAAAAAACTGCGGACGAGAAAGCCGAAATCTATATCAACGGCAAAAAGGCGCAGGAATTTTCGATATCCGACCAGGGTTTGAACAAACCGTTTATTTTTGATGCTTCGGCATTTTTGAACGCCGAGAACAACCGCATCGAAATCAAAACTCCGGGCGATTTGAACCTGACGATGGCGCAGATCGTTTCAAAATATTACATCAATTGGAATGATGGACGAGAAGTTTCGCCGTATTTTGATTTGAAGATCGATTTTGACAAATTACAGGCGAAAATCGGCGAAGAAATTACCTGCAAGGTTCTGTTGCAGAGAAAAGACAATCGTTACGGAATGATTCTGGCGGAAATCGGTCTGCCGCCGGGCGCAGATGTTGACCGCGCAAGTCTGGAAAAAGCAAAAACGGAAGGTCGTTTCAGCCGTTACGATGTGTTGCCCGACCGCGTCATCATCTATTTATGGTCATCGTCCGGCGCCGCCGAGTTTAATTTTAAATTCAAACCGCGCTTCGGTCTGAACGCGCAAACCGCGCCTTCGATGGTCTATGATTATTACAACGAAGAAGCCAAAGCAATGCTCGCGCCGCAGCGATTTGAGGTGAAATAAGAGTCCCAAGTCCCAAGTTCCAAAAGTCCCAAGTCCCAAGTTCCAAAAGTCCCAAGTCATAAGAAACGAGTTGAGACTTGGGACTTGAGACTTTTGGGACTTGGGACTTATTCGCTTTGGTTGTCGTCAACCGTAACTTCGGGGAATTCCGCCGTGAATTGTTCACGCGGTTTTGAATCGATCTCGCCGCGCAGCGGGCGCGTGCCGACATTTGCTTTGAAATTGCCGTTGTCGTCGTAAAGCCGCCGGTATTGCGCCGAGTTGCGGATGATTCCCTGCACATAGCCCTTGGTTTCCTTGAACGGAATCACTTCGACAAATTCATCAATTTCGGCAGGCAGGCTCGCCCGCCATTGCGGAACGCGTCCGGGTCCGGCATTGTAGGCAATCGCGACGTATTCGACGCGTCCGAATTTATCGTACTGGTCGCGGATATAAGCCGTGCCGAGCTCGATGTTGAGCGCGGGCTGGAAAAGCGTTTCGGCGGAAATTGCGGTGATCGACGAATTGTATTTTCTCGCGACGGCACGCGCCGTCGGAATCAGCAATTGCATCAAGCCGTAAGCGTTTGCACTCGATTTTGCCCGCACGTCGAAGATCGTTTCCTGCCGAATAAATCCGGCAACCTGATGCGCGTCGAGCCGCCGCTGAGCCGCCCAGTATTTGATGTCGCTCCAGTTCGTCAAAGGATAAAAAATGTCCCATTCTTCGCGTCCCATTTCTTCGGGAAACATCTGCGCATAATCGGGATAGCTTTTCGCCAGCGAAAGCAGAGCATTCACCTGATCGCCTTTCAGACGATAATGTTTGGCGAGCGCGAGATTGATTTTCGGGCTGTTTCCCGCAGTTTTTTGCGCTTCTTTGAGTTCGTCAACGCCCCAATCGAAAAGCCCGACGATGCTTAGATCTTCGCTCTTTTCGACGCGATCCAATTCTTTTTCCTTCGATGTTTCCGCCGCGACCGTGACGACCTTCAAATTCGCGACCGCTTTCGGCACGAGCGAACCGGCGCCGAAATTCGCCGCTCCCTGACATTTGCCCTGACCGCGCAGAGCCGTCAGCTTTTGCAAAGCAAGATAGCCGTACCAATTCGCGCCGTAGCGGTAAGCGGTCGCATCGTAAAGCGCGCAGGCTTCGTTAGTTTTTCCGGCGAGTTCCGAATCACGCGCCGCCCAATAGCCTGCTTTGCCGCGATTGGTCGAATCTTTGTCAACGTAGCGTGCCAGATGTTCGAGCAGCATTTGCGAAGAAATCTGAAAATTTTTGCTTTCGTGCTGAAGCCACGCGAGCTCGAATTGCGCTTTGGCGACATCGACCGCGTTCGGAAAAGCGGAAACCGCCGTCTGCAAAAAGTAATTTTCGTCCGTCTTGTTGCGCGCATCACGCGCCGCCATGCCGGCATCGATCCACGCTTTCGGCGTTAATTTGCTCGCAGGGAATTTTTGCCGCATTTCTTCAGCGATGGAGCGGGCATTTGCCCAAAGACGGTTTTTTGCGTAGCCGAGCGCGAGATTGTAATAGGCTTCTTCTTTTTCTTTGGCGGAAACCGGAAGCGCGTTGAACGCATTATTCGCTTCCGTCATATTTTTGAGATTGCTGAAAGTTATCAATCGCTTCAGTTGAATTTCGGGCGTGACGGCAGCCGGAAAACTCGAAACAAGTGCGCCGTAAGCCGTATTAGCCTCCGCGTAGTTTTTCGCGGCGTAGAGCTTATCGGCGCGAGCGGTGATCTCTTCCGCCGTTTGCGGCGTCAAAGGCTGGCTCCAAAAGGTCAGTTTCGTTTCGGCTTCTTTGGCTTCAGTCGTGCCTGCGCCGTAGAAATAAACCTTCCGGTAAAACTTGACCGCTTCGCCTTGATTGCCGCTCGTTTCAAAAGATTTCGCCGTCAGCAGAAGCGCGTCAGCCTGATTTTTATCGTTCAAATCCTGTAAAAACGCGGGAACCTGCGCGGCTTGTCCCGATTGGATCGCCGAATTCGCCCACAATAATTTGGCTTCACGCGCCCGCAGGGAATTCGGATAATCCTTGATAAGCCCGGCAAAAACATTTATCGCTTCGGCGTGGTTTCCCGCCGATTGGAGCGCGCGTCCGCGAAGCCAGAGCGCGTAATCGGCGAGCTTTGTTTTTTCGCGGAAAACGTTCGTGTTGAGAATTTGCGCCGCGCCGTTAAAATCTGAATTTTCAAATCTGATTCGCGCCCGCAGAAGCTTTGCGAGGACGCCCGCTTTTGTTTTCGCAAAACGGTTTTCGATGTCCGCGACAATCCCTTCGGACGGCAATTTACCGTCTTTGGTCAGTTCGCGCAAAGTTTTTAAGGCATCGTCGTCCGACATCGGCGTCACGAGCGCGGAACAGCTCGTCGTCAGCGGAACGGTCAAAAGCGCGAGGGCAAAGATCGAAAAACTCAGGAAAGAATGTAGATTAAAGCGATAAGATTTGAATTTAGACATGATAAAAACTCCGAAAATTTGATGCGAATTGTTTGAGGAAATTTGTCCTGCCGCAAAAGCGGAAAAAACCTTTGTGGCAAGCGAATTTCGTTATATCATATCAAAGAAAAGACGATTTTCCTAAAAAAGTAAAGTTTCACCCGGAACATTGAAATAAATTGACGGAAAGCCGTAATAAAAAACTGATCCGGTTGAAATTAAGGAAAGAAATAATGAAGAAACTTATTCTTACACCATTTTTAATTTTTATATTTACGATGAACGCCGCGTCGCAAACCCCTTCGCCGACTCCGCCGCCGGATGACGATGTCGTTAAAATTTCGACGACTCTGATCCAGCTCGATGTCACGGTGACCGATTCAAAAGGTAAGGTCGTACAGGGATTAAAGCCCGAAGATTTTGAAATTTACGAAAACGGCGAAAAGCAGCAAATCACGAATTTATCGTTTATTGCAAGCGTTAAGGAAAAAACGGAACCCGTTAAAACTCCGACTGAAAAAGTTGCCGTTCCCGTTCCGCAAGCCGAACTGAAAGCCGATAAAATTCGCCGGACTTTTGCGCTCGTCATCGATGATTTGTCGCTTTCTTTTCAGAGCGCGTATTATGTGCGCCGCGCTTTGAAAAAATTCGTTGACGAACAGATGCTGGAAGGCGATTTGGTGGCGATTATCCGCACGGGCGCGGGAATCGGTGCGCTTCAGCAGTTTACTTCCGATAAACGCCAGCTTTACGCGGCGATTGAAAAGGTCGTCTGGAATCCGCTGGGGCGCGGAAACATCGGCGCATTTGCTCCGATCCGCGATAACGAGAAGATCGTCCGCGAAACCGAAACCGAAGAAGAAAGGGAAGCCAGAGAAAATTCCGAAAACGCTTTGGAAGATTTTCAGGGCGCGTCCTTTGCCACCGGAACTTTGGGTGCCTTGCGATTTATCGTCAGCGGAATGAAGGAATTGCCCGGACGAAAGTCCGTCATCTTATTCAGTGACGGTTTCAAAATTTTACAGCGTAACGAACAGGGATTTAATGAAGGCGGAAGTGTTCTGGAGTTTTTGCGGCAATTGGTCGATACGGCAAACCGCGCTTCGGTTGTTTTTTACACACTCGATGCGCGGGGTTTGCAGCCCACCGGAATTACGGCGGAAGACAGCGTTTCCGCCGATCCGCAAAGACTTCAGCAAGTTCTTTCCGAACGCAGTGCGGAGCTTCTGGATACGCAGGAAGGTTTGACTTATTTAGCCCAGCAAACAGGCGGTTTTGCCGTCCTCAATAATAACGATTTGGGCGGCGGCGTTCGTAAGATTCTCGAAGATCAGAGCTATTATCTGATCGCTTATGCGCCTGATTCCGATACCTTCGACGCGAAAACCAGACGTTTCAATAAGCTTGAAATCAAGGTCAAAAACAAAGATTTAAAGGTTCGCTACCGGAGCGGATTTTTTAATGTTGCCGACCGCAATATCGCCAAAACGACGACTAATCAAACTCCTTTACAGCAAATTCAAAACGCGCTTGTATCGCCTTTCGCGGTCAACGATATTTCCTTGCGGCTCAATGCTTTATTCGGCAACGACAAAACGCAAGGCTCGTTTATGCGTCCTCTTTTGCACATTAGAGCGCAGGATTTGAAATTTACCGATGAAGCCGACGGCACGAAAAAAGCGGTTTTTGATATTTTAGCCGTAACTTTTGGCGACAACGGTGTTGCGATCGATCAAATTGCTAAATCTTATACGCTCACTGCTAAAGACGAAGGTTATAAACAAATCATGAAAGATGGGTTTGTCTATTATTTTACCCTGCCGATAAAGAAACCCGGCGCATATCAGTTCCGCGTCGCGATTCGGGACGCGCAAGCCGGAAAAGTCGGTTCGGCATCGCAGTTTATCGAAGTTCCGAATTTGAAAAAAGAGCGTCTGACGATTTCGGGGATCGTGTTGGAAAATATGACCGAAGCGCAATGGAAATTGTTTTCGTCCGACACGCCTAATATTAACGATAATCAATTAAACGCACCGGAAAAGCCGAATCCGATGAATGATACATCGCTCCGAAGATTCAAACGCGGCTCAATTCTGCGCTATGGATTCGAGATTTACAATGCCAAACTCGATGCGGCGAAAAAACCGAATCTGACCGCCCAAATCCGTATTTTCCGCGACGGCAAATTATTGCTCGACGGCAAACAAATCCCGATCGAAGTTGCCGGACAGACCGATCTGGAAAGAGTGAAATCGACGGGCGCGATCAATTTGTTAAACACCATGCAGGCGGGCGATTACATTTTGCAAATTATCATCACCGATAATCTGGCAAAAGAAAAACGCAGAATTTCGACTCAATTTGTGCAGTTTGAAATCATTCAATAGATAAAAGAAGGAAGAAAATAAAAAAGGAGAAGCAGGAATTTTCCGCTTCTCCTTTTTTTCATTTCTCCCTTCCAGGATTTAGACGTTGGCGCCCGGATATGATGTGCCAAGCCGGTTTGCATCGCCTTCGGCAAGGTTGCTGACCAATTCGTAGTGGAAATAATCGAATTTGGCGGCAACCGGCGGCTGAACGCGTTTGTCATACATTTCTCTTGAACGGTCGATCGCTTCGCGCAGACGCTCGTAAAGATCGTTTCCTTCGCGCCCTTCTTTGACCTTTTGCTCGTTATAAAGTTTGATTTCCGAAACAAGCAATCGCGCAAAACGACGGGCGTCGTTATGAAGCCGGCGTTCGTCTTCCGAAACTTCGATCGGTAAATCAACATTTCGTTCGCTGAAACGGCTTTTGGCGGGTTGTTTAACGACCGATTCAGTCACCGTTTCGACGGGCGTTTCGGCAACGTAGCTTTCTGCTTTACCGTTTTCCGTCGCGGCGGAATCATAAGACACGCCGTTTGCCGGAACGAAACTTTCGGTTTCATAATCCGGTGTTTCATACGAAGGCGTTGCAAATGTTTGCGGGGCGGATTCAAATTCAGTTTGCGGAGTTTCAAAAGATTGATTTGTTTCAAACTGATAATCACTGCTCAAACTCGGCGCATATTCGTTTTCCGAAACCGCTGTTTCGGTTTCAAAAGTTTGCGGTTCGGAAATTTCATACGTCGAAGATTCGGTTTCGTAGGACGAAGATTCATAAGAAGACAGAGGCTCTTTTGAATAATCATCTTCGGATTCGACCGTTCGGCTCCAAGCCGGAGCGGATTCAAAAGGCTGTGCTTGCGCAGGCGCTTCTTCCGGCATCGAAACTTCTTCGACCGCTTTTTCGGAAGTTTCCGAAACAAATTCGGACGGCGCGGTTTCCGTTTCAACGCTCGGCGTGAAGGCAAAACTATCGCTTTCAACAGTTTGATAAGCCGGTTCTTCAAACGATTCGGCGGGTTGTTCAACCGGAGCGTATGAGAAATTTTCTTCGGCGGCTGGAGTGTAGGAATAGCTTTCTTCGACCGTTTCTTCCGCTTCAGCGAATTGATAGGATTCTACCGGCGCGGTTTCTGCGGTTTGTTCTTCGACTGCTTCGGCAGTTTCGTCCTGACTTTCATAAGTTTCGGCGCGGTCAGTTTCTTCAAAACTGCGGTCGTCGGCGGTCGTTTCTTCCGCGACCGACTCGCTTTGCACTTGTGCTCCGCGTGCCGAAGCCAGAATTTCAACCGTTAAGCTCGCCACCCGAACCAATGTTTCCAAGGCTTCGATATTGACTTCCTCACCGGTCGTGCCGCCATCGGCATAAAGAACGGCGACGCTTCGTCCGCGCACCACAAGCGGCACGGCATACATTTGATCCGGTTGACCGAATTCGAGTTTGTTCAGATAAATCGAATCGTCGGAATAAACTCCGTAAGCGCTTTCAACCGCCGACAGCGATCTGACGGATTCGCCCAAAACGGTAGATGAAGCAACGGGAAAGAAAACTTCGCGAACGGTGTGTTCATCAACGGTTTCGCCTTCTTTACCGAAAACACGCCAACCGACGAGATGTTCGTTTTTGATGATAAAAAATGCTCCACGCGGCGTAAATTGAGACGCGTGTTGAACCAGAGTTTTTAGTATTGCCGATTGTGTGGTTTTAGTGCTGATGTCATTGATAGCATCGCGGATTTCGCTGAAACTAAAGGTCGGCGCGGCAGCTTGAGCGGCTTCGGCGGCGTTCTGTTTTTCCATTTCCTCCGCTTCGGCAATCGCCGTTGCGGTAATGCGTGCGCCTTCGTCACGCGAGAGACGAAGATGCTCGACGACCGATTCCGTAAAACTTATATCAAGTTCGCGGTCGGCGGCAAGGCGTGCGGAAAAATTTTGAAAAACATCATCGAGCTGAGTTTTATGCTTTTCGAATTCGGCTTCAAATTGCTTTTGAAATTCAGATACTTCCTGCCTCATGTCGGCAAGCACATTCTTGAGATAACTCTCGAATTCAGTTCTTAAACTTTGTTCGAGTTCTTCGCTATTCACTATATTTCTCCTCCGTTTATTGAAAACACAGCATTTCCGGGATGAAACGACTGGCGGTCTGGTGTAGATTTATGATCCTATCAAGACGAGATGAGGCATTCTCCGAGTATGCCTCCTTAAGATTATGAACAATTTAATAGTTTTATGTCAAGAAATAGTTTTAAAGTGATTTCAGGTTTCAGGTCAAAAAACAATTTTAACCTGAAACCTGAATCCTCAAACCTCAAACCATTAAACCGCGACAACTTCGATTTCCGGATCAATCTCGTCTTTGATCATATTTTCGATTGCCATCAATGTGCCCGTCAAACTCGACGGACAGCTTCCGCACGCGCCTTCGTAACGAATTTTCAAAGTGCTGTTTTCAAGCCCGACGATTTCCAGCCACCCGCCGTCGCTTGCCAGATAAGGACGAATTCTTTCGTCAAGCAATTCATTGATTTGCGCGATTTTCGGGTCGTCGCTGACAGCGGCGGCGATGGCGCCGCCAACCGTTTGCGCCGCGCCGTTTCCGTTGCCATTGCCGTTTTTGACGCCGACCGCTTCGGCGGCGCGAATCGGGACTGCGAGAGTCGGCAAAATTTCGTCCCAATCGGCTTCGTCCGACTTTTCGACCGTAATCATTTTGTCCATGTAAAAGACGGAAACCACCTCGCCGACCTCAAAAATTGATTTGGCAAGTTTATCTTCTTCCGCTGTTTCGGCGGACTTAAAAGAATGCGAAGTGCCGTGGCTGACAGGCTCTTTCAAGATGAATTTCACGGCATTCGGATTCGGTGTTTCTTGTATATCTGCTATTTTTGGCATTTTCTTAAATCCTTTGATGCAAAGTCGAAATATAAAGTTTATAAATCTTTACATTTTTGTCAACATTATAGCGCATCTTCTTCAAGATTTCATTTATTTGATTGGTTTTCTTAAAAAAACGAGAGATTTAAAAGAAAAAATGCGGAAATAAAACCGGACACACTCCGATTTTTCGCCGCATTGATAAAACCAACAATCGGTGGCTAATGACAATTACCACTTGCTAAAATACAGAACGCACAAGTTATTCGGTAATATGGATATCGTCCGTTTTATTGATTCTGCCCGACAGAAAAATTACGCCGAAAACAGCGGTCAATAATGCAAAGATGATCCCGACTACCAAAAATATTGTGCCACCGTCTTTAGCTTGTAAATAGTAAAAAGAACCTGCCGCAATTATTAAAGAAACCAAAGTTAAAAGCAGATACATATTGCTTTAATTACCTCCCTTATATTTGAAAAAAGGTTAAAACTTCCGAAATTTGCCGCTTTTTTCAAAACTATGAAATTAACTCTTTCAAAGTCGCCGGCAAACTTGTCAAACTGCTTATTCTGGAATGCAAGCTAATAGTAACTCCATTTTTGGTAAAAAGGCAAGAATGTATTGAATTAAACGACAAAACATTTTACATTTATTTCGGTTGCAAATTCTTGAAAAGAGGGCATTATGAACATTCGTTTAGCGGAAGAATCGGACACGACGGCTTTGGTTGAATTCAATCAGGCGATGGCTCTTGAAACAGAAGGCAAAACTCTCGATACGCAAATATTGAAGAGCGGTGTCGAGTCGGTTTTT
>Ga0268253_10000301_pt1 | contig 11787 bp, 6 predicted proteins | sample AgamicMgMarz_FD_200250 | JGI IMG/M metagenome (GOLD analysis project Ga0268253, IMG submission 200250) | Agave microbial communities from Guanajuato, Mexico - Mg.Ma.rz (v2) (version 3) | ecosystem: Host-associated > Plants > Phyllosphere > Phylloplane/Leaf | place: Guanajuato, Mexico | collected... | reverse complement strand
AGGAGGCGGGCGAGCTGCTCCCGGCGCAGAGCCGGCGCCGCTACGGCAACCAGCTGTTCGTATGGCACATGTCGCGCGCCGTGCTGGCGCTCGGAGCGGGCGACCTCGCGGCGGCACGGATCGAGCTGGACGCCATGGAGCCGCACGCGCGCGAATCCACGGAGCCGCAGTTCGTGGGCGCCTACGGGTGGATGCGGGCCGAGCTGGAGCGGCGCAGCGGCAACATCGACCCCGCCCGCGCGGCCGTCGACGACGCGCTCGACCAGATCGAGTACTGCTCGGACGACGTGACCCGCATCGCCGGCGTGGCGGCGATGGGCGTCCGCGTCGAGGCCGACGCCGCCACCCTGGCGCGCGACACGCGCGACACCGAGGCGGAGCAGGTCGCGCTGAAGCGCGCCGAGGGGCACCTCGACCGGCTGCGGCTGACCGGCGAGTCCGGCGGTCCTGTGGAGCGGGCCGAGCTGACCGGCGGCGAGGCCGAGCACAGCCGCGCCGTCGGCGACGACGATCCCGCGCTCTGGGCGGCCGCCGCCGAGGCGTGGGCCGAGCTCGAGCGCCCGTACCGGCGTGTGAACGCGAGCTGGCGGCGGGCCGAGGCGCTGGTGCGCGCGGATGACCGCGGCGCCGCGGCCACGGTCGCCTCGGAGGCGCTGCGCTCCGCGCGCGAGCTGGGCAGCGAGTGGCTGGTGGCCGAGCTCGAGTCGCTCGCGGCGCGGGCGCGGCTGCGCATGCTGGGGCCGGCGGAGCCGGCCGCCGCGAGCGCCGGCGGCGAGGACGCGGACGAGGAGCCCTTCGGCCTGACCCCGCGCGAGCGCCAGGTGCTGGCGCTCGTCGCAGGGGGCGCGACCAACCGCGAGATCGGGCTCCAGCTGCACATGGCCGAGAAGACCGCCAGCGTGCATGTGTCGCGCATCCTGGCCAAGCTCGACGTGCGCTCGCGCACCGAGGCCGCCGCGGTGGCGGTACGGCAGGGCCTGGCGGACAGCGGCGCCGCTGTATAAGCCTGATGTGGAGCTGACCGCCCGCACCGTCTCGCTGGCGCTCGCCGAGGAGTTCGGGATCGCGCGCGGCTCGCGCACCCAGACCGAGGTCGTCCAGGTCGAGCTGTCGCACGATGGCCTGGTGGGCCGCGGCGAGGCCGCCCCGATCTACTACCGCGGCGAGACGCCGGCCACGGCGAGCGACTTCCTGTCGTCGGTGCGGCTCACCGACGATCCGTTCGCCCTCGAGGAGAATCTCTCGACGCCAGGCGACGCCGCCGGCCGCGCGGCGCTCGACGCGGCCCTCCACGATTGGATCGGGCGGCGTCTGGGCGTGCCGGTCTGGCGCTTGCTGGGACTCCTGCGCCGCGCTCCGGCCACCTCGTACACGGTCAGCATCGACACCCTGGACGGCACGCGCGACCGCGCACGGCGGGCGGCCGCCTTCCGCGCGCTGAAGGTGAAGGTGGGCGGCGCCGAGGACCTGGCGCGGCTGGAGGCGGTGCGCGCCGAGACCGACGCCGCGCTGCGGGTGGACGCCAACGAGGGCTGGACGCTCTCGCAGGCGCGCGAGCTGGTGCCGGCTCTGGTCGAGCTCGGCGTGGAGCTGATCGAGCAGCCGTTCCCCGCCCACGACCTGGAATCCTTCCGCGCTCTGCGAGAGCTGACGCCTCGGCCGCCGGTGATCGTCGACGAGGGCTGTCAGGAGCTGGGCGATGTCGCCGCGGTGGCCGCCTACGCCGATGGGGTCAACGTCAAGCTTGCGAAATCCGGAGGGCTGCGCGAGGCGGTGCGGATGGTGCACGCCGCGCGCGCCCTGGGCCTGCGCGTGATGATCGGCTGCATGGTGGAGTCGCAGCTGGGCGTGGCGCCGGCCGCCCAGATCGCCTCGCTCGCGGACTGGGTCGACCTCGACGGGCACCTCCTGCTGGCCGAGGAGCCGTTCCGCGGCCTGCAGCTCGAGCGCGGCTGCGTGCTGCCCTCGCACGGGCCGGGGCTGGGCGTGGAGCCGGCCGGGTGAGCGAGCGGCTCGCGATCTTCGCCGAGGGCCTGTTCGCCGCACACAACGGCAAGACCGCGCACGGCGTGATCCGGTACGGCGCGCGCGACGTGGTGGCGGTGATCGACTCGACCCAGGCCGGCCGCACGGCCGTCGAGGTCGTGCCGTTCTGCCTGCGCCCGGTTCCGATCGTCGGGACGCTGAAGGAGGCACTCGAGCTAGGAGCTTCGGCGCTGTTGGTTGGCGTCGCCCCCACGGGCGGGAAGCTGGACCCTGGTTGGCGCGCGGTGCTGCTCGAGGCGATCGCCGCGGGTCTGGGCGTGGAGGCCGGGCTGCACACCCAGCTGTCCGAGGATCCGGAGCTGCGCCGCGCGGCCACGCGCGCCGGGGTGGCGTTGCGCGACCTGCGCGCGGCGCCGGCCGACCTGACCGTGCCCGAGGGGCCCTACAGCCGGCCGGACTCCGTGCGGGTGGTGCACAGCGTGGGGTCGGACACGGTGATCGGCAAGAAGGTCGTGACGCTGGAGCTCGACCGGGCGGCGCGCGAGCGCGGCGAGCGCTCGGTGTACGTGCCGACCGGCCAGACCGGGGTGGCGATCGCCGGCTGGGGCATCGCCGTCGACCACGTGATCTCCGACTACGTGGCCGGTGCGGGCGAGCGGCTCGTCAAAGAGGGCTCAGCCCGCGGCGACCTGCTGTTCGTCGAGGGCCAGGGCGGCCTCTTCCACCCGGCCTACTCGGCCGTGACGCTGGGACTGCTGCACGGATCGGCGCCGGACCTGCTGGTGCTGGTCCACAAGGCGGGCGCCACGGCGCTGCGCAACTACCCCGACCTGCCGATCCCCCCGCTGGGCGAACTGATCGCCGCCTACGAGAGCACCGCGCGGCCGGTGCGGCCGGCGCGAGTGGCCGCCGTGGCACTGAACACCGCGGACCTGGGCTCGGACGACGAGGCGCGCTCCGCGATCGCCGCGGCGGAGTCCGAGACCGGCCTGGTCGCCGACGACGTCGTTCGCTTCGGCCCGGACCGCCTCCTCGAAGCGGTTCTCGAAGCACTGTCCTGACTTTTCCACCGTATGGGAGGGAAAGTCAGGACGGCACTCCCGAAAGGGCGGCGTTTCGCCTGCCGCTCGAAGGGGATAACTGACCCGTGGATGCGCAGGGGTCGCTTATCGATCTGCAACGCTCACGCGACGTCGGCGACATCCTGAGCGGAGCGTTCCGCCTCTACCGCTCGCGCTTCAGCCTGTTCGCGATCATCGCGTGCGCTGTCGTGGTCCCGGTCGACCTCCTGATCTACGGCGTCGCCGGCGAGTGGCTCTGGACCGATCCCGACTGGGGGGAGTCGCTCCCCGTGGGCGCGGTGGTGGCCACCTTGCTCGCGCCGTGGCTCGTGACCACGCCGCTGATCACCGCGGGGCACGTGCACGCCGTGATGGAGCTCGGCGCCGGTCGCGACGCATCCCCGGGGCGAGCGCTGGCCGCCGCGGCGCGACGGCTCACGCCCGTTGCGACCGCGGTCACCCTTGCGGCGGCGGGCGCCGCTCTGGGTCTGATCGCCCTGATCGTGCCGGGCGTCTACCTCTGGGCGCGCTGGTACTTGTCGGCCCAGGCGGTGGTGGCTGAGGACCTCGGCCCGTTGGAGGGCATGGCCCGCAGCGCCGACCTCGTGCGCGGCCAGTGGTGGCGGATCTTCGGGATCGCAGTGCTGATCAGCCTGACCGCGGCCATCCTTGCCGCTCTGCTCAGCGTCCCGTTCCAAGCGGTCGGCTACGCGGTCGACATCGGCCCAGTCGTGCTCCTCGGACAGATCGTCGGCGACGCCATCTCGCTGTCGTTCGCCGCGCTGGCCGGCACGTTGCTCTACTTCGACGCCCGCGCCCGCCGCGGCGCGCCCCCGCCAGCTCCGCCAGAGCCCGACCTGACGCTGCCCGAGCGCCCGGCCTAGGCGGTCGGCGCGGGCTCTTCGACCGGGTCGGCCTCGGGCGGCAGCGCTCCGCCGCGATCCGTGCCCGCGATCAGCTCGTCGCCGACCTTGTCCTTGGGGATGAAGCCGGACTTCATGCCGAAGTAGACCGCCTGCGGGTGGTGGGCGACGATCGCCACCGTCGACTGCTCGGGCATCACCGCGAAGCCGTCGGAGAGGTACATACCGATCTTGTCGAGCTCCAGCAGCCGCCACACCTTCTCGTGCTCTGACTGGTCCGGGCAGGCCGGGTAGCCCCAGGAGTAGCGGCGTCCCTGGTCGAGCTCGATCCCGAGCCCGCGGCGCACCTCGGCGTGCAGCCACTCGGCCAGGCCTTCCGCGGCCTGCACCCCGAGCCCGTGGGTGAACAGCTGCTCGGCGAACTCGCCGTCGCGCTCGAGCTGCGCCATCACGTCGGTCACCTCGGGGCCAACCGTCACGCCCTGGAGGGCGACCACGTCGCGCTCGCCGGACTCGATCGGCCGGAAGAAGTCGGTCAGGCAGATGCGGTCGTGCTTGGGCTGGCGCGGGAAGGTGAGCCGCTCCAGCTCGCGCTCGCGGTCGTCTGGGTCGAACACGACCAGCTCGTTGCCGTCGGCCGCCGCCGGGAAGTAGCCCAGCCGCACGCGCGGCTGCAGGTAGTCCTGCTCGCGCCACATGCGCTCCAGCTTGGGGGCGAAGCCCTCGTCGTCGCCGTGGCCCTCCACGATCTGGCGCCACTCCTCGCCCTTCTTGCCGCGCCCGCCCCAGTGCAGCTTGAACAGCACGTGGCGGTCGAGGTAGGGGTAGACGTCGTCGAGGTCCACGTCGAGCTCGCGCGCGCCCCAGAACGGCGGCTCGGGAATCGCCACGTCGGTGCGCGCCGTGGAGCGCACCGAGGAGTCCGTCACGGGCGGGCCGTCGTCGACCTTCTCGACCTGGTTGCGCAGCGCCGCGGCCTCGTCGCGGAACTTCGTGACCAGCCCCTCGCGCGCCTGGTCGTCGACCAGCTGGTCGATCGTCGAAAGCCCTGCGAACGCGTCCTTGCAGTAGAAGACGCCGGGCTCGTAGATCTCATCCGACTCCTTGCCCTTCGGATAGAGGATCCGGCGGCCGAAGTCGCGGTTGATCGCGGCGCCGCCGATCAGCACCGGGAACTCGAGCCCGCGCTGGTGCAGCTCCTGGACGCAGGTGGGCATCTGCTTCGAGGTCGAGACGAGCAGCGCGCTCAGCCCGATGGCGTCGGCCTCGTTCTCGATCGCGGCGTTGATGATCGTGTCGATCGGGACCTGCTTGCCGAGGTCGATCACGGTGTACCCGTTGTTGGTGAGGATCGTGTTGACGAGCGACTTGCCGATGTCGTGCACGTCGCCGAACACGGTCGCGATCACGACCTTGCCCTTGGTGTGGCCCTCGATCCGCTCGAGGTAGTTCTCGAGCTGCGCCACGGCGCGCTTCATCACGGTGGCCGACTGCAGCACGAACGGCAGGATCAGCTCGCCGGCGCCGAACTTGTCGCCCACCTCCTTCATCGCGGGCAGGAGCACGCCGTTGAGCGTCGGCACCGCGCCGATCTTCTCGACCGAGCGGTCGATCCACTCCTCCACGCCCTCCTTCTTGCGGCGCAGGATGTGGAAGTGCAGCGCCTCCTCGGGCTCCATGCCCTCGGTCGGGTCGCCGGCCGCCTCCTCCTCGGTCTCGCCCTTCTGCTCGAAGTGGGCGATGAACTTCTCGAGCGCATCCTCGCGCCGGTTGAACACGAGGTCGTCGGTCAGCTCGCGCTCGTTCTCGGGAATCTCGTTGTAGGGCGTGATGTGGTTGGGGTTGACCATCGCCAGGTCGAGCCCCGCCTCCACGCAGTGGTGCAGGAAGACCGAGTTGAGCACCGCGCGGGCGCCCGGCGACACGCCGAACGACACGTTCGACACGCCCAGGGACGTCTTCACGCCGGGGATCTCGGCCTTGATGCGGCGGATGCCCTCGATCGTCTCGACCGCGGAGGGCCGCCACTCCTCGTCGCCGGTGGTGAGCGTGAACGTGAGCGCGTCGAAGATCAGCGCCTCGGGGTCGAGCCCGTGCTCGTCGCAGGCGAGCTCCTTGATCCGCTGGGCGATCTCCACCTTGCGGTCGGCGGTCTTGGCCATGCCGACCTCGTCGATCGTCAGGGCGATCAGCGCCGCGCCGTGGGCCTTCGCGAGCGGCGCGACCACGTCCAGCTTGTCGCGCCCGGCCTCGAGGTTGACCGAGTTCACGATCGCGCGGCCGGGGATCTGCTCGAGCGCCGCCTGGATCACGTCGGGCTCGGTCGAGTCGACCTGGATCGGCGCGGGCTGGCTGAGCGCGATGCGCTTGACGACCTCGCGCATCTGGTCGGCCTCGTCCTGGCGCTCGGTCAGCGCGACGCAGACGTCGAGCACGTGCGCCCCGCCGGTGACCTGGTCCTCGGCCACCTGCACGAGCCCGTCGTAGTCGTCGGCCAGCAGCAGCTCCTTCGCCTTGCGCGAGCCCTGCGAGTTCACGCGCTCGCCGACCAGCGTCGGCCGCGGCTCCTGCACCAGCGGCGTGGCGGTCATCATGCTCGACACCAGCGCCGGCCCGCGCTCGGGCCGCCGCTCGGCCGTGCGGCCGCCCACGCGATCGACGATCGCGGCGATGTGCTCGGGCGTCGTGCCGCAGCAGCCGCCCACGATCGAGACGCCGTAGCGCTCGACGAACTCCTGCAGGACCTTCGCGAGCGGGTCGGGCTCCTCGGGGAAGATCGTCTCGCCCTCGGGGCCCTGCAGCGGCAGGCCCGCGTTCGGGATGCAGTGCACGGGCACCGGGCTGAACTCGCCCAGGAAGCGAATCGCGTCGCGCATGTCCTCGGGGCCGGTGGAGCAGTTGAGCCCGATCGCGTCGACGTCGAGCGCGAGCAGCGTCGTGAGCACCGCCTGGATGTCCGTGCCGAGCAGCATCTTGCCGCCGTTGGGCAGCAGGGACACGGAAGCCTGAATCGGCACCGCGCGGCCGGCTTGCGCGAAGGCCGCGCGGGCCCCGAAGATCGCGGCCTTGACCTCGAGGATGTCCTGCGCCGTCTCGATGATCAGCAGATCGACACCGCCATCGACCAGACCGCGCGCCTGCTCTGTGAAGACCTCGACCAGCTCGCGGAAGGTGATCTTGCCGAGCGTGGGGTCGTCGCTCGCCGGCAGGTGGCCGGTGGGGCCGATCGAGCCGGCGACGAAGCGCTGGTCGCCGGCCGCGGCGCGCGCGAGCTCGGCGGCCTTGCGGTTGATCTCGGGCGTGTGCTCGCCGAGACCCCACTCCTCGAGCTTCAGCCGCGACGCCTGGAACGTGTCGGTCTCGAGCGCGTCGGCGCCGGCGGCGATCATCGACTCGTGCACGCCCTGGATCACGTCCGGGCGGTTGAGCACGAGCGCCTCGTGGCACTTGCCCTCGAGCCCGCCGTAGTCGGCCGGGGTCAGGTCGAACTGCTCGAGGGTCGCGCCCATGCCGCCGTCGAAGACGACGACGCGCTCACGGGTTGCCTGGATGAAATCTCGCTCTGCGGCCACGGCTCGTCACATGGTACCGAACCTTGACACGCATGTGTGAAGGTTTACGTCATCGCTTCGACGAGGCCGCCAGCGCGTCCACGATCCCCTCGCCGTAGAACCCGTTGTTCTCGGGCGTCCCCTCGCAGATCGCCGTGTAGTCCGGCGTCAGGTCGGGGTCGGGGTAGGTGAACACCGGCGGGTCCGGACAGGCGTGGTCCTGGGCGGTGCGCTTGAGCACCCGCTCGACCCTGTCCGGCGACAGCGTCAGCCCGCCGTGCGCCTTGTCGCGATGGCCGCGGGACGCGACCACCAGAGCCGCCACCCCGACCGCGTGCGGAGACGCCATCGAGGTGCCCTGCAGGTACTGGTAGTAGGCGCAGGCGCCCTGCGAGCAGTCGGCCAGCACGAACGGCGTGTTGGGCGTCCCGTCCGGGTTGAGCTCGCCGTTGGCGATCGCCAGCGACGTCGGATATGGCGCCAGCACCGTGTTCGCGGGCGTGTTGTAGCGGCTGGTGCCGAAGAAGTCGCGCCGGTCGCCACCAGGCGCCGACAGGTCGGCCTGCTCCACCCCGTAGTCGGAGTAGTAGGCCTTGCGGAGGCTGGGTCCGACCGAGGTGATCCCCAACACGCCGGGCGCCTCGAGCGGCTCCGACTTGCATGAGTTGTCGATCGCCCGCTCCCGCTCGCTGCCGGGCGGGAAGTCCGGGCTGGTGTCGTCGAGCACCGGCTTGCCGAGGTCGGTGTTGCCGTTGCCCTCGGACGAGACCAGCGTCACGCCGTGCGCCTTCGCGTAGGCGAGCGCCCGCTCGGCAGCCGCCACGATCGTGCGCTGCTCGGCCTGCTCCTCCGCGGAGTCGGCCGGGTTGTCGGCGCAGTTGTAGAGCCACGGATCGATGTAGTACGACATGTTCACCACGTCGACGCCGATGTCGGCGGCATAGGTGAGCGCGTCGACGCTCGGCTGCAGGAAGAAGTAGCCCGAGTCCTGCCCGGCGCGGATGTTCACCAGCTCCACCTTGGGAGCGACGCCGGCCATGCCGAGCCGGTTGATCGGCGCGGCGACGGTGCCGGCCACGTGCGTGCCGTGACCGTCCTCGTCCACGTCCGCGGGATCGTTGCAGGAGGCGTCCGGGTCCTCCTCGCAGGGCCCGTCGACCAGCGGGATGTCGGTCGTGAAGTTGCGGCTCAGCGACGCGTTGAAGTTCGGCGCGATGTCGGGATGGGAGCCGTCGATGCCCGTGTCGAGGATGCCCACGCGCACGCCGTGGTTGCCACGCTGGCGCTTGTACGACTGCGACGGGGTCGCGTTGATCATCCGCATGTCCCACTGCAGGTCGGCGAATGGCTCGGCCGCTGTGACGCCGCCGCGGTGTACGCGACCGTTGCCGCTCGCGCTCTCGCGCAGGTCCGTCATGCGCTCGAGCGCAAACCGGTCGCGCGCGCGGGCGCGGCTCGCCGGCGCGTAGCCGATCGAGCGGTTGCGGGCCGCGCCGTCCAGGGCGCGGCTGCGCCCCACGGCTGCGACGAAGCGGGCGTTGGCCGAGCGCACGGTTGCGACGCCGACCTTGCGGTTCTCCTTGACGATCCGGCCGCCGGCGCGCTTGATCGCCGCGTGGGCGGCGCTGACCTTGGCACCCTGCTCGTAGAGCACGACGTAGGTGCGCTTCGTGGGTGCCTGCTCCGCGGTGGCGGCCGTGAGCGGGACGAGCAGGCAGAGGGTGCCGGCCAGCGCGAGGAGGAGTATGCGTCGCATAACGCAGTCCTACCCCTCGAGTTGACGCATTACGCCTCGAGCTCGGAGGTGGCGCCGCGCCGTGAGGAGCCGCGCAACTGCACAGGCGAGGCGTGCAGCGCCCTCAGGCGGAGGTCCTTCCAGGTCATGCCCTCGCTCACCAGCGCCGGCATGCCCATCGCCACCGCGGTCGCGATCTCGACCGCCTGCAGGATGATCCCGTAGGCGAACGCGTCGGTCTTGCCCACGCCGTAGGCGGACAGGACCGCCACGCAGGCCGCCTGGAAGACGCCCAGGTTCGAGGGCGTGGCGGGCAGCGCCGCGGTCACGTTGACCGCGAACAGCACGGCCGCCGCGGCGCCGAGCCCGGCGCGCTCGTCGAGCCCGAGCGCCACCAGCAGCAGGTAGCAGGCGAACCACTGGATCGCCCACGCGGTCAGCTGCATCAGCGCGGCCCAGCCGCCCAGCTTGGGCCGGCGGAACACCTGCAGTCCGGACCGCACCTGCAGCATCGCGCCGCGAGCCACGGCGGCGGCCTGCTGGACGCGCTGGAAGCGCGACGGCTTGCCGCGTCGCAGGATCCAGGGGGTGGCCACAACCAGGGCGAGCAGCACGAGCGGCGCGACCGTCGCGATCACGAGCGCGTCCTCGCGCCCGCGGAAGATGCCGACGGTGGCGAACATCACCGCCCCGAGCACGATCAGGGCGAGGATGTTGAGCAGCGTCTGGGAGACGATCGAGCCGAGCACGACCGGGAAGCGGTCGCGCATCCGGCCGAGCCGGCGCGCAACGATCAGCGCGCGCGAGGGCTCGCCGAGGCGGGCCGGCATCGTGGCCGACATCAGCACGCCGATCATCGTGCCGCGCGCCGTGTCGCGCCGGCGCACGCGGACGCCGGGCAGCGCCGCGCGCAGGATCGCGTGCCAGGCCTCGGCACGCAGCAGCATCGACGCGCACATCAGCGCGAACGCGAGCAGCACCCAGATCGGCGTGGCCGCCAGCAGCGAGCGGCCGATCGGCCCGAGCCCGATGCGGTCGAGCGCGAGAGCGGTCAGGCCAATGCCAGCCACCGCGCCGCCGACCACCGCGCCGCGGCGCGCCAGACGAGCAGCCCGGCGCCGGCCGGCGGGCGCGTCCTTGACCTCGAGCGACGGGAGGCGCCGCGGGCGCTGGCGTGGCCCCGGCTCGGCCGGTCGCAAGCCGGCGTTGGTGGCGACCCGCGCCGCCCGCGTGGCCGGCTGCGGCTGGGCGATTGCCTCCTCGTAGACCTCGAGCACCTCACCGGTGACCTGCGGCCAAGCGAAGCGCTCCGCGCGCTCGCGGGCCGAGCGCGCCATGCACTGGCGCCGGTCGGGGTCAAGCGCCAGGTCGCGCAGCGCCTCGCCGAGCTCGACGGCGTCGCCGGGCGGCACCAGCAGGCCGTCCTGGCGCGAGCGCACGACGTTGCGGTAGCCGGCGATGCGCGAGGCCACGACCGGGGTCGACGACGCGAACGCCTCGGTCAGCACCATGCCGAAGCTCTCGCCGCCCAGGGAGGGGGCGCAGAGCAGGTCGGCCTCGCCGAGCAGGCGCCACTTCTCGTCCTCGGAGACCCGGCCGGCCACCTCGACGCCCTCGGTCTCGAGCAGCAGCGGCGCCACCTCCTCGTTCGTGGCGCCGGCCACCGTCAGGCGGGCGTCCACCCCGGCGCCGCGCAGCGCCTCGAACGCGCGCAGCAGCACCGGCAGGCCCTTGCGGCCCTCGGCGCGGCCGACGAACAAGATCTGGAGCTGCTCGTGGGGGCGGGCGCCGCTGGGCCGGGCGGCGCTCAGGTCCACGCCGTTGGGCACGATCCGGTAGCGCCCGCCGTAGTAGCGGCGGGCGGTCCACTCGGCCGCCTCGGAGACCGCGATGCGGGCGTTCAGCTTGGAGTACAGGCGCCGGAATCCGGCCACGTTCGCGGCGAACGAGTTCGTGAGCCAGCTCGTGGAGTAGGTGTGGAACGTCCCGACCGTTGGCACGCGCGCGGCCTCGACGGCGAACGGGCTGACGGCGAACGCGTTCGGCTCGTGGACGTGGACCACGTCATAGCCCCCGGTGCGCAGCGCTTTGCCCAGCCTCGCGATCGCCTCCGGCGACCAGGACAGATTCGACACGGCGCCGTTCGCCGGCAGCCCGAACGTGCGGCCGAGTGGCGTCAGATAGTCGGGTACGGGCCGCCGTTCCGGGGCGGCGCCGCGGTGAAGCACACGTGCCAGGCGGTCGTCGGGGTCATACGGGGCGAGGAGGCGCGCCTCATGTCCCTGGGCCGTCAGCTCCTCGGCGAGAGCTTCAACGTGGCGGCCCACACCACCTGGGTACGTGTACGAGTAGGGCGATACGAGCGCTACACGCACAGCGGAATCGTAGCCGCCGCACATGCTCGACACAGTGCGGTTCGCCACACTTGTGCAAGTGAGCGACCAGCGCAGCTACGTCAAGTACACGTTTCTGAAGGTGGATCCGGCCTGGCGGCGGCGATCCGCGGAGGAGCGCGCGGCCGACAAGCGCGAGTTCATCGCGGCCTGCCGCGAGTTCGGGGCGGACCACTACCTGCGCGCGTACTCGCTGGT
>Ga0268253_10000299_pt1 | contig 11906 bp, 9 predicted proteins | sample AgamicMgMarz_FD_200250 | JGI IMG/M metagenome (GOLD analysis project Ga0268253, IMG submission 200250) | Agave microbial communities from Guanajuato, Mexico - Mg.Ma.rz (v2) (version 3) | ecosystem: Host-associated > Plants > Phyllosphere > Phylloplane/Leaf | place: Guanajuato, Mexico | collected... | reverse complement strand
CACTGACGGAGTGCAGTATGAAGAGGACGGACTCGCGGACAGCTTTGCTCGCATCAACTCGCGCGAGGTCGAACAGATAGCTCAAGAGTTCTTCGCAGACCTTGACCGCTTTCGCATCGGCGCGCCCGCCAAAGACGACACGACCTTTCTCGTCATCGGCCTTAAATAAAATCGGAACAGAGATGGATGACTCGCTGCCGGAAGAGATAGAGGCTTATCGTGACCGCATGTGGCGGCGTGAGCCGGAGTTGCGTGTGGAGAATGCCTTTGATGCCGAGAGGCTTGTTGAGAGCGCCGGATTTTGCGCGGCACTAACGGATGCAAGGCGACCCGGCCCGTCGCTCTACATAGCCGTCTGCGGACGCCGCGACGCGCACACGCCGCGCCATGTGCAGAAAGACCCTGAGGCCAGCCTCGCTTGGACAATCAAGGATGAAGTGATGCGCGGCGGGCGCGTCTATTACGCCAAACTGGCAAAGGGGCGCGCCACTTTCGTCGCCCCGCGTCTTGTGCCCTACTTCAACGCGCTCTGGGGCGTGCCGCGCCGCATGGAGCGCGAGAGGCTTTCAACGTATGCGCGCGCAGTGCTCAAGGTATTACGCAAGGAATGGGAGATGGCGACCGCAGACCTGCGCAAAGAGTCTGGCATAGAGGATAGGAAGCAATTCCTGCGCGCGCTGGACGAGTTGCAGATGGCCATGAAGGTCTTGCCCGGCGAAGTCTTATACGAACCGTGGTTCACATACATCTGGACACTCGCGGAGGGGCGTTTCCCGAAAGAGCTTTCAATCCGCGTCAAACGCGAAACGGCCCTGCGCGAAGTGGCGCGGGCGTTTCTTGATGGAGCGGGCATGACCTTGCGCGGAGAGTTGGCGAAAGTCGCGGGGCTTAGCCGACCGGAAGCAGGCATCGGCAACCGCGCGCTGGTTGATGAAGGCTATGCTGAAAGAATTTCGGTCGGCGTTTATCGTCTGAAAAAAATGCTGGCAGGCGAGTCTCAACCGGTCTGAGTCTTAGTGGTTGATGCGTTGTCTCCGCCGCGCAACTCTTTCTCAATATCTTCTCTGACCTCCTGGTCTAGACGCGCGCTTTCGAGTGCGAGCGGGAGATGCTGTTGTGTCGCGCTGAGGCGTTGGAGGGCAGCGTTGGTTTCCGTCCAACTCTGGCCGCGGCTGGCTGCTGCCTCTATCATTTGCAGGCGAGCCTCGGCTTCGGAGCGGCGTTCCGCGGCCTCTTGCCTGACGCGCTCAAGTCGCGCTTTGTCGGCTTTGAGCTCTTCCTGCAAGGTCGCGTTCGTCTGGCCCTGATTGTATGTCGTGCGATTCAGCCGCCGCTCGACGAGCAGGAGGTCGCGCCGCGCGCTGTTGACGACGCGAGAGGCCGTGAGGCGCGCGGCCAGTGTCTCGCGGTAGGCGTCCGCGAGCAGCAGATTTTGGGCCTCTATTTGTGAGAGCGATTGCCGCTCAGCCGTGGTCATCTCGGACGTAAACCATGCCACTTCGTCGGCAGTGATGCCGTCTGTCGCTAGCCTCTCTCTTAATCTCTTCATCCAACTGCGGCGGTAAAAGACCAGGAAGAGTGCGACTATCAGGCCCGCGACGGCTCCGACTCCGAGCGAGGCGAGGGCCAGAAAGATATAGAGCGCAGCCGCTTCCGTCGTCGCCGCCGCCAGATAGAGAATCATGAACAGCACAGGCCCGGGCAGGGCGAATAAGATTGGCGCGAGCCAGGGCGCATATTTGAGTATGCGGGCCATCGCCCGCTCGCTCGCGGTCAGTTTATTGTCGCTCGTGGTTTTGCTCATTCTTGAAAACGCAAATCGTTAAACCTGCATCTAATCAAAACATCCGGCGGTTTGCAAATGCACTGTTAAGACAAACGTGGCGCACGGGTTTGATAAAGCTCTCTCGGTTCCTGATGGTTGAAATATAACCCGCCACGGAGCATGTTAGCCAGCCTTGCCTTCGACTTTTTAAGAGCGTTCAATTTTGCTCTGCGAGCCCTGTGTATTATGATTCAAGGAATCCAACGCCGAGATTTTCGAGGAGAAGCGATGCGAGACACCTTAAAGAGAGTTGCTGCCACGCTCATCATCCTGATGATGGCTTATGTCGTTCCCGCTTCCTCTGTCCTGGGCCAGAGCGAAAGTCGCGCTGCGGAAAATAGACCCGACTCGCGCAGCAAGAAGGATCACGGGCAAGTGCGGCCCGTGACGATTCCGATTACGCCGCGCATCAAGGGCATGAGGCGGCCACAGACTGAAGAATTTATCGCGCTCGGAGATGTCATCGTGAAGGAGGACGGAGAGGAGCGCAAAGTTCTCTCGACGCGCGGCATAGGCAATTCGCCGCTCGCGCTCGCCGTCTTGATTCAGGATGATGTCGTGCCTTCCATCAGCAACGAGATTAAAGGCATAGGGGACTTTATACGCACGCTGCCGAAGGGCTCGCGCGTGATGGTCGGCTATATCAAGAGCGGGTCGCTGCAAGTCAGGCAAAAATTCACGACCGATTTGGAGAGGGCCGTTCGCGCCTTGCGCATCCCCTTCAGCTCTGCGACCGCGGCCCCTTTTAATCCTTATATCGAAATCATAGAAGGCTTGAAACGCTTTGAGTCTCTGCCGTCGGGCAGGCGCGCGATGCTGGTCGTGACTGACGGGCTCGACACCTCGCGCGGCGTGAGCAGTTCGTCCGCGGGTTTGAGCGTGGACTTGCAGCGCGCCATACGCGAGGCGCAGCGCAGAAGCGTCGCCATCTATTCTTTTTATGCTCCGACGGTGACGGCCACAGGCGGGCGCAATCAGCTGCTGGTCAGCAACGCGCAGAGTTCTCTGGAAAGGCTTTCGGACGAGAGCGGTGGCCGCGCCTTCTTTCAAGGGACGGGCGCGCCCGTCAGCTTTGACCCGTTCCTGCGCGAACTCGGTGAATCTCTCTTCTTGCAGCTTGCAGTGACTTTTCTCTCGACCAGTTCCGAGAAAGGATTCCACAAGCTGGAGGTCGCGCTCGAAGGAACGGACGTGAAGATAGACTATCCGGCGGGATATACGCGGTAGAGAAAAGCAAAAGTTAAAAGGGGGCAGAAGAAAAAGTGAAGAAAGGCATGCCATCCTTCTTCACTTTTTTTCTTCTGCCTTTTTTAACTTTTTTACGCGACTCGTTCGGGTGTGATATTGCGGCGTCGCCTTACCTCTTTCATCTGTGCTTCGAGGAGTTTTATGTGTAGCTCAAGGAAGAATTTTCCTTCGCTGTTGAGCTTGACGCATTCCGCGAAATCTTTTTCGGCGGACGCTTCATCGCCCTGCAAGAGCCGCGCAAACCCGCGTCCGGCGTAAGCCAGCGAGGCCGCGTATTGGTTTGGATTGAGTTCGAGGCTGTTATTGAAATCGGCAACCGCTTTCTTGAAATCCCCTAGAATCAAGTGCGCCTCGCCGCGCTTGATGAAAGAGTCCACGTGGCGCGGGTTGAATCTTATGGCCTGGTCGAAGTCTGCCAGGGCTTCATAAATCTCAAGGCCGTTCGTCCTGATAAAGCCTCTGTTGTAATACGCGCTGGCGATGTCTCGATTGTTTTCCGCAAGTCGCGGGTCAAGCTCAATCGAAGTTTCATAATCGGCAATCGCGCCGTTCAAATCTCCTTTGGCCCTGCGCGCTTTGCCGCGATGGAAGAAGGCTTCCGCGAATCGCGGGTTGACCTCGATGGCTTTTTCGTAATTGGCAATCGCGCCTTCCAAATCGCCCTGACTGAAACGCGCGATGCCGCGCTTGACGTAGTCCTTCGCCGTGCGCGCGTTCTGCGCTTGAATGTTTGTGACGAGTAGCAGAATGAAGAGCAGCAGAAAGGAGATTCGTTTCATAGAAGCCTCTTCACAGATGGTTCGAGGACGAAGGCCCGCGAGCTTAGGCATTCATCTGCTGTTTCGAGCTAACCGAATTTCGTGCCGCAGGTGGCGCATATACGATACTCCTCTTTCATCAAGAGGCCAATCCAGAAAAACGGCGGGCAGAAGAAAAGCAGCAGCGCAAAGGTCAGCCAGCCGTCCGCAGAAATCTTCTTAGCAATCAACGGGACAAAGGCCACGCCGCAATGCGGGCATCTGTATCCGGCAGGAGCAGGAAGTTGATTCGCATGGGGCTGTCCCTGCGCGAGCGGCGCAGGCGGCGGCTCACTGGCCCAGAGATGCGGCTGCGGCTGCGGCTGTGGCGGCACATAATCTTTGGGCTGCGTGGCTTGTGCCTGTGAGCCATAAGAGACTAGTGCTCCGCCGCAGTAGCGGCAAATCAGCGTCCCTTCTGCATTCGACTGCCCGCAGTTGTAACAAGTGACCATTCACGCGCTCTCTCTGCGATAGAGATTTGAAAAGGATTCCGGTAATCGTTTCAAAATCATGCCGCCCGGCGCGGGTAGAATATAGCAAAGAAAATAAAAAGCACAGAGGAAAGATGCTTCCTCTGTGCTTTTCATTTGAAGGGGTAACAGAAGCTACGCCGTCAGGCGCGTGCTTGCGTATGAGTCTGGCCCATTAGTGCGTGTCGAACGCTGCGACCGGAAAGTCTCCGGTGATGCCCCACGGCTGAGAGAGCAGCAAGAGGTCTGAGGACTTGCGCACATAGAATGTGCCCGTGCCGCCCGATTCGCGCCAGACCGCGATGTCGCACTTGCCGTCGCCGTCGTAATCGTTCTGCACCGTCAGGTCTGAGGTGCTGATGCCCCATGTGACTGAGAGCAGGCTTCCGGTCAGGCTCTGGCGGATGTACCAGGTGAACGCGCTCGAAGCATCACGCACGACCGCGATGTCCGTCTTGCCGTCGCCGTCGTAATCGCCTGGAACGACGAAATCATTGGCCAAGCCCCAGCTAATGGCCGCGAATCCAGCCGTACTCTGCTGCAAATAGAAAACGCCGTTGCTGCCGACCAGACGCTGGACGCCGAGGTCGAATTTGCCATCGCCGTCATAATCGCCGGGGGCCGTGAAGTCTTCGCTGATACCGAAATTCTCTGCGCGCAGGGTTCCCGTCTGGCTCTGGAAGATGTACCAGGTCATTGCGCCGCCGACCGCGCCGCTGCGACGCACGACCGCAAAGTCCGTCTTGTTGTCGCCGTCGTAATCGCGTGGCACTGGCTCGTCGCCGGGCTGGCCCCAGGGATGCGCGGAAAAGGTGCCTGTCGAGCTATTGATGACGTAGAAGACGCCTTCGGTTTCTCTCCACACACAAATATCAGCTTTGTTGTCGCCGTCATAGTCGCCGGGAGTCTGGAAATCAATCGGGCTCGTGCCGAAAGCCGTGCCTGTAACACCGCCGCCCATGCTCCTCAGAACCCACCAGACGTTGGTTGAGTTTCTGTACACCACGAAATCAGCTTTGTTATCCATGTCAAAGTCCATCTGCTTACGGAGCCTGGGCTGGGCATTCGCGGCAGGTGCAACCAACAAAGCAAGGGTCAGTGACAGGCAGAGCGCAGCCCACAGGCCGCGCCGGGTCAAGATGGTTTTCATCATTTATCTTCCTTTTCGTACATCAAGAATGGGTTTACCCCTTCAAAGCCGAGCTACCGCGAGCTGCCATCCGGGATTGCAAGTAAGTGCGTAAGATCCATCACCGTCGCACACAGTACAGAGAGAGAGATGCGCTGTGGCTCTGACAAACATGAAGGCGAGAGCTTTCCTGGCTCTCAGCTATTATCAATCAAAGTAATCGTAGCCTCTCTGGCTCTCTTGCCTGTTAATCCGGTTTTGAGTTGGATTGAAATGAAAGACAAGCTTCGGGGCTGACAATTGAAAGCTTGGATAAAATCATTTGCACAGGGCGAAAGCAAAACTCCAGAATTAACAGTTGTGGCTCGCAGAGAGGCTGTCCCTCATTATCTGTTCGGAAGCAGAGATTCAAAGTTCATAAAGCGCGAGTCTCCGCAGGCAGAATTCCTGAGGCAACGCGCGCACATTAAGCCTCTTGCCGTCAAATGTCAATAGCAAAACAGCCCTTTCCACTCTTGCCTGACTCTTTAGACGCGGCGACTTCTACTTCTTCCTTTTTAAATTTCATCCCTGCGTGATGAACAACAGAAGCGTGAGCTGTCAGAGCCAAAAGCCACCACGCTCGCGGCCCTCTGCCAGAGACGAGCGAATATAGCATAGCCTCTCGCAAAAGTCCTGTGAGAGTCCTTATTTTCTTCATCACTTCAAAGCGGCGTCCTCGATGAGCACAACGTCACTTGTTTCGACGCCGCGAACGAAGGCTAGTGAGCGCCCGTCGCGCGACCAGTCGAAGGCTATGATTGGCTCTGCCTTGAAGTCTGTCAGACGCCTCGGCTGGCTCCCGTCGAGCGGCTGGAGCCAGATGTCGAAGAGGCCGTCCGTGCTGTTGGCGTAGGCGATTGATTGCCGGTCGGGCGACCAGCGGACGAACCTCCAGGTCAACGTCGGCGGAAAGTCGAACTGCTTCAGGCGCGGCCCTCCTGCGGACGAAACGACGCCGATTCTCCAACGCGACCTGTCCACCTCCGGGTCTAGATAGTGATAGGCAATTAACTCGCCGTCGGGCGAGACGGCGGGGCGCATCGCGCGCGTCTCCGTCAACCGCACGGATTCTCCGCCGTCCACAGGCACTTTCCAAAGTCTAGGCTCCATCACACCGCGCTGGTAAACGACCCACGCCCCATCGGGCGTCGCATGCGGCGAGAATTCATCATCACCGGCGGTCAGTTGCTTGAGGTTCGAGCCGTCCGATTCCACGCGCCAGATGTTGAAACGCCCTGCGCGTGCGGAGGCGAAGAAGATGTAACGACCGTCAGGCGAGACGGCGAGGCCGCGACTCGCCTGCGCGTCCGCCGTCAGCTGCTTCGGGTTCGAGCCGTCCGCATTCATCACCCAGATTTCAGCGCTGCCGCCCGCGTTCGAGCGGTAAACAATCCGCCCGTCGGGAGTCCAGGCTATCTCTTGAATCCACCCTGCGTCGGAGGCAATCTGCTTCACACGATTGGCGTCGCCTTCGGGCGCGACCCAGATGCTGGAGACGGAGTGATCCTGCACCGCCGCCAGCCGTCTCGAATCCAAAGTAAGGCTCAGGTCGTGGTAGTTGTTCAAGTCGTTCGTAATGCGCGTCGCCTCGCCGCTCCTGAGCGCGATGTGCCAGACCTGCACGGGCGCAGTCGCTCGCTCGTTCGCCGTCAAGAGCAGGCCGCTCCCGTCCGCGAGCCACACGGGTTGCCCTGCATCGTTCCAACGCTTTGACGTGAGCGGCTTCTGCGACCCGTCCTCGACGCTCACGCCGATGACAGTTTCGTATTGGCCTCGCTCGTCGTTGAGCCTCACCTGGCAGGCGATTGTTTTCCCGTCAGGCGACCACGCGGGCGCGTTCCAGTAGGCGCGAAAGAAATCCGGCTGATGGCGGACGGCAAGCGTCCGCTCGTTCGTGCCGTCGTCGTTCGCCAGGAGGAGACGGCTCTCGCTTTGATAGGGCCTGACGAAAGCTATCTGTCCGCCGTCGGGTGAGAAACCAATCGGGCCGGTATCGTAAACAGCCATCGTCGAAGGGCCGCCCAGCACCGGCACGCGGTAGAGCAAGGTGTCGCCCTTGTCCCTATCCAGCGTGAGGTAGTAAATCAAATCGCCGTTCGGCGCAAATGTGACAGAGACGTACTCGGTCGCGGTAGGCCCTGCGACTCGCACGCTCGTCGGCGCGGCAACATGCCTGACCCAGAGGCTGTTTCCCTCCGCGTCCTCGGTCACATGCGCGACGTACTTGCCGTCGGGCGAGATGGCCGCGTGCTTAATCTTGCCGGAGGTGGTGAGCCGAGAGATTTCCATCTCGCTGAACGGCACGGCCACTCTGTCTCTAGACTGGCGTTTACTGATGAGCCAGTGTATGCCGAAGGCCGTTGCCGCCCCGGCGACGAAGAGGGCCGCGACAACCAAGGCGATGACGGGCGGACGCGCACGCCACATGTGGCGCGGTTCTGCGACGATGGCCGCGACCTGCTTCTGCGCCGGCAAAGGGGCGGCCTCGATATTGTTCCCGTTGTCGGCTTCCTCTTTTTCCTCTTTGGTGACGATGCGTGTGCGGCTGTGCTTTTCGAGAATCACTTCCGCGTCAGCGGCGGGCAGTTCCAGTTCTCGCACAGGAGCCGTGAACCTGTAACCGCGTTTCGGCACGGTTTCGATGTAGCTTTGGCCGCCCTGCTTCTCGCCCAGAGTTTTCCGCAGCATCCAGACGTTGTTGGTCAGGTTGGCTTCCTCTACAAACTTGTCTTCCGGCCAGAGCCGCTTTATCAACTCGTCCTTCCCGACCAGATGCCCGCCCCTCTCGACCAGCAGGCAGAGCGTCTCGAAGACCTTCGGCGTCAACTGTACGGGCTCGCCGTCGCGCAGAAGCTGCCGCTCCGCCGTGTCCAGTTGAAACGGGCCGAACTCGTATAAATGCTGCGGATTCTTACTCATCACCGCTTGAGAGAATTTTCAGAGATTTTTTAGAGGGAATCCTTAGGACTTTTCTGGCTGCCTCCGGGTATCGTCCGCCGTCGTGCGGGAGAATTGATGGGAGACACTTAAAACCTGTCGTGCGACGGCGCACATTTTAGTCCGCACGGGCGAAGGATGGCAACCCTTTTCGGAGAAAGGCTCGATGAGAAGCAGGCGCAGAACCGAGACAGTTATAGAGACACACGAAGTCTGGATTGTCCGTCGGCGTGCCAACAAAAGTTCTGTGTGGTGCGGCGAGTGTCACGCTCAGGTAGCGATGTTCACGCCCGAGGTGGCGGCGCGTCTTGCTTCCGTCAGCCAGCGCACGATTTACCGTTGGATAGAGGCCGGAAGTCTGCACTTTACGGAGACGCCGGACGGCGGACTCTTGGTTTGTCAGGCGTCTCTGCTTGCCGGCAGGGTTGCTGAAATTTGAAATGATAAAGGAGAGGAAGAATCATGGCTCGCAAAGAATTGATGGAGCAACCCAATGGAGTTTTCACTCTGAATGAAACGTCCGTCGGGAAGGGCGGCAACAACCGCAAGCGTTCCGACATTCAGCTCATACAGTTTTTCCTGAAACAGTTTTACGACCAGAACCCTGCGCTGTTCGCGTTGCTGCCGCCGACGAAAAAGAGGCACAGCGTCGTCGTCATCGACGGAGTGTATGGAAGCCAAACCGAGGCCGCCATCCTGCTTTTTCAAAAAGACGTAAAGGCGCGCGGCTCTTCGGTCAAGGTTGATGGTCTGGTGGATGTGGCGACCGGGCTCAGGTCTGTGAACAGCAAGACGCAATTCACCATCATGTTCCTCAACTTCTTCTTTATGACGCGGGGCGAGGGCAAAGAGCATCACGGAAAATTGGAAAATCATCCCGAAGTCTTTGCTTTCGCGCCCGAGTTGGCCGGAGAGCTTTTCGTCTCTCTGGTGAGCGACCAGTTCAGGGGTTAAAAAAAAGGAGATATGGCAATGGATAGTAAGACTTTTGGCCGCACAATCTTATTAATGCTGCTCTTTATCTTGACGGGCAATGCCTACTCAATCGCAGCCGCGCCCGGCGATTTGGATTTGAGTTTTAATGCGGGCGCGCTCACACGCACGGACGGCAGCCCGCCGGATGTCTTTGCAGTAGCAGTGCAAGCGGACGGAAAAATTCTGGTCGGCGGCACGTTCCATTTCGTCAACGGCACGGCCCGCAACTTTGTGGCTCGACTCAATCAGGATGGCTCTGTCGATACGAGCTTTAACACGCCTCTGCAACCTTCAGGCATCGGCGGCGGTCTGGGTTCCGTGCAGGCGATTCGCGTCCAACCGGACGGAAAGATTCTGGTGGGCGGAGCCTTTCTCATCGGCATGAATGTCAGAGCCATCGTGCGCCTTGATACTAGCGGCGCGCTTGACCCGACATTCCTGCTCGACAACGGAGGCTCGTTCGCGGACGAGATAGTTCTTCAGCCGGATGGAAAAATCATCGTCGTCGGCCAGTTGGCAAACTTTGACGGCGTACAGTCGCGCGGCATCGTGCGGCTGAACACGAACGGCACGCTGGACACTCCGCTCGGTCTTAACGCCGGGTTGCCCAATGATGTCTATGCGGTCGCTTTGCAGGCGGACGGGAAGATTGTCATCGGCGGCAACTTTTTTCTCAACGGCGGGATGCGCACTAACTTCGCGCGCCTCAATGCGGACGGCACGCACGACACCTCTTTTAATGTCGGAAGCGGCGCAGATAACACTGTCTTTACGATTGCCATTCAACCGGACGGGAAAATTCTGGCGGGAGGTTTTTTCTCGAACATCAGCGGCGCGGCGCGCAGTCGCATCGCGCGCCTCAATGCGGATGGCTCTGTTGACTCTTCATTTACCACCACGTCGAATGGAGAGGTTTTATCAATAGTCATCCAGCCCGACGGCAAGATTCTTATCGGCGGGAATTTCGGCATCATCAATAACACTTTGCGCTTCACCATCGCGCGCCTCAAGCCTGACGGCACGCTCGATGCTTTTTATCCGGCGGGCGGCGCTAACTTTCTTGTGCGCGCCGTCGCACGGCAGGCCGATGGCAGAGTTTTAATCGGCGGCAATTTTACGACCGTCAGCAACGTCTCGCGCCCGAAGCTCGCGCGCCTGCTTGACCTCAGCCGCGTGCGCGCGGATTTCGACGGCGACTATCGCACAGACCTTTCTGTCTTTCGCCCCTCTTCGGGCACATGGTATTTTCTGCAAAGCTCGAACGGCTCCTTCGGCGCGCGCGTTTTCGGTTCGAGCGGCGACCACATCACGCCCGGCGACTTTGACGGCGACGGCAAATGCGACTTTGCCGTTTACAGAGCGAGCGCGGGCACTTGGTATCTGCTGCGCAGTTCCGACGGCGCTTTCCTCTTTGAAGTCTTAGGGCTTTCGACGGACATTCCGGTGGCTGCGGATTATGACGGCGATGGACGGACGGATTTCGCAGTCTTCCGCACATCAAGCGGCACATGGCACATTCGTCAAAGCTCGAACGGCGCGTTGCGTACAGACGCCTTCGGAGCAAACGGCGACGTGCCGGTGGCAGGCGACTACGATGCGGACGGGCGAGCAGACCTCGCAGTCTTTCGTCCCTCGACGGGCGCATGGTACTTGCTGCAATCCACAGCGGGCTTTAGCGCGCAGTTTTTCGGCGCGATGAATGATATGCCTGTCGCGGGCGATTACGACGGTGACGGGCGATTCGATATCGCAGTGTTTCGTCCCTCAAGCGGTGCATGGTATGTGCAGCAAAGCGCGGCTGGCTTCAGTTCCCAAATCTTTGGCACGGGCGGCGACCAACCTGTGCCCGGAGATTACGACGGCGATGGCCACATCGACATAGCAGTCTTTCGCCCTTCTGCCGGCACATGGTACTTGCTGCAATCAACGGCAGGTTTTAGCGCACAAGCCTTCGGCGCAAACGGCGATGTGCCCGTCCCCGCTGGCTACCTTCCATAATCCGGCACAACTAACAGTCACACAAAATAAAAACGGGCATCCATCGGATGCCCTCTAACTTTTTGATTTAACTGGGGCGGCTAGAGGGGCTCGAACCCTCGGCCTCAAGAGCCACAATCTCAACAAGCCTCTTTCTTCCTGTTCGTTTAAGTTGCTTACTGTATGTTTCTATTAACCTTTCCGCCTCTTTGATTATACTTGTATGATCCCAAGTTTAGCCTAGTTCCGATGAGTTGGCACACATTTGGCACACCGAATACTCTCAATACAGTTAAGCGTCTAAAAGGTTGATAGGAAATTAGTCAGACCGTAATTGAATTTAATCAATTAGGTAAAACTCCGCACGAGACGAAATCCAAGCAGGCTATCCTTTGTCGTAGGCTGTATCCAATCACGATAAGTGTTTGAGATGGGCTTGTCGCCGCGCGGGTCGCTGGCATAAGAGCCGCCGCGAATGATGCCCCAGTTCTGGTGGTCAGGCC
>Ga0268253_10000298_pt1 | contig 11915 bp, 10 predicted proteins | sample AgamicMgMarz_FD_200250 | JGI IMG/M metagenome (GOLD analysis project Ga0268253, IMG submission 200250) | Agave microbial communities from Guanajuato, Mexico - Mg.Ma.rz (v2) (version 3) | ecosystem: Host-associated > Plants > Phyllosphere > Phylloplane/Leaf | place: Guanajuato, Mexico... | reverse complement strand
CACGGGCAGCGCACCGCGCTGGTAGGCCGCGCCGAGGGCGAGCGTGTTGCTCATCATGTGGTCGCCGAAGAGGCGCTCGGAGAGCTGCTGGGCGTCCAGGTAGAGGTTGTGCTCGGCGCGGGTGGCGGCGTCGATCCGGTCGAGCTGGGAGGCCAGCTGCGGGAAGCGCTCGTTCACGTCGATGACCATGCGGCCGGTCGGCACGGCGCTCGTCGACACGACCGCCACCGTGCGGTCCGGCGCCGCCGTGACCAGGTTCTTCTCGCTGGCGGCGCCGAGCAGGTCGAAGCCGAGGTGGAGGTCGATCGATCCGGCCGGGGCCTTGGCCGCCGCTGCCAGCGGCTCGCGCGAGATCCGCAAATCGGAGGTGACCGGCCCGCCCTTCTGGGAGAGCCCGGTCTGGTCGAGCCCGGAGACGTGCAGGCCATCGATCAGCGCGGCCATGCCGAGCACCTGGTTGACGGTCACCACGCCGGTGCCCCCGATGCCCATCATCCGCACCGCGAACTCCGCCGCGGCGACCAGGCGCTCCGGCTCGGGCAGCTCGACGGTCAGCGGTGGGGCCTCGTGCCGGGCGGCCTTGCCCGGCACGACCGTGAGGAAAGAGGGGCAGTCCCCTTCGAGGCAGGAGTAGTCCTTGTTGCAGGAGGCCTGGTGGATCTGGGTCTTGCGGCCGAACTCGGTCTCGACCGGCTGCACCGACAGGCAGCTGGACTTCTCGCCGCAGTCGCCGCAGCCCTCGCAGACGCGCTCGTTGATCCAGATCCGCTCGGCCGGCTCGGCCTGCTTGCCGCGCTTGCGGGCGCGGCGCTTCTCGGCCGCGCACTCCTGGTCGTGGATCAGCACGGTCACGCCCTCTACCTCGGCCAGCTCCCGCTGCGCGGGCAGCAGCTGCGACCGGTCGCGCAGCTCCGCGATCGAGGCGAGCTCGACGCCGTTGTAGCGGCTCGTGTCCTCGGCCGTGACGATGATCCGGCGCACGCCCTCGAGCTCGAGCCAGCGGGTCAGGTCGGGCACCGACAGCTGGCCCTCGATCGCCTGACCGCCCGTCATCGCGACGTGCTCGTTGTAGAGCAGCTTGTAGGTGATGTTCACGCCGGCCGCCACGGCCGCGCGCACGGCGAGCGAGCCAGAGTGGTGGAACGTGCCGTCGCCCAGGTTCTGCACGAGGTGCCTGTCCTCGGTGAACGGCGCCTGGCCGATCCACTGCGCGCCCTCGCCGCCCATCTGCGTGATGCCCGTGATCTCGCCCTTCCCCTCCGGGTTGAGCAGAACCATCGTGTGACAGCCGATTCCGCCGCCCACGAGCGTGCCCTCGGGCGTGGGGAGCGACGAGTTGTGCGGGCAGCCCGAGCAGAAGAACGGGGCGCGCTGCGCCATCGGCAGCTCGGCCGGGCGGCTCGCGATCGCGTCGAGGCGCTGCAGGTGGGCGTCCACCGACGCGATCCGCATGCCGCGCGTGCGCAGGCGGCCGGCGATCGCGCGGGCGACGAGGTCGGCGTCCACGTCGAGCTCCGCCGGCAGCAGCGCGTCGCCGTGCTCGTCGCGCTTGCCGACGATACGCGGCGCGGCGGTGGTGCCGTAGAGCACCTCCTTGAGCTGGGTCTCGAGGAACGGGCCCTTCTCCTCGATCACCAGGATCTCGTCGAGTCCCCTGGCGAACTCGCGCACGATCTGCTGCTCGAGCGGCCAGATCATGCCGAGCTTCAGGAGGCGGATGCCGGGCAGCCCCTCCAGGCCGAGCTCGCGCAGCGCGTGCTTGAGATCCTGGTAGGGCTTGCCCGCCGCGACGATGCCGAGCCACGCGTCGCGCTCCCCCTCGACGCGGTTGACGCCGTTCTCGCGCGCGTAGGCGAGCGCGAGGTCGGTGCGAACGCCGACGAGGGTGCGCTCCAGGTCGAGCGACGCCGGCGGCAGGAGGTTGCCGTTCGGCACGTGCTCGTACCCCAAATCGGGCAGGACCGGGGAAACGCGGCCGGGCGCCACCTCGGCGGTGCCGACCGCGTCTGCCACGCTCGTGACGATCTTGAACCCCGCCCACAGCCCGGACGCCCGCGAGCAGGCGTAGGCGTGCAGGCCGAGGTCGATCACATCGGCAGGGGTGCCCGGGAAGAACACCGGCATGCGCAGGCTGGCGAGCAGCGACTCGGACGCGCTCGGGATCGTCGAGGACTTGCAGCTCGGATCGTCGCCGACGACCGCGAGCGCGCCGCCCGTGCGCGAGACGCCGACGAAGTTGCCGTGGCGCAGCGCGTCCGCGGCGCGGTCGAGCCCGGGGGCCTTGCCGTACCACATGCCGAGCACGCCGTCGTGCTTGGCGCCGGGCAGCTGGCCGGCGAGCTGGCTGCCCCAGGCCGACGTCGCGCCGACCTCCTCGTTGAGGCCGGGCGCATGGTGGACGAGGTGCTGCTCGAGCAGCTCGCGGTTGCGCGTCAGCTCGATGTCGAGCCCGCCGAGCGGCGAGCCCTGGTAGCCCGAGATCAGCGTGCCGGTCGTCAGCCCGCGGCGCCGGTCGGCGCGGTGCTGGTCGAGTACGAGGCGCACGAGCCCTTGCACTCCGGTGATCAGGACGCGCCCCTGCTCGAGCACGTACTTGTCGTCGAGGCTGACCTCGCGACCGACCTGCGCGCGGGCGCCATCCGCCACGCCCTGCCGGCGCCGGCCCGCTTGGGGAGCCGTCGCGCCGCCCCGCGCGGCGGTTCCGCGACGCCGTACCAGTGTCGTCTCCCTCGCCATTGGTGAACTCAACTTACCATTGGTGGTACCCGGTAGCGAGGATCCAATGCTAGTTGTCGTCTGCCGATACCGGGTATAAGGTCAAGAGCCATGACCATTACGCCACTCCGGTCGCCGCGGTCCGCCGGCCGCGCGCCCGCCGGCGACCATCACGAGCAGATCGTGATCCGCCAGGACACGCTGACGGGGATGCGGCTGATCGTGGCCGTGCACTCGACGGTGCTTGGCCCGGCGCTCGGAGGGCTGCGGTTGAAGCGCTACACCGGCGGCCTGAGGGCCGCGCTCGAGGACGTCATGGGTCTGGCCCGCACGATGACGCTGAAGGCGTCGGCGGCCGGGCTCGCCCTGGGCGGCGGCAAGGCCGTGATGATCGACGACGGCGACGACTCGCTCCGATCGGCCCGGCTCGAGGCGGCGGCGGAGGTGATCGAGGGCCTGGGCGGCGCGTACATCACCGCCGAGGACATCGGCACGACGACCGCGGACATCGACCACATGGCCCGCTTCACCCGCTTCTGCACCGGGCGCTCCGTCGGGAACGGCGGCGGTGGCGACCCCTCCCCCGTCACGGCGGAGACCGTGCTCGCGGCGATGCGACGCGGCCTGGCGGCGCAGACCGGCTCCGACGAGCTCGCGGGGCGCCGTATCGGCGTGATCGGGCTGGGCAAGGTCGGCGGCGCGCTGGCGGCGCGGCTCACGGCCGAGGGCGCGCACGTGGTCGGCTGCGATCTCGACTACGAGCGCTGCGAGCGCTTCGCCGCCGAGCACGGAAACGAGGTGTCGCCGTCTGCCGAGGGGATTCTCTCGATGCAGCTCGACGTGCTGGCTCCGTGCGCCGGCGGCGGTCTGATCGACGACGCGCTGGCGCGCTCGCTCGACGTGCGCGTGATCGCGGGCGCGGCCAACAACCCGCTGACCGACCGCGCCGTGGCCGAGACCTTGATGGAGCGCGACATCCTGTACGTACCGGACTTCCTGGCCAACTGCGGCGGGCTGATCCACGTGGCCGGCGAGTGGTTCGGCGACGGAGGTGGCGACACCGAGCGAGCGCACATCGCGCACGCGATGGAGCGGCTCGACGACGCGATCGCCACGTCGGCGGCGGATGGCGGCACGCCGCTCGAAGTGGCCGAGCGCCAGGCGCTGGAGCGCGTGGATGCCGCCAGGCGCTCGCCCGCAATGCGATGATCGCCTCTCCAATGCGCGCCTTCGAGCCCGTCTCGACTCGCCGGACGTTCGAGGAGGCCATCGAGCAGATCGCCGAACAGATCAAGGGCGGCGACCTGCACACCGGTGACCGGCTCCCCTCCGAGCGCGATCTGGCCGCACAGATGCGGATCAGCCGTCCGACCCTGCGCGAGGCGATCAAGGCGCTCGCCGAGGCGGGCGTGCTGGAGGTGCGTCGCGGGCAGTCTGGCGGCATCTTCGTCTGCTCGGAGCTCGTGCCTCGCGACCTGCTGCGCAGCCGCCAGGAGATCCGCTTTGGCGAGATCTCGGGAGTACTCGAGGCCCGTCGCCTGCTGGAGCCGCGCGTGGCGCAGCTCGCGGCGGTGCACGCCACGGACGAGGACTTCGCGGTGATGCTGCAGACGATCGACCGCCAGCGCGAGCTCGCCGCGAGCGACGACTTCCTCAGCCACGAGGACCTCTTCCTCCAGCTCGATCTGAAGTTCCACCTGGCGCTCGCGCGCGCCACGCGCAACTCGACGGTCGTCGGGTTGATGCGCACGCTGCTGCGCCAGCTCGAGATCGCCCGCGACATGGCGATGCATGCCCCGCTCGTCCCGGACTGGACTCTCGACATCCACACGCGCACGCTGGCCGCCGTGCGGGCCGCCGACTTCCCGCTGATCGACACCGTCATGGACGAGCACCTGGCGCAGCTGGAGCAGATCTGGGAGCGCGAGACTGGCCGCGGGTTGGTGCGCCCGCTGCCGGACTTCCTGCAGCCGGTGGCCGAGCGGTCGCGGGCGTTGCGCGCCGGCTGACCGTCCGGTTAGGCTCGCCGCCCATGAGGCGGGGGCACATGGTCGCGCTCGGGATCGTGCTCTGCCTTCTCGCGGGTCCCGCGACCGCGCGAGCCGAGCCCACCGAGGTGCGCGTGGGCGCGCTGGTCAACGACATCCAGCAGCTCGACCTGCAGGCGCACTCCTACAACGTGGACCTCTACCTCTGGTTCAAGTGGGACAACCCGGATATCGATCCGTCGCGTTCGTTCGAGTTCATGAACGCGTTCGAGCTCTGGGGGCACATCCTCACCTACTCGACCGAAAGCCCGAGCGCCTGCCCGACGGTTCGCTCTACCAAGTGCTCCGCAACCAGGGCAAGTTCAACGCGAAGCTCCCGCTCGGCCGTTATCCGTTCGACGCCCAGGACCTGGTCGTCGCGTTCGAGGACTCGAACTCCGACAGCAGCGACGTCGTGTTCGTGCCCGACACCCGGCCGATCGCCTACAGCGACGACCTGACCCTGCCGGGCTGGAAATTCGAGTCGCCGTCGCTCGAGGTCCTGGACAACCGCTACGCCACCGACTTCGGCGACCCCTCGGCCGCCGATCCGAGCTACTCGCGCGTGCTCCTCACTGTGCCCGTGATCCGGCCGCGGGGCCCGTACACGATCAAGCTGTTCCTGCCGATGCTGCTGGTGGCGCTGACCGCGGCGCTCGCGCTGTCGGTCCACCCGCGCTACGTGGAGGGACGGATCGGCATCGGCATCACCGCGCTGCTCACGCTCGTGGCGCTGCAGCTCACGACCAACTCGAGCCTTCCCGAGGTCGACTACCTGCTGCTGATCGACAAGCTCTACATCCTCTCCTACGCGTTCGTGGTGCTCACCCTGGCGGTGATCGTGCGCAACTCCTGGGTCGACGCCACCGGCGACATCACGCGCGCGGCGCGCGCGGACCGCCTCGGGCTTGCGTTCCTGACCGCGACCTACTTCCTGGTCGCCGCTCTGATCGCGACGTTGTCGCTGACGTAACCGCGAGGTCCTTTCGGCGTACTTGTTGACCGATGGTCGACAAGGAGACGAACGCTATGGACGCACCACGCAGCAAGGAGTTCCTGCTCGCCCGCCACGAGGGGCGCGCGCTCGAATGGATCGCCCGGCGCCTGCCGACCCGGGTGATGCCGGACCACATGACGGCGCTGGGCGTGCTCGCCGCGTTCGGGATCGCCGGCGCGTACCTGCTGTCGAACGGCGACAAGGCGTGGCTGTGGGCGGCGTCGGCGCTGCTGATCGTGCACTGGCTGGGCGACTCGCTCGACGGAACGCTCGCCCGCGTGCGTCGCATCGAGCGGCCGAAGTACGGCTACTACCTCGACCACCTCGTCGACGCGCTCGCCACCGCGGTGATCGGGCTCGGCCTCGGGCTGTCGCCATGGATGCTGCTCGCCGTGGGGCTCGCGATCGTAGTCGCCTACCTGGTGCTGTCGATCAACACCTACCTCGAGACCTACGCCTTCGGCGTCTTCACTCTCGGATACGGGCGCCTAGGCCCGACCGAGGCGCGGCTCGGACTGATCCTGCTGAACACGCTGATCGCGCTCGGTGTGGGGCTCGGGTTCGAGGTCGGCGGCCTCGGCCTGACCGTGCTCGACGTGATCGGGCTTGGGATCGCCGGCCTGATGGCTGCGGGCCTGGTCGCCCGGGCGGCGCGCAACCTGCGCGTGCTGGCGGCGCGGGAGCCGGCGGGGCGCCCGGGCTAGAAGGGCCGCCCGCGGCGAAGCGAACATTGAGCACCGTATAGATGTCGAAACTTCGATTCGCCCAGGCGGGGAACGTCCGGCCGCCCCTCAGCGCTGTCGTTCGAGGGCGCCAGCCACGACCCGGAGGTCTGCCGCGAACGCCTCGCGCTCCGCGGCCCGGGCGTGCTCGTCCGGGGCCCGCAGGATCGCCGAGGGGTGGATCGTGGCGCTCACCAGCGGCGCGAGCTCCGAGTCGAGCAGCTCGCCCCGATGCTGCGTCACCCGGAACGAGCTGCCCAGCAGCGCCTTCGCCGCGGTCGCGCCGAGCAGCACCACGGCCTCGGGCTTGACGACCTGGAGCTCCTCCGCCAGCCACGGCTCGCAGGCATCGATCTCGAAGCGCTTCGGCGTCTGGTGGATGCGCCGCCGCCCGCGTTCCTCGAACTTGAAGTGCTTGACGACGTTCGTGACGTAAGCCTCCTCGCGCACGATCCCGGCCGCCTCGAGGCCGCGGTCGAGCTCGCGCCCCGCCGGGCCGACGAAGGGCTTGCCGGCGAGGTCCTCCTTGTCGCCGGGCTGCTCGCCCACGAGCATCACCCGGGCGCGCTTGAGCCCTTCGCCGAAGACGGTCTGCGTCGTCCCGCGCCAGAGGTGGCAACCGCGGCAGCCGGCCGCGGCCTCCCGGAGCGCGTTGAGCGAGCGGCGCTCGGGCAGGAACGGGGTGGCGTCGTTCGGTTCTCGGCCGGGAGCGATCGCATGAGAAGGTAGCGTCCTCGCCATGGCCGGACCCCTACTCGCCGTCGACGCCCCATCGATGCTGTTCCGCGCGTTCTACGCGCTGCCCGATTCGATCAAGGGAAAGGACGGCGCCCCGGTCAACGCGCTGCTCGGCACCGCCAACCTGATCCTGCGTGAGCTCGAGCTGCACGACCCGCGCGCGGTCGTGCTCTGCTTCGGCCCGGACGCCGCCGACTACCGCGTCGAGCTGTTCGACGGGTACCACGCCGAGCGGCCCGAGGTGCCGGACACGCTGGCGCCGCAGTTCGCGGACTCGCGTGCGTTCTTCGAGGCGTTTGACTGGGTCGTGGCCGACAGCGACTCGTTCGAGGCCGACGACCTGCTCGGCTCCTACGCCCGCCGCGAGGCCGAGGCCGGCGGCCGGGCGCTGGTCATGACCGGCGACCGCGACATGTACCAGTGCGCCGGCGACCGCGTGAAGGTGCTCTACATCCGCACCGGCGGCAGGGGTGCCGAGATCGTTGACGCGGATGAGGTGCGCGAGCGCTACGGGATCGACCCGGCCCAGGTGCCGGACTTCATCGCCCTGCGCGGCGACCCCTCGGACGGCATTCCGGGCGCGAAGGGCATCGGCGAGAAGACGGCCGCCGAGCTGCTCCAGCGCCACGGCTCGCTGCAGGCCGCCCTCGACGGCGCGGTGCGCGAGTCCAAGCCGAGCGTGCGCAAGGCGCTGATCGAGCAGCGCGACGAGCTGCTGCGCTTCAAGGAGATCGCCACCCTCCAGGACATCAAGGTGAAGCTGCCACCGGACCGCCCCACCGATCTCCACGGTGGCGCCGCGGCGGCGCGCGAGCGCGGCATGAACCGGTTGGCGGAGCGGCTCGAGAAGGCGGCGTGAAGCGGGCCCTGCTGGCCGTGGTGGTGTGCCTGTGCCTCACGGGGCCCGCGGCGGAGGCTCGCGATCCGGGCCGCTGGGTGCTGACCGGCGCGAGCTCGATCCCGACGACCTACTGGCAAGGGCTGACGTCGGATCCGGCCGAGCGGCAGGTGTTCTTCACCGGGGTCTTCGAGGGCCTCTGGCGCACCACGCCCCGGCTAGGCCAGACCGCAGGGGTCGGAGCCGCCATCCCGGCGGACGTCAAGGCGCTCGAGGGCTACAACCACATCGGCGATCCGACCTGGAATCGGGCCGGTGTCGTGCTGCCGCTCGAGTGCTATGACCCCGGCGGCGGCGGCAACACCTGCGGCACCGGCTCGTTAGGGGTCGCCGACCCCGCCACGCTCGCCTGGCGCTACTACGTCAAGCTCGACCCCCTCGAGATCCCGAAGGCGATGTGGGCCGAGACGTCGCCGGACGGCAAGCTCGTCTGGACGAGCAGCGGAGACGACCTGCTCGCGTACCGCTCGAGCGACCTCGTGGCGTCCAACGCGGCGCCGGCAGCCGGCCCGATCCGCGCGGCCCGACGTTTGAGCGGAGCGGTGCCGCCGACCGGCGTCACGGGGGCCGTGTTCAGGAGCGGCCGCCTGCTGCTGGCCGGCGAGCGCAACGGCACCTACCGGGTCTGGGCGGTCGACACGGCCAGCGGCAAGCGCCGCCTCGAGCTCGAAATGAACGTCTGCGGCGAGTCGGAGGGCCTCGACGCGATCCCCACGCTCGGCGGCCAGCTGCACTGGCTGATCGCGCCCTCCGACCCGGGGTGCACGCTCACGTTCGGGCCGACGAGCGCGCTGCTGCACTTCACGCCGCGGCCGGGACGGGAGCGCTTGCGGGTGAAGGTCATCTCGGTGAAGGCCGCAACGCTGCCCGGACGCATCAAGGCGAAGATCCGTGTGACGACCCGCGGCGGCGCTCCGCTGGCCGGCGCGCACGTGAGCTTCGCCGGTGCCAGCGTGCGCACCAACAGGCGCGGAACGGCAACCGTGTGGCCTCCCTTGGAGCTGCCAGGCCGCTTCAAGGCGCTCGCGCGCAAGGGCGGCAGCTACGGGCTGTCACGGCTCGTGGAGGTCAGCATCGCGCCCTCAGGCTGACGCTCGCCGCCGGCGACGCCTGCGCCACACGACGACGCCGGCCGCGAGCAGCGCGATCAGGGTGAGCACAGCCAGGACCGGGACCACGAAGGCGAGCAGCACCAGCGTCGCCGAGCCGAGGTCCTCGACCAGCGACAGCACGGGGTTGCCCAAACCGAGCGTGCCGGCCGTCGACAGCGGGCGGATCGCGGCTCGCGCGGTGTGGACGGCGCCCGCGGTCGAGCCACCGGCGATCGCGCTGACCAGGACCGAGGCGTCGGTCTCCCCCGTGAACATGACGGCGCCCGAGACCGGTGCGACCACGGCGCCGACCAGATGCAGGACGTGATCGACCGCGGGCACTTTGTCGCCGACGAAGTCAGCCGTCATCAAGACTCCCAGGACGATCAGCGCCGGCGTCCTGGAGAGCTCGTCGAACGGCTCCCCCAGCTCGACGACGCCGAGGCGCGTGAGCAGCGCGCCGGCGAACGCCGGCAGCCAGGCATTCAACCCCGCCGCGCCGGACAACCCCAGGCCCGTCAGCACATCCATGCCGGATAGTCTCGCCGCACCTGTGAGCGAGCGTCTCGCCGTAGAGTCAGATCCGGCGCGCAGGGCCGTCGCGCTCGCCTTGCGGCGGCTGCTGCCGGTCCGGCCTGGGCGCTCTCGGAGCGGTGCTGGCGCTTGGCGCCGCCCTGGCGACGCGCCTGCCCTTCGCCGCTCCGACGAGCGCGCCGCAGGCGGCATGATGTTGCAACGGCGATGACCGCATCCGAGCAGCACACCTTCCTGTTCGCCGACCTGGCCGGCTACACCGCCATGACCGAGGCCCACGGGGACGAGATGGCCGCTGACGCGGTGACCGAGTTCTGCCGCGAGGTCCGTGAGCTGCTGCCCGAGTTCGAGGCCGAGCAGGTCAAGAGCATCGGCGACGCGGTGCTGGTCCGCGTGCCCGAGGCGTCGGCGGCGATCAGGCTGGCGGTGCGGCTGGTCGGAGAGCTGGGCACGCGGCACGGATCGCTGGCCGTGCGAGTCGGAGCCCACACGGGACCGGCCGTCCAGCGCGAGGGCGATTGGTTCGGGGCGTCGGTCAACCTCGCCGCTCGGGTAGCCGCCGCTGCTCAGCGCGGCGAGGTCGTGATGACCGAGGTGACCCATTCGGCCGCCGCGGGCGCCGTGTCCGAATACGAGATCGAGGCCCGCCCCGGCCAGACCTTCAAGAACGTCGCCGAGCCGGTCTGCCTGTACGCCCTGACGCTCGCGTCACAGCCGCAGGTGGCCAACCTCCCGACCGATCCCGTCTGCCGGATGGCCGTCGACCCGACCAGGTCCGAGGGGCGCACGCGCAACGGCGTCGAGATCTGGTTCTGCTCGCCGGAGTGCGCGGTCATCTTCGACCGGCACCCGGACCGCTACCCGGTCGATGCCGGGCCCTGAGTGGGACAGCTTCCAAATAGCGCCGGACGCGGGATTGCGTGCCCTGCGGCTAGGGGTTTGTACAGCTGCCCGGGGCCTAATGTACGCGCGACGCGCAGCGTCGTACCCTGGCTCTCGAAATGGCGCAGCGGCCGCCTCGCAACCATCACCTGCTGGCGAAGCTGTACCAGCGCGGGTTCGCGAACGAGAACAACGAGGCTGGCCTCCTCGTGCGCGAGACCGGCGAATGGGATGGCCCTCGGAACATCAGGAGACTGTTCAGGCAGCGGGACTTCAACGCCTTCGTAGACGAGGACGGGGTCCGGCGTCAGGACTTCGAGGAGCTACTCGCGCGGGAGGTTGATGGTCCCGCCGGTGAAGGCCTCAAGGCGCTCCGTACTGGCGACTTTCCGCTTCCGCCTGAGCAGCGTGAGGACGTCGGGCGGTTCATCGCGGCCCAGGTGACGCGCGGGCGGCACGTGCGCGAGCTCGTAACGAGGTTCTTGGGGGACCTCGACAGGCACGCGACCAGATTGCGCCTCGCACACGCGGGGCCCGAGTACTGGGAGGCGCGCCTGGGCTACGTGCCGTCAGAGGAGGAGCGCCAGGCCTGGGCTGAGGGGGCCGCGACCCCGCTGGACACCACCAAGGAGGACGTGCTCGCCGCACAGGTCGGCCCCATTGAGGTGGTGACGGGACACGTTCTCGGCCGAACCTGGACCCTGGTCAGCTTCGAGCGGCCCTGTCTGTTCACCAGCGACGAGCCGGTGACGATGGTGTCCGGCAGGCGCGCTGAGGGGGTCGGGACGGCCGACGACATTGCGCTGCCAGTGAGTACCACCAAGGCGCTCGTCCTCAGTTGGCCCGACTCCGGGCTCGACGAGACGGTCTTGCCGGCGGACGAGGACTTCGCTGCGCGCCTGAACGAGCGCACGTTGTGGTGGCCCCCGGCGCGGGGCCTACTCGTTTCGCTGGACGTGCAGAGCCACCCGCTCCCGGACGACCTTCCCGTGCGGAACTACGCACCGGAGACCGTGAGGCGTCTTCGAGGCTCGTAGGACGCAGCACTGCGACCTGTCGGGAGGCGTTCGTACGCTCCTCGGTGTGAGCAGTTCAGATGCTCTTGTCGTCCTCAGTGCGTTCGTGGAGGCGCACGCGCAGCCGCATCCGAATACCGGCGCTCGCGAGCCAATCATGTATCTCAAGTTCGCTGGCGGGTCCGGTCTGAACCATCACGCGCTCGCCGACCCGCCCGCGGTGGACGATGCGCTCCTGGAGGAGCTGTCATCCCAGGGCTACCTGGACATCGACTACCGCGAGCACAACTGGAAC
>Ga0268253_10000294_pt1 | contig 12017 bp, 14 predicted proteins | sample AgamicMgMarz_FD_200250 | JGI IMG/M metagenome (GOLD analysis project Ga0268253, IMG submission 200250) | Agave microbial communities from Guanajuato, Mexico - Mg.Ma.rz (v2) (version 3) | ecosystem: Host-associated > Plants > Phyllosphere > Phylloplane/Leaf | place: Guanajuato, Mexico... | reverse complement strand
GCGCATCACCTGCCACTCGACGAGCTCGTCGGCGCGCCTCGCGTCGGCGATCCGCGCGTCCGCCTCACGCCGCGGACCCGCAACGGGCGGCTCGTCTACCCGCTGACGCAACAGTCCAGCGGCATGGCCGTGTGGAAGGTCGTCATCCCGCCTGAGCGCGAGCGCAAGCTCCGGACCCATGCTGGCTATGAGTGGCTCTACGTGCTCTCAGGCGAGATGCGGCTGATCCTCGGAGAGCACGACATCACGATGCAGCCCGGGGAAGTCGCCGAGTTCGACACGCGGCTGCCGCACTGGTTCGGACCGGCCGGCGACGAGCTGGTCGAGGTTCTCAGCGTGCATGGCAGCCACGGGCAGCGGATGCACGTCCGCGCGGCGCCGCGCGGCGAGCACGCCGCCTGAGCACCGCTGCGGGCAGCCGTTTCCCTGAAACAGCAACAACGCTTGGCAGCTCGGTTGCCGGTCAGGCAGGCTGCGTTTCAGCTGGACCCGGGCGCCCACCATCACCCGATCACTCTCCCGAAAGGACACGCACACCATGGCCGCATCAGACCGAAGGACCGCCCGGCTCGTCGGGTGGCTGTTCATCGGCACGTTCGTCTTTTCGATCCCGGGATACCTGCTCTACGGCCCGGTGCTCGACCATTCCGACTACATCCTCGGCGCCGGCCACGACACGCAGATTACGCTCGGCGCGTTCCTAGAGATCCTGACCGCGATCTGCAACATCGGCACCGCGATCGCGCTCTACCCCGTCGCTAAGCGCTACGCCGAGCGCGCCGCGCTCGGCTACTTCGCCGTGCGCATCGTCGAGTCGACGATCATCGTCGCGGGCGTCGTCAGCATGCTGTCGGTGCTGACGCTGCGCCAGCAGTTCGCCGGCGCTGACGCGGAGACGCTCACGGTCGCCGGACAGTCGCTGGTCGCCTTCCACGACTGGACGTTCCTGCTCGGCCCCGGCTTCTGCGCCGGCATCGGCAACGGCCTGCTGCTCGGTTACATCATGTACGTCTCAGGCCTGCTTCCCCGCCGCCTCGCGGCCTTCGGGATGGTCGCGGGATCGCTCGCCGTCGTGGCCGCCACCGGGGCGCTGTTCGACGTCTACGAGCGCCAGTCCGCTTCGCAGATGTTGCTGACCCTCCCGGAGATGGTCTGGGAGCTGACGTTCGGCGTCTACCTGATCGCCAAGGGGTTCACGTCTCCCACGAAGCGCCGCGCCGTGGAGCCGCGCCACGCACAAACTGCGGTCCCAGTGATCGGGTGATCGCAAGCGACGGGCGACAACCAGTCGGTTGTCGCCCGTCGTAACGCTGCTCAACGGAACGACGGCAATACGCAGCCCCGCCCCGTCGCTTTCCATGCGAGGGACACTCAGCCCTCGAGTTGCGCTTTGCGCGACGAGCAGAACGCGCGGGCTTGTGCTGGGCGTCCTAGACTGAAGGTGGTTTCGGCGGTCGACTGGCGCGGGGGCCGCTACCGGGTAGCGCCCCGCACGGGCCTGGGTCACCGTGCTACACCGCTGGAAATCCGTGCGGAGCGGCGGACCGGGAAACCGGTCCGTTTGCTTTCGGCCGTCAGGGCTAGCGAGCGCCAGCAGCGGGTGCGGTCTACCGAGTTCCAGATGGAATCTCGCCGTACCGGAGTGTCGGCCCCTCGCGGTGTTGCGTAGGCTCCGGGTGGTGGCCGGAGCTCGTACGGTCGTCGCGCCTGACGGCCGCGTCTGGAAGGTGGGCCGACAGTGGCTCAGCGGTCGGGTTCGTCTTCGGCGCGAGCGCGAGCAGAACGTGCCTGACGGCGGCGAAGATGACTGGTCGATCGGCGACCTATTTTCGCTCGATGACATCACGCCGAGCGCAGTGGCGGTCGGTCTGGCCATCGCGCTTGTCGGAGTTCTGCTCTTCGTGGTCGTCTTGCCCCTGGTGGCGCTGGTATTGGAGCTCGTCCTATTGCTGGTCGTCTTTGTCGCGGGTGTGGCAGCCCGGGTTGTGCTGCGGCGCCCCTGGCAAATCGTCGCTAAGACCAGCGGCCCGCCGCCCGAGACCTTGTCTTGGCAGGTAGTGGGCTGGGGCGCCAGCGGACGGGCGATCACCGAAATCGGGCGGTCCCTCGAAGCGGGCGAAGTCAACCCACGCCTCAAGGATGCGGCGCACCGAGACCCTCCGAGGACTTCAGCTCCAACGGCCTAGCGACCGCCCGTCGATCGCTGCTGCTTCGCGCGAAGACGAGCGGCGAACGACGGCACGGCCCTACTCCTCAGGTAGACCGAAGCCGAGGCGGCGCTTCGGCCGCGGGGGTGGTGAGATCAGCTGCCGTAGGGCCTTGAAGATCTCCAGCCGTTGCTCGTCGTGCTTGCCCAGCCGCTCGACCGTTTCGCGCTCGAGGTCGGTGAGCCGTCTCTCAATCGCCGCATACGACGTGGCCGCACGGCGAAGCTCGACGAACGCGCGCATGATCGCGATGTTGACCGTCACGGCCGTCTCGCTCCGGAGGACACCAGACAGCATGGCCACGCCCTGCTCGGTGAACACATAGGGCGCATCCCGTCGCCCGCCGCGACCTCCTGAGCTCGCGGATTGCGATCTCAAAGCTGCCGCCTCCTCCTTGCTGAGCTGAACATGAAGTCAGATGGGAATCGGGGCACCGCGGCCGGACGCGGTTGAGATCGCATTTTGCGATCCAAACCCGGCTCCCGTCGCGGCCTATGTCCATCCGCCCTAGGGCCGCCCCATCACGCAGACCGCGGGAACCGGGCGCAGGTCCTCGACCAGCACCCTGTCGACGGAGAATCCCCCCTCGCGTAGCCGGTCGGCCAGCTCGTTCCCAAGGTTCTCGGCTCGCTCTGGCGCGGAGTGGCGCGCGTCCCAGAAGATGGAGACGGTCCCATCCCGGGCGAGGTGGTCGCGGACGGCACCGAGCGCCACCTCCGGCTGCAGCCAGAAGGGAGCGACGTTGAAGGCAAAGACCTTGTCGAAGCGCTGATCGCCGAGGTCCGCGTCCTCCAGCGCGATGGCCTCGAGCACAGCCCTGCCCGCGTCGATGTGCTCGCGGTTCCTCCGCGTGGCCATCTCGATCATCTTGGGCGAGCGGTCGATTGCGGTGATCGTTCCCGTCATCAGCCTCTCGCAGACCAGGGAGAGCGCAACGCCGTGGCCGCAGCCGACCTCGAGCAGGCGGTCGGCCGGGCGGACATCCAGAGTGTCGACCGCCCAGATGAACCGTTCCGATGCCTTGCCTGCCACGCCCAGAGAAATACCATCACGCGCCCGTGAAGCCCATGGTCGGGCTTGTGCGTCCCCAGTACGTCGGGCAACCGGTCTCACAGCGCTCGGCACCGGTGCAGCTCGAGCGCTCGCCAGCGCTACGGGTTCGAGCGGCGCAGGAGCGCGTCGACCGGACGCGGTAGGGTCGCTTCCCATGGTCCGCTCCGGGAGGCTCGCGATCCTGCTCACGGCACTGCTCGCATGCGGGTCGCCCGCTGCGGCGGTCGCGGCCAAGAAGAAGAAGAAGTCGGACTGGCAGCCGACGATCGTCCAGGTGATCGAGGAGAAGGCCGGCATCGCGCCAGGCGACTTCACGACCGTCGATGCCGAGTGCCCGGGCGACTTCTCCGTGATGGGCGGCTCCTACGTGATCGGCGGCGCCTCGCTGCTCGCGCACGCAGCCGCCGCCTCGCCGATCCCCGCCCAGAACCTCTACCGGGTGACCGTGTCGAATCCGGTGACCAACCCCTTCGCCACCATCCCGCCTCGGGACGCCAGCGTCACCGTGGTGGCGCAGTGCACGGCGTCGGGGACACCGGTCGTCGCGGAGGGACGCTTCCGGCCCCCGAACGCCATCGACCCCGACGACCTCTATCACCTGAAGCGGTACGGCAACGGCCTGCCGAGCACGGTCTTCGACCGGACGAAGCAGGTGGGCGGCATCGAGAACGGCGACGTGCAGAAGCACGACGTGAACTGCAACCGCGGCGGCTCGTCCGTGTTCGGCGGCGGCTACACGATCGACGGGTCGCTCTGGGCGCACACCGCCGGCTCGGCGGTGCTCTCGAAGACGAACGACTACTCGGCCACGATCGTCACGCCCCCGTCGAACCCGTCGCTCGGCGTGTTCCGCGCGACGGCCCTGCTACGCGTCACCGTCCTCTGCACCCGCGACGGCCGGCCGATGGTCTTCAACGACGGGCCGACCCCGGCGAGCGCCGCGGCGAAGCCCAAGAAGAAGCCGAAGAAGCTGCGCGGAACGGTCAAGATCGTCCAGAAGAAGAAGGGCGGCATCTCCTCGGGCAACGTCGAAACCGTCGCCGCGAAGTGCCCGAGCGGCTACTCGATCTTCGGTGGCTCCTACATCATCGGCGGAAACTCGGTGCTCACCCACCCGACCGCCGCGACCGTCGGGTCCCGGACGAACACCTTCAGCGTCACCGTGGTCAACCCGCCGGTGAACATCAACGCCGGCATCCCGCGCACCACCGCCGAGGTAATCGCCGTGGCCAACTGCACGCGCAGCGGCACGCCGATCATCGTCGACGGGCCGTTCTCGCAAGCCCGGTAGCGCGGCGTCACGCGCAACTGGCTCCAGGCTGACGGAGGCCGTTCGCTACGCAGCGAGCGAAACGGTCGATACCTCAGGCTCCTCGAACAGGAAATCACTGCCGTTTCGCCAAGCATCGAGCGCAGGATGAGTGGTAGCGGTGTCGCGGTAGTGGACGAGGTCCCACAGCCCTTCCGGGCAGCGACCGTCCTGGGAGGTGAGGCTCCCGGGCCAGTCGATGTCATCGAGAGGGACCTGGTTCCAAGGAGCGAGGACGCGGGGTTCCAGCACGACGAGATTCGTGGTGCCCGGTAAGGCAGCCGACGGTGCCAGGAACGTCTTCGGGCGGTCCTCGCGAAACGCCTGAGCGAGGGCCCGGCAGGGGCCGTGGTCATCGGAGACGAGATCCTCCGCGGCGAGACCGAACTCACCGGCGTTGTCGAATGTCAGCTCGAACGGGTCCTCTTCGAGCTGGACGCGAATGGCCCACAGCGGATACCTCAAGAGCACCGCCCGTTCCCGTCTCCGCCTGTCCTCGTTGCGCAGGAGCTCCGCCCAAGGCGTCAGCGGGTGCAAGCTGAGGTACTGGGTGAACCCGGAACCCGCCTCGTTGTAACGCCCCGCCGCGAAGTTCTCGACCGACCACAGTGGCGTCTCGTAGTTCGCGAGGCGGAACGCCGTCAGTTCCAAGGACACGTCCTAGGCTGCGACGTTTCCTCGGGATGCGGCGGCAGCGGCAAGCAGCGGCTCCAGCTGGTCTGAGTCGTCCAGAACGTCGGCGGGTGAAGCGCCGTCGAGGTCCGCACGTGGGTGGTCGAACCACTCGATCACGCCCGGTCCGGTGAGACTGTGACGAAGCTGGTTGACGATCCGCGCGACGACTCGAAGCCGGCGCTCGTCCGCGCCCGTTGGAGCGCCCGTGTCGCGATCGGAGATCCATCGCTGATAGGTGCGCACGCCGACTCGCAGAAGATCGGCCTTCTGCTGTTGGCTTACCGACGGCAACGTGCTCTCCAGCCAGCGAGCGACCTCATTCGCCGCCTGGTCTTCGCCGATCGGCTCACGCTCGGCGATGCGCGCGAACAGAAACCGCATCTGCTCGAGGGCAAGGCGGAGCTGGCGGCGTCGCTGGGGATCGTCCTCACGGAGCCACCTCTGGGCTCGCAAGGCCGCCCCTTGAACGCGGATCCACAACCACGGATTCACGATCGCCAGCTCATGCTCGTCGCCTTCCGAGATCGCCTCCGCGATGTCCTCGACCAAGCCGACCACGGATGGAGGCGTTTCGGCTTCGCGAGCCAGCCGCCGATTCGCCTCGCCGAGCTCGTGTGCGACGCCTAGAGGATGCGCGAGATCGAACAACGTGGCGGACATATGACGTAAGTGTACGTCATAATACCGCCAACGTCGACGCCGCCGCTGCCGTCGTCTCGCACCGCACCGTTTCCCCGTCCACGGGGATGCGCTCCCCGACCGGGAACGGAGGCGAGTCGTCGGTCCCCGTCCAGTACCCGACCACCGTCGCGGAGCGCCCATCCTCATGCGCGGTCGGTCCTGGCTCAGCGGTTGTGGTTCACGACCTCGACGTTGTGTCCGTCAGGGTCCAGGACGAATGCGCCGTAGTAGCCAGGGTGGTAGACGGCGCGTTCGCCGGGACCCCCGTGGTCCTCGTAGCCCGCGGCGAGCGCGGCGGCGTGGAACGCGCGCACGGTCGCGTCGTCCTGCGCCGGGAAGGCGACGTGGACGTGCTCGGTGAGCGGCCGGTCGTCGTTGATGAGCGAGAAGCTGTGGTCGGCGCCCTTGAGCTGTACGTGGTCGGGCTCGTCCACGCCCGGCTCCAGCCCGGCGAACGGCGCGATCGTCGTGTAGAAGCGCTTGGACGCGGCGGGGTCGCGGACGCGGATCCAGAGGTGGTCGACGCAGCCGTCGGGCACAGGGTCGTGGCGTTCCGTGTGCACCGCCTCCGCGCTGTTGCCGTCCGGGTCGAGCAGGAACCCGCCGTAGTAGTCGGGCCCGTAGACCGTGCGCGGCCCGGGCGCGCCGTCGTCGCGGTACCCCGCGTCGATTCCGGCCCGCCAGAAGGCGTCCACTGCCTCGCGGGACGGCGCGCGAAAGCCGACATGCAGCCCGCGGGTCACGGGATGCTCGCGGTCCGTTGGACCGATGTCCCAGTCCTCCCATTCGACGAGCTCGGCGTCCGCCTGGCTGGGCTCGACGCCGAGCGCGGAGAGCACGGTGCGGTAGAAGCGCTCGGACGCGGCCAGGTCCGAGACGGCGATGCCCACGTGGTCGAACACGTCGCCGAGGCTACTCGGCTCACGTCCTTCGCTACGTTGGATTCGTGGGCTCGACGCGGATCAGCCAGATCATCGACGCCGCGGGAACGCGTCTACGAGGCGCTGCTCGACCCGACGGCCATTGCCGACTGGAGGGTGCCCGAGCGGCACCGGGATGAGCTTGGCGCCGCGCCCCTGAGCCGGTACCCTGCGATGGTCTTTCATCGGCGCCCGGGACGGCCGGCCGCCAGAGGGGCAGGTGGTGTGAATGCCGATTGCCGCCAGGGAACAAGCTACGTCGCGCCCGCGGGCCTAGGCTCGCGCTCTCGCGACGGCGTCTTCTTCCTTCCTCACACCACTTCCCGGAGGACCCCTTGTCGCGCGATCAGCGCAACCGCGCGCGGCGGCGGAACCAGACCAGCTTCCGTTGCCGCAACTGCCGGCTCGACGTCTCAATGGACGCGCCCGGTACCCAGCATCGAAACCACTGTCCCAGCTGCCTTTGGAGCAGGCATCTCGACGCGTCCACGCCCGGCGACCGCGCCGCCGAATGCGGCGGCTCGATGGAGCCGATCGCCGTATGCGTGCGCCCCGGCGGAGAATGGGCGCTCGTTCACCGCTGCAACGTGTGCGCTACGGCGCACGTCAATCGCATCGCGGGCGACGACAACCCGCTGATGCTCATGCGCCTGGCCGTGCGCCCGCTGGCCCAGCCGCCGTTCCCGCTCGAGCTGCTGGGCCGCCTGTAGCCAGCGGCCGCTAGGTGAGGTGCGCGCTAGAAATCCGTCGATGGATATCTCGTACGCCACGCCGACCACGCTGGATTCCCCCGAGCACGTCGTCCTCGCGGAGGAGCTCGGCTACCAGCGGGCGTGGTTCTACGACACCCCGCAGCAGAGCCCGGACGTTTGGATGATGCTGGCGCTCGCCGCCGAGCGGACCGAGCGCATCGGGCTTGGGCCGGGGGTGCTGGTGCCGTCGCTGCGCCATCCGATGGTCAACGCCGCCGGCACCGCGGCACTCGAGGCACTCGCGCCCGGCCGGGTGGCGGTGGCGTTCGGGACGGGGTTCACCGGTCGCCGCGCGATGGGCATCCCGGGCCCGATCAAGTGGGCGTACGTGGAGGGCTACATCCGCGTGTTCCGCGCGCTCCTGCGAGGCGAAACGGCGGAGTGGGAGGGCGCTCGGATGCGAATGCTCCACCAGCCCGGTCATGCCGCTCCGCGACCGGTCGAGGTGCCCGTGCTGATCGGAGCCCAGGGGCCGAAGGGCGGGGCCGTGGCGAGGGAGCTGGCCGACGGTCTGTTCACGGTGGCGGCGGTGCCCGACTTCGCCAAGGACTTCTCCTGGGTGCCTCACCTGTGCTGGGGCACGGTTCTCGAGGAAGGCGAGCAGCCGAGCTCGGACCGTGTCCGGGCGGCGGGCGGTCCCGGCACGGTGGTGGCGCTGCACGGCGTATACGAGTACAACGGTCCCGTTGCCGAGCTGCCCGGCGGTGCGGCCTGGCTGGAGCAGATCGAGCGTGTGCCGGAGGCCGAGCGCCACCTCGTCGTCCACGAGCGGCACTGCGTCGGCCTCAACGCCGCGGACGAGGCGGCCTGGGCCGGCGGCGCACAGGAGCTGCTCAAGGCGGTGACGGTCAGCGGCACCCGCGACGAAATCCGCGAGCGGCTTGCAGCGCTTGCCGAGCAGGGCGTGACCGAGGTCGTCTACCAGCCAGCGGGACCTGACATCCGCCGAGAGCTGGAGACTTTCATGGAGGCGGCGACCACCGCGCACACCTAGCCCGGCAGTGCTCGTCGCGATTGCGCCAGCGCGAGTCCTCGGTGTACGTACGGGATGAGGGAACATCGTCCCGTGTCCGACGCCGACTTCGAGGTCGTCCTTCGCGCCTGGGCGGCTGCCAGCACCGCCGACACCGATGGCATGCTCGCGGAGCTCCACCCGGAGGTGGTCGCGATCCCGTTCGGCGCCGCGCTGGAGGGCAGGGCGTACAAAGGACCCGAGCAGGTCGTGGCTTGGCTGCGTGACGAGATCCTGGTCAGCTGGGAGTTCTTCCAGGTCATCCCCGAGCGCTTCGAGCGGGTGGGCGAGCGGCTGCTCGTGACCGGCCGCTGGAAGGCGCGCGGCTTCGAGAGCGGCGTGGAGCTGGACATCCCGGCCAGCTGGGTGGTCGAGGTGCGCGACGGCAAGGTCGCCTACTGGGAGACCTACACCGACCACGGCCAGGCCCGACGGGAGATCGGGCTGGAGGGCTAGACGCTGATCGGGTCGAGCTCGATGCGCTCGTCGTACGAGGCGAGCGTGACCTCGAACTGATCGAAGAACCCGGTGAGCCCGAGCAGTCCGAAGGCCGGCGTCCACGGGTCACAGAACCAAACCGGCGCGTGCCACGCGTGTGAATCGGTCCCATCGGTAACCCGTAGGTCCACCTCTGCCATCCGCGCCTCGATCACGTCGCCGCCGACGCCCACTCGACCGGTCGGCGCACCCCTGAGATCGACGCCACAGATCTCAGCGACGTGGAGCCCAAATCGGACCGCGCTTGCGCCGCTGTCGAGCAGGCAGGCCTGGGGCGCCAGGTCGAGGCCCTCCACCACCACGTCCACGATCGGTCGCGGGCGGATGGAACCTCCCCCGGGGTCGGGGAAGGCGCGGAACCCGAACCTCACAGGGGGGCCAGGCCGCCGGCCGCGCGATCGTCTTCGGGCACGCGGAACATGCTGTCCGCCTCCTGCCCATGACGCGAGAGCCAGCTGACCACCTGTTGGGGGCTCGCCGCGGCGTGCAACACGTCGTCGCCCCTGGTCGCCACCCACTGGCCGATGAGTGGCCGCAGCTGCTCGACCAGGGGGGAGGCCTTCGACGCGGGCGGGCTGCTCTGACGAGCCCCGCCGCGCCGGCCGGCGGAGAACCCGACCCGCATCAGCGCCCGGCGCGCCTGGTGGGAGGTGAAGTCCGCGCGATCGAGCCCGGTGATCTCGCAGATCACCTGCTTTGGCGGGAAGCGGCGGCCGCCGATCACAACGAAATGGCTCGCGATCGGCTCCGGATCGACCGCGCGACACAGCTGGACGATCTCGCGGTGGGCCAGCAGGAACGGCTGCCCCGCGATCTTCACGTTGACGGTCATTGTCTCTGACAGGTTATCTCCGAGCACTTTTCTCTGTCGCGTCTCTGGAGACTACCACGGCGATGTACCGTGCCCGCGGCTACGTGGAGGTCCCGCGCTAAACCGACGACCCCTATGCAAACCACTGGTTCGAGAAGAGGCTGACCCGATGAGCGACCCGATCCGCATCGACACACCGCACGGCCCGGCGCAGGCGCACGTGCACCTCGCGGACGCTCCGCGGGCGGCACTGGTGCTCGGACACGGCGCCGGCGGCGGGGTGGGGGCACGCGACCTCGTGGCGGTGACGGAGGTGGCCGTGGCGGAGGCGGTCAGCGTTGCGCTCGTCGAGCAGCCCTACCTGGTGGCGGGTCGGCGCGCTCCGGCTCCCCCCAACCAGCTCGACGCGGCCTTCGCCGCGGCGATCGACCACCTGCGCGCCGGCGACCTCGAGGGGCTGCCCTTGATCGTGGGCGGCCGCTCGCTCGGGGCGCGCGTGGCCTGCCGGACAGCCGCGGCCGCGGGGGCGACCGCCGTGCTCTGCCTCGCCTTCCCGGTGCACCCGCCCGGCCGCCCCGAGAAGTCGCGCCTGGAGGAGCTCGACGCGGTCACGCTGCCCACGCTCGTGGTGCAGGGCGAGAGCGACCCGTTCGGGATGCCGCCGCCCGCCGCCAACCGCGAGGTCGCGACCGTGGCGGGCGACCACGGCCTGAAGAAGGACCTCGATGCCGTCCGCGCCGCCGTGCGTGCGTGGCTCGCGCGTCAGGCCGCCTGAACCAGGCGCGCCACGCCCGCGAGGACGAGTACAGCTATGTGCCCTGCCGGATCCTCGAGATCATCGCGCCCGCCTGGTTCGAGCGGTTCTTCGCCGAGTGGGCGGCGCCCTCGACGCCGAGCCGCTCTAGTCGAGCTTGATCACCGACAGGACGTTGCCGGCCGGGTCCTTGAACCAGGCGATCGGCGGGCCCTCGCCGACATTGATGCCGCGCTCGTCCTGGTCGAAGCCCTCGTAGCGCTCGAACCGCACGCCCCGCGCGGTCAGATCGTCCACGGCCTGCTCGATGTCGTCGACCGGGAAGTTGAGGATCGTGTACTCCGCGGGCGTGTGGTTCGGCCTCGGATAGACGAGCGTCGGCCGGTCGTCCGCGATGTGCAGGGTCAGGAGGCCGTGCTCCTCCGATACCTCGAGGCCGAGCGTTTGCGAGTAGAACTCGCGTGCCTTGTCGACGTCGTCGACCGCGAAGCCGCTGAATGCCTTCGTGTTGGTGAACATGTCAGTAGAGACCCGCGCGGGGGCCGAGACTCATCGGTCTGGCAGCAGCTCGGGCAGGCCGAAGCTCTCGGCCCGCACGCTCATGTTCGAGTCGTCCTCCGGCTGCTCGGGGTAGCGCTGGTAGAAGAGGTCGTCGCGGCCGACGGTCGAGCGGTTGATGAACGACGTGATCGACTTGATCCGCGTGCCCTCGAGCGTGAACACGTCGAGCGCGAACAGGCGGTAGGCCTGATCTGGCTCGTACCATGCGTAGCTGCCGACCGCCGGCTGGCCATTCGCCTGGGTGGGGCGGTGCCGCCAGCGCCACTCGCCCGAAAGCGGGCCGTTGTGCATGAAGTTGCGCAGGGCGTCGGCGCCGGTGAACCAGGCCGGCAGCGGAGGCATCGACCAGTCGGCGTCCTCCGCCAGCAGCGCCATGACCGCTTCCACGTCGCCGCTCTCCATCGCCTTCATGTAGCTCTCGACGAGCTCGCGCAACTGCTGGTCGTCGAGCGCGCGCAGCGTCGCCTGCTGGCTCTGCTCGGGGAGCTTCTCGTCGACGGTCTTGCGCGCCCGCTGGAGCGCGCTGTTGACGGACGCCACCGTGGTGTCGAGCGACTCGGCCACCTCGGCGGCCGAGAACCCGAGCACCTCGCGCAGGATCAGCACCGCGCGCTGGTTGGCGGGCAGGTTCTGCAGCGCCGCGACGAACGCCAGCTCCACGCTCTCGCGCAGCTCGTAGCGGGCGTCGGGCGACGCGTAGCCGTCCTCGAGCCCGAGCCCCTCGTCCGGGTAGGGCTCGACCCAGGTCGACTCGGTCGGCGGCAGCCCGTGCCCCCCGTCGTGC
>Ga0268253_10000293_pt1 | contig 12029 bp, 15 predicted proteins | sample AgamicMgMarz_FD_200250 | JGI IMG/M metagenome (GOLD analysis project Ga0268253, IMG submission 200250) | Agave microbial communities from Guanajuato, Mexico - Mg.Ma.rz (v2) (version 3) | ecosystem: Host-associated > Plants > Phyllosphere > Phylloplane/Leaf | place: Guanajuato, Mexico... | reverse complement strand
CCCCGGTTGCTCCGCCGCCTCCCGCCGCTCCGCCGCCCCCTGCCGCCTCGCCGCCCCCAGCCGCTCCGCCTCCGGCCGCCGCTCCGCCCCCGGCCGCCGCTCCCCCACCCCCTGCCGCTCCGCCCCCAGCCGCCTCGCCGCCGCCCGCCGCAGCTCCCCCGAGGCCGGCGCGGCCCCCATCGCCGCCTTCCCCGCCGCCTGCCCCGCGCGCCGTCCCCGCGCGCAAGCCGGCGGCTCCGCCCCCGGACGCCCTGCCCGCGGGCACCGTCATCGCCGGCTGCCGCATCGAGGAAGTCATCGGTCACGGGGACATGGGCGTGGTCTACCAGGCCGAGGAGCTCGCGCTTCAGCGCCACGTCGCCCTCAAGCTGATCCGCCCCGAGCACACCGAGGAGCAGCGCTATCGCGAGCGCTTCCGGCGCGAGTCGATGGTCGCCGCCTCGATCGACCACCCCAACGTCATCCCGATCCTCGAGGCCGGCGACGAGGACGGCATGCTGTTCATCAGCATGCGCCTGGTCGAGGGCACCGATCTGCGCGAGCTGATCGCCGCCGAGGGCCCGCTCGATCCGGAGCGCGCGGCGCGCATCGTCAGCCAGGTCGGCTCCGCTCTCGATGCCGCACATTCGCGCGGCCTCGTCCACCGCGACGTCAAGCCCGCCAACGTCCTGCTCGCCCGCGCCGACCACGTGTACCTGAGCGACTTCGGCCTCGCCAAGCGCGAGGAGGAAGGCGGCGGGCTGACCCGCCAGGGGTCGATCGTCGCGCGCGCGCAGTACGTGGCCCCGGAGCAGCTGCTCGAGGATCGCGTCGACGCGCTCACCGACGTGTACGCGCTCGGCTGCCTGCTGTACGAGTCGCTCACCGGCGAGCAGCCCTACTCGGGGTCGCCCGACAACGCGATGCTGGCGCACGTCAACGAGCCGCCCCCCTCCCCGCTCGCCGCGCGTCCCGACCTTCCGCCCGCGTTCGACGAAGTCGTGCACCGGGCGATGGCCAAGCAGGCCACCGAGCGCTACCCGTCGGCCGGGGACCTCGGGCAGGCCGCGGTCGTGGCAGCCGGCGGCAGGCGCCGCAGGGGTGCCGAGGTGAGCGTCGCCACCGGCGACGCGGCGCCGTTCCGGCCGGTCGCACTCGAAACTCCCGCCCCGGACGCGCCGGCGGAGGCCGCCGCGCCCGAGCCAGCGCGCGCCAACCCCCTGCGCTGGGGCTTCGCACTGGGAGTGCTGGCGGTCCTGCTCGTCTGCATGTTCGCGGCGCTCAACGCGCTGGACAACCTCTAGCCCCACCTAGGTGGGGAAACCCACCACCTGCGGGGGGTGAGGTCGAGCCCTGGGGTCGGTTGTCGCCCGCCCCAGCGCGCGGGACCCTCTTTCCATGACCTCGATCACCGCCCCGAACCCCGCCAGCCGAGCCCAGTTCCTCAGGTTCTGCGCGGTCGGTACCTCCGGCTACGCGGTCAACATCTGCGCGTTCGCCGTCGCGCTCGCGCTCTGCGCCCAGCACCTGGTGGCGGCAGCCTGCGGCTTCGCGGTCGCGATGGTCAGCAACTTCGTCTGGAACCGGCGCTGGACCTTCGGCAGCGCCGACCGCGCGCGGGTGAGGCAGGCGGCCCGCTTCTTCGCCGTCAGCGTCGCGGCCTGCATGCTCGCGGCCACGATCCTCGAGCTGCTCGTCGGCACCGCCGGGCTCTCGCCGCTCGCGGCCCAGCCGGCCGCGGTCATCGCCGCCACGCCGCTGAGCTTCCTCGGCAGCAAGAAGTGGTCCTTCGCCGAGCCGGCCGCCCCCGCGCCGGCACCGCCCTCCACACAGAGCAGCACCTGGCTGGTCGTCCCGACCTACAACGAGGCCGAGAACCTCGAGCCCTTCGTGCGCAAGGTCCTGCCGCGGCTGGCGGCGGCGGCGGGCGAGCACCGGGTGCTGATCGTGGACGATTCCTCGCCCGACGGGACCGGCGAGATCGCCGACCGCCTCGCCGCCGAGCTCGCTTCGGTCGAGGTGCTCCACCGCGCCGAGAAGGACGGGCTCGGCCGGGCCTACGCGGCCGGCTTCGAGCGCGCGCTCGCCGAGGGCGCCGAGCTGGTGATGCAGATGGACGTCGACTTCTCGCACGACCCGAAGCACATCCCCGCGCTGATCGCGGCCGCGGCCGATGCCGACCTCGTGATCGGGTCGCGCTACGTGGCCGGCGGCGGCGTGACCGACTGGGGCCTGGCGCGCCGGCTGCTGAGCCGCGCAGGCTCGTGGTACGCGCGCACCGTCCTGCGCGTGCCGGTCATGGACCTGACCGGCGGCTTCAAGTGCTTCCGGCGCAAGCTGCTGGAGCGCCTGGCGCCGCGCAGCTTCCACACCGCCGGCTTCGGCTTCCAGGTCGAGACGACCTACCGCGCGGTGCGGGCCGGCGCCCGCGTCCACGAGGTTCCGATCTGCTTCCGCGACCGCCGGGCCGGCACGTCGAAGATGAGCTCGCGGATCGTGGTCGAGGCGCTCTGGCGAGTGCTGGCGCTCAGGCTGCGCGCCGAGCGCCCGGCGTTCATCTAGTTGCCCGCGACGAAGTCGGCCACGGCGGCGATCTCGTCGTCGGAGAGCTGATCGCCGAACCCCGGCATGGTGCCGCGGCCGTCGCGCACGATGCCCTCGACCGCGCCGGCGTCGACCGAGACGTCGTCGAGGTTCGGGCCGGTGGTTCCCGAGGTGCCGGCGGCGGACAGCGTGTGGCAGCCGCCGCAGGTGTCGGCGAACACGGCCTTGCCGTCGACCGCCGGCGCGGCGCCCTCGTCACTCCGGCCGCCACCGCCGCCGTCGTCGCGCGCCTTGGCCACCGCGGCCGCATCCTCGGCGTCCGGCTTGTCCTCGGCGATCACCTGTGGCCCGACGAACAGCATGACCGCGAAGAACACCACCAGGGACCAGGCGAGCACCTCGAGGACTGAGTCGATCCCGCGCAGCATCGATCAGATGGCGGGCCAGCCGCCCTTGTCGATGAACCAGAGCGCGCTCGTGAGCCAGACCCCGACCAGGACCGCGAACAGGATCCCGCCGGCCACCGGCAGCGCCAGGGCGGGCAGGCCCCTCGCGTTCACGATCGTGACCTTGGCCGCGAACGCGCCGTAGAAGCAGCAGCCGAGCAGCGAGTGCAGCAGGACGCGCGTGTCCGTGTCCTGGAAGCCCAGCGACCAGAGGCAGTGGTAGGCAACCGGCAGCGAGACGATGAACGCGAGGCGGCCCGAGATCCGATGGGCGGTGCCCGCCCAGGGCGGCGCGTGGCCGAACTTGCCGTACACCCACGCCGCGCTGGCGATCTGGACGACAGCGAACACGAGCGCGACCGTCGCCAGCCAGACCTTCATCGAGATCGTGGTCGAGAAGAAGAGCGTGAACACGAGCTCCTGACTCGGATCGTGAACGCGCCCGTAGACGCCGAGCCCCACCGCCACGGCGGCGCCGAAGCCGGCGATCGCGAGCAGCCGGGGAGCGGGGTCCGGCGCCCGATCGACGGCGGTCACGCTCACCGGCCGACCGTATCCGGCGCGCCGCGCGGGCGCAACCGGCGCCCGATCCGGCCCGCTCCGGCCTAGCCGCCACCACGTTCTTCACCTCCGCCATGTAGCGCCCGGCGGCCGCTGAGTACCGGACGAACATCAGCATCGGGTTTCAGTATGAGCTGGCGCACTGCGCGTCGGTACGCGATGATGCGCAGTCAGACCCGTTGGCCCGGGTCAGGACTCGCTCCATGAACGCGATCGACCCCCTCAGCCGGAACTGGCTTCCGCGCGGCCGCTTCGCACGGCAGACCCGAGGGTTGCTGCTCGGCGGCTTGCGGCTGCGCTGCGTGACCTGGCGTCGAGCCCGCCAGCTCGACGAGCAGCTCGCGCGCGGGACCGATCCGATCACCAGCGACGAGCTGAGCCTGCGCGCCGGCCAGCTCGCGTCGGCTCGGACCCGGGGACGACTCGCCTGCGTTCTGCGGGGAGCGGTGGAACTCGCCGACGCCCCGTTCGACCCATTCCGGATGGGACGGCCCGTGATTCGGCGCGCCCAGGTCCAGGAGAATCGCGAGCTTCTATTGGAGCTCGCCGAACGTCTCAGAGCCGGCCGATGGCTGGGCGTGCAAGGCTTGGCGATCACATCGCTGCTCGTCGGCGATGGCGTCAGCCCGCTGTTTGCCAACGCCGCAACCAGCTCGCTCAACGCGTCCGTGAACCACGCCTTGCTGGCGCTCGATCGAGGCTGGGCCAGCCCGCCCCACGGGGCAGGCGAGCTCCCGTAGAGGCCGGGCACTGCCGGCGCTCAGGAGGAAGGGATCTCAGCCGTGATGCACGTGCCGCCCTGCGGCGGGCTGTCGACGTCCAAGCGGCCGTTGAGGGCCTCGACGCGGGCGGCGAGGCCGCGCAGGCCAGAGCCGCCGCTCGGGTCGGCACCACCGACCCCGTCGTCCCGCACGGTCACCTTGGCGGAACCGTTCGACCGGCGGATGGACACCGTCGCGTGCGACGCCTGAGCGTACTTCGCCACGTTCGTGATCGCCTCGGCGACCACGTAGTAGGCGGCCGCCTCGACCGGCGCCGGGAGGCGCTCTTCGGGTAGCTCCTCGATCTCGACTGGCACGGGCGTGCGGGTCAGCAGTGCATCGAGCGCCGCGCCGAGCCCGCGCTCGGTGAGCAGAACGGGGTGCAGCCCGCGCCCGAGCTCTCGCAGGTCCTCGAGGCCTCGCGCGAGGTCGTCCTGCGCGGCGGCGAGCGCCTCTCTCGCGGTACCCGGATCGTCGTCGAGCTTGGCCCCTGCCATGCCAAGCTGAAGCGCGACGGAGACGAGACGCTGCTGGGCACCGTCGTGGAGGTTGCGCTCGAATCGTCGCCGCTCGGCATCGCTGACCTCCACCAGCTCGGCACGCGATTCCGCGAGCCGCTCGCGGGCGTCGGCGTTCGCCAGCGCCTGCCCGACTAGATCAGCGAAGTCGCAGAGCCGTTCCTCGAGCCCCTCTGGGAGCGGCTCGTCCGACACGCTCGCCGCGACCAGCGCCCCCCATAGCCGACCCCCGACCCCGACTGGCGCCGCCACCGCCGCACGGTACCCGGCGTCCCGCAGCCGCTCGGCGAGCCTCCCCCGCGCCTCGTCGTAGCGCTCCATGCGCTGGGGTGTGCCCGTGCTCAGCACCTTGGCGACGACGGTGTCGCCATCGAGGTCCAGCGATGAGCCCACCGGCAGGGGCAGCCTGTCCGTTCGACTCCAAGCGCCCACGACGGTCGCCGCGTCCGTGCCGTCGTACTGGACCACGCACGCGCCCGGCAACCCCAGCAGCCGGCCGACCTCCTCGGTGACCCGCTGGAACACCTGGCTCGGCGCTGGCTCGGCGGCGACCAGCGTCGCGACCCTGCGCAGCGCGGCATGCTCGTCGGCCAGCGCGCGCTGCCCCGCCTCGCTGACCGCCAGGGCCCGGGCTGCCCGGGTGCGCTCAGCCGTTACAGCGGCGAGCACGAGCGAAGTGAGAGCCGCGGTGGCGAGGAAGAGCTGCGTGGCGAGCAGGCTGTCGGTGATCGAGTCACGCACGAACGGCCCTTCCTCCTGCGCCGTGTTCCAGACCGTGATCGAGCAGACGACGACGATCGCCGTGGAGGCGCCCCGCGGACCCAGGCGCAGCGCCGCCCAGAGCAGCACCGGGAAAACGATGTAGGGCACGTCCCGCTGCGGCGCCAGCTCAGCCAGCACGACCAGTGCGGCCAGGCCGGCCAGGCCTTCCAGCAGGTCGCGCCGGCGGATCTCCCTCAGGCCGGCGGTCGCCCAGGTGAGCACCGCGGGCGCGACCACCAGGACGCCCGCCGCGTCGCTCAAGGCCCACGTCCGGAAAACGCGCCAGAACTCGTCGCCTGACACAACACCGCCGAGCCGCAGCGCCGTCGGCCCGAAGGCGGCGCTGACCAGCGCCCCGACGATGGCGCAGAGCGCGAGTGCGAGAACGTCGAGGATGCGCTCGAGCGTGGCGCGCGGGCCCGCGAGACGACGCAACACCAGAGCGGCGACGACGAGAGCAACGGTGTTCCCGACCGTCTGACCGGCGATGGTGCCAAACGGCTGGGAGAAGTCCGCGAGCAGGAGATCTCCGATCGCGATGCCCGGCCACAGGCGCATGCCGTACAGGAACAGCACAGCGAGGCCGAGTCCCGCCGGTGGCCACAGGGCGGCCACCGCGCCATCGACGTACGCGAGCTCGAGGCCAAGCCGCCCGGCGAGGTAGTAAGCGGCGGCCAGCACCGCGATCGAGCCTCCGTAACCCACGGCCGGCCGGCGGGTCAGTGCCACGATCCGGTCGCGAGCGGTCCGGCCGCGTCGCTCTCGCTCGGCGCCGACCAAGGCGCGCCTACCGGCGCGTGCCAACGACGACCAGGTATTCCTGCTCGAAGCGTGCCCGCTCGGGCGTGCCGAGGTTCCACTCGTCGCAGAAGGCGCTCAGGGCCGCGTCGAGCTCCCGCTCGCGGCCGTCCTTCTCGGCGTTCGCCCGCGCGACGATCGTCGGCCCGTACTTCGACTTGAAGTGCTCGCCGTAATCCTGTGGCTGCTCGAAGGCCGTGATATCGAGCATGTCGCGCTCGAGCGTGTGGAGGTCGACGCGATCTCCGAACGCCTCCCTGACGTGGTCCTCGCTCCCCCAAAGCGGCGGCGGCTGCGCACCCGCTGGCGGGGGCGGCGCGAACGGACCCATGGTTCGGAACAGGGCGCCGATCATCCCTTCCGGGGTCCAGTTCAGCATCCCGATCGTTCCGCCCGGGCGGCAGACGCGCACGAGCTCGTCGGCCACCCGCTGATGGATCGGCGCGAACATCGCGCCGATCGACGACATGACGACGTCGAAGGACTCGGCCTCGAAGGGCAGGTTCTCGGCGTCCGCCTCGGCCCAGTCGAGCTCCACGCCGACCTCCTGCGCCCGTCTGCGGCCAGCGTCGAAGAGCTCAGGCGTGAGGTCGCTCGCGGTCACCTCCGCGCCGGCTTGCGCGGCCGGGATCGAGGCGTTGCCGGTCCCGGCGGCGACGTCGAGAACGCGCATGCCCGCGCCGATCCGACACGCTTGCACGAGCCGCGGCCCGAGCGGCAGCAGGAAGGTCTCGACCATCCCCGGGTAGTCACCCGAGGCCCACATCTTGCGATGCCGGCCCTTCAGCTCCGAGTCCGCTGTCGTCACGCCTTGCTCCCTCCTGGTGGACGTCCGGACACTACCGATGCGCTTGCCGATCCCGCAACGGCGAAGGCCGGCCGGTGGGCGCGGTCAGGGGTTGTAGATCGGCCCGCCGCGTTCCAGGTAGGTGCGCATCACGTCGGCCGCCTCCTCGCGCCGCACCCCGTGGACCACCTCGAGACCCTCCCGCGCGAGATAGCTGTACGACTCCTCGAAGACCGGCCCCTCGTCGAAGCCGAGCGCCTCGGCGTCCGCGCGCGTGGCCCCGCAGACCAGGCGGGCGACCCCGCTCCAGTGGATCGCGCCGAGGCACATGGCACACGGCGCGCAAGAGGAGTGCAGCTCGCGCGGCCGGTCGGCGAGCGAGAAGCTACCCACCCGCTGCTCGGCGCCCATCACCGCGATCGCCTCGGCGTGCAGCATCGAGTTCCCCAGCGGCACGACGCGGTTGACGCCCACGCCGAGCAGCCTCCCGTCTTCGGCGTCCACCACGATCGCCCCGAACGGCCCACCCGAGTCAGCCTCCACGTTGCGCGCGGCGAGCTCGATCGCGAGCCCCATGCGTTCCTCGGCGCTGGTCAGCGGCCGGTCCCAATCGACCAAGTCCGCAACCCAGTCCGGAAGGAGGCTCAAGTCAAGCGCGGTAACGGACTGGACCGTACCGGCCCGCGCGGCGCGACAGGGTGGCGCTGGTTGCCCGCTGTGGCGATTGGGCGTGCGTGCAAGATCGAGCTATCCTTACAACATCGAGGAAGTAAGGAGGGCGAGATGGACGTGCGGGCGAAGCTAACGTCGAAGGGCCAGGTGACGATCCCGAAGAGCGTGCGCAAGGCGCTCGAGCTGCAGGAAGGCGACGAGCTGCTGTTCCGCGTCGAGCGCTCGCGGGCGCTCTTGGCCAAGACCGAGGACTTCCTCGAGCAGGCCGGCACCGTGTCGGTACCTGCCGGCAAGCGCGGGACCCCCTGGGACGAGGTGCTGCTGCGAACACGTCGCGAGCGCGCCCGGCGGCGACGCTGACCGCCTTCCTCGACACCAACGTGATCATCCGCCACTTGACGGGCGACCCGCCCGCGCTCGCGCGGCGCGCCACTGCGGCGCTCGCGACGGGCGAGCGACTGCTGCTCGCCGACCTGGTGCTCGCCGAGTGCGTCTACGTTCTCGAGTCCTTCTACCAAGTGGAGCGCGAGCGGATCGCGGAATTGATGCGCGCAGCGATTGCCCTGCCGACGATCGAAGCAGTCGACCCGGACTCGCTGCTACGCGCGCTCGAGGTCTACGAACGCGACCGCATCGACTTCGCCGAGGCCTACCTCGTAGCCCAGGCCGAAGCCACCGGCGTGGCCGAGATCCTCTCCTTCGACCGCAGCATCGACCGAATCGAAAGCGTCACTCGACGCGAACCCTGACCCCAGACTCGGCTGGCGGGCGCCGCCCCGACAATTGACGGCTGCCCGTCCGCGCGGTCAGCCTGCGCCCGGCCTATCGCGCGTTGCGCAAGCCGGGCTCCTCGCAGGCCGTCGGCCGGGCCTTACTGCGCCTGGTGGGCTTCTCCGTCGCTCCGCCGCTTTGCGATCTCGGCTCGCGCCTTGGTGGCGAGATTGACTGCGGCGAGCATCCCGCGCTCGCCGATCGAGTCCTTCGGCGGCATCGCGCCGAGCTGGCGCGCAAGGCTGGTCGTGTCGTAATACGCCTCGACACGGGCGACCTTGCCGTCCTTGACCCAAACCATGTCGCAGCCCTCGATCTCTATCTGCTTGCCGGTAGGCGCGAGGCCCTGAAAGCTGCGCGAGCCGCTAAAGGTTCCGGTCGCCCGCCAGCGCACTGCGGCGCGATCGCCGTCCACGACAAGGTCGAGGATCTCCAGCTTGAAGTCAGGGAAGGCGTCAAAGAGATCGTGGAAGAACGAGCGCATCTCGTGCTTCCCGGTAGGACCGATCACGCCGTAGATGTGGCCGCTCGCATCGTCCGCATACCAGTCGGTCTGCGCATTGCGGTCCGCTCTCCCGATCGCATCGAAATACGACCGCACGACGGTCCTGGTGTCGCTCGCAGGGGCGGTTGCCTCGCTCGTCGTCATGGGTTTTCCTCCAGGTCGGGGCACGGTGACCGTACGCCTCACAGCCGCGACCTTCAAGCACGCAGAACGCGAACTGCCCTCGCATGACAAGCGCCAGCGACACCGCTCGGCGGTGCTGGCGCGGTGGCGGTACACACCAGAGGGGACGGAGACTCCCTGCGCCTGCGAAGCATTCGGCCGATGAAGATGTTGCTCGCCAGCAGTTCGAGATCGCAAGCGACGGAGCGGTCGCGTTCAAGCACTGGGCGGACGCTCTCGTCATCACCTACCTCGAGGTCACCGGCAGCCACGTCGGAACACCGCGCGCAATCGAGGATCGACCGTTTCCCGGCGTCGGCGAGGAGGCCGGATGAGCGTCGAGCCAGGGAAACCGGGTCCAGGCCCAGGTGAGGGCTGGCCGCTCAGCGACACCGGCGAGGGCGCCCTCGGGCCGCACGCTCGCATGACCCTCGACCCGTCGAACGCCAACGCCGTGCAGACCTTTCGGCTCGAGGGCACCTAGCAGCTCCTCGCGGGAGTGGTGCGCTAGCTCGCCGCAACCCGTCGGAGGCGGACTGTCAGCGCCCGGGACCGGGCTGGGGATTGCCCGGGCCTCAGCCTTGGCCTAACCCAAGCGAGCTACGCGACGACCCAACTGGCGAAGGCGGTCGCGGTTGTGGGCGATCGCGCGCAGAGTCGCTGGCGCTGAGCCCGCATGACCGAGGGAGTTCCGTACGGAGACCTTGGTCGAAGTCTTCTTGGGTGTCTTCGTAGCCATTGGCTCAGAGATCAGTGTAATACAGGAGCTGGTCGCGCCCGGCGGGATCGCCAGATCCAAGCCTCGCCGCGCACCTTCGCTTTGGGGGACGACCAGCAAGGGATCGCCTGCTCCGGATCCACGCGGAGGTGAGGAAGTGGTGTGGCTGCGGCGCAGGTAGCCGAGCTCCGGCGGGCAGGGGCTGGGCGAGGGGCGGCTGGCACACCCAAACGAAGCTGAGACCAGGCCGTCCGGACCTACGGCTAGGTTCCAAACATACGTTCGTTGCTGTCACACCTGGGTCTGCCAGTTGGAGCCCTAGGAGCGTGATGCTGTGCGACGATGCTGAGACACTCGAAACGGGAGACGCGCGATGACTCAGGATCAGGAGGCCAGGCCGCTCGAAGAGCTTGACGCGCGTGATCGTGCCCGTCTCGAGGAGGTGGAGGAGGTCGTAGCCCGTGTGGTCGAGGCCGAGCGGCCGACGACGATCTCTGAACTAAGCGACCGCGTCCGACAGGAGCTCGGCGATGTCGAGAACTCCGTTATCCGGGCTGCTGTGCTCCGGCTTCTCAACGCCAACCGCTTCGGAGCTGGGAACGGTCAGGAAGTCCCTGCGACTTGAGAGCTGCGGAAGGCGGCGGATCCGGATGCTCGTAGCAGGATCGGCAGTCGGTGCCAGGGCGATATCGCCCTAACCAACGGCTGGACGCCGAGGCTCGGCCGGAGAACCGTACCGAGGCCGAGCGGGACCACGATCGCATCCTCTACACGTCGGCGTTTCAGCGGTTGGCGGGCATCACACAGATCACCGCGCCCGAATCCGGGCTCACGATCCACAACAGGCTGACCCACACGCTGAAGGTGGCGCAAGTGGCGAGGCGCCTGGCCAGACGAATCGGGCTCGCCGCCGATCGTCAGGAGGTGGCGGCGGCGGGCGCGCTGGCTCACGATCTGGGCCATCCGCCGTTCGGTCATCTCGCCGAGAAGGCTCTCAACAAGCAGGCGGAACCCTGGGGCGGATTCGAAGGTAACGCCCAATCGTTTCGGATCGTGACCTTCCTGGCACTCAGAGACGCTGACTACCGCGGACTCAATCTGACCCGCCGAACGCTGAACGCGATTCTCAAGTATCCGTGGCGCCAAGACATCACCGACGAGAAGAAGAAGGAGAAGTGGGGCGTCTACGAGAGCGAGCAACGCTACTTCGAGTTCGCCCGTGCCGGCTACGCGGAGGATCAGCCGTCGCTTGAAGCAGCGATCATGGACTGGTCAGACGACGTCACCTACGCCGTCCACGACCTCGAGGACTTCTTTCGCCTCGGTCTGATCCCACTTGAGCGCCTGGGCGCGGCCGAAGACACGGAGCGTCGACGCTTCATCGAAGGCTTCTACGCGCGCCCCGGTGAACTGCAAACGAAGTTCCGCTTGGCCGGATTCACTGATCGCGACCTGATCGACGCTACTGCCCGTCTATTCGTCGCGTCCTCTGCGCCGTTCGGACTAATCGAGCCTTACCGCGGCGGGCGCCGTGACCGCACCAACCTCCGCGATCAGACCTCGTATCTCATCGGGCGCTTCATCGGAGCCGCGGCCAAAGACGAAGAGCGGCTGAAAATCGCCGGAGAGCAACGGGCAGAGGTCGCGGTGCTCAAAGAGGTGGCGTGGTTCTACGTCATAACGGACCCATCCCTCGCGACGATCCAACATGGCCAAGCGAAGCTAATCCGGGAGCTGCACGAGGTCTACATCAGGGCTGCTTCAAACCTCGAGAGCGACGGCAAGCTCTTTCCGCTGGCTCAGCGCGAGCTGCTCGAGCGGATCCGAGCGCCCCGCGAGGCTAAGCGCGTGGCTACGGACTTCGTTGCCGGACTGACCGAGGACATGGCGTATGAGCTCTACCACCGATTGACCGGAATCTCCCGTGGCTCAATCGTCGATGCGGCCGCGCAGGCGAGCCGATGAGCGATTCTGCTCGTGCCGGTCGCGATTCTTGACTCTCTTCGCCTGAGGAGTGCTGCGTTGACGCGTGCCCAGAAGCGGGG
>Ga0268253_10000292_pt1 | contig 12067 bp, 13 predicted proteins | sample AgamicMgMarz_FD_200250 | JGI IMG/M metagenome (GOLD analysis project Ga0268253, IMG submission 200250) | Agave microbial communities from Guanajuato, Mexico - Mg.Ma.rz (v2) (version 3) | ecosystem: Host-associated > Plants > Phyllosphere > Phylloplane/Leaf | place: Guanajuato, Mexico... | reverse complement strand
CACCAAGGCGGCCGAGAACCGCAACACGCTGGTGGTGTCGGCCGGCGACCTGATCGGCGCCTCGCCGCTGCTGTCCGCGCTCTTCCACGACGAGCCGACGATCGAGGCGATGAACCGGATCGGGCTGGATCTGAACGCGGTCGGCAACCACGAGTTCGACGAGGGCGCGGCCGAGCTGCGGCGCATGCAGCGGGGCGGCTGCCACCCGGTCGACGGCTGCCAGGACGGCACCGGCTTCGGCGGCGCGCGCTTCCGCTTCCTGGCCGCGAACGTCGTACGCGCGGACGGCGGCAGGACGCTGTTCCCGCCCTACGCGATCCGCAGGTTCGGCGGCATCAAGGTCGGCTTCATCGGGATGACGCTCGAGGGCACGCCCGACATCGTGTCACCCGCCGGAGTGGCCGGGCTCGACTTCCTCGACGAGGCCGAGACCGCCAACCGCTACGCCCGCGAGCTGCGCCGCAAGCACGGCGTGCGCGCGATCGTGGTGCTCCTGCACGAGGGCGGCGTGCAGACCGCCACCGGCGCGATCAACACCTGCGACGGCATCTCGGGTCCGATCGTGGACATCGTCGAGCGCACGACGAAGGCGGTCGACCTGTTCGTGACCGGTCACACGCACTCCGCCTACAACTGCGTCATCGACGGCCGCCCGGTCACGAGCGCCAGCTCCTTCGGCCGGCTGCTGACCGACATCGACCTGAAGCTCGACCGCCACTCCAAGGACGTGGTCGAGGTAGCGGCCAACAACGTGGTCGTCACCCAGAACGTCTTCAAGGCGAGCGACATCACGCAGCTGATCGACCGTTACACGGCGATCGCGGCGCCGCTGCGGGACCGCGTGATCGGGCGTGTCTCGGCGGACATCACCCGGGCCCCGGACGACTCGGGCGAGAACGCGGCGGGCAACCTGATCGCCGACGCGCAGCTCGCGGCAACGTCCGCGGCCGGCACCGGCGCCGCGGTGGCGGCGTTCATGAACCCGGGCGGCGTGCGCTCCGAGATCGCCGCCGGCGACGTCACGTTCGGCGAGGCGTTCACGGTGCAGCCGTTCGGCAACTCGCTCGTGACCCTGACGCTGACCGGCACGCAGCTGCTCGAGGTGCTCGAGCAGCAGTGGTGCTCGCAGGACGCGGCACGTGTGCTGCTGCCGTCGGCGGGGGTGCACTACACCTATTCGGCGAGCGCGGCCGGCGCCCTGGTGGGACAGCCGTGTGCCGGCGCGGCCAACCCCGTGACCGGCCTGACGATCGGCGGGGTCGCGGTCGACCCGGCGGCGACCTACCGCGTGACGGTGAACTCGTTCCTTGCCGACGGCGGCGACAAGTTCACGGTGCTGCGCGACGGCACCGACCGGCTCGGCGGATCGGTCGACACCGACGCGCTGGAGGCCTACCTGGCGCCGTCCCTCACGGGCACCCCGATCCCGCCGCCGGCGCTGGACCGGATCGACGCGGCGCCGTAGCGCCCCGCGAACAGCAACAACCAGAGCATCGGGCACGAACCGAATCTCTTGCACGCATACCGTGCACAACATTCGGTTCGTCCGATCGCAGCCCGACCGGGTAGCCCTCTATCGCTGCTTTTCCGCCCGGGCAGGGAGCCCGCCCGCTACCCGAGCCGCGCAGCCAGCGCCCGCGCGTTCATGTGGGCCAGCGACTCGATCGTGACCATCGGGTTCACGCCCACGCGGTCGGGAAGGCCGCGCCGTCGAGCACGTAGAGGCCGGGCGTGTCCCAGACCTGGCCGCTCGGGTCGCACACCGAGTCCGCCGCCGAGCGGCCCATGCGGGCGCTGGCCATGATGTGGAACGAGACCATCTGTGCCTGACCGGCGCCCCCCCCGCGAGCGCCCCGTCCCGGGGGTGTGGGCCCCCGGTTGCACCATATGCGTGACGTCGGGGGCCACACCCCATGGTTGTTACCTGCGTAACGAGTTTGCAACGGGCGCGGCGGGGCGCGGGAGCGGCCTACACCTCGAACGTCGCGCCCTCGCTCGCCACCTCGACCGGTCCGCCGTACGCCTGCTGGGCCTCCTCGCGTGCCCAATCGGCGTCCAGCTCGTCGGAGATGTGCACGAGCACGAGCCGCTTGGCCCCGGCGGCGCGGGCGTGCTCGCCCGCCTCGGCGGGCGTCAGGTGGCCGCGCTCGCCGGTGCGCTCCGGGCGCGGCAGGGTCGCCTCGACCAGCAGCAGCTCGGCGCCGGTGGCGAAGCGGGTGAGCGCTTCGGTCGGGCGCGAGTCGGCCCCGTAGACGATCTCGCCCGACCCGTTCTGAGAGCTGACCCGCATCGCGAACGTCTCCGTGTAGTGCGGCACCTCCTGGAAGGTCACGCGCACCGGACCGATCGACAGCTCGCTCGACTCGTCGTACTCGGTCAGGTCGAACGCGTTCTCGATCAGATCGTTGTTGCCCCAGCAGCCGACCACCTTGCGGAACGTCTCGCGTGCGCCGGGCGGGCCGTGCAGCTCAGGGCGCGCCGGGTTGTCGGTACCCGGCCAGCGGTCGACGGGCACGGGCTGCTGGCGCGGCGCGTAGGTGAGCGCGTACGAGAAAGGGACCAGGTCGAGGAAGTGGTCCGCGTGCAGGTGCGAGATCACCACCGCGTCCACGTCGACGTAGTCGATCCGCTGCCGCAGCTTGCCGAACACGCCGTTGCCGCAGTCGAGCAGCACGGCCGTCCCGTGCTCCTCGAGCAGGTACCCCGAACACGCGCCCCCGGCGTCCTGCCAGGAGGGCGACTTGCCCAGGACCGTCAGTCGCATGTTGCGACTTTAGCCGGGTCAGGCGTTCGGCTGAGGAAATGCGTAGGCCGCCGTGGTGCGCTCGGCGCGGAAGACGAAAGCCAGCTGGCGCTCGGGGGCCAGGCCACGCTCGGCCGGGCGGAACGTCGTGCACGGCTTGTCGAGGTTGAGCGCGCACAGCATGTTCTGCTGGAAGTAGCAGTCGGCGCAGCGGGCGGGCTTCGTCTTCGGCACGAGGGCCATCCAACACGAGCGGGCCCGCCGGTGCCAGGCCCGAATCCGCAAAGCGGACGTTTTTCCGGATCCCGCAATTTCCAGGGTCGAAGTCCGGGTCCCCCGGTACGAGCGGCTTTTCGGCAGGATTCAAAACGCCATGGAGCTGGTCACCGGAGCCACCGGTTACGTCGGAACCCGATTGCTGCGCCGCCTCGCCGGCGAGGGCCGGCCCGTGCGCGCGCTCGCTCGCCGCCCCGAGCGAGTGGAGGCGCTCGACGGCGTGGAGGCCGTAGGCGGCGACCTGGTCAGCGGCGCCGGCCTCGCCCGCGCGCTCGACGGCTGCACGACGGCGTACTACCTCGTGCATTCGATGGAGGCCGCCGCCGGCAACGGCGAGCCCTTCGCGGACCGCGACCGTACCGCGGCCGAGCGCTTCGCGGCCGCGGCCGGCAGTGCCGGCGTGCAGCGGATCGTCTACCTCGGCGGGATCGAGCCGCCCGCCGCGCTGTCCGCCCATCTCGGCTCCCGACTCGAGGTGGAGCGCATCCTGCTCGAGGCCGTGCCGCGCTCCACGGCGCTGCGCGCCTCGATCGTGGTCGGCGCCGGCTCGTCCTCGTTTCGCATCCTCGTGCGCCTCGTCGAGCGACTGCGCGTGCTGCCGCTGCCCGCCTGGCGCGGCAACCGCACACAGCCGGTGGCCGAGCGCGACGTGATCGAGTACCTCGCGCGCACCCCGGCCGTGCCGGACGCGGCTGGCCGATCGTTCGACATCGCCGGCCCGGACGTGCTCAGCTACGCGGACATGCTCGAGCGGATCGCCGATGCGATGGGGGTCGGCCGCCTGCCGGTCGGCCTCGGCACGAGGCTCACGCCGCCGGCCGCGGCCGTGGTGGCGGCGGTCACCGGTCAGCCGCTCGAGCTGGTGCGCCCACTGATGGAGAGCCTCGAGTCCGACCTGCTGCCGCGCGACCCGGGCGAGGCGCCACGCGTCTACGCCATCCGCCCGCTGCCGTTCGAGCGCGCCGTGGAGCGCGCGCTGCGCGAGTGGGAGTCCCTCGAGCCCCTGGGAGCCAGATGAGGGTCGAGCGCACCACGCACATCGCCGCGCCGCCACAGGCGGTCTACGACATCGTGATGGACCCCACCCGCCTCGAGGATTGGGTGACCGTCCACCACCACCTCGAGAGCTCGCCCAAGGCGCCGCTCGAGAAAGGCTCCCAGCTCACCCAGATCCTCAGGGTCACCGGCAAGAAGTTCAAGGTGCGGTGGCGGGTGGTGGAGAACGAGCCGTGCGAGCACGTGGTCTGGGAGGGCCGCGGACCAGTCGCCTCGCACGCCCGCGTCGAGTACCGCTTCGACGCAATTAACGGAGGGACCGATTTCTCCTACGTCAATGAGTACGACCTCCCCGGCGGACCGCTGGGTCGAGTGGCGGGCCGCGCCGTGTCTCGCGTTACCCAAAAGGAATTGGACGGGTCCTTGCAACGGCTAAAACAGTTAGTAGAGTGAACGATTAATGACCGACTTCCTAGAAGAGAAGCGCAAGGAAATAGACGCACGCTTGCGGGAATTGCGCCCACTGGTAGATGAGTTCAATCAGCTCGAGAAGGCAGCCGCCGCCCTCGCCGGGGTCGGCGGTGGCGCGAAGCCACGGGCGCGGCGCGCCAGCACCGGTGCCCGCCGCAAGCGCGGGCGGCCGCGTGGCAGCGGCAACCGCGCCAAGCAGGCGCTCGAGTTGGTCCGCGCCCGGCCCGGCATCACGATCACCGAGCTGGCCGACAGCATGGGCATCAAGGCGAACTATCTCTATCGCGTCATGCCGACCCTCCAAAAAGAGGGTCAGGTGAAGAAGCGCGACAAGGGGTGGCACCCCGCCTAGACCAGCAGGCACGCCTCACCGTCGGTGCGACGAGCTACTTCGTGGCGACCGGCGGTGAAGGACCTCCGCTGTTGCTGCTGCACGGGTTTCCGGAGACCCACGTCTGCTGGCAGCGCATCGCACCTCTGCTGGCCGCCTCGCACGGCATCGTCGCCCCTGACCTGAAGGGGTATGGAGCGTCGGAGGCGCCCGCCGGCGGAGCGAAGGGCGAGGGGTATTCGAAGCGGGAGATGGCGAGCGAGCTGGTCGACCTGATGGGCGCGCTCGGTCACGAGCGGTTCGCCGTGGTGGGCCACGATCGCGGCGCCAGGGTCGCCTACCGGCTCGCGCTCGACCATCCCGAGCGGGTCACGCACGTGGCGCTGTTGAACGTCGTGCCCACGGTCGATCAGTTCGAGCGGATGGGCGCCGGCCCGTCGCTGGGCTACTGGCCGTGGTTCCTGCTCGCCCAGCCGGCGCCGTTCCCCGAGGAGGTGTTCGGCGCCGCGCCCGGGGCGCTGCTCGACCACGTCTTCGCCACTTGGCCGAGCGACCCTGACGCGATCTCGCCGGAGCGCCGCGCCGCCTACCTCGAGGCCCTCACGCCCTCGACGATCGCCTCGATCTGCGCCGACTACCGCGCGAGCTTCCACCTGGACCGCGAGCACGAGAGCGCCGACCGCGCCGCCGGCCGGCGCATCGCCGCTCCCACCCTGATCGTGATCGGCGAGGACGAGACCCAGCTGGCCGACGCACCCGACGTGTGGCGCGCGTGGGCCGACGATCTCACCGCCACCCGGGTGCCGGGGGGGCACTTCGTCCCAGAGGAGGCCCCCGAGCAGCTCGGCGACGCCCTGAAGAGCTTCCTCGCGGGTTAGATCAGCCCGAGCTCCCGCACCGCGTCGCGCTCTTCGACGAGCTCGGCCACGGTCGCGTCGATCTTGGCCTGCGCGAAGTCGCCGACCTCGAGGCCCTCCTCGACGGCGTAGGCCCCGCCCGTCACGCGCACCGGGAAGCTCGACACGACTCCCTCCTCCACGCCGTAGGGGCCGGACGAGTAGATCGCCATCGAACGCAGCCCGTCCGAGCCGAGCACCCAGTCGCGCACGTGGTCGATCGCCGCGTTGGCGGCGCTCGCCGCCGACGACGCGCCGCGCGCCTCGATGATCTCGGCGCCGCGCTTGCCCACGCGCGGGATGTACTCGTTCTCGTACCAGTCCATGTCGACCTGGTCGACGGCGCGCTCGCCGTTGACCTTGGCGTTGAACAGGTCCGGGAACATCGTCGGCGAGTGGTTGCCCCACACCACGAGGTCCTGCACGTCCTCGACCCCGACGCCCAGCTTGTCCGCCAACTGCGCGACCGCGCGGTTCTCGTCGAGGCGCGTCATCGCCGTGAAGCGCTCGTTCGGGATGTCCGGCGCGTTGCTGAGCGCGATCAGCGCGTTCGTGTTGGCGGGGTTGCCGACCACCAGCACGCGCACGTCGTCCGCCGCTCCGGCGTTGAGCGCCTCGCCCTGCGGCTTGAAGATCTGCCCGTTGGCCTCGAGCAAATCGGCGCGCTCCATTCCCTTCGTGCGCGGCCGCGCGCCCACGAGCAGCGCGACGTTCACGCCGTCGAAGGCCCGCACGGGGTCGTCGAAGATCTCGGTTGAGGCGAGCAGCGGGAAGGCGCAGTCCTGCAGCTCGAGCGCGGTTCCCTCCGCGGCCTTCACGGCAGCGGGGATCTCGAGCAGCCTCAGGTCGATCTTCTCGTCCGGGCCCAGCAGTTGGCCGCTGGCTACTCGGAACAGCAGCGCGTAGCCGATCTGGCCGGCGGCGCCTGTGACGGTGACTGTGGTTGCCATTTAGGCGTTCATCTCCTCGATAACGGCATCGGCAAATTCGCTCGTACCCACTGCGGAAGGGTCGTCACGCGTGGGCTTGAGGTCATATGTGACCTGCTCGCCCTTGCGGATCGTCTCAGCGATCCCGTGCTCCATGCGAACTGCCGCCTCGGTCTCGGCGAGATGGCGCAGCAGCAGCACGCCGGACAGCAGCAGGGCCGTGGGGTTGACCCGGTTCTGGCCCTTGTACTTCGGCGCCGAGCCGTGCGTGGCCTCGAAGATCGCTCCGCTCGACCCGATGTTGGCCCCGGGCGCCAGCCCGAGCCCGCCGATCATCCCGGCGGCCAGGTCGGACACGATGTCGCCGTACAGGTTCGGCAGCACGATCACGTCGTACTCCTCCGGGCGCGACACGAGCTGGTTGCAGAGGTTGTCGATGATGCGGTCCTCGAACTCGATCTCCGGGTGGCGCTCGGCGACCTGGCGCGCGACCTCGAGGAACAGGCCATCGGAGAACTTCATGATGTTGGCCTTGTGGGCCGCGGTCACCTTCGACCGCCCGTTCTCCTTGGCATAGGCGAAGGCCGACTCGACGATCCGCTCGGACCCGAAGACCGAGATCGGCTTGATCGAGATGCCGGACTCGTCGCGGGTCGGGGAGTCGAGCTCGTCGGCGAGGAAGCCGCGCAGCTTCTCCACCTCGGCGGAGCCCTTCTCGAACTCGATGCCGGCGTAGAGGTCCTCGGTGTTCTCCCGGACGATCACGATGTCGGTCTCCGGGAAGCGGGTGCGCACGCCCTCGTACGCCTTGCAGGGCCGGATGCAGCTGTAGAGGTCGAACTCCTTGCGCAGCGCCACGTTGATCGAGCGGTGGCCGGAGCCGACCGGCGTGGTCGTGGGGCCCTTGATCGCGATCCCCCGCTCGCGGATCGAGTCGAGCGTCCGGTCGGGCAGCGGATTGCCCTCCTGCTCGTAGACGTCGATGCCGGCGTCCTGGAAGTCCCACTCGAACTCGACGCCCGTGGCTTCGAGTACTCGCCGGGTCGCCTCCGCGAGCTCCGGTCCAGTGCCGTCGCCCGGGATGAAGGTGACTCGATGTGTCATTCGGTCCTTTCTCTGTATCCGTGAGGCGGGCATTGTTCCAAGGCTCGCATCGTGTAACCTTTTGGTTTCACTTCGTCGGTTGCCAGGAGGCACCATGCAGATTCCAGACCAGATCGAGCGAGAGGTCCTGATCGACGCCCCGATCGAGCGCGTATGGGCCCTGATCACCGAGGCGGAGCACGTGGGCGCGTGGTTCAGCGAGGCCGGCGCCGAGAGCGACCTGCGCTCCGGCGGCGCCATGAGACTGAGCTGGGAGGAGCACGGGAGCATCGAGGCTCGCGTCGAGCGAGTCGAGCCCGAGCGGCTGTTCGCGTTCCGGTGGCCGCTGTTCGGCGAGACGATCGCGCAGGGCAACTCGACGCTGGTCGAGTTCAGCCTGGCCCCCGAGGGCGAGGCCACCCGTGTGAAGGTCGTGGAGAGCGGCTTCGCCGAGCTCGCGATCCCCGAGGACCAGCAGCGTCGGCACGTCGAGGAGAACACCGAGGGCTGGAAGGGCGAGGTCGGGCACCTCGTGGAGCACGCCGAGCGGGTCACGGCCTAGGTTGGTCGAGCACGCGGACCTGTTCGCGGCGCTCGGCGACCCCACGCGCCGCCAGGTGCTGAACATCCTGGCGGAGCGAGGCGAGGCCTCCGCGACGGCGATCGCGAGCCAGCTGCCGGTCAGCAGACCGGCCGTGGTCAAGCACCTCGGCGTGCTCGACCGGGCCGGCCTGCTGGAGGAGCGCCGCCAGGGCCGGGAGGTGCTGTTCTCGGTGCGCCCGGAGCCGCTCGAGTCGGCATCGCGCTGGCTGGCGGTGGTCGCCTCCGAGTGGGACCGCCGGCTCGCGGCTTTGAAGCGCCTGGCCGAGGACTCCTAGGCGCCTAGGCCTACCATCCCTCCCAGTGTTGGGAGGCAACTCCATCCAGTTGGGCCGTGTCTTCGGGATCCGGATCGGTGTGGACATCAGCTGGTTCTTCGTCCTCTTCCTGATCATCTGGACGCTGTCGACCTACTTCCAGGACCTCTTCCCCAGCGACGACACGAAGGCGTTCGCGCTGGCGGTGGTGTCCGCGCTGCTGTTCTTCCTGTCGATCCTGCTGCACGAGCTGGGGCACGCGGTCGTGGCGATTCGCAACGGTATCCCGATTCTGGGCATCGACCTATGGATGTTCGGCGGCGTCGCCAAGCTGGGGCGCGATACGGACTCGCCGGGCGTGGAGTTCCGGGTCGCCGCCGCCGGGCCGCTGGTGACGCTCGTGATCGCGGCGATCTGCTTCGGCGCCGGCACGCTGCTGTCGAGCTCCGACACCGTGCTCGAGGGCAGCCGCTTCCAGACCGCCGACCTGAGCGGCACCGTAGCGGTGCTCGGCTACCTCACCACCGTGAACGTGTTCGTGCTCGTGTTCAACCTGATCCCCGGCTTCCCGCTCGACGGCGGCCGGATTGCCCGCGCGATCGTGTGGAAGCTGACCGGCGACCGCAACCGCGCGACACGCTTCGCCGCGCGGCTCGGACGCCTGGCCGGCTGGGGCATGGTGGCGCTCGGCGGGCTGATCCTGGTCGACTTCATCGACTGGGACTCGTTCACCGGCATCTGGCTGATCTTCATCGGCTTCTTCCTGGCCTCCGCCGCGCGCTCGGCCGAGGCGGAGGCGGAGTTCTCCGACCGGATCGACCACCTGCGCGTATCCGACGTGATGGACGCGGAGCCGGTCGCGATCCCCGAGCGACTACCCCTGGATCGTGCCGAGGTCGAGTTCTTCCTGCGCTACGGCTGGCCCTGGTTCCCGGTCGTCGACGACACCGGGCACCTCGTGGGGGTGGTGTCGCACGAGGCCGTCAGCAGCGTCCCGGAGGCGGCCCGCGGCGGCCGGCCGATCGCTTCGGTGATGGCGCGCGACGACGGCGGAAGCGGGCTGCGAGCCGGTCTGGAGGATCCGCTCGAGGCGCTGCTTTCACACGAGAGCCTGGGCCGCCTCGGCGCGGTGATGGCCGTGGACGGGGACGGCGTGCTGCGCGGGATCGTGACCGTGGACGCTGTCCGGCGGGCACTGCGCGGTGCCCTGCCGGCATGAACGCGGACCCCTGCACACGCGGCCAGGCCGCGTGTTTGGGCGAACTGCATAGAATCGCCACCGCCTCATGCCCAAGCACGACGTACTCGTAATCGGAGCCGGCCTCGCCGGCCAGCGCGCCGCCCTCGCCGCGGCGGAGCACGGGGCGTCGGTCGGGATCATCTCCAAGGTCCACCCGGTGCGCTCGCACTCGAACGCTGCCCAGGGCGGCATCAACGCGGCCCTGCGCGCCGAGGACTCCTGGGAGTCCCACGCCTTCGACACGATCAAGGGCTCCGACTACCTGGGCGACCAGGACGCGATCGAGATCATGTGCCGCGAGGCGCCCGAGGAGCTGCTCGACCTGGAGCACCTGGGCGTGACCTTCCACCGCGACGAGGAGGGCAGGCTCGGCACGCGCGCGTTCGGCGGCGCCTCGGCCGCCCGCACCTACTACGTCGCCGACATCACCGGCCAGGCGATCCTGCACGTGCTCTACGAGCAGCTGATGAAGTTCGACGAGGTGCACCGCTACGAGGAGTGGTTCACCACGGCGCTGGTGCAGGACGAGGACGGCCGCATCGCCGGCGCGATCACGCGCAACATCCGCGACGGCGCGATCGAGCTGTTCTCGGCCAAGGCCGTGATCCTGGCCACCGGCGGCAACGGCCAGCTCTACGACCCCACCACGAATGCCCTGATCTGCACCGGGGACGGGATAGCCATGGCCTACCGCATCGGCGCGCCCCTGATGGACATGGAGATGATCCAGTACCACCCGACGACGCTGGCCGGGCTGGGGCTGCTGATCACCGAGGGCGCGCGCGGCGAGGGCGCCCACCTCTACAACGCCCAGGGCGAGCGCTTCATGGAGAAGTACGCCCCCAACAAGATGGAGCTGGCCTCGCGCGACGTGGTCTCGCGCGCCGAGCAGACCGAGATCAACGAGGGCCGCGGCTTCCCGGACGGGACGGTGGCGCTCGACATCACCGTCGTGCCGCGCAAGCGCGTCCACGAGGCGCTGCGCGAGATCGTCAACGTCGGCCGCGACTTCGCCGGCGTGGACATCACGCGCGAGCCGATCCACATCAAGCCCGGCAACCACTACACGATGGGCGGCATCAGGACCGACGTCGACGGGCAGACGTCGATTTCCGGGCTGTACGCGGCCGGCGAGTGCGCCTGCGTGTCCGTCCACGGCGGCAACCGCCTGGGCGCCAACTCGCTGCTCGACACGCTCGTCTTCGGCCGCCGCTCCGGCAGGCACGCGGCCGAGGCCGTACACGGGCTCCCGCTGCGCGACCCCGAGTACACCCAGCTCCAGGACGAGGAGGCGCGCATCGCGGCGATCGTCCGCCGTGACGGCGGCGGCCGGCGCGTCAGCGACATCAAGGCCGACCTGGGCGCGACCATGGACAAGTACGTCGCCGTGTTCCGCGACGAGGCCGGCCTGCACAGCGCGCTCGAGGCGGTGCGGAGGCTCAAGGAGGAGGCCACCGACGTCGCGATCGACGACAAGGGCAGCGTCTTCAACCAGGACGTGCTGGGCGCGCTCGAGCTCCAGTTCATGCTCGACAACGCCGAGGCGATCGTGATCTCCGCGATCGAGCGCAAGGAGAGCCGCGGCGCGCAGTACCGCACGGACTTCCCCGAGCGCAACGACGACGACTGGCTCAAGCACATCAACGTCTCGGCGAACGGAAGCGAGCCCGAGATCTCCTACTCGGACGTCACCATGACTCAGTGGGAGCCCCAGGAGAGAACGTATTGACCGACTTCGCGCTCAAGATCCGCCGCTTCGACCCCGAGTCGGGCGAGCCCGCTTACTGGGCCGACTACGACGTCGACCTGCCGCCCGAGCGCTCGGTCCTCGACGGCATCCTCCAGGTCAAGGACCGCGAGGACGCCTCGATTGCCATCCGCTGCTCATGCCGCGCAGCCATCTGCGGGTCGTGCGGCGTGAAGATCAACGGGCAGTCGGCGCTCGCCTGCAACACCCGCATCGGCGAGGCCGCCGAGCGCGCGCGGGACGGCGCGATCACGGTCGAGCCGATGGGCAACATGCCCGTGATCAAGGACCTGGTGACCGACATGGAGGCGGTCCACTGGAAGAAGGTCCGGCGCGTGATCCCGTGGCTGCTGCCCGCCGAGGACCCGCCGCAGGGGCAGGAGTACATCGTCCCGGCCGAGTCGATGCTCGACGTGACCCAGGCGATGGCCTGCATTCAGTGCGGCGTGTGCGTGTCGGCCTGCCTGTCGCTCGAGGTGGACCCCGATTTCATCGGCC
>Ga0268253_10000289_pt1 | contig 12125 bp, 15 predicted proteins | sample AgamicMgMarz_FD_200250 | JGI IMG/M metagenome (GOLD analysis project Ga0268253, IMG submission 200250) | Agave microbial communities from Guanajuato, Mexico - Mg.Ma.rz (v2) (version 3) | ecosystem: Host-associated > Plants > Phyllosphere > Phylloplane/Leaf | place: Guanajuato, Mexico... | reverse complement strand
TGTCATACCAGCAGGGCCAGCACCAATAATTATAACGTCATAAATGTTTTTTTTTGACATTCTATTCACTCCTTCTATCATTCTATATGAAATGCCATTTTGTATATCTTTAATATTTCTTAGCTATTGTCTATTTATTGATTGAATTAATTATTTGACTTTAGAAATAAATGGCATTCGTCCACTTAAGATTTGTTGAGGGCTTTTTAATTGAAAGCAATTGGCTGTCCTCGAGTAATCAATTTTCAACTCTTCATCAAAATGGACCAGTATTGACTTTTCTATTAAAACAGGACGGTTGTTTGTATGAATTAAAAGGTCGTCCTCATTTTTACTCGAGTTAACAAACCATAGAAACGGTACTCCCCCTGTACAGCCACAGTCTTCAATTTCGTATTTAATTTTTAGTACTCCATTGCGTTCCCTGATTTTTTTGTTCAATTCTTCTATGGCACTATTTGTGATGGTAATATTCAAATGAAATACTTCCTTTCCATCTTTTTTAATTGGATCATATTAACACTTGTAGTATGCCACTTCATTTTGTACCTACCATTTGGTACAAAATGAAGTTTAACATACTCTCTTAAAAGTTTGCATGTATTAAAAAGTTGAACGATTTACAAAACACATGGTATTCTGTTGTTTTTTTTATTCTTAACACTCTATCTTCAATCCTAGCTATGCTCTTGGATCATTACTTCTTTCTCTAAAAAGCACATACGATGTGCCAAGGGATACCCGTTTCATATTGCCAACAATTCTTACAAAAGGTAACAAAATGATCCTCGATGTTTACCTTCTACCTCAGAAATATAATACATCTCTGAAACATAGACTAATCAGTATGTTGTCATCCAACCATTCTGGAATTTTGAACATCGCATATGATATTAATCATCGAACCATCTTTTAGGTATATCTGTTTACTCATGAAGCCATGCGTTAGCAAGTGTCATTGCTCCGCGTGTCGCTGAACTGTCAGCCAGTTGGTTAAGCATTACAAAGTCATGGATGGTACCTTGGAAACGTGCTGCTATTACTGGTACACCCGCTTTGCGAAGTTTGTTAGCATATGCTTCACCTTCATCACGTAATACATCTGCTTCACCCGTGATGACTAACGTTTCTGGAAGTCCTTTTAGTTGCTCAGTAGTCGCACGAAGTGGTGAAGCTGTTATTTCATTTCTTTCTTCTTCATTTTCAGTATATTGATCCCAGAACCACTTCATCGCATCACGACGAAGGAAATACCCTTCTGCAAATTGTTTATATGATTCTGTATTGAATGTTGCATCCGTTACAGGATAAAAAAGAAGTTGCTTATCAATTTGTGGACCTTTACGTTCTTTCGCCATCAATGTGATAGCTGCCGTCATATTTCCTCCTACACTATCACCAGCTACAGAAAGCTTTTCTGGATTCATACCATACTTATTGCCACTTTTAGCTACCCATTCTAATGTAGAATAAACCTCTTCAATCGCTGTCGGATATTTAGCTTCAGGTGATAGGCTATAGTTTGTAAAGACTACAGCTGACTGTGAACCAACTGCAATTTCACGAATTAGACGGTCATGAGTATGTTCATTTCCGAATACCCAACCAGCTCCATGAGTGTATAGAACAACTGGAAGGTTATCTGGTGCGTTTTTTGGTTTAACAATTCTTATAGATACTTTACCAGAAGGTCCTCCTTTAATCGTAAGGTCTTCTATATTAACTGAAGGTTTTTCAACTGGGCCGGATTGAACTTTGTCTACGGCTTCACGGCCTTTTTCGGGACCAAGATCATACAAATATGGTGGATTTGCAGTAGCTTCTACAAACTTTTGAGCTTCAGGATCAAGTACAGGTTTATTTTCTGTTTTCATTTCCTCTTGAGTTTCATCTTTTTTTACAGCTTGAGCATCATTTCCATTATTAGCTCCATTTTGACTGCAGGCAGATACTAAAAGGACTAATGCTACGCTTGTCAATAAAGGTTTACTTACTTTAAACATGTTCATTTGTGACTCATTCCTCCTAATTTCTTATTGTGAACTTAACTAAGTTGACAATATCTATACTTGATTTATTATGGTCTTTTCTCTTGAATCTTTTGATATTTTTACTCAGATATCATCGCCCCCTTCCTAACTACGTCCATTATTCGAAGAATGAAAAATAACATTTTACATAATGTAATTTTGTAAAATAATATTGTGCAAAATGTTATTTTCTAAAATATAAATGACTTTGTTCTTCTTGTCAACCATCTAATTTCATAAAATGCATTTTATAAACATAGTTTGACTACTAATTTAGCTACTTGTCGATAAATGTCCTGGTGTTAGCAAGGAGGAAAGCATTTAAAATAGCATAAAAAACGTTCAAATCAGAAATGAAAAGGCAGAGAAAGTAATTTATCATTAGGAAAAGGTTAAGAGCTAAAGAATTTTCAAATTAAGAGAGATTGTAATTTGAGAATAAAGTTTTCTTTTATTTCTTTACTTTTATTTATTGAAATAAAAGACTGGATTAGTTTGAACAACAGAAAACATATCTCGAAGTTAGTCTGAAAAGGATTCGAATTTTAAAAGAGAGGCGTTAAATAATACATTTTAGAATTGGATAGTTTAATTTTAAAAAACAATTTATCGTAGGATGTGTATAAATCATAAAGCGTTGGCTTCAGCTTTATTCTATCAAATCAACCAACATGAAGCGTTTCAGCTTACTTTATGATGTTTTTTTATTTTAAGCTGCCGATATATAACCCAACTCTTATTTTTCTACATTGACGTACCAAGCCCATGAAAGTTGATGAATTTTATAAGGCTTTACTTTTTAAGAATCTTTAGGTTAATGGTGCACTATGGAATTTGACTAGTATATTAGCAGTAATAAAAAAACAACTGAACAATTTCTGTCCCTTTCTAGGAAGGAAATTTAAAAACATGCGAATTAATTGACAAAGTTAAATGTATTTTATATTATTTAATTGTGAGCAATATAATTTTAAAAAATATTTTATGAGGTGATCTTATGACAGTACTATTTACATCAACAGCAACTACACAGGGTGGACGTGAAGGAAGAGTAAAATCAGACGATGGAATCATTGATTTAAATCTTGTTATGCCGTCTCCACATAATAAAAAAGAAGGCTCAAACCCTGAACAATTATTTGCAGCAGGTTACTCAGCTTGTTTTGATGGAGCTTTAAACCTAATTGCTAACAGACATAAACACAAAATTGAGTCATCTATTACAGCATCAGTAAGTTTACTAAAAGATTCCTCAGACAATGGCTTTAAGATTGCTGTAACCTTACATGCACATATTAAAGGTGTTTCTCAAGAAGTAGCTAAGAAATTAGTAGAAGATGCTCACGATTTTTGCCCGTATTCAAAAGCAACAAGAGGGAATATTGAGGTTACATTAAAAACAACAGTAGCGTAACAAAAAAGCCTATTTGGGATTCAGTCGCAAATAGGCTTTTTTGTTTTGTCATCTTTGATTATATACATGCATGGCCTGAAGCAACTGTTGAAGTTGGATGCTTAATTTTTGTAATTCTTCGTCTGTTCTATTAGACATTTTGAATACTTGTTCGGGTATATGGCAAGCTTTATCGCGTAGTTCTTTTCCTTTATTCGTCAAACTAATGAAAACTACTCTTTCATCTTCATTGGAACGCTTTCTTATAACTAAACCTTGATCCTCCATTCTTTTTAACATAGGAGTCAGCGTACCTGAATCCAAGTATAATAATTCGCCTATCTCTTTCACACTAACCGTGCCATGCTCCCATAAAACGAGTAAAGCTAAATATTGAGGATAAGTGACCCCTAGTTGATTTAAAAGTGGTCTATAAACCTTTGTTATCTCACGAGATGTAGCATAAATAGAAAAGCAAAGTTGATTTTCTAGTTGAAGTTTAGGATAATGTTCTTCCACATAAATGCCTCCAATTGATTTTTTTATATTTAATTATACACAATTAAATATAAAAACCAAATAATGAAATCAAGTGGAACTATCTCAAAACACAAGGAGGAACTTCCTTCTAAAAATTAAGGATAAAAAATGAATTACTAATGTAACGCTGTGTTGGAAATTCGGTTAGTTCTTTTAACTTACATTCTATTTACTACAGAAACATAAAAAGCACTTAACTCCCTCTTATCAATGTAAGAAAATAGTAAAGTGCTCTTTGTGTAAAGACTTAAGTTAATGAGTACGAATTATTTCTCTAAAGTACAGGAGGATTAAAGGGCGAGTAGTTTCCAAACTCCCATTTAAGAGGAAACCCTCCAATGTGACTTCTTACTTGTTTAACTTTAAATTGAATTAGCTTTTCTGTTTCCTTCCATTGTATAGTTGCTTCTCCATTGATTTGCAGGAGGTCCCCTGCTTCAAAATCAAGAAATAACAACCCGGTTTGTGAGTTTTCAACTAAATTCCCTAAAGTATTGAACATAGCGTTTCCCACATAGTCTTTAATCACTAAAGTGGACGAATCAATAATATGAACAAATCCCGGTAACCCTCCGCGATGAGAAGCATCTGCACCATGTTTCAGGTGGTGAGTTGCAATAAAAAATGTATCTGCACGACGAACCTTTTCAATTTGATCTTTATCTAGTTGCGTAGATATTTTAGGTTCTATACTTTTCATCGTTTTGAAACCTGAAAATGTACGTGATTGTATGAACTTCGGGCAGTTAGAATAGACCTCTCTTGTTTTTACATTGAATCCAGCGTCATGAACCTCTGTAATTAATCCATTTACTCGCATACGTTTTCTAGTTGCAAATTCGATTGCTAGAATTCCTATCGTATTGCCTGCCTTCAGGCCAGTAAATAAGGGATCAGACAATAGAGGAAGAGATGACACTGATATTGTTTGCTGGTCTACTACCTTCACAAAACCAGGCTTGCCATATATCACAGAAGCCCATACGAAGCCTTTTTCATCCTGTAATCCAATGATTAACATGACCTGTTGTTCAATAAACCTTGCGGCGACATCTGGAATGTCGCTACGAATAATTTTGCTTACACGTGAAGCCTCTTCTCTTAAACAAGATTTTTCTTGAACTTCAATTTCTCCCCGATGATATTCCATCATTAAAAGAACCCACAAGCAGGGCCTTCTGCATTATGATGGTCCTGAGATTCAGTGCCTGAAGGAGTATAAATTTCTAACCGAATCCCATCAGGATCTAAGAAGAATATTCCCCCTGACGCAGCTCCTTCTTCGTGGGGAGTAATTCCTTGATAAATCATCTCTGTGCCTCTGTTAACTAACTTTTTTTCTATACTTTTAACAATTTCAATGGAATCTGCTTCAAAAGCTAAATGATGGAGACCTGAATGATTTTTCGAGAATTCAGTCTGGCTTTGTTCCCATAATGTTATTGTTATATTTCCGTTAAGTCCTAAAAAGGCAAACTTCTTGCCATTCTCATTTGATTCACGAATAATTTCAAGCCCAAATACGTCTTCATAAAACGAAAGTGATTTCTCAAGATTTCTTACATTTAGTCCTACATGCCCCGTTTTCATTTAATTAGCTCCTATCTAATATATTTTTATTTATAACGACGGTCTTTTTCATCAATTGGATAATCGTTTCCACTCATGTCACGTCTCTTCATCAGTCCGTCTTCCGCAAACTCCCAGAGTTCATTTCCATGGCATCGCATCCATTGTCCTGTATCAGCGTCGCGATATTCATATTCAAAACGAACAGCAATACGGTTTTCTGTGTAACACCATAGCTCTTTCATTAGTTTGTAGTTGAGCTCTCGTTCCCACTTTTTTGTCAAAAACGTTTTAATTGCCTCACGCCCTGTAAGAAATTCGGTACGATTGCGCCAATTAGAATCGACGGAGTATCCTAATGACACACGTTCTGGATCGCGTGAATTCCAAGCATCTTCCGCAAACTTTACTTTAGCTAATGCTGATTCACGGGTAAAAGGTGGGCGAATATCTTTGCTCATTTTCATCATCCTTTGCTCTTTTTTTGATTTTTTATTTTAATGGTAGGGAGAATAATTCTCTCTCATTATTTATATTTACGCTCTGCTTCATCAATAGGGTAGTCATTTCCAGCCATATCTCGTCGTTTCATCAGTCCATCTTCTGCGAACTCCCAGTATTCATTCCCGTGGCATCGCATCCACTGTCCTGTATCAGCGTCGCGATATTCATATTCAAAACGAACGGCAATACGGTTTTCTGTATAACACCATAGTTCTTTCATTAGTTTGTAGTCTAATTCTCTTTTCCACTTATTTGTTAAAAACGTTTTAATTGCCTCACGTCCTGTGAAAAATTCTTTACGATTACGCCAGTTAGAATCAATTGAATATCCTAACGATACACGTTCCGGATCGCGTGAATTCCAAGCATCCTCCGCAAATTTCACTTTAGCTAGTGCTGATTCATGGGTAAAAGGTGGGCGAATATCTTTACTCATTTAAAATTCTTCCTTTCCATTATTATAATTTGAACTTACAAATGAGACTCTTTCCGAAACTTTTTAGTGTATCCGATATTTAAATACTTAAGTTCGTTTCCAGCGTCCCTTCCCCTATAAAAAAGTATGAGCAATCTGATATCTCTATATACATTCATAGCTTTACACATTTTAATGTGAAATTGGAATATGAATGAATCATGATATTCTTTCATATTCCAATTGATTGTTACTATGTTTGATTCGGTGATTTGGGTATATTTTAGACCTTTAGCTAAAAGTAGGTCTAAAGCTTCGGCTATCAATGAACCAATTACTACTTGTTTTTTTATTTCATACTTTTATTCACCTATTTTAAGTGCTCTCCTAAAAATTGCTTAATTAGACTAGCACTGGTTTCCAAGTCCTCTTCTAAAGGGAAGTGTCCTGTATTTAATAAATGAACCTGACAATCTTTAAGATCTTTTTGGAAAGCAAGCGCTCCTTTAGGACCAAAGAACATGTCATTTTTTCCCCATGCAACTAATGTAGGAGGCTGATGATTTCTAAAGAACGCTTGCCATTCTGGATACTGTTTAAGATTGTTTCGATAATCATAAAATAAAGCAAGTTGTATTTCCTCATTGCCAGGACGATCTAGTACAGATTGATCCAATTTCCATGTGTCAGGACTAATTTTATTAAGATTACGTGTTCCATTGATATACTGATGTTTTGTGAACGAAGCTGTTAAGAGTTCTTTTAGAGGGGTTTTATTCTCCTCAGTTGGATTTTCCCAATATTTACGCATAGGGTCCCAAGCAGATAACAGACCTTCCTCATATGCATTTCCGTTTTGTGTAATAATGGCCTGAATTCGTTCAGGATGTTTAGTAGCCAATCTGAATCCAATTGGAGCACCGTAATCATGAACATATATACTAAATTTCTCTAAGTTTAATTTCTCAATAAATTGATTCACTAGATGAGCCAGGTTGTCGAAAGTATAATCAAATGCATCCATTGTAGGTTGATCAGTATTTCCGAAACCAGGAAAATCTGGTGCAATAACATGATAGTCATCCATCAATTTAGGTATTAAATTTCGATACATATGAGAAGAAGATGGGAAACCATGAAGTAATAAGATTGTAGGGTTCTTCTTGTTACCAGCTTCTCGATAAAAAATATTTATATTATTGACGCTGATTGTATTGTATTTTACTGACATATTTTCACCTCAAATTAGTTTATTGTTTTTAAAATGGTATTACCAAAAGGGATTGGTCAATCCTAAGGGCTTTCGTTTAAATATAAAAAAGACTTTGTTCTAAGTGTTTCTCTACCCTTAGGTTTAACTGGCCTCTCCCTGACTCATAGTATACATACAGGTCTGTCTATTTTCAACGTTTTTTTTGATACCATCATCTATTTTTTAGAACCTGCGATTTTTTATTGTTCTATACATCAATATTTGGACTTTCTGTATAAAAATTAATTTTGACTAAAGAAAGGGAATAATGATAGGTAAAAAGAGATAGCTTATACCTTGTTATATCTTCTAGGCGTTATGGTAAATATTATCTTAAAATTAAATTCCCCCTATATTAAGATTAACTTTCCGAAGAAAGTAATGAACCAAGCATCCTGGAGCTTTCTTTTCGTAGATAACTAATAGGTTAATTTCAAGTTCAACATCAAGATTATAAGTGAAACTCAAGATAAAAAACTTGAAAATAGACAGACCTGTATGTATTATTTTAGACAAGGAGGTGAACAACCTGTACCATACAGAGAATTGTCCAATGCGTTATACCTTCTCATTGAAGGTACCATTATAACTGAACTTGTACGCCAAAATGATGAAGCATCTAAAGAGGCACGCAAAGCAGCAAGAGCATTACTCTTAACTTATTAATAATCGAAAATGGAACAAAAAACATTATTAAAGGAGTAACTTTCCTTAATATATATATTTACAAATAATAAGGAGGAAATACCCATGGCAGTAAAAATTGGTATTAACGGATTTGGTCGTATCGGCCGTAACGTATTCCGTGCAGCTTTAAAAAATGATAACGTTGAAGTAGTGGCGATTAACGACTTAACAGATGCTAACATGTTAGCTCACCTTTTAAAATATGATTCTGTGCACGGGGAATTAGATGCGGAAGTAGTAGTGGATGGTAATAACTTGATAGTAAATGGTAAAACAATCGAAATCTCTGCTGAGCGTGACCCAGCTCAATTATCTTGGGGGAAACAAGGCGTAGAGATCGTTGTTGAATCTACTGGATTCTTCACAAAACGCGCTGACGCTGCGAAACATTTAGAAGCAGGAGCTAAAAAAGTAATTATTTCTGCTCCAGCATCTGACGAGGACATCACAATCGTAATGGGTGTTAACGAAGACAAATACGATGTAGCTAACCACACCATAATTTCTAACGCTTCTTGTACAACTAACTGTTTAGCACCTGTTGCAAAAGTGTTAAACGACAAGTTCGGTATCAAACGTGGAATGATGACAACAGTTCACTCTTACACAAACGACCAACAAATCTTAGACTTACCACATAAAGATTACCGTCGTGCTCGTGCAGCTGCTGTAAACATTATCCCAACTTCAACTGGTGCTGCTAAAGCTGTATCCCTAGTATTACCTGAATTAAAAGGTAAATTAAACGGCGGAGCTGTTCGTGTTCCAACTCCAAACGTTTCTTTAGTAGACCTAGTTGCTGAACTTGACAAAGAAGTAACTGTTGAAGATGTTAACAACGCTCTTAAAGAAGCTGCTAATGGCGATTTTAAAGGTATCCTTAGCTACAGCGAAGAGCCACTAGTATCTGGCGATTACAACGGTAACATTAACTCTTCTACAATTGATGCATTATCTACAATGGTAATGGAAGGGCAAATGGTGAAAGTTATCTCTTGGTACGACAACGAGAGTGGATACTCTAGCCGTGTAGTAGATTTAGTAGAATATATTGCATCTAAAGGTCTTTAATCAACAAATTTCATAAGAACACAACTATTCACTAATGGAGTAGCATCAAATAATAAAAAAACATGGTTCATGAATTTCTCATGAATCATGTTTTTTTATTATATAAAATCCATTTAAACTTAAATTATTAAAAAATTATATTGATGGATAGTAATATGTTCTAATAAAGGAATAAGTGGAACTTTACTTAATTTTTCCACAGACTATAAAATACTCGTCTAAAAATTGATGTTTATGCCAGAGATAATAGCTTGGCCTTACCTATGATAAATATAGGAGAGCATAGGATTGTAAGCGTGGATAGCTATATAATGGGCCCGCACATGAAAGTGATCATTAGTCACCTTTTGTCAGGAGAAATGAAGTAGCTTATATACATCATAAAATGTTTTCTATCTTTGGAGAACTCTTTATTGCATTAGGATCTTTATTTGTCATATACGCTAGAAAGGGGTTTTCCATGGTAAATGTAAAACTACCATTTGGCCAAGTAAATAAATATGGGGCTCAATTTATTGCTTCTCTTTTGAAAGGTTTTCAAAAAAACGTTGAAGTTTATACTTTCATTATTCGAAAACGAAATGTAGGATAAGTCAATAAAGTACTAAAAACTGTGGAGAAAATTTCTCTACAGTTTCCCTATAAATAATTAGATTACTTTAATTAACAACAACTACCATCCATTCCTAATAGTATAAAGCCAGCACCTTCAGAGCTTTCTTTTACATCAAGAATAAGCCCTTCCGTCTTAAGGAGTATTGTTTCTTCAATTGCAACTTGAATACCATTAATGTTTTGTATAGTGTCGTTTGAAGTGGGCTCGCCTAATGATAAATCAATTGGAGGACCACAACATTCAGTGTCTTTAGAGTATGAGTATATACGAATCCCTGGCGTATCTTGTTCTGCCAATATGTATTCTAACATTTTTTTTGCTTTATTTGTGATATCCATTAAATCTCTCCTACCTTTACCTCTGTTCTATATCCAAGGAAACACATTTAATATAATATGAAAAAGCTAGTCATTTTAGGCTAGCTTTTTCCCTCCATGACGCTTTTCGAGACGCTTTTCAATCTTTTCTATTAATTGTTTATCCTTAAGTAATTCTTGTCTATTTTCTTCCATTAGTTCCTTAAACGATTTAACATGTCTGCGCATAATAACACTTCTTTCTTTAAGATTAAATAGATTCTTCATTATCTAGATGGCAAAAAGGGTTATTATTTAAGGTTAAAAGCTATGTCTGTATAAACTGTTCAATTTTATTTTTCTAATGTCGCTTACATATCAATATTAAGCTTTATTTTACCATGTTCTATAAGGTAAAAATTTACCGTTCAATGTAATTACTACACGATCTCCTTTAGGATCTTCTTTTTTCTGAATATCCAATTCAAAATCAATGGCACTCATTATTCCCTCTCCAAATTTCTCATGAATAAGTTCTTTAAATGTAGGTCCATAAACTAATAATGCTTCGTAAAAACGGTAAAGTAACGGATCGGTAGGAGGCATTTGTGTTAATGTACCTCTCAGTGGAATTTGAGTCAGTGACTTAACAACATCTTCATCAAGTTCCAAAATCTCTCCCACTTTTTTTGCTTCTGCAACGAACATAGTTGCCTGACCTAATAATGCCGTAACAATCCAGCTTTCAGCGTGCTCACTGACACTTGCAATTTCGCTCCAAGTGAGGCCTTTTTCTGTTTTAGATTCAAGAATTTTTTGAGTAGCTTCTTGTCTATTCATAATTTATAACTTCCTCTCATTAACCTTTTATAAATTGAATTCAGTGCTTGAAAACTCAGAGTCAGAAAAGACTAAGGACTATAATGTAATCAATTAATATATCACGTACAAACAAATATTTAAGAATAGGTGATAACCACAGGTGTATAATTTAATCCAAGGAAAAGTTTATAAAATTGTTTGAGTAAACTTTCTCATAGCTAATCATTATTCAATTAATTAATTGCTCAGGGATTACAGGCAGCTAGTAAGCTGTATAGAAAGTATTTTTTCATTAGACAAGAATAATATTGAGGTCTAGTACACGTAGAGACATCCTACTTAGGCTTAATTAGCTACTAATTTATAGAGAAAGAAAATAAGGATGCCAAATTTCAAAAACCTTCCGTTTGTATCCATAATAATTACTCTTAATTTAATAAATAATGAATTTGGTAGGCGTGGATAACGATTCGATTTACTGATATTTGAAGAGGAGTTAGTCATATTACTTATTGCACTCCAACTCCCTGTACTAAAAATGATTGAGGTAGCGAAATTAGTTCATGTTAATCGATGCTCAAATCCTAGTTGTGGACTTTTATTTATAAATGATAGTAGAAGGTGTAAAGGGTGTTCAATGAAAAGGATCGGAAATAGGGAGAAAGTGGCCCGTTTTCAAAAACTACAGTCTAAACATTAATTATAGAATATCAAAATGATAGAAATTCTGGGTTTCGAAGAGCAATCGGCTCATGAGAGTAATTGCAGTTGCTATGGGACATTTCGAATTTATAGGAAGAAATTAAATTTCATAAAAGAGATTATGTATAAGGAGAGAAGAGAAGAGTTTTTAATCAACTCACAGAATTTCTCTCTACTCCTTCTTGTTGGTGTGGTTAAAGATGTTACTTAGAGAATGAGTGTGTAACT
>Ga0268253_10000286_pt1 | contig 12158 bp, 11 predicted proteins | sample AgamicMgMarz_FD_200250 | JGI IMG/M metagenome (GOLD analysis project Ga0268253, IMG submission 200250) | Agave microbial communities from Guanajuato, Mexico - Mg.Ma.rz (v2) (version 3) | ecosystem: Host-associated > Plants > Phyllosphere > Phylloplane/Leaf | place: Guanajuato, Mexico... | reverse complement strand
TACGGGAACGGTTGACCATCTGGCGGTCAAAACGGAGAATCTGACAAAATCCGTCGAAGAATATAAACGCCTGGGCTTTGCGGTCGAATCGCTTTTTGAGGATTGGGCAATGATGCGCGACGCCAAAGGCTTCGGAATCGCACTGCTTCCGCCCGAATCGAAACATCCGCCGCACATCGGGTTAAAGGTCGAAACAATGGAAGAGCTCGAAAAAGCGGCGGCAAAAGAAGGTCGTCCGATCAAACCGCACCGCGACGGAACTTCGTCGTTTTATACCAAAGGCGTTGACGGAAACATCGTCGAATTGGTTTATTACCCTAAGCAATAGTCAGAACCGCCTGCGGTAGCGGGCGGATTGAGTTTTGCTATCAAACCTTTCTTTCGGAAACTTACCCGCCCGCTACCGCAGGCGGTTCCGACCTTTATGAAACTTCCTCGTGAATTTTATCTCCGCGAAGACACTCTGCAAATCGCGCAGGATTTAATCGGCAAATTACTGGTCGTTCCGACCGAATCGGGCGAGAGAGTTTCGGGAATGGTCGTCGAAACCGAAGCCTATCTCGGCGCGATCGATAAAGCCGCTCATTCTTACAACAATCGCCGCACGGCGCGAAACGAAATTACCTACGCGATCGGCGGACACGCTTACGTTTTTTTTATCTACGGAATGTATTTTCAGTTCAATGTCGTTTGCGGAGAGAAAGATTCGCCGCATGTTGTTTTGATTCGGGCGCTCGAACCGGTCGAGGGCATTGAAATAATGCGCGAAAGGCGTTTGCAGAAAAATCCGTCTGCCAAGATGCCCGACAAAAATCTGACTTCGGGACCCGGAAAACTTTGTATCGCGCTTGATATTAACCGTCGTCTGAACAGCGTGGATCTGCTTGGAGATAAAATCTGGCTCGAAGATCACAAGAAATTTTCAGGTGAAGAAATAGAAATCGGCAAACGCATCGGAATTGATTATGCCGAAGAGTTTGCCGAAAAGCCCTGGAGATTCTGGTTGAAAAATAACGTGTTCGTTAGTAAACAATAATAAAATTAATGCGATAAATAACTTCTCAGAATCGGTTCCAGACTATCGAAATCAACCGGTTTATCGATCAAATCGTTGCACCCGGCTTCGATCGCTTTTTTGTAATAGTTTTTCCCGAACGCCGTGACGGCGATAATCGGCACTTTTGAATCCACATCAAACGCGCGAATTGCGCGGGTCGCCGTCAGACCATCGACAACAGGCAGGGAAATATCCATTAAGATCAGATCGGGATGATACATCTTGACCCGGTCGATCGCTTCGATTCCGTCCGCCGCTTCGATTACTTTGTAACCGTAACTTTCGAGCAGTATCTTCATAAACTCCCGTGTATCTTCATAATCTTCAACTATTAAAACCTTCTTTGCCATATAACACCATTAAACCTTATAAATAGAACTAAAATAATACATCTTAAGTTCCCGCTTTCTTTTGTTGCAAATACAATGCCAAAAGTAGATTTATAATTTTTTCAAAAATTACGACAAGCCGCATTTCAACCCCGAACCGGACGGTTTTAATATTTATATTTTGTTGCAAATAAGCGAAATATTTACAACCTAAAATTGAATCGGCAATATAAATTACGTATTATTAAGACGTTATGAAAACTCTTTATCCTGAGATAGAACCTTTTGATACGGGATTTCTGGAAGTATCCGAAATCCATAAAGTTTATTACGAACGCTGCGGAAACCCCGAAGGAATTCCCGTCGTTTTTCTGCACGGCGGACCGGGCGGCGGGCTGATTCCGATGTATCGCCAGTTTTTCGACCCGGCGGCGTATCACATAATTTTGTTCGACCAGCGCGGTTCGGGAAAATCGACGCCGCACGCCGAGCTTCGTGAAAATACGACCTGGGATTTGATTCACGACATCGAGACGCTGCGTGAAAAATTCGGTATTGAAAAATGGCACGTGTTCGGCGGTTCGTGGGGCAGCACGCTTTCTCTGGCTTACGGCGTCACGCATCCCGACCGTTGTTTGGGTTTGATCTTGCGCGGAATTTTCTTAACCCGGCGCAAAGAGCTTTTGTGGTTTTATCAATACGGCGCGAGCGAGATTTTTCCCGATTTCTGGGAACGCTACCGCGACGAAATTCCGTTCGAGGAACGCGGCAATTTTATGACCGCTTATTACGATCGTCTGACGAGCGACGATGAAAACGTCCGGCTTTCGGCGGCGCGGGCGTGGAGCGTTTGGGAAGGCTCGACTTCGAAGCTTTTTCCCGATGCGGATTTGATGGAACACTGGGAAGGCGCGCACGAAGCCTTATCTCTGGCGCGAATCGAATGTCATTATTTTATGAACAATTCGTTTTTCCCGACGGAAGATTATCTGATCGAAAACATCGATAAAATCCGTCATATTCCGACCGTCATCGTGCAGGGGCGCTACGATGTCGTTTGTCCGATGACGAGCGCGTGGGATTTGCACCGCGCCTTTCCCGAAGCCGAATTTATCGTCGTACCCGACGCCGGACATTCCGTCAGCGAAAAGGGAATTACCTCGGCTTTGGTCGAGGCGATGGATAAGTTTAAAGACAAATAGAGATGAAGAAATGTCCGTGATGTCACTCTGTTTTTACGGGACGAAACCGCAGCGGTTTGAATTTGACCAGTATTTCAGCGTGACGGGCTGTGCGGATTTCGGTCTTAAAATAATAAAAGTCAAAGGGACGGAAAACGGCGCGAAAATTTTTTATGAAGAATTAAAATCTTCAACACTGGTCACCGACTCAGGCTTTCATTTGGAAACTTGTCGTAAATAGCGTTATGATAAACAAATTGACGCGCAAACTTTTTATAACCAATCGGCGTCAAAAGTGAAGGGTATGTTTATGAATTTTGGAACTACGGAAATAATTTTGGTTGTGGCGGTTTTATTCCTGCTTTTCGGCGCGACGCGTCTGCCGCAGCTGGCAAAATCTTTGGGACAAACGCGCAAAGCCTTTAAGGAAGGAATGCGCGAAGCTGAGGAGGAAGAAATAGCGGAAAACGAAAAGCGTCGGCAAATCTCTTCAGACCCGGCGGCACCGCAAATCAATGCGATGAGCGATGAAGATCTGCTGACGGAAATGCGCCGGCGTGCCGAAGCGAAACAATCGTAAATTTTTCCCGGTCTTATCTTTAAATAAAAAAGACGGCAATTCTTTTGACAAAGGTTTGCGGTCTTTTTATATTGATTTTCTGAACTCCGCGATCAGCGAATATCTTTTATAAAGCGGCGTGATCTTCAATTTTCCCAAACCTTTTCTTTCCAGAGTTTCAAGAAAGGGAATCAATTCTTTCGGATATTTGACGTGAAACTGTTTGAGCCAGCCTTTTAATGTTTTCTGAAACCAGACGGGCAAACTTTTCTGGTCGTAAAAATCCACGATATAGAGACTTTTTCCCGCCTTCAGATTTTCCAGCGCGTTTTCGATGGATTCTTTCCACGGCGGAATTATCGAAACCGCGTAGCTGAAAAAACAAACGTCGAGTTTTTTCGTCAAATCAAAAGTTTCATCAAACGCGAAAGTATCCGCCAGAGCGGTTTTAAGCGTAATGTTATCAAGGTGTTTGGCGTCAATTCGGCGTTGCGCGGTTTTTAACATTTCCGCCGAAGCATCAAGCCCGAAAAACCGTGCGCCCGGGTGTTTTTTTGCTAAAATAATCAAATTTCGCGCCGTTCCGCAGCCGATCTCCAAAACCTTTTCGCCGTCGGAAATTTTCATTTCCTTGATTAAACGGTCGCGCCCGAGAAGATAATATTTACGCGTCAGATCGTAAAAGTACCGCTGATGGCGATACATTTTATCCATTTTTTCAAAAGCCTCGTCTGGGCTTTGAACTTTGGATTTTGGATTTTGGATTTCGTTTTTCACTTTAATACTTTTCGAATATGACAAGGATTTTTCGGTTCAAAAGATTTTTACTTATTTCGGTTTTTCGCTGTATTCACGCAGCGATTCCCGCGCATTTTGACGAATCTTGTTTTGCAGAAACGACGACCAGCCGAGCAATGCGCCGCTGATCCCGAGCGCCTGCCGCGACCATTTCCAGATGTCGAATGTATCGTTATGACGAACGATCTTGCCGTCCCTAAACTCGAACTCGGCGTGAATTTCGTTAAAAACCTGTCTGCCCGTTTTGCTGAAAAGATAATCCGCCGTCCAATCCGCCGAACCTTTTTGCGCGTCGGCGACGACGTTTTTGTATTCGATCCTGATGTTTCCCTTGGCTCGTTCGACGAGCATTTTCCACATATTTTTCGCGTCCGCGCCTTTAAGCTCGCCGAAAGCCGGATCGGAAAACACGATGTCGTCCGCGTAACACGCAATCATTCCGTCCGCATCGCTGTTTGCAAAAGATTCGTAAAAATGCCGGATTAGCTGTTCGTTTTCCATAATCTTATAAAAGTCCCGAGTCCCAAAAGTCCCAAGTCTCAAGTCCGGAATCGTTTCTTACGACTTGGAACTTGAGACTTTTGGGACTTGGAACTCATTTTAATGTATACAGATGAAAACCGCCGTAAATCGATGCGCGGTCTTGCTTGAAAAGTTCTTTCGATAAATCTTCTTCGTAGACGAATTTTTCGCGCAGACTTGTCGGCAGATTCGTTTCGATCGGCGAGCTCGCGCCGGCGGTGCGGAAAATTATCCGCGCTCCCGTTTCGCTTTGGTCGGCAATTGATTGCCACAGATCGGTCATCATTTCGGCATTCATCCAATCCTGCGCGTCGAGAAAAACGAAACGGTTAAACGTTCCTTTCTGCTGATTTTTCAATTCGTCGGTGACTGAGCCGATTTTTGTGCGGATATTTTCGGCGTGCGCTTTCAGTTTTTCGTAATTTTCCGCTTTCAGATATTCGGGAACGGCTTGCCGGTTTTCGGTATCGTATTTTCTGGCAAACGCCTGCCACGCGAAATAGTTTTCGTAAATCGGATATTCGACCGCCAGGCGTTTGGTGCGTTCTTTATAAACGTCGATGAGATTTGCGCCGTCCGCCAGATCCTTCTTTAATTCGTCGTATTGCTGCGGCGGAATTCCGAGCCCGAACATCGTGACGGGCATTTTGCCGATCGCTTTGATGACGAACGAATCAAAAAACGGCGCGATGTATTTTTCGTAAAGCTCGGCTTGTTCTTCCGTCGTTTTTGCTTTGAGCAGCTCGTCGGGCTTACAGCCTAAAACGCGTGAGAATTTATGAAAAAACCGCAGAAAATAACCGTTGCGCGAATGCTCGTAAAGCCCGCCTTTACGGAAGAAATTGATGCGTCGCCCGTGTGTGATTTTGCCGATCAATGAACTCGTTTCCCAGAACGCTTTCGTTTCTTGATCGAGATTCGGCGCGATGAACTTCTCGTAGTTTTCGATCGTTTTTGCGCTTTTGCCGAAACCGAAGAAGGCGAAAAAATCTTCATAAGCGGGCAAAAATTTGAGCGCGGCGATTTTTAAGTTTAGTAAAAAGATATGATGCCGATTTAAATCGACCGCCGTCACGGATTGCGGATTTTCGAGCAGGTAATTGAGCGCATTGCAGCCGCCCGAAGAAATCGTCAGAACGCGCGAATTTTCGTCGAGTTTCAAAGCTTGCAGATCAACCCGCGGATCCTCCCAGATTTGGTTGTAAACAAATGCATCAAACCAGACGGCAAAGAGTTTCTGCAAAACGCTTTGTTTCTTTGAAACTTCTTTCTGTTTGACCGCGCCGAGCACTAAATCTTGTTCTGAACTCATATTTATTGTAAATTTTACATTTGTAAGAGGTGATTTATGAAATTGTTTGAAACGATTATTGCCGTCATCGCGATTATTATTGCGATTTATAATTTCGATCTGGACAGCTTTAACCGCTGTATTGTCTCAATTCTGCTGTTTATGCAGGCGGTGATGCTTGTTTCCCGTCACAAAAAATTAAAGAAAATACTCACCAACGTCTCGGTCGCGCTCGCCGTTTTTCTGATTATGAAGATTTTGATAAGCGGCTAAACCAGATTTAATTCGAGAGAAGTGAGACAGTTGCCTTAATTATCGAGATTAAAGCCTCAGGATTTAATTTTGAAAATTTACAAAAATTAGCGTTTTTACCTGACCTTTTCCCAACCCATTTTTAGTTAACAATTAATTAAAAAATAAATATTTTTTGTTAAATTATCCATATTTTCGGAGCAAATTCTTAAAAATCCGTAGTCGGACGTCCATTTTCACTTATACAGTTCTTTCGGAATACTTATTGCTTGTAAAAGTTCAACTTGTTCAAGGGTAGTTCATCTTAACGTTTAGTCAATCAAAAATTAAAGGAGAATAAATGAATGAAACGAATACTTTCAAAATTCAGATTCGTAGGATTGTTGTCTTTATTGATTTTATTGTTGGTAAACATTTCAACGGCTCAAAAAACAACATCCGATATTGTCGGAACAGTTATTGATTCGTCAGACCAAGCTATCGCCGGGGCAACCGTAACTGCCAAAAACATCGGAACCGGCGCCACCAAATCTGCGACAAGCGATTCGACCGGTGGTTTCAGAATTCCGAATCTACAGCCCGGTCGGTATGAAATAACCGCTGAAGCTCCGAATTTCAGTAAATCGGTAGTTAAGGACATTGAATTAAATGTCGGCGTGGATTTTAGTTTCAATATGGAGTTGAAACCCGGCGCCATTACCGAAATTGTTGAAGTAACGGCGGAAGGTGCTTTGATTCAAACAACGAGATCGGACATTGACACCTCTATTTCGCCGAAAGAGATCGAAAATCTTCCGCTGCTAAATAGAACTTTTGCCGGTTTATCCGTCATTGCGCCGGAAGCCCGTCCGGTCGGTAATTTCGATCCGACAAAAACCCGTGTTGGTAATGTTGCCTTTAGCGGCGGCGACGGACGACAGGTTAATGTCAATGTGGACGGCGGCGACAACAAAGATAATGTTGTCGGAAGCCTTATTCAGAACTTTTCTTACGAATCGATCCAGGAATTTCAAGTTCTCCAGCATAAATGGACGGCTGATCAGGGACGTTCGGTTGGCGGAGTCGTCAATGTCGTTACCAAGAGCGGCACCAACAGTTTGCGCGGCTCGGCTTTCTTCAATTATCGCGGTGAAGAGCTCCGCGCTTTTGACTTCTTTGATAAACAAGCCAAAGTCATCAATCCGTCTTTTGAAAAACCTTACTTTGCACGTCAGGAATTCGGCGGCAGCATCGGAGGACCGATTATAAAAGAAAAGACCTTTTACTTTTTCGCTTTGGAGCGATTTCGTGAACGTCAGAATGTCGCTGTTTTTCCGGGAGTTATCGCCGATCTTCAAGCTATTCCGGGAAATGAATTTGTTCCGGCTATTCCGCAACCGTACAACGATACATTGCTTACGGCAAAAGTGGATCATCGATTTACAGACGCCCAAAACCTGTTTGTCCGATTCTCTTATCAGAAAAATGATTCGCCGAATGACCAGGTGGCAAATCCTGCCAGAACCGATCTTTCCGGCGGAAACCAGACCACCAACAAACTTTATAGTTTAGTCGGAAATTACACCTATAATGTTTCGTCCAACGCGCTCAATACTTTTATCTTTCATTTTCAGGATTTCAAAAATGAAATTTTGCCGAACGAAGAAGGTTTAACGCTTAATTTCCCCGGCGGTATCACGATCGGTCAAAATGCCAACACGCCGCAGGCAACCATGGAACGCAAATTCCAGTTTCGTGACGACTTTACGCTTATTTCCGGCAATCACACGATGAAGTTCGGCGTAAATTACATTCACACGAAGCTTGACGGGTATTTTTATTTCGGAACGCGAGGATATTCAGTCACCTTTAACCAAACCCCGACGCAAATTCTCGCAGGCGGCGGTTACAATAGACCCGGACTTGTTCAATCGTTAACTTATTCTGACGGCGCAAGTTCGCATCTTCAAACAATCGACCAGCTCGCATTTTACTTTCAGGATGACTGGAAAGTTCGTTCCAATTTAACATTAAATCTCGGACTTCGCTGGGACGCGAATATCGGTAATCTTCCTGCTCAAAATAATAATCGAACGATGCTTCTGCTTGGACAGTTAAATCATCCTTTAGCCAGAGCATTAACGCAGGATCAGGAAAAACTGCTGAGAACTACTCCGAGTTGGACGGAATTTCAGCCGAGAATCGGATTTGCATGGGATCCCTGGAAAAAAAATAAAACCGTCATTCGCGGCGGATACGGTATTTTCTACGATCAAATTTTCCAGAACTTATCGCTTTTTTCGGCAACTCAATCAGAACCGCAAATATTTCAAACGGCGATAAATCTGCAGGGCGAGGAACTAACTAATTTTAGATACGGAACTACTCCGCTGCCGGCGCTTCCTCCCGGTTTCAATTTTGGCGTTTTGACTCCGGGCGCGGTCGGACGCATCAACGATCCTGACGCGACAGAGCCGTATGTTCAGAAATTTTCGTTAGGTTTTCAGCACGAGCTTTCGAAAACCATGTCAATATCGAGCGATTTCGTTCACACGCTCGGATTGTTCGAACCGAGATTTTTGAACATTAATCCGGAAATTGACAAAACCTGCAATCCGGCTTATCCCGGTGCTTTGCAGACCACTAATCCCGCATACGCGGCGACTTGTCCGCGCGGAGCCTCTACGCGAGTGCTTGATTCGGCTTTTCAAGCTGCCGGACTGGGACTTAATCGTTTGAGCCAGATCAATATGTTTTCGACAAACAACCGGTCAAAATTCGATAGTTGGTCAACAACCTTCAAATATCGAACGGCAAAAATATTGTTGAATGCGAGTTATGTTTTGGCTTTCTCAAAAGCCTGGGGCGGTCAGCCGACGGCGTCTTATTCGGGTAACGGAATCGTCGTTACACCGGAAAACCAATTCGCCGCCGGTGAATACGGACCGACGAGAATGGATGAAAGACATCGAATTGTTCTGAGCGGCGTGATCGGACTTCCGTGGGGGCTGCAATTAGCACCGATTCTGCAATATGGTTCGCCGAGACCGTTTTCGGCTAATACCGGATTTGATATAGACGGCGACGGCGTTGCGACGATCGATCGGCTTTGCCAGGGAGTTAATCCGGCGGCGGCATTCGCCGTTCGCGGCAATCTGGCAGCACTTCAAGCGTTAAATCCGCTCGGTTGTGCTCAAGCGCCGGTCAATTCGCTGCGCTCGGGATTTATTGTCAACGGCTCGAATATCGAAGAGCGCAGCCACCGATTTTTTAACGTGGATATGCGCGTGTCGAAAATCATCAAATTCGGCGAACGCTTCAAACTTAGTTTGAATGCGGATTTCTTCAATCTGTTTAATACGGAAAATCTTGCTTACGGCTCAAACGCCAGACTCGGTTTAAGCGTTGCTACTTCCGGTCCGACATTTCTGCAGCCGACTTCCTTGTATGGTCCGGGATTTGGTCCGCCGGTCGGCAGACCTTTTACCGCCCAATTTGGTGCCAGATTTACTTTCTAAATGGATTGTAAATAGTGAATTATCTTTGTGAAAACAAGGATAAAAATAAGCGGAGCCGGAAATAGCCCGGCTCCGCTTATTTTTGTTTGAAATTAATAAATTGATATCAATTTTTTTTGGAAGTCGAAAATCAATTATTCATTGACCATCACTTCCACAGGGTCGATCGTCGAAGCCTTCCACGCCGGATAGAGTGCGCCGAAAAGACTGCCGCCGACGGCGATCGCGATCGCCGTCAAAATCCAGTTGCGGCTGAATTCGAACTGCAAATCGAAACTTTCGGCGATCAGGTAGGACGCGATAAACGAAACGGCAAAACCGAGCAGCACGCCGAGCACGCCGATCATAAACGCTTCGCCTTCGATCACGCGGATGATGAAGGATTTCGACGCTCCCAGAGATTTCAGGATACCGATTTCCTTGCGCCGTTCGGTAATGGTCGTGTACATCGAAAGCAGCACGAAAATCGTCGAAACAAATGCGCCAAGCCCGACCAGCACGCGCAAAAATGTGTTAAGAGCGGGAATTCGTTCCTGCGCGTCAATTATCAAATCGCGGGTCAGATTGATTTTGTTGCCGGGCAAAGTCTGATCGATTCGCGCCGCCACTTCTTCGACGTTTGCGCCGTCTTTTATTTTCACCAGAATATATGTGCATTTATTCTGGACTTCGAGCGCGGTCTGCATCGCCGAGAGCGACATTTTGATGCGTCCGCCCGACGGCGGCGCGAAAATTCCGACCGCCGTGTATTGTCTGCCGAGAAGCTCGATTTTATCGCCGAGCCTGACGTTCTGGTCTTTGACGTAGCGTTCGTCCAAGATGACTTCATCAACCGCCGTCGCGGCGCGCCCCGAGCTGATCTGCATTTCGTTCATCTCGGCGAAAGGCTGCCATTCAACGCCGTCGATCTGCTGAACTCCCCAACGCTGATTGCTGTTCGGCGTAATATATCGAATGATCGGAACGGTTGACTTAACGCCTTCGATCTGCAAAAGTCTTTCGGCGTAGGCGGTCGAAACATTAGCGTTCGAGCTCGTCAATTCCATCGCGCCCGGACGCGTAAAAACGATCTCCGCTTTCCAGTTCGAAGCCCGCCGCGCCATATCGTTCGACATTCCGCGCGCCAGACCCGTAAACAAAACGACCAGCACGACGCCCAACGCAACGCCGATAATACTGATGAGCGTGCGAAACGGGCGAACTCTTAAATTTGCTAAAACCAGTTCAAGCATGTTCTCAGTGAGCGGTAAGCGGTAAGCAGCGAGCAGTTGAAGCAGGTTTTTTCTGCTCACGGCTCACGGCTCACCGCTTACTATTTTATAAATTCTTTGACAAAATCGAAACTTTTCGCCTTTTCATTATCCGTAAACAAATCTTTGCGCCGCTGAAAATCGGCATACATTTTGTCGTAAGCGGCAAAAAGATTGTCGGTCGATTTTTCGCGCGTATTGTCGAGCGCGGTCAGAATCGCGTTATTAACCTTTCTTGCGCGTAAATCCGGGTTTTCGATGATTTCGCGGACCGCTTTGGCGAATTCCGCGCCGGTCGGTTTTACCAGCCAGGCGTTTTCGTCCGTTGCATACGAAAGAATTCCGCCCGAATCCGGCGCAACCGTCGGCGCACCCGAAACCATCGCTTCGAGCGGCGCAATGCCGAACGGCTCTTTCGGGTTCGGATGCACGAAAACGTCGCAATTCGCGTAATAATCAGCCAGCGTTTCTTTGTCGAGATGACCGAGCTGAACGATCTTGCCGGGAAAGTTCTTCGCCGTTTCTTCCTTTAAAAAATCTTCCTGCGGTCCGGCGCCCGCGACGATCAAACGATAATCGTGCGCCGGGTCCTGCGCGAGAAATTTCATCATCTCAGGCAAAAGACCGATATTTTTTTCGGGCGAAATGCGTCCGGCGTAGAGCAAAACGACAGAATCGGCGGGAATCTTCGCCGCTTCGCGCATTTTCTTTTTAACCGCATCGCTTTTACGGTCGGCGCGAAAAACTTCGGCGTTGACGCCGCGCGGGCAAACATAGATTCTTTCTTCGATCGGAACACGCGGAGCTTTGAAAAACTGCCACGTTTTGTTGAAAAACCAATCCGAACGGCTTTTGTTCTCTTCCTTTTTATAGGCTTTGTAAAATTCCTGCGCCGTATAGACCGAATTGGCGATGTGAAAATCGAAAATGGCGAGCGTGTAGTTGCCGATAATCCGCCGCGCGAGCCACGCGCCGAATGCGCCTTTCGTCATAAACGAAGCGATGTTGTCGTCCATCCGTTCCGCGCTGAAATGCACGAGCATCGGGCGACCGAGCTGTTTGAATTTCCCGAGGCGAACCATCGCGCCGAGCATCGAGATCGTGTATTTGTCGGTAACTTCGACCAGATCGGGCTTTTCGTCGAGCAGAATCTTGCGAATCGGCGAATCGTTCGGCATATATTGCCAGGGCTGAAGCAAACGATAGCGTTTGTCGAAGATCGGCGAAAATTTGGCGGGAACGTAATAGATTTTGGCGAATTTGTTGATTTCTTCGACGTCTTCTTTCTCGCCCGGAACGATCAGTCGGACGTACCGCTCGTGACGTTCGGCGGCGGCAAGCAAGTTGTTGAAACTCGTGCTGATTCCGCCGGAATTCTTATGATAGTAATTGGTGATATGAACGGATTTTTTCAATGGTTGA
>Ga0268253_10000282_pt1 | contig 12377 bp, 11 predicted proteins | sample AgamicMgMarz_FD_200250 | JGI IMG/M metagenome (GOLD analysis project Ga0268253, IMG submission 200250) | Agave microbial communities from Guanajuato, Mexico - Mg.Ma.rz (v2) (version 3) | ecosystem: Host-associated > Plants > Phyllosphere > Phylloplane/Leaf | place: Guanajuato, Mexico... | reverse complement strand
CCCTCGGCGCCGCCGCTGCCTCCATCGCCTTCGTCGTCGTCATCGCCGCAGGCGGCGACGGACAACGCGAACAGCCCCATCAGGCAGCTGAGCAGTGCGAGCCAACGTACTCGTGACAATTTCCCTCCTAGGAGATTGTGGCTCCGAACTGCGGGGGATCCTACGCACGCGCCGCTCCCGCGGGCGCGATCGCAACACGGCTTAACGCGGAGAAAATCTGCCTTCAGAGCAGGGAGCGCACGTATTCGAAGCGATCGCCGCGGAGGCGGTAGAGAGCCATTGGCAGGCCCTCTACGGCGCCGCTGCGACGCACACGGTACGTCCCGATCGGCGAGTGCCGCACACGCGGCCGCAGCGCGGCGCGGATGATCTCCGCGCGGTCCGCGGGACCCGCGTCACGCTGGGCGGTGCGGATCGCGTCGAGCACGACCCGCACCGACTCGTAGCCCCACAGCGCCGCCTGAGTGGCGAGCGCGGCGCCCTGGTCACGCGCGATCCGGTCGAGGATCCTCACCCCGCGGGCGGCCGCGGCGCCGCGTGGCGCCTGGGGCGCGATCGCCTCAAGCGGCGCCGGCTGCGACCCGGCCGCGGCCACCAGCGGCTGGCCGACCAGCACGCCGTCGCCGGTGAGCAGGCTCGCCTGGGGCACGGCGCGGGTCAGGCCCGCGAGCAGCTGAGCGGTGTAGCGGTCGCGGGCGAGCGCCAGCACGACCGCGTCGGGCTGGGCGTCGGGCGGCGCGTCGGCCAGCTCGCCGGCGGCGTCGAGCACGGTCTCGGGGTCGTCGCGCAGGTCCTTGGTCTCGACCGGGGCGATGCCGGCGTGGCGCGCCGCCGCGACCAGCTCGGTGGCGAGCTCGCGCGCGTAGACCCCGGTGCCGACGATCAGGGCCGGCCGCTCCACCCCGAGCGCCTCCATGCGCTCCACGATCAGCCGGGCCTCGTCGAGGTCGTCGGGCACCAGCCGCAGGAAGGAGCGGCGCCCGGACGGGTAGTAGCGCTCCGGGCCCGCCGGCGAGCGCGGCGGCGCCTGCGTCAGGCTGGCCAGGCCATCCGCCGGCGAGACCTGCAGCAGGCCGGCCTTGTTGGTCACCGGCACCGAGATCGCGGAGCCGCCCAGGTTGAGCTCGCCGAGGTACGCGATCGCGCGCGGGTCGCGCGCGGCGCGGTCCGCGTTCTCGGCCACCTGACCGGGGTCCCAGTTGCCGGCGCCCGGCTTCGAGGCGGTCAGGGAGATCAGGCGGATGCGGTAGCGCCCGGCCCGGGCGCCGGCTTCGGCGAGCGCCTGGCGCTGGCCGGCCGCGACCGCCCTGCCGGTGGCCGCGGACGGGCCCTGGGTGGGCTGGCTCGCGTACAGGTTGAGCACGCGGCCGCGGATCGGCTGATTCTCGGCAGGCTCGCCGTCGTCGCCGAGGCAGCCGCTCGAGAGGGCGGCGCAGGCGAGCGCGGCGAGCAGGGCGAAACGCGGGGGCACTCCTCTCGATTCTGAACGATGCCATCCCGGGACTCCCGTCCCGGGCCGGCTATCGTGGCGCCGGTGCGGATCGGGGTGCTCACCGGTGGCGGCGACTGCCCGGGCTTGAACGCAGTCATCCGCGCCGTGGTGCGCAAGGGCATCGACGGCTACGGGCACGCGATCGTCGGCTACCGCGACGGCTGGCGCGGGCCCCTGGAGAACGCCTACGAGGAGCTGACGATCGAGTCCACGCGCGGCATCCTGCCGCGCGGCGGGACGATCCTGCGGTCGTCGCGCACGAACCCGCTCGGCCGCGACGACGGCCCCTCCGCGATCGCCGACAACATGCGCACGCTCAACCTCGACGGGCTGATCGCGATCGGCGGCGAGGACACGCTCGGCGCGGCCGCCCGGCTGCACTCCGAGCACGGGCTGCCGGTGCTGGGCGTGCCGAAGACGATCGACAACGACCTCGGCGGCACCGACATGACGTTCGGCTTCGACACAGCCGTGCAGATCGCCACCGACGCGATCGACCGGCTGCACACCACGGCCGAGAGCCACAACCGCGTGATGATCGTCGAGGTGATGGGGCGCCACGCGGGCTGGATCGCGCTCCACTCCGGGCTCGCCGGCGGCGCGGACGTGATCCTGATCCCCGAGCGTCCGTTCGACATCGACGAGGTCGTGCGCCTGATCCGGCGCCGCCACTCGCGCGGGCGCTACTTCTCGATCGTCGTCGTGGCCGAGGGCGCCACTCCGGTGGAGGGCACGCTCGAGGTCGTGTCGGGCGCGAAGGACGAGTTCGGCCACGAGCGGCTCGGCGGGATCGGCCAGCAGCTGGAGCGCGAGATCGAGCAGCGCACCGGCTTCGAGGCCCGCGCGACGGTGCTCGGCCACATCCAGCGCGGCGGCACGCCGACCGCCTTCGATCGGGTGCTGGCCACGCGCCTCGGGCTGGCGGCCATCGACGCGGCCCACGGGCAGCGCTTCGGCGTGATGCCGGCGCTGAAGGGCTCGAAGATCGAGCTGGTGCCGCTCGGCGACGCCGTGGCCGAGCTGCGCACCGTGCCGGACGAGGAGTTCGCCGCGGCCGAGGCGTTCTTCGGCTAGAAGTGCGCGCCCTCTTCCTCGATGGTCGTGGCCTCGCGGCCCAGGACCTGATCGAGGAAGGGCTTCACGATCACGTAGGCGGCCGCGCCGACCACCATCGCGGCGGTGAGCAGGAACGCGTCGAAGGCCTTGATCCCGAACGCCCAGGCGGCGATCCACCAGACCAACCCGACGACCAGGGTCACGTAGACGATCACGCGGCGGTCCTGCGCTGGGAGAGGGCGTCGCGACGCTCGACGAGCGCCTCGCGGCCGTCGGAGACGGCGCGGCGCAGGCGGGTGGCGGCGTTGACCGCGCTCCGCATCGCGCGCTCCGTTCCGGAGTCCTGCGGCGGCATCAGCCCGGCCCCGCGCGCGAAGGCCATGCCGTCGTAGTAGGCGGTGTCGGTGACGTTCTTGCCGTCTGCGATCTCGATCATGTCGACGCCACGCAGCTCGACCGGGCGGCCGGTCGGCTCGATGCCCTGGAACGGCCCGCCGGAGAAGGTGGCGGTCATGCGCCACTCCACGGCGACCTCGTTCTGACCGGCCGCGACGCGCGCGACGGTGGTCTCGGCATCCGGGAAGGCGGCAAACATCTCCCTGAAGAATGCCGCGATCTCGTGCTGCCCGCGCAGGAGGCCGATTGGCACGAGGTCGACGACCCCGTCCTCGGCCCAGTGCTCCAGCATGCCGTCGACGTCGCGCCGGCCGACGGCCTCGAAGTAGCCGCGAGCGTGGTTCTCTAGGGCTTTGCGCTTGGTGATGCGCCTGCGCTGGGGCTTGGAGCCGGAGTCCGCCTCCGATCCCTTGCGCGCGCTGATCGTCCTGGTCTCCGCCATGGTGCGCGCACCCTACCAGCGGGTCAGGAGGTCACTTTTTTCCCGCTCAGAACCGCGCCGCCCGGGCGCTCAGCGCAGCGCTTCCGCCAACTCCGCCACGACGCCGCCCACGGCCGCGGCCCCGCCCTCGCCGGCCGCCCTCACGATCCGGCTGCCCACGATCACGCCGTCGGCCAGCTCGCCGACCGCGCGAGCCTGCTCACCGGTCGAGATCCCGAAGCCGACCGCCACGGGGGCCTCGGTGGACCCGCGCACCCGTTCCACCGTCTCCGCCAGCCCCGGTGGCAGCGCGTCGCGCTCGCCGGTGATGCCCGTCAGCGAGACCGTGTACACGAAGCCGCGCGCGTCCGCCCCGATCTCGGCGACGCGCTCGGGCGTCGTCGTGGGCGCCACCAGCGGCACCAGCGCCAGGCCCTCCGCGTCGCAGGCCGCGCGCACCGCGCCCGCCTCGTCGTGCGGCAGGTCGGGCACGATCAGCCCCGCCGCCCCGGCCGACGCCGCGCGCAGCGCGAACGCCTCGGGCCCTGCGGTGAGGACCACGTTCACGTACACCATCAGCACCACCGGCACATCGGCCGCCACCCGCTCGCAGACGCGCAGCACGCCGTGCGGCGTCGCCCCGGCTGCCAGCGCGTCCGTGGCCGCCGCGTGGATCAGCGGCCCGTCGGCGAGCGGATCGGAGAAGGGGATGCCGAGCTCGATCAGGTCCGCCCCCGCGGCAGCGGCGGCGAGACCGGCCTCGGCGGACGCGTCGGCCGACGGATAGCCGCCCATCAGGTACGGCATCAGAGCGGCCCGCTTGCCGTGCGACGCGAAGGCGCCCGCGATGCGATCGATGCCCGTGGCGGCCACGCTCATGGGGTCTGCGAGCCCAAGGCCAGCACCTCGGCCAGATCCTTGTCGCCACGGCCCGACAGCGTCAGCAGATCGAGCGAGCCGCCGGCACCCGGGTTCGCCAGCAGCCACGCCACCGCATGCGCCGGCTCCAGCGCCGGGAGGATGCCTTCCAGCTCCGCCACCCGCCTGAACGCCGCCAGCGCATCCAGATCCGGCACGGCCACGTACGAGACCCGCCCGCTGTCCCGCAACCACGCATGCTCCGGGCCCACGCCCGGGTAGTCCAGCCCTGCCGAGATCGAGTGGGCCTCCAGGATCTGCCCCTCCTCGTCCTGCAGCACCGCCGACATCGCTCCGTGCAGCACCCCGCGCGCCCCGGTCGTCAGCGGGGCCGAGTGGCGCCGCGTCGCAAGCCCCTCGCCGGCCGCCTCCACGCCAACGAGCGATACGGCCGCGTCGTCCACGAACCCCGCGAACGTCCCGATCGCGTTCGAGCCGCCTCCGACGCAGGCGATCACGCGGTCGGGCAGCCGGCCGGCCGCCTCGAGCATCTGCGCGCGCGCCTCGTCGCCGATCGTGCGCTGCAGGTCGCGGACGATCGCCGGGTAGGGGGCCGGCCCGACGCACGAGCCGATCACGTAGTGGGTCGTCTCCACGTTGCCGACCCAGTCGCGAATCGCCGCCGACACCGCCTCCTTGAGCGTCCGCGCCCCCGCCTCCACGCCCACCACCTCGGCGCCGAGCAGCCGCATCCGCTCCACGTTGGGTCGCTGGCGGCGCATGTCCTCGGTGCCCATGTACACGATGCAGTCGAGGTCCAGCAGAGCGCACGCGGTCGCCGCCGCCACGCCGTGCTGCCCCGCCCCCGTCTCGGCGATCACGCGCCGCTTTCCCATCCGCTGGGCGAGCAGCGCCTGTCCGATCGCGTTGTTGATCTTGTGGGAGCCGGTGTGGGTGAGGTCCTCGCGCTTGAGCCACACCTCGGTTCCGGTGACCTGGGACAGACGAGCGGCGTGGTAGAGCGGCGTCGGGCGGCCGACGTAGTCGCGCAGGAGGCGCCGGAGCGCGTCCGTGTAGGCCGAATCGGCCTGGGCCGCGAGCCAGGCGGCCTCGAGCTCGTCGAGCGCCGGGATCAGCGTCTCGGGGACGTAGCGGCCGCCGTACGGGCCGAAGCGCCGCGCGAGCACCGAGCTCACGCCACCGCCCCCAGCCGCGCGTCGGCCTGCTCGACCGCCCGCACGAACGCCGTCAGCTTGGCCGGGTCCTTGCGCCCCGGCGCAGCCTCGGTCCCGCTCGCCACGTCGACCGCGAACGGCCGCGCGGTCTCGACCGCCAGGCCCACGTTGTCCGGGTCGAGCCCGCCCGCGAGCACCATCGGGGGTGTGCGCGGGTGGCGCCTGGCGAGCTCCCAGTCGAACGTCTCCCCCGTGCCGCCGGGCGCGCGCGGCGAGTAGGCGTCGAGCATGTGGAAGTCGGTATAGAAGCGCTGCAGGTCGTGCAGCTGGGCGGCGTCGCGCACGCGCACCGCCTTCATCACCTTGGCGCCGGTTCGGCGGGCGGCCTCGCGGCAGTACGCCGGGCCCTCGTCCCCGTGCAGCTGCACCACCGTCAGGTTGCAGCGATCGACCTTCTCGGCCACCTCGTCGAGCGTGGCGTTCACGAACACGCCGACCAGCTCCAGCCGGCGCTGCAGCTCGGCGCCGATCGCCTCGGCCGTGTCCACCGCGCAGGCGCGCGGGCTCTGGGGCCAGAAGTTCATCCCGAGCGCCCACGCGCCCAGGTCCGCGGCCCGGCGGGCGTCGGCCGGGTCGGTCACCCCACAGATCTTCACGCGGGTCACGCCCGCAATGCTCGCAGGCGCCGATCGAAAGCGAGCGCTACGGCAGCTGGAACGGCAGTCCGCCGTCGTTGTCCGGCGACTGCTGCGAGCCTGACGAAGCGACCTGCTCCGGGCGCTCGCCGAGCTTCACCGTCACGGTGCGCTTGTCGTCGCCGCGGTAGTACTCGATCTCGACCGAGTCACCCGGCCGCTTCTCGCTCACCGCCTGCACGACGTCGTCGGCGCTCGTGACGGACTTGCCATCGATCGAGGCGATCACGTCCGCGCCGCGGCCCGAGGAGGAGCCCGCGCGCAGGCCGGCCTTGTCGGCCGGGCTGCCGTCGGTGACGGTTTGGACGAGCGCGCCCTCCTTCACCGGCAGGTCGAGCGTCTTGGCGATCTGGTCGGTCACGTCCCCCATCGCGACACCGAGGTAGGCGCGCTTGACCTCCTTGCCGGCGCGCAGCGTCGGCAGCTCCTTCTTGACCTGGTCGATCGGCACCGCGAAGCCGATCCCGACCGAGCCCTGTCCGCCGCCCGTGGCGATCTGGCTGTTGATGCCGATCACTTCGCCCTGTGCGTTGAGCAGCGGACCGCCGGAGTTGCCGGGGTTGATCGAAGCGTCCGTCTGGATCACGCCGCTGATCGGGAAGCCGCTGGGGGCGTCGACCTGGCGCTGGAGCGCGGACACGATGCCCGTCGTCACGGTGCGCTGCAGGCCGAACGGGTTGCCGATCGCGACGACCGGGTCACCGACGCTGAGCTTCGAGGAGTCGCCGAGCGGAAGCACGGTCAGGTCACGTCCCTCGGGGTTGATCTTGAGGACCGCGATGTCGGCGTCGTCGTCCACACCCTTGACGTCGGCGTCGATCGCCTCGCCACCCTCCTCGAAGCTGACGCTCACCTTCGAGGCACCCTCGACCACGTGCGCGTTGGTGATGATCGTGCCGTCCTTGTCGACCACGAAGCCCGAGCCGGTGGCTGTGCCCTGCGGCTGCTGGCCGAGCGGGGTCTCGCCGCCGCTGACGCCCTCCGACTGGATGAACACCACGCCGCGCCCCTCCTGGCGGTAGATGTCCTGGACCGTCTTGCCCGACTGCGTGGCCGCCGGGTCGGTCGCGGTCTGCGAGATCGGCGCCTGTCGCACCACGCGTGTGGTGCTGTCGCCGGTGTCGATCACGTTCGTCTCGATCAAGATGGCGCCGATCACGAGCACCACCAGCCCGCCGAGCAGGCCGGCGATCAGGTTGGAGGCTCCGAGACGTTGCTTCGTGGTGTTCATAGCCCCTGTTGTAGGCCGCCTTCCTTAGAGCTGCATAAATCCCGCTTCACGCCGGCCGCGGGCCGCCTGGCGGGATCGCGGCCAGTCCGACCAGCCGGCCGCGCAGGCCTGTGCGGGCGGTCAGGTCGCGCCGCAGCGCACGGCGCTCGCGCAGGCTGGGCGCACCCGGCGCGTGGGGGTCGTAGCGGTACGCCCTCAGCGCCGCCGCGTAGCGCGCGGCTGCCGGGCCCGCCGTGAGCCCGAGGCGCCGCTCGAGCGCCAGCAGCGTGGTGTTGGCCGGCAGGTCCCAGTCGAGCCAGGCCAGCGCGCGGCGCAGCTCGGCCAGCTGCGCCTCGGCCAGCTCCGCTGCCCCCATCCGGCGCGCGCGGCGCCCCAACCGCCAGCCGAGCGCGCCGGCGGCGACCAGCACCAGCAGTGGCACCAGCAGCCACCCGGAGACACCGCCATCGGACCCGTCGACCGCGGTGCTGCCGGCGCCCGCCGTCGCGTCCGGGACGGGAGGCACGTCGCGGGCGCCGTTGACCGCACCGCCCCTGGCGGTGATCGGGTTGATGTCGGCCGCTTGGGCCTCCGCCGGCGCGGCCGCGGGCGTCGGGTCGAACGTGACCCAGCCGATCCCGTTGAAGTAGACCTCGACCCAGGAGTGCGCGTCCAGGTCACGCACGCGGTACTCGCCACTGTCCCGGTTGTGCGAGCCGGGTGCGAAGCCCGCGGCCACGCGGGCGGGGATGCCGGCCATTCGCAGCATCAGCGCCATCGCGCCCGAGAACTGCTGGCAGTAGCCGAACTTGTCGCGGAACAGGAACGCGTTGAGCGGGTACTCGGCCGGGCGCGGCTTCTCGCTGTAGGTGAGGTTGCGGTTGAGGTAGCGCTGGACTCGTTTGACCGCGTCGTACATCGTCGGCGCGTCCGCCGTGATCCGTGACGCGACCCCGTACATGTCCGCGTAGACCGAGGCCTCCAGGGCGGTCCCCGGCGCCTGCGGGTCGCCGAAGCTGGCGCTCCCCCACAGCGGGACGTACACCACCTCACCCGGCGCGCCCGGCAGCCCGATCGCCGTGTACTGCCTCAACGCGCTGGACAGGGCGCCTGGGGCGCCGCGCATCTGGGCGGCGGTGGGATTGGGCGCGTAGGTCTTGACCCTGTAGCTGTCGCCCTCCTTCAAGCGCCGGTCCGCCATCCGGGTGGTGCCGTCGCTGGCCGTCGTGACCACCCCCGCCCCAGAGACGATGTACGGCGTCCCGGCCGCCACGAGCAGGTAGGTCGACAGCGAGCGCACCGTGAAGCGGAGCTCCTCGTCCCACTTGGCGTTCCACTCGAAGTAGTCCCAACGCTCGTCCTGGGAGGACGGGTCGGGAACGCCCTGGAGGCGCTGGGTCGCCGTGCTCGACCGGCCGCGCACCCAGCGCACGCCGTCGAAGGTGTCGAGCGACTCAGCCTTCCAGTAGAGCCGGCGATCGGACTTCACGTTCAGCAGCGTGGTCCCCTCGCGCGGCCAGTCGAGCGGGCCGTATGTGTGTGTCCAGTCGAACGTGATCGCGCGCCGGTTCTCCAGGAACGTCCAGGCGCCGTAGTTCCACCAGGGCCGGTCGCTGTCGAGCGCGGCCGCGACCGGCAGCGACAGGGCCCCGAGCGCGAGCACCAGCGCGGCTCCACCCAGCGCCTCGCGCGGACCGAGGCGGGGCAGCCACAGCCACGCGCCCATGAGCAGCAGCAGGGCGAGGCCGCGCAGCAGCGATGCGCCCGGATCGCGCTCGGTGACCGCGGAGCCGTACAGGACGAGCAGCGTCACCAGCCCCAAGCCGCTCAGTACGGGCGCGGCCCGGCGGGCCGGGAAGAAGGCAAGCAGTGCGGCCAGGCCGAGCGCGAGCGGCGCGCCCAGCAGCGTCGTCAGCCGGACCCAGCTGTCCACGCCGTCGTAGGGCCACTCGGCGGTCTGCACGCCGGCCAGCCCCCGATCGAGGCCGTCGAACAGCTCGTCCCAGTTGCCCGGGAAGAGCAGGCGCAGCTCGAGGCCCATCGCCACCATGCCGAGGGCCATGCCGGCCAGGCCCACGAGCGCGGCCGCCGGAGCGGCGACGGCGGGTCGCAGCTGGGAGGCCCCCAGCATCAGCGCCGCCGTGCCGGTGGCCACCAGCACGACCAGGGCGGTGCGCCCGACCGGCGGCGACGACACCAGCGTCACCCAGTGCGCCGCCGCGAACAGCCCGAGCGCCGCGAAGACGGTCAGGCGCACCAGCGCCACGCGAACCGCGGCCGGCACGTGCGCCGGCCGGGCGGCGCGTACGCGCGTGGCCGTGGCCGCGCTGCCGCTCACGCCGCCACCCCGCGCCGCGCGCGTTCCACCAGGCTCCCAGTGCAGCCGGCGACTTCGAACAGCGCCCGCCCGCGCGGCAGCGGAGCCGGCGAGACGACGATGCGCGCGCCGGCCGGCATGCGCTCCAGAGCGCGCGGCGCGCCGACGCCCGCGTGCGCGGTGACCCAGATCACGGCGCCGCCCCGCGGGCCCAGCACGGAGGCCGACGGGGCCGGGCCGCTCTCCACGAGGGCCAGCCGCGCGTGGACGCTCGCCCAGCCGGCTAGGTCGTGGCCGATCTCGACCGGCCGCCGCTCGCCCGGGAGCAGGATCGCGCAGCCGCCGGCGTGCCCGAGGTGCACGCACAGGGACGCCGCCGCGCGCACCGCCTTGTCGAGCGCCTCCTCGTCCTCTCCGGACGGGTCGAGCACGATCAGCGGCGCCGAGTCGAGCTCGGCGACCAGGCGGCGCTCGAGCATCTCGCCCCGCCGCGCCACCGTCGGCCAGTGGATGCGCGAGGCCGAGGTGCCCTCGCGGTAGGGGCGCAGGCCGTCGATCTCGAGCTCGGCCATCGAGGCGTCCAGGCGCCGGCCCAACACCCCCGGGTCGATCCCGTGCCCCCCGTGCCGCCCGGCGCCGGCGCCGCCTCCGCCGGGAGCCGTCACGGGCTCGACGCGCGGCAGCACCAGCACCTCGTCGCTGCTCGACCCGATCAGCTCACGACTGACCAGGCGCAGCGGGTCTCGGATCACGAGCCGGCCGGGCTCCAGCACCCGGCGCCCGCGGCGCTGGAAGCGCACGTTGATGCGCACGCGCCGCGACCAGCGCCCCGCGATCGGCACCGGCCAGCCGAGCAGCGGCTCGATCAGCTCGCCGCCGGGCGGCGGCACGGCGCCGGTCTTGACCTCGATGCGCAGCGGGTAGGGCTCCTCCTCGCTCACCGTGTGCGGGCCGGCGCGGCGCTCGATCGACGCTCCGCTCGCCGCCAGCGTCACCCAGGCGGCCGCACCGCCGGCGATCGCGATCAGCGCGACACCCGGCACGTACAGCGAGGAGGTGTCGAACGTCGCACCCGTCAGGCACAGGGCCAGGCCGAACAGGGCGACGGCGAACGGCCGCATCGCTAGGTGGCGGGGCCAGCCATCTAAAGCGCCGGGACCCGCTCGAGCGCGTCGCGCACGACGGCGGCTCGCTCGTCGCTGCCCGAGGCGGGGCCGAGCAGCAGCCGGTGCGCGAGTACCGAGTCGGCGAGCGCCTGCACGTCATCGGGCAGCGCGTGGTCGCGCCCGTCGAGGGCCGCCATCGCCTTGGCGGCCCGGAAGAGCATCAGCCCGGCGCGTGGCGAGGCGCCCAGATCCACGCGCGGATCGGCGCGCGTGGCGTCGAGGATGGCGACCACGTAGCGGCGCAGCGCCTCGCTGCCGTGCACCGCGGCGGCGGCGCCCTGGGCCGCGAGCACCTCGGCCACGTCGGTCACGGGCTCGAGGTCGAGCACCCGGTCGCGCTCGGCGTGGTCGAGCAGCATGTCGCTCTCCGCCTGCGCGCTCGGATAGCCGAGCGACACGCGCACCATGAAGCGGTCGAGCTGCGCCTCTGGAAGCGGATAGGTGCCCTCGTACTCGACCGGGTTCTGGGTCGCCACGACGAGGAACGGGCGCGCGAGCTCGTGCGTGAGCTTGTCGACGGTCACGTGGCCCTCCTGCATGCACTCGAGCAGCCCGGACTGCGTCTTCGGCGAGGCGCGGTTGACCTCGTCCACGAGCACCACGTTCGCGAACACCGGGCCCGGTCTGAAATCGAAGCGGTTCTCGCGCTGGTTGTAGACGTTGGTGCCGACCACGTCGGCCGGCAGCAGGTCGGCGGTGCACTGCACGCGCGCGTACTCCGCTTCGATCGAACGCGCGAGCGCGCGCGCCAAGGCGGTCTTGCCGACGCCGGGGTAGTCCTCGATCAGCACATGGCCCTCGGCCATCAACGCAACCAGGACGTCGCGCAGCACGCGATCCGGGGCCTTGACGGCGCGGGCGATGTTCTCGCGCAGACGGACACCCAGCTCGGCCACCTTCGCCGGGTCGAGCTCAGGGACGGTCGACATGCACCACCATGCTAGAGGTACGCCGTACCCGGCCCCGGCGGTTCGATTCCATCCGCGGGCTCGCGCCCCCGGCCCCGCCCCCCGGCCAGCCGGCGTCAGGCTTGCGTCGAGTCCTCGGGCCGAGTCAGCTGGCGCACGGCTTGCTCGGGGTCCGGCGCCCGCATCAGCGCCTCGCCGATCAGCACGGCGTCGACGCCGACCTGCTCGAGCTCGTCGATCTGCTCGCGCGTCTGGATGCCCGATTCGGACACCACGACCTTGCCGGCCGGCACGTCGTGGAGCAGGTCGAAGGTGCGCTGGATATCGACGCTGAAGTCCTGGAGGTTGCGGTTGTTGATGCCGAGCACGTCGGCGTCCACCTCGAGGGCCGCGTCGAGCTCCTCCTCGTCGTGGATCTCGACGATCGCGTCGAGGTCGAGCGAGTGGGCCTCGCGGTAGAGGGCGGCCAGCTCGTCCTGGGACATCGCCCCGACCACCAGCAGCACCGCGTCGGCGCCGGCCGCCTTGGCCTCGTAGAGCTGGTAGGGGTCGATCGCGAAGTCCTTGCGCAGCACCGGCAGCTCGGAGGCGGCGCGGGCCTCGCGCAGGTCTGCCAGCGATCCGCCGAAGTGGGCCTCCTCGGTCAGCACCGACAGCGCCGCGGCGCCGCCGCGCTCGTATGC
>Ga0268253_10000281_pt1 | contig 12399 bp, 15 predicted proteins | sample AgamicMgMarz_FD_200250 | JGI IMG/M metagenome (GOLD analysis project Ga0268253, IMG submission 200250) | Agave microbial communities from Guanajuato, Mexico - Mg.Ma.rz (v2) (version 3) | ecosystem: Host-associated > Plants > Phyllosphere > Phylloplane/Leaf | place: Guanajuato, Mexico... | reverse complement strand
TCCACGACCAGCAGGTCGGCGTCCTCGTAGACCACCTCGAACTCGGGTGCGGGCGTCACGGCGCCGCCCGTGTCCGCGCCCCCCTCGACCGACACGACCTGGCCGGGCGCGACGCGATGGTTCTTCTGCCTCGCCGCGCCGTCGACCCGCACCGCGCCGCGATCGATCAGCCGCTGCGCGGCCGAGCGCGACGGCGCCGCTCCGCGCGCCGCCAGAAAGGCGTCGAGGCGCAGCCCCGCGTCGTCGGTGGTCGCCTCTAGCCGCTGCGCTGGGGGCTCCTCTCCACCACCCACAACAGCACCAGCACACCGACGACGATGCAGGAGTCGGCGACGTTGAACGCGGGCCAGGCGATCGGGTCGATGAAGTCGATCACGGCGCCCTCGCGCGCGCGGTCGGCGAGATTGCCGAGCGCGCCCCCGAGCAGCATCCCCACGGGGAGCCAGAGCCAGGGCCGCTTCCGGTTCGCGACGAAGTACGCGATCAGCAGCGCGAGCGAGACGGCGATCAGGACCGCGACCACCACGCCGCCGCCCTCGAGCGCGCCGAACGCCACGCCGGTGTTGCGCGTGTTGGTCAGGTCGAGCCCGGGGATCACGGCGACCTGGTCGTTGCGCGCGACGTTGGTCGCGGCGAGCTGCTTGGTGGCCTGGTCGAGAGCGACCACGAGGCCGGCGGTGGCGCCGGCCGCGGCCGGGCCGGAGACCCTCACCCCCGGATGGCGTTCGCGACGAGGCCGCTTACGATGATCAGCACGAAGGTCGCCACGATCGGGCTGAGATCGAGCGCGCCCGGTCCCATCCGCACCGGCGGCAGGATGCGCCGAAACAGGTTCAGGTACGGGTCGGTCACGTCGGTTACGAACTTCAGGAACGCGGCGAGGTAGCGGTTGTACGGGATCTGCCGGATCCAGCTGAGGATGATGCGGATGAAGATCAGCACCAGGTACACGAGGGCGAGCGTGTTGACGTAGTCGCCCACGTCATCGCGCGTGATGGCCGCCAGCAGGAAGTCCATCAGCGGGTCGCCTCCACGACGGCATCCACGGCCGCGCGGCAGACGTCACGCAGGCCGCGCTCCTCCAGCGCGATCAGGCCGCGCTCGGTCGTCCCGCCGGGCGTGGCCACGCGGACCTTGACGGCAGCGGTGTCGTAGCCGTGCTCGCGCAGGTACGCGGCCGTGCCGGCCATGGTCTCCACGGTCATGCGCAGCGCCTGCTCGGGCTCGAGGCCGTGCGCCACGCCGGCGTCGGCGAAGGACTCGGCCACGAGCGCCATGAACGCGGGCGCGCAGCTCATCAGGGCCATGGCGGGCTCGATCAGGGGCTCGCTGTCGAGCTGGATGATCGCGCCGGCGCGCCCGAACAGCTCGAGCAGCTCGCGCTCGGGCCCCTCACCGGCCAGGCGGCCGGGCACGTAGCAGAGCACGCCCTGCTGCACCTCGGCGGGGATGTTCGGGATGAATCGGTAGACCGGCACGCCGGGATAGGCGTCCTCGAGCGCGGCGGTGTCGGTGGCGGCCAGGATCGAGACGATCACGTTGGCGCGCCCGCCCACCTGCTCGGCCACCTCGGCGATCTGCTTGGGCTTGTGGCAGAGCACGACCACGTCGGCGCCCTCGGCCAGCGCTGCGTTCGAGCCGACCGCCTCGCCGCCGAGCTCCGCGGCGAGCGCCTCGGCCTTGGCGGTGTCCACGTCGGCCACGAGCATCGGCTCGCCGATCCCGCGGGCGAGCGCCGAGGCCATGTTTCCGGCACCGATCAGACCGAGCTTCATCGCCGCGAGACTCTACCGGCGCCTGGGGAAGCGGATGCCGCGCGACCGACCGAACCGGCCGCTTGGCCCACTACGACTGGTTGAAGAAGCCCTTCTCGATCAGCCGAGCGCGCTCCTCGGCCGAGACCTCGACGTTGCGAGGGGTCAGGAGGAAGACCTTGTCGGCGATCCGCTGCATCCCGCCGTCGAGCGCGTAGGTGAGTCCGGAGGCGAAGTCGATCAGGCGCTTGGCCAGGTCGGTGTCCGTGCCCTGGAGGTTCAGGATGACCGGGATTGCGTCCTTGAACTGGTCGGCGATCTGCTGGGCGTCGTTGAAGCTCTTGGGGATCACCAAGTGGACCTGGATGTCCCCGCCGCGACCGTTGGCCGCGACCGGGCGCAGCTGGCGCGTCTCGCGAGCCGGGCCGCGCGGCTCGTCGGCGAAGATGTCGTCGATCTCGTCGCGGCGTCGGCGCTGCAGCCGACGCACGTTGGGCCGGTCGCGATAGCGGTCCTCGAGCTCGATCTCGGGCTCGGGCTCACGAACGGCCTCGTAGCGCGGATCCTCTTCCTCGGCCAGGCCGAAGTAGACCAGCGTGCGATGCCATGTGTCACGAAGCGCCATCAGGCTTGTTTTTCGCGCGTAAGCGGGAAACTCCTTGTGACAGTGTAGGACTCGTGGAGCCGGAATCCTTCCAAGTGGCGCGCCGTCTCGAGGACGGCAGCGAGCTGATCCTCGACGGCGAGATCGCCGGGGACGGGCCGCCTGTGGTGCTGCTGCACGGGTTGTCCGCCACGCGTCGCAACGTGGTGCAGGGCTCGCGCGCCCTGCTGCGCCGCGGTTACCGGCTGATCGCCTACGACGCGCGCGGCCACGGGGCGTCGTCACCGGGGACCGGCTACGGCTATCCGGAGCTGATCGAGGACCTCGAGGCTGTGCTCGACGATCTGGGGCTCGACCGGGTGGCGCTGGTGGGCAGCTCGATGGGAGCGGCCACCGGGATGGCGTTCGCGATGCGCCATCCCGAGCGCGTCGCGGCGGTCGTCCAAATCACGCCCGCGTACAATGGGGCGGCCCGGACGGGCAACGTCGACGACGGCGCCTGGGATGCGATGGCCACCGGGCTCGAGGAGGGCGGCGTGGACGCCTTCGTGGACGTGGCCCAGCCGGCGGGGGCCGGCGAAGGCTGGAAGGAGATCGCCCGCGAGGCGGTGCGCCAGCGCATGGAGCGCCACGAGCACCCGCTGGAGGTGGCTCAGGCGCTGCGCCAGATGCCGCGGTCGGCGGCGTGGGACGGGCTCGAGGCGCTGAGAGAGGTCCACACGCCCGTGCTGATCGTGGCCTCGCGCGACGAGATGGACCACCTGCATCCGCTGGCGATCGCCGCGGAGTACGCCCGCCTGCTGCCCAACGCCGAGCTGGTGGTGGAGGACGAGGGCAAGTCGCCGCTGGCGTGGCAGGGGGCGCGGCTGTCCGGCGTGATCGCGGACTTCCTCGAGCGCGCGGGTTACGCGCCTTCGTAGAGCACGCTGCCGAGCCGCACGATCGTCGCGCCCTCCTCCACGGCGACGGCGTAGTCCTGCGAGGTGCCCATCGACAGGCGCCGCAGCCCGTGCTCGGCGGCCAGCTCGGCCAGGCGGGCGAAGTACGGGCGATTGCGCTCGGGGTCCTCGGTGAACGGGGGCATCGTCATCAGCCCGGTGACCGGGCAGGGGCAGCCCTCGATGTAGGCGGCCAGCTCGGCGGGGTCGACCCCCTCCTTCGACTCCTCGCCGGCCACGTTGACCTGGATCAGCACCTCGCGCGCCGGGTGCTGCTCGAGGCGCCGCAGCGCCGACTCGGACGCGATCGAGTGGATCAGGCGCACGGTCGGCGAGATCTCCTTGAGCTTGCGGCTCTGCAGCGCGCCGATGAAGTCCCACGTGAACAGGTCGCGGTGGCGCTCCTGCTTCGCCAGCAGGTCCTGGGCGCGGTTCTCGCCCACCAGCTCGATGCCGGCCTCCGCCAGCGCCGGCAGGTCGTCCGCGTCCACGTACTTTGTCGCCGCGAGGATCTCGACCTCGAGCCCGATCTGCTCGCGGATCCGTTCGAGGTTCGCTCTTACTCGCTCAGCACGCACAGGCCCCCCTGCCTCCCGGTCAGCCCCTGGTCGCGGCGGTGTGAGAAGTACAGCTTCGGCTCGCAGCTCGTGCAGCGGTCGAGGTGCTCGATCGCGCTCACGCCCGCGGCCCGCAGCCGCGCCTCGATCACGCGCCGCAGGTCGAGCATGCGGCCCTCGACGGCACCCGGCACGTCCGCGAAGCGCTCGGCGACCTCGGGCCCCACCTCGTAGCAGCAGCCGCCGATGCCGGGGCCCACGGCCGCGGCCGGCCGCGAGTCGAATGCCTCGACCGCCTGCTCGACGATCCCGCCGGCGAGCGGGCGCCAGCCGCAGTGCAGCATCGCCGCCCGCCAGCCGTCGGAGAGCGCGACCGGGTAGCAGTCGGCGACCAGCACGAGCAGCGCGAGGTCGAGCTCCCGGGTCAGATGGCCATCGACCCGGGGTAGCTCCTTGTCGCCGGGCCGCGCGTAGGCGACCTGCGGGTCGGGCCCGGCCCACTCGCGCAGGTCCGTCCCGTGCACCTGCCAGCCCATGACCACGTTCGCGGGCTCGATCGCGGCCGCGCGCGCCAGGCGGCCGCGGTTCTCGACCACCCGATCGGGCTCGTCGTCGGTGCGGACGCCGAGGTTGAGCGACTCGTAGGGGCCCTCGCTGACGCCGCCCTGGCGGGTCGAGAAGATCGCCCGTCCGCCGGGCAGCTCGAGCGTGTCGATCACCGCGCCAGCTCCAGGGCGGTGCGCAGCTCGTCATCGCGTCCCTGCACGAGTCCGTCGAGCTTGCGCCGCAGCGTCTCGTCGAGCGCGCGCCCAACCGCCGGGCCCTCCGGGATGCCCGCGGCCAGCAGGTCGGCGCCGCCGATCTCCAGCCGCACGCCGCTGAGGTCGGTCGCCCAGCGCAGGATCGGCTCCGATGGTGCGCCCAGTGCCAAGGCCAGGGCGAGCGCCTCGGGCGGCTCGCCGCCGAGCAGGTCGCGCAGCTCGGAGGGCACGTGCTCGCGCTCGCGCAGCTCTTGCACGATCCGCGGCGCGACCCGAGCGGCCCGCGCCACCGCGTCGCGCTCGCGCGCCTCGAGCTGGAGGCCGGCCACCCAGGGATCGAGCCGATCGATGTCCCCCGCCACCAGCGCGGCCAGCGACGCGATGCCGCGGTTCGCGCCGATCGCCGCCGCCCCCAGCGAAGCGGAGGCGACCAGCTCCGGATCCGGGGCGAGGGCCCCGTGCAGCGCCCGATCGAGGCCGAGCTCGCGCAGGCGCTCGACCGCGGCCGGCGCCTCGTGCTCGGCGAGCAGGTCGATCAGCTCGTCCCGCACGCGGGCGCCCGAGACGGTCGACAGGGCGTCCTCGGCCACCGCGACACGGGCGGCGCGCTCGCTGTCCTCGTCCATGTGGAAGCCGAGGCGCGTCTCGTAGCGCACCGCGCGCAGGAGCCGGGTTGGATCGTCGAGGAACGACCCGAGGTGCAGGATGCGCACAACGCCGGCCTGCAGGTCCGCCAGGCCGTCATGGGGGTCGTGCAGGTGCCCGAGATCGTCGCCCAGCAGCGCGACCGCCATCGCGTTGATCGTGAAGTCGCGCCGGCGCAGGTCCTCGGCGAGCGTCGCGGCCGCCACGCGCGGCAGCGCGCCGGGCTCGTCGTAGGACTCCGTGCGCGTGGTCGCGAGATCGAAGACGAGATCCGGCGCCCGCACAGTCGCGGTGCCGAAGCGCTCGTGCTCGCGCACCGTGCCGCCCAGGCGATCGGCCAGCGCCCGGCCGACCGACCGCGCATCGCCCTCCACAGCCAGGTCGAGGTCGACGGCGTCCGCTTCCCGGAGCAGGTCGCGCACCGCGCCACCCACCAGGTACACCGGCGGGAGGCCGGCCACGGCCGGCAGCAGCCGCTCCATGCCGGGCAGGCGCCGGATGCGCTCGCGCAAGTGAGTGTCCGGGCCGGTCACGGCGCCAAGTTCTAGCGGGCGCCGGCGCGACTTCGTAGGTGAGCAGGCGTTCAATGTCGCGATGGTCCGCGTTTGGACCGCGCTGCTCGGCCTCTCGATCGCGTTGCTGACCTGCACCAGCGCCGCGTCCGCCGCGGTCGTGGAGGTTCGGAGCATCTACCAGAAGGCGGTCGAGGACGCGGCCCGCAATGGCAGCGACACGATGCTCGGCGGCGCGGCGAGAGACGCGCGGCCCCACTTCTGGGACCAAGCGACTGCGAGCGCCAGGGCTCGCAAGTCCAGGCCCGCGTGGTGCCGCTGTCCTGGGCGCACTCGAGCCCGGCCGCCATGCCTGGCTGCTGCTGAGCCTCGGCGCCCGCACGGGTGACAACCCCGATCCTCCGCTCGACGGCGGCGTGCCTCTAGAGCCGCACGGGAATGCCGGCGGCTCGCATGCGCTGCTTCGCCTCGCGCACCGTGTACTGGCCGTAGTGGAAGATCGAGGCGCACAGCACCGCGTCGGCCCCGCCCTCGCTGACGGCGTCGACCAGGTGATCGAGCGTGCCGGCGCCGCCGCTGGCGATCACCGGCACGTCCACGGCGTCCGCGACCGCCCGCGTCAGCATCAGCTCGTAGCCGTCCTCGGTGCCGTCGCGGTCCATGCTCGTGAGCAGGATCTCCCCCGCGCCTCGCTCGACGCCCTCGCGCGCCCACTCGACGGCGTCGCGCCCAACCGCGCGCCGCCCGCCCTCCACGTACACGCCGTACGAGCCGTCGGCCTCGCGGCGGGCGTCGATCGCCAGCACCACGCACTGCGCGCCGAACACCGCCGCCATCTCCGCCAGCAGCTCGGGGCGGGCCACCGCGGCCGAGTTGACCGAGACCTTGTCGGCCCCGGCGTCCAGCACCGCCTGTGCGTCCGCGGCCGAGCGCACCCCGCCCCCGATCGTGAACGGGATGAATACGTCGTCGGCGCAGCGGCGCGCCAGCTCGGCGACCGTCTCACGCCGCTCGTGCGACGCGGTGATGTCGAGGAACACGATCTCGTCGGCCCCCTCGTCCTGGTAGCGCACGGCCAGCTCGACGGGGTCCCCCGCGTCGCGCAGGTTGAGGAACTCGACTCCCTTGACCACACGGCCCTTGTCGACGTCGAGGCAGGGGATCACGCGGCGCAGCAGCATCAGGAGCCCAGCGCCGCCTGGCCCTCGGCCACGCCGAAGCGCCTCTCGTAGAGGGCCTTCCCGGAGATCACCCCGGCGAGGTTCACGAGCCGCAGGTCGCGCAGCGCCTCGAGGTCCGCCAGCGACCCGATCCCGCCCGAGTAGAGGAAGCGGCCGCGCACCGCCGCCCCGATCCGCCGGACCTCCTCGAGGTCGGGGCCCTCGAGCATGCCGTCGCGGTCGACGTTGGTGTACGCGAAGCGGGTCACGCCGCGCTGCTGCATGTGGCGGATCGCATCCTCGCCGCGCATCTGCGTCTCGCGTGTCCAGCCGGACACCGACACGTTGCCGCCGCGCACGTCCACGCCCACGATCACGCGCGAGGTGAAGGCGGCGAGCGCCTCGTCGAGCAGCTCCGGATCGGTGAAGGCCGCCGTCCCGAGCACGACCCGCACCGCGCCGGCCTTGAGCGCGCGCCTGATCGAGGCGATCGAGCGCAAGCCGCCGCCGAGCTCGACCGGCACCTCCAGCTCGCGCGCGATCCGCTCGACGTGATGCAGGTTGACCGGCTCGCCCTCGCGCGCGCCGTCGAGGTCCACCACGTGCAGGAAGCGCGCGCCGGCCTCCACGAACGAGCGCGCCGCCTCGAGCGGGTCGTCCGCGTAGACGGTCTCGTCGTCGAAGTGCCCCTGGCGCAGCCGGACGGCCTTGCCGTCGCGGATGTCCACGGCCGGCAGCAGGATCACGTCGCTGCCAGCCGCACGAAGTTGGCCAGCAGGCGCAGCCCGTCGGGACCCGACTTCTCGGGATGCGACTGCAGCCCGTACACCGGCGGCCGCTCCACCACGCTGACGAACTCGCTGCCGTACTCCGCCGTGCCGAGCACGTCCTCGGCATGCGCCGGTCGCGGCGCGAACGAGTTGGCGTGGTAGAACGCGCACGGGTCGGGCAGTCCCTCGTTGAGCACGCTCGCGCGCCGCCAGGACACGGCGTTCCAGCCGATCTGCGGGATCTTGGGCGCGTCGAGCTGCACCACCGCGCCTTCCAGCACGCCGATGCCCTCCGCGCCGCCCAGCTCGGTGGTGGACTCGAACAGCAGCTGCATGCCCATGCAGAGCCCGATCACAGGCACGCCGGCGCCCACGCGCTCGCGCAGCAGCTCGTCGAGCCCCAGCGAGCGCACCTGCTCCATCGCCTTCGGCATCGCCCCCACGCCCGGGAGCACGAGCGCGTCGGCCTCGCGCACGCGGGCGTGGTCGGAGGTCAGTTCGGGCTCGGCCCCGACGTGCTCGAGCGCCTTGTAGACCGAGCGCAGGTTGCCCATGCCGTAGTCGAGGATGGCGATCCTGCCGGGCCGTAAGCGGCCGGCTCGGCCGGGTGCGCGCGGGTCCCGCATCACAGCAGGCCCTTGGTCGAGGGCACCCCCTGGACGCGCGGATCCTCGGCGATCGCCTGGCGCAGCGCCCGCGCGAACGCCTTGAACGAGACCTCGACCATGTGGTGCGGGTTGGTGCCCGCCTCCACGCTCACGTGCAGGGTCAGCTTGGCCGCGTTGGCGACCGCCCGGAAGAACTCCTCGGCGAGATCGGTGTCGAAGTCGGCCACGCGCGCCGCCCGGAAGTCCGCGCTGAAGTCGGTGTAGGGCCGCCCGGAGATGTCGATCGAGCAGGCCGCGCGGGCCTCGTCCATCGGCACCACGGCGTAGCCGAAGCGGACGATCCCGGAGCGGTCGCCGAGCGCGGCGTCGAGCGCCTGCCCGAGCGCGATGCCGGTGTCCTCCACCGTGTGGTGGGGACCTGTCTCGAGGTCGCCCCGGACGCCCGCGTCCAGGTCGAGCCCGCCGTGGCGGGCGACCGCGTCGAGCAGGTGGTCGAAGAAGCCGACGCCGGTGGCGCGCTCGCCCGCGCCCGTGCCGTCGAGGCCGAGCGATAGCGAGACGTCGGTCTCGCCGGTGACGCGGTGGATGTGGGCGGTGCGACTCACGCTCGGCGCTCCATGGACTCGGCGTGCACGGGAAAGCCCTCGGCGCGGGCCAGGGCGGCGCCTGCGGGAGCGAGGCGGGCCGGCGCCTCGCCGGGCAAGGATACGCGAGCCATGCGGCGCCGGAACGTGGCCGGTGAGAGCGCGCTCTGGAAGCGTGCGGCGCCCCCGGTGGGCAGTACGTGGTTGGAGCCCGCGACGTAGTCGCCGAAAGCCGTGCCGGCGCCCGCGCCGACGAACACGCAGCCGGCCCGGGTGACCCGGTCGGCGAGCTGCTCGGCCTCCTCGCCGACCAGTTCGAGGTGCTCGGGAGCGATCTGGTCGGCGAAGTGCAGCGCGTCCGCGAGCTCGTCCACGAGCACGGCCTCCAGGGCGGCATCGGTGGCGCTCGGCCGGTCGGGCGCCAGGCGCTCGACCGCCGCGATCACGGCGTCGCGGAGCACCTCGTCGGCGGTGATCAGGACGAGCGGGCTGTCCTCGCCGTGCTCGGCCTGGGCGAGCAGGTCGAGCGCGATCAGCTCCGGATCGGCGCCGCTCGACGCCACCACCAGCAGCTCGCTCGGCCCGGCCAGGCCGTCGATCCCGACCTGGCCGAAGACCTGCCGCTTGGCCTCCGTCACCCACGTGTTGCCTGGGCCGACGATCAGGTCGACGGGATCGACCGAGTCGGTCCCGTAGGCGAGCGCCGCGATCGCTTGCGCGCCGCCCATTCGGTAGACCTCGGTGACCTCGCAGAGCACGCACGCGGCGAGGACCGCCGGGTGCGCGCGGCCTCCCGGTCCGGGCGGGGCGCAGACCGCGATTTGTTCGACTCCGGAGACGCGGGCGGTCACGCAGGCCATCACCACCGTCGAGGGATAGGGGGCGCGCCCACCGGGCACGTAGACCCCCGCGCGCCGCACCGGAACCTCGCTCAGCTCGATCCGCTGGCCTTCGGGCAGCTCCACCGAGACCGCGTCGCGCAGCTGGGCAGCCGCGACTTGCCGCACGTTTGCGATGGCGGTGCGGAGGCCCATGAGCACGTCCGGTTCGAGCACCCCCAGCGCCGCGTCCAGCTCGCGGGCATCCACGCGCAGCTGCTCGGGCGAGAGCTGCGCCTTGTCGAAGCGCTCCGTGTAGTCGAGCACGGCCGCGTCGCCGCGCTCTCGCACGTCCGCGAGGATCTCGGCGACCTGGTCGGGTCTGCCTCCCGACATGCCGGGGCGCAACCAGACGTTCTCGCGCTTGGCGATCCTCACCGCGCCCGCACCTTCGCCACGATCGCGTCGATCTGCTCCGCCTTCAGCTTGTGGGCCACCGGGTTGGCGATCAGGCGGGCCGTGCAGACCTCGATCTGCTCGACCTCGCGCAGCCCGTTCTCGGCCAGCGTCGTGCCCGTCGCCGTCAGGTCCACGATCCCGTCGACCAGACCGGTGAGTGGGGCCAGCTCGACCGACCCCTTCACCTCCACGATCTCCGCCTGGCGCCCGGTCTCCGAGAAGTGGCGCTCGGCGATGCGCGGGTACTTGGTCGCGATCCGCACGCGGCCGAGGCGGCGCAGCGCGGAGCCGATCGGGTCGCCCCCCTCCTGCGCCGCCACCACCATGCGGCAGCGGCCGAAGCCGAGGTCGAGCAGCTCGTAGACGGCTCGGTCGCTCTGCTCGAGCAGCACGTCCTTGCCGGTGATGCCGATGTCGGCAGAGCCGTGCTCGACGTACGTCGGGACGTCGGACGGGCGCATCGTGACGATGCCGGCGTCAGCGAACAGCAGCTTGCGGTCGTTGACGCGCACCTCGCTCGTGTCCACCCCGAGCGCGTCGAGCAGATCGAGCGCGCCGTCGAACAGCGCGCCGCGCGGCACTGCGATCGTGAGGCTCACGCGAGCGCCTCCTCGGCAGCCTGCGCCATGTGCACACGCTGGACGTCCAGGGCCATCCCGCACGCCGGCAGCGGCCGCCCGAAGCGCCCGAGCAGGTCGTCGTAGCGTCCGCCGCCGCCCAGCGCGAAGCCCACCGCCGGGTCGTACACCTCGAACACCGCGCCGGTGTAGTAGCCGAGCTCGCGCACCAGCCCCAGGTCGAAGATGACCCGGTCCGCGATGCCGCGCTCGGCCAGCCGCTCGTGCAGGTCGCGCAGGTCCCGCACGGCCTCCGCGACCGGGCCGTCGGCCCGTTCGAGCACCTCCGGGCCGCCGCGCAGCGCGGGCAGCCGCACGAGCAGCTCGCGGTCGGAGTCGCTCAGCGCCGGCAGCCCCGCCACGCGCAGCTCGAGCGCGACCAGGTCGCGCCGCGACAGGCATTCGAGCAGCGGCAGGTGCTCCTCGGCCGGCACGTCGAGCGCGCCGAGCAGCCGCCGGTAGAGCGACCCGTCCCCTACGCCCACGCGGTGGCGGCGCAGCCCCGCCTCGTCGAGTGCGGCGATCGTCAGCGCCAGCACCTCGGCCTCGCCGTCGGGCGCGGTCGGCCCGATCAGCTCGAGCCCTCCCTGCAGGAACTCGCGCGGCTCCCCCACGCCGCGCTCCGCGGCGCGCCAGGCGTGCGCGAAGTAGCAGAACCGCAGCGGCGGCTCGGCGTCGGCGTAGCGGGTGGCGACCACCCGCGCGATCGGGATCGTCATGTCCGAGCGCAGCGCGAGCACGTCGCCCTGCCCGTCGAAGGTCCGGTAGCGCGCGCCGGCGGCGCGCTCCTCGCCGCGGCGCAGCACGTCCTCGTACTCGAGCGCGGGCGTGTGCACCTCGCCGTAGCCGGCCTCTTCGAAGGTGGAGCGCATGCGAGCCGAGATGGCGCGCAGCTCGCGCATCTCGTCAGGCAGCACGTCGCGCGTGCCCGGCGGAATCGGGTGGCTCATGCGGGCCTCCTACGCAGGTACGCGCTCGGTGGCCACGCGCTCGATGCGCGCGCCGAGCGCCCGCAGCCGCTCGTCGATCCGCTCGTACCCGCGATCGATCTCACGGATGTTCGCGATCTCCGACGTGCCCTCGGCGCACAGCGCCGCGATGAGCAGGGCCATGCCCGCCCGGATGTCGGGACTCGACAGACGGGCGCCGTGAAGCCGGCTCGGGCCGCTGACGACCGCGCGATGCGGGTCGCAGACGATCACCCGAGCGCCCATGGAGACGAGCTTGTCGACGAAGAACAAGCGGTTCTCGAACATCTTCTCGTGGATCAGCACGAGGCCGTCGGCCTGGGTGGCCAGCGCAAGCGCGATGCTGGTGAGGTCGGCCGGGAAGGCCGGCCAGGGGCCGTCCTCGATCTTCGAGATCGCCTCGCCCACGTCGGACTTCACGCGCAGGCGCTGGCCCGCCGGCACCACCACGTCGGCACCGTCGAACTCGATCTGGCAGCCGAGCCGCTCGAATGCCAGACGCGTCATGCGCAGGTCGTCCGCGACACAGTCGCGGATGCGCAGCTCGCCGCCGGTGCAGGCCGCGAGCGCGATGAACGAGCCGATCTCGATGTGGTCCGGGCCGATCGCGTAGTCGGCGCCGCCGAGCTCCTCCTGCCCGTGGA
>Ga0268253_10000280_pt1 | contig 12419 bp, 9 predicted proteins | sample AgamicMgMarz_FD_200250 | JGI IMG/M metagenome (GOLD analysis project Ga0268253, IMG submission 200250) | Agave microbial communities from Guanajuato, Mexico - Mg.Ma.rz (v2) (version 3) | ecosystem: Host-associated > Plants > Phyllosphere > Phylloplane/Leaf | place: Guanajuato, Mexico | collected... | reverse complement strand
TGCATTCCGGCGCTGTAATAGATAACTTTTCTTTCCAAAAAACTTTCTAAAATAATCCGGCGCTTGTAACGATAAAGACTTTCCGGTGCAAACGCGTATTCCTGCCGAATTGCCTTTGTATATTTTTTATAATCTTCGGCAGCAGCGCCCAAAATTCCCAAATCCAAATCGAGAAACAGTTTTCCGTCCTCGTCCAGCCCGGCGCAATCATGTTTCTGCGTTGCGAGAATCATTTTCTCGACTTTTCCGGTTATCGCTTTCGGAAAGCCTAATTCAGCTAATTTTTCGACCGCCAGTGCCGCGCTTTCGATTTCATTCCGATTGCTTTTCGGTTCATAAATCGCATCATGAAACCAGACGGCGAGCCGCACGGCAACGGAATCAACAAATCTGTTTTCGAAATTTTCGACATGATAAAGCAGATAATGAATATGACTCAAGTTATGATAAAAGCGATGCTGTTCGGAATATTTCGCGATGAGTAAATCCGCTGATTCTATGATCTTCGAGTCGTCCGTAGAAAAAATCCCGAGTAAATTCTGCAAATCATCTTTTAGATTTGCGGCAAGCGTTTGGCTCAAAGTAAAAAATTCCCGTTGTTTGCCCATTTCTAAAACTCTACCGATAACGGCTCTAATTTTCAATTAAGAACCGAATAGCAAAAGTTGTGAAACGTCCCAGCTCGTAATTTCTTCGACTTCGTGACCGCGCTTTTCGAGTTCGTTTTTAACGACGCGGCGATGGCAATTTTCGAGTTCCTCGCAGGCGCACATCAAAATCACGTTCGTTTCCCACGATTCGAGAAGGCGAATCCCGATTTCGAGATTGTGAATCTGAATTTTGCCGCCTGTTTTGTAGTTGCGGTTGCCGAGCGCGGCAACGTGGCGATAACGATTCTTGAGAAGAACTGTCAGATAATCTTTCGTCCAGCGAAGATGCTGTGAGAGGGGCGCAAAACGAATATCGGCTAAAGTCGCTTCGTGAAAATCGAGCAGCGCGGAAAGCTGTTCGACCGGTTTGCCCGTGTAGCCTGTCGTGAAAAATTTCATTGAAACAACGATTAACACAAATTGGCGCCGATTAAAAATCGATCCGCGCCAATCAGCATAAATCACCAATTTCAAGGATTTTTTTCGGCTAAAGATTGCAATCCGTCCGATTCGATTTCGAGCGGAATTGTCAGCGCATTGTAAAACTGCTCGAAGGCGTTGAGCGCGAGAATCTCGACGATTTCCGTTTCGTTAAAATGTTTTCTAAGCCCGGCAAAATTCGCGTCCGAGACTTTTCTCTCCGCCGCGTATTGACGGATAACGGCGAGAACCGCGTGTTCTTTTTCGCTGAACGCGGATTGTTTCGATTCGTCGCCGCCGGTTAAAGCGACGAATTTTTCCGTCCCGATCTTGCTGCGGACGGCTTGCGCGAGCGCGATGTCCTGGCAAAACGAACAGCCGTTTTCGGTTGCCGCCGCGATTTTTATCAAAAGCCGTAGATCGGGCGCGAGCGAATTTTGTTTTTCCTCGAATTTGGCAATTTTCATCGCCAACTGCAAAAGCGGTAATTTGCGCGAATAAATGACTTTAAGCGGCGACAGGACTTTGCCGAACTGTTTTTTGGAAACCCAGTAAGCCATTTTCAGCCACGGATTTGACGGATTTTCGATAGCTTCGAGTCGCATAATTTTCTTTAGTTCCAAGTTCCGGGTTTCAAGCTCCAGGTTAAACGAGCAATTCCAACCTGAAACTTGAAACCCGGAACTTGAAACTGTTTATTCCTTTTTCGTTTTCAAAAACGCGACGATAAATAAAAGTCCGAGAATCAGATCGATCGTCCCGAAAACGACCATCAGCGAATGCACTCGTCCGAAAGCGTAAAGCGCATAGATCGCGATCGTGAACGGAAACTTTTCAAGCAGCGCCGAAACGAGCATGAGAGGACGGTAACGCACGGGATTGTTGGCGATCAGCAGAAACACGACCTGAAACGCGACCGTCACGCCGAGAAAGCCGTAATAATATTCGGGATGCGTAATTGCGGGCGGATAATCACGCCCGTTTTTTTCTTCGAGAAAATAGTGCGGCAGCAGCGCGATCAAACCGTAAATTCCCGCCGCGTAAAACGTATATTTGGCGAATTTCATACAATTTTATTTTACAGCATCTTTCCACGTTGCCAGAATCGCTTCAAGCTCCCGGTCGGAAGTATTTTCAAGCTTCAGTTTCCAGGTTCCGCCCGTGACATTTGCATCGACGTAAATCGAACGAAACCACGCATTTGCTTCGGGCGTTTTCGTCAGGTTTTTACCGACCATTGCGCCTTTATCATTAAAAAGCGTCGCCGAAATATCGCTTGCCGCCATGAATGTCAGACCGAAATTCAAGGCTTGCGCGACCGGGATCTCGATTTCGACCGATTGCTTGCCGCCGATTTTTACCGCTTTCGCAAAATCGGGTTTGAAAGCGTTTTGGTCGATCAAATTTTCGGTAGCGGATGGGTAGAAAGTGGCGTTTCGATTATTCAACGCTAACCCGGTCGCTGCCGCTCGCGGTTCTGACCAGTTTGCATTGACGAAAAACGCGCTTTGCTGATTCTGCCCGATCTGTTTCGGGTAATTAGGCAATTGCGGTGCTTCCGGCACTTCCGGATTGTGATTGCCTTTCGGACCGATTGCCAGACGCGGTTTGACGAAGCCCGAAAAGTCCGACGTTCCGGTCAATTCCGTGTGAACATTTTTCGACTCGGCATTGTCCTTGATCTGCCATTTTGCCGACGGAACCGGCACGACGCCGTCGTTCCAAACCACCATTTTACACATCGTCGGCAGAGGGTTTCCGGCGAGAACCGAGAATTTCACGCCTTTCCGGTTGATGTTGACGCGATTGAAATCGGCGACGACATCCTGCCTTAACTGGCGCACGGCTTCGACATTTTTGCCCGTCATTTCAAACGCAAAATTCATCACATCGGCACACGGGCTGCCCATATTCGGCGTCCCGAGCATCACGAGATGCGAAACTTGCGGGCGACCGTCCTGATAATTGGCGGGCATAAATTGGTGAATATAATGGCGCGAGATCAATCCGCCCATCGAATGCGCGACAATATCGACGTGCCATGCGTTGCGGTCTTCCTGCGCGTATTTGATGTAATTGCCGAGCTGCTGTGAATTCTCGAAAATTCCATTTGTCGGTTCGGTCGAAAGAAAACTTCCGCCCGTGTTCATAACGCCTTTTTCCGGTTTTTCGCCGACCGGAAACGCTTTCCAGTCGTAGCTGTGCGAAGTCGTCAGAATATTCTGCCATGGTTCCCAAGCCCGCCAGTTGCTCCACAGTCCGTGAACAAGCACGACGGGTTTCGGCGCGACTTTCAGGTTTTTCGTCATCTCGTCGGTCTTTTTGCCGTTTTCTTCCAGTTCGGCTTTGATTCTTTGCAGAAGCCGCGGGCGACCGTCGTCAAACCACGCATAACCCGAAGAATCCCAGACCAACTCGACTTCCTTTTCTTCGCCGGCATCGATCCGCACGGAAATTTCGCCGCCTTCGAGCACACCGTCAGGACGCGCGCCGTCCCATTTATCGCCTTTGTAGGTTTCTTTTAACTTCAGATCGGCGTATTTGGTTTCGCCCGAAACATTTAAAACTTTGGCTTTGATTTTGACGAGATTACCGTCGATCGTGCCGGTTTGCTCACTGATTTCCTGCCAGTCGTTCCAGTTCGGGAACTTCATCTGCTCGAATTTCAAATCGGTGATTCGCAGCGGCGCACCGCATTTTTGCAGATTCCAGGTGATTTTTTCAGTCACGTTCTGCCAGGTGTATGTGTAAGAGCCGGAAAGCCGGTTCGCGTCCGCCGGATCAACGCGGTGCGAGCGGTCGCTGGTCAGGGAATTGCCGTCAATGGTCGTCGCCGTCGGCGCCATATTAAAGGTTTCGCCTTTTTTCGGCTGACACTGACCGCTGAAAGTGCTCGATTGCGAACCGCTCGTTTTGCCTTTGATCGGCGGCAGTCCGACGCTCACCGTATAAGTGCCGTCCGTATTGATGCCAACCGAAACGTTCGCGTCAAGCGTTTCGTTGCCGTCGTTTTTGGTGATGGTTTTCGAGAGCGATTCGCCGCGCATATCCTGCCATGTTTTGCCGCGATCGCACGAATTGCTTTCAACCGCCGTAATCTTTTCGGTCGAAGAAAATGAATGCGAAATGGTCGCTTTCCCGATACTCGAACCGTTTTTTTCAGGTGATTCGAGAACGGCGACAGTGGCTTTGTAATCATAATACATCTCCCAATCGCGCTTATCTTCACCGCGCCCCGACACACGTTTGGTTGTTCTTTTGTCGCTCATCGACTGGTAGCGCGTGTAGGTGATCGAGCCGGTCCACGCGCCGGAACATTTCTGGGCGGCTTGTTTCGATTGATTCGATGAAACGGTTTTGCTGCCGCTTGTGACCTGCGCGAAGGCGGAAAAATTGCCGCAAATTATTGTAAAAAGTAGTGATAAGATAAAAAGTCGATATCTGAATCCGTTGCGCTCTTTCATTTTTTGCTCTCCGTGTAAAAGGTGGCTGACACACTTTAACGCGCAAGCTGCGCGGAAAAAGTATCAGCATGAATAAAATTTTTCCTGTCGAAAAAACCATAATTCGTTTATACTTTTTTTGCGTGAATTCCAAAAAATAAAATGTCTTCTGAGCGTCGGCAAAAAATTGAAACGATTTTTCATACCGCAACTGTTTTTGCGGGCAAAGAGCGTGCTGAATACCTGGAAAAGGCGTGCGGCGACGATGTAAGCTTGCGCGCCGAAATCGAAGAATTGCTGGCGCGTTTTGACGCGGAAAACAATGCCGCCGCGAAAGAATTGGATTCGATGCACGGGCGCATGGTCGGCTCATACCGTTTGATCAGAGAAATCGGGCGCGGCGGAATGGGCGCGGTTTACCTGGCGGAACGCGCCGACGGAATTTTCAAAACAAAAGCCGCCGTCAAGCTCATCAAACGCGGAATGGACACGGATTCGATCCTGCGCCGTTTCCGCAACGAACGGCAGATCTTAGCCGCGCTCAATCATCCGAATATCGCCCGCCTGCTCGACGGCGGCACGACCGACGACGGTTTGCCTTATTTCGTGATGGAATACATCGACGGCAAACCGCTTTTTCAATATTGCGACGACAATAATCTGGACGTTAAAGCACGCCTCGGAATTTTTCGGCAAATCTGCGACGCGGTGCAGGAAGCGCATAATATCAAGGTCGTTCACCGCGATCTGAAACCGTCGAATATTCTGGTCAAAAAAGACGATTCGCCGAAACTGCTCGATTTCGGAATTGCCAAACTGCTCGATCCCGAACTGGCTTCGGCAACGGTCGAAGTAACGATGACGCAGTGGCGGATGATGACCCCGCAATACGCTTCGCCCGAACAGGTTTACGGCGGCGAAATTTCTTTTACATCGGATATTTACAGCCTCGGCGTTTTGCTTTACGAGCTCGTCACGGGCGCCAAGCCGTATCGTTTTTCAAACAGCGCGCCGCACGAAATTTCGCGCGTCATCTGCGAACAGGAACCCGCACCGCCAAGCCGGATTCAAAATTCAAAATTCAAAATTCAAAATGAAATCGACAAGGATTTGGACAAAATAATTTTGAAAGTCTTGCGGAAAAATCCTTCGGAACGCTACCAAACAGCCAGCGAACTGAGCGAAGATATTGAACGATTTTTGGAAAATCGTCCGGTCAACGCGCAGTTTTTCACTTCCGGAACGAATCTGCGAACTTCGGACAACAAAAACGAAAACAAACATTCGATCGCGATCTTGCCTTTCAAATTGCTCAATCTCGGAAACACCGGCGATACCGGCGGCGACGAATATTTGAGTTTAGGTTTAGCGGACGCGCTCGTCACGCGTCTGAGCGGAATGCAGAGATTGCTCGTGCGCCCGACAAGCTCGGTGATGCGTTTCGGTGAAAACGCCGATGCTTTTGCGGCGGGCAACGAGCTCGGCGTGGAATTTATCGTCGAGGGAAACATCCGCCGCGTCGGCGAGAGAATCCGCGTGACGACACAGCTCCTGGACGTCAAGGGCAATTCGACGCGCTGGGCGGATAAATTCGACGAAAATTTTACGGACGTTCTCGAACTCGAAGACACCATCTCGGAGCGCGTCGCCAAATCGCTTTTGCCGCAGCTGACGGGCGAAGAGAAAAAACGGCTCGACAAACGCGGGACGAATTCGCCCGAAGCCTACGAAGCCTATTTGCGCGGGCGTTTTTTCTGGAATCAATTCGTGCCCGAAGCGTTTCCGAAAGCCATCGAATCGTTTCAAAAAGCCGTCGAGCTTGACCCGAATTACGCGCTCGCCTATGTCGGCATCGCCGATTTTTACAATTGGGCGTGCATCTATGGACTTTTTCCGACCGTCGTCAGCATCCCGAAAGTTTACGAAGCGGCAACGCGCGCGCTGGAAATCGACGATACTTTAGGCGAAGCCTACGCCGCGCTCGGACTTTATTATTCGAGCATCGCGGAATATGACATATCGGATAAAAATTACCGCCGCGCGATCGAACTTAATCCGAATTATTCGCTCGCCCACGAATGGTACGGCTCGAATTTAACCGGCAGAAGCAGGTTCGATGAAGGCATTCGCGAAGTCAAAATGGCGGAACAGCTCGACCCGTTTTCGATGCGGTCAAAAACCCTGACGGCGTGGACGGCGTACCAGGCGCATCAATACGATTTCGCGGTAAAAAAAGCGCAGGAAATCATCGAGCTCGACCCGAATTTTCCGCAGGGCTATCTCCAGCTCGGCAATGTTCTGCATCAATTGGGAAGATTTGAAGAAGCCCTTGAAATGTGCCGAAAAGCGGTCGGACTGATGCCGGGCTCGCCGCTTCCGCTTTACAATTTATGTTTTGCGCTGGTCGGGGTCGGACAATTGGACGAAGCGCGCGAAATAGTCCGCAAATTGGACGCGGCGGCGCGGGAAAATTACGTCGGAAAATATTTTCTGGCGATGTCGCATCTGGCGATCGGCGAAACCGACGCGGCTTTTACTTATCTCGAAGGCGCGATTGACGAAAAAAATCACTGGCTTTTATGGCTCGGAACCGAACCGAAACTCGATTCGATTCGCGGCGAAGCGCGATTCGACAGGTTATATGAACGCGATCGGGGACTGTTGATGCTCAAGCCGAAACGCGCCGAAACCAGACCCGAAACTAAAAAAACCGTCGCGGTTTTGCCGTTCAAACTAACCGGCGCGGCGGATGCGGATGACGAGTTCTTAAGCGTCGGTCTGGCGGACGCGCTGATTATGCGTTTTTCGAATATTCAGAAATTCATCGTCCGCCCGACCAGCGTTATTTTACCGTTCGGCAATGCAAAGATCGATCCGTTCGAGGCAGGCAGACAGCTCGATGTCGAATATGTCGTTGACGGCATGATCCGGCGCGTCGGCGACCGCATTCGCGTCACGGCACAGCTTTTAAATGTCCGCGAATCGGCAACCGCCTGGTCTTTCCCGTTTGACGAAAAATACACGGACGTGCTCGCACTCGAAGATTCGATCTCGGAAAAAGTCGCGAAATCGATTCTGCCGCAATTCTCGGGCGAAGACGCACGTATTTTGAGCAAACGCGGGACGAATGATCCGAACGCCTTCGAAGCCTTTATGAAAGGTCGGTTTTACTGGAACCAAATGACCGCTGAAGGTTTTGCAAAGGCGATTCAATTTTATGAAGAAGCCGTCGCGCTCGATTCGAACTACGCGCTTGCCTATGTCTCGATCGCCGAATACTACATTCATCTCGGCATTCAATGTCTGATGCCGTTTGCCGAATGCAGCGAACGCGCCAAGGAAGTTGCCGAAAAAGCCGTCAAATCCGACCCGGCGCTTGCCGATGCCCACGTCGCGCTCGGATTTGCGCTGATGAACGCCGATTATGACTGGCAGGCGGGAATCGATAATTTCCAACGCGCCCTTCAAATCAATCCGAATTCCGTATTGGCGCATTTCTGGCTCGAAACTTATTACATCCAAAACCGCCGTTTCGACGAAGCCTTAGCCGAGCTCGAAAAATGTCTCGCGATCGAACCGAAATTGCTTTTTCTCTGGCACAATCTGGCGTGGGTTTATTTCAATTGCCGGCGGTTTGAAGATTCGATCAAAATTCACCGGCAAATTATCGAAACCAACGCGGCTTACCCGTTTGCAAATTTATCTTACAGTTGGGTTTTGTGCCGTGTCGGACGATTTGACGAAGCGATCGAACAAGCTCGCAGAGGCGTCGAGCTCGCGCCCGAAAATCCGATGTATCAGTGCGGGCTTGCGGGCGCCTTTGCCGAAGCCGGAAAAAACATCGAAGCGGAAGAAATCCTGCGCGAGCTGGCGCAAATTTCAAACGAAAAATATGTTTCGCCTTATATGCTGGCGACCGTTCATATTTCGCTCGGCGACAAAGACAAGGCGCTCAAGCTCTTAAAAAATGCCGCCGAAATCCGCGATACATGGATCGTCTGGCTCTGTGTCAATCCGCAATTCGACGTCCTGCGCGACGATCCGCGTTATCAGGAAATCCTGCGCCTGATAAAACATCCGCTTGCCGCATAAAAAAACGGTCGCCGAAGATCGAACGACCGCGAAATTCCTAATTTGAAATTACGGATTTATTCGGCGCGGCGATAATAATATTTTTTGCCGACCAAATCGCGCAAGCTTTCGCCTGTTTCAATGTTTGACGTTGAAACGGTTTCTTTCGCTTCGCTTCCCGTTTTATTTTCAACCGGAGAATTAGCCTGCAGAACTTCCGTCCAGGCGACCAGCAAACCGTCATCGCTCGCGACGAAAAACCCGACAACCGCACGGCGTTTCGGACTTTCTTTGAAAACGGTAAAAAACGTTACGTCGCCTTCCCTGCCGCCGACTTCGTATTTCCAGCCCGATGCCGAAAGATTGTTTTCGAGCTGCGCGATCAAATCTGCCGCCTTTGCTTTCGTATAGCCGTTTTCCGTCCACGCGAGAATTTCCCGCTCGCCCTCGACGAGCTTGCCTTCGCCCGCTTCGACGATTTTTTCAAGTCCCTGATTGATTTCCGGCGGAACGCTTTCGGGCGTCACACGCAATGCGCCGGTCGGCAATTTGGCGCTCGTGACCGACGAATTTGCCGCCGGTTCGTAAACTTCTTTCGTTTCCTGCGCCGAAACGCTTCCAACCACGAACGCCGCACACAGTAATGTCAATAAAACCCGTAAACTTTTCTTTAACATATAATTGCTCCTTAAATTTTTCAGTAAAAAAGTGCCGACCGAATCAGCTAAATTATCCCCACCTTCTAACGCGCAAAATATGCCGAAAAAGTATCTTCGGAAAATAAAAAAGACAAGCCGTTTTTCAGCTCGTCCTTCAAAAAAATTTATGTAAAAAACTATTTTTCTTCGCGGCGATAACAAGCTTCACCTTTGGCGTTTGCCAGACAGACAAAATCTTTGCCGTATTCGTCGGTCTTTGTGCGCCACGTGTAAGTTTCTTTTTCCAAAGTATAGTCGCGTTCCTTGTTCGATTTCGGCGCACAGCTATATGTGTTTTTCCAGTAATTTTTGGTCGGCGTAAACGTAATCCGGTCACCGTCAACTTCGACTTTGCCGCGTTTGTCGTTGAACAATCCGGTCGTACAGCCGTACATCGTCGATTGCATTAAACCGATGAATTCAAAATTGCCGTTCGCCGCGAAAACATACTTGTATGTCGAACCGTTGCTCGGCGTCGTTGCGCCGGTTGTGCGGTTGCGATCCGCCATCATCGACATCGAGCCGTTTGTCCAGGTTCCGACGAGCTCGTTCGGAACTTTCTGCGCGAAAGATTGTCCCGCGCATAAAAATACCGATAAAAATAAAAACGAAATATATCTCATAATAATTCTCCTTTTCTAATAAGTACGGTTGAAAAACCGTCCAATTTTCCAACGCGCAAAGCTGCCGCGAAAATGTATCCGACACTATTGAATTTCGGCAATTTCCTTGTAACCGTTGCCTTCGCACAACATAAATTTGCCGCTCACGTATTTCTGCAAATTGGCGACGATATGTTTGTCAGCCCATTCCTTCGGCATTTTGCCGTCGTAATTGCCCGCGCTGATTTCTTTGGCGTATTTGACGTATTCGGCGAGCTTGGAATCGTCGTCAATTAAAATCAGCTGCGCGTCAGGTTCGCCCGCGTGCAATTCGGTCGCGGTTTTTATCAAATCTTCGCGGCTCAGATTTGCCGGAATTTTGTAATACGAAAATTTCAAGCCTTTGATGGTGTAGCTTTCGAGTTTTTGATTTTTGGCTGGCGGTTTGTTTTCATCGCTCAGATTGCAAGCCAGACCGATTCCCAGAACAAGCGCGATAACAAGTAAAAGATTGAGTTTATTCAGTTTCATCGTTTTTCCCCTGCTAATTTATCGTCACTTCGAGTGTGTAATTGGCGGTCGCATCCGTGCCGATCTGGATAACGTATTCGCCTGTTTCGGGAAGCTCGACAATCGTTTGACGAACGCCGTCCGCGCCTTCCAGAATGCCCGAGCCCCAACCCGAGATCGTGAATGAAGTTTGGCTTCCGGTTTTCAGGACAACCGCCATTTCCTGACCTTCGCGGGCGCGAACGCGGTAGATATGCGATGTTCCGCGAACGATTCTGTTTTTAGTAACGGACGAAATCGAACCGCGCCCGAAACGAATCTGACGATCAAGCGTCACGCGGTCTGCTGCCTGCGCGAAAATCTGCGTTGTCAGAAGCGTTGTTAAAATTAATGCGTAAGCCGTCAATTTTTTAATAATTTGTATCATTGCTGCTGTTCCTTTGGTTTTATAAATTTTGAAGATTTTTCTTCCGTATCTTTAACGCGATTTTTTTTACCAAACAGTATCAGTTGTTAATTTTTTGGTGAATAAATTTTCGGTTCTTTCAACCAAATCCGGCAGACAAATAATGGAATCACTGCGCAGAGGCATCTTCAAGATGCAGTCTTTTTTCGACGCGCAAAACTGTCAGGTCGCGTTGCTCGTTATCAATCTCAGTAATCCGAATGGTCGTCGCTTTCGCCGCTTACGATAATCGCAAGGACGATGCCAAAATTTTGATGAGTGGTTTTATTTAGTTAATTGTTGAAATAATTACGGAAAAGGGTTTTTGAAAGAGTACTGGGCAATCGTCTAAAGATTAATTTAGTCACCGAATACGGTCAGCAAAAACTATATTCGGTTGGCTCGGCGGAAACAGGTTTTATTTCAAACCGAGTTTTTTCATCCGGTGGCGCAGAGTTGAAACGGGCAGACCGAGGATATTCGCCGCGCCGTCCGCCCCGGCAATTTTTCCGTTGGCGCGCTTTAAAACTTCAGCGATGTGCGCTTTTTCGACATCTTCCAGCGAAGAATGCGCGGCGGCGTCATTAAGGGAATGAGATTGAGCATTCAAATTCAGTTCCGAAAGCGGCAGCTGCAATTCCGCGCCGCGCGTCAGAATCACGGCGCGTTCGATAAAATTTTCAAGCTCGCGAACATTGCCCGGAAAATCGTATTGACACAAAACATCGATTGATTCGCGCGAAATACTTTCAATTCGCTTGTTCATCCGGAGTGAATGTTTTTTTGTAAAATATCCCGTCAAGAGCGGAATATCCTCGCGCCGTTCGCGCAAGGGCGGAATCGTAATCGGAAAAACATTGAGCCGGTAATAAAGGTCGCGCCGGAATGTTTTTTCTTCGACCATTTCCGGCAAATTGCAATTCGTCGCGGCAACCAGACGGACATTTGTTTTGACCGTCCGCGAGCTGCCGAGCCGTTCAAATTCGTTTTCCTGCAAAACTCTTAATAATTTCGGCTGCAGTTCGAGCGGAATATCGCCGATCTCGTCGAGCAGCAGAGTTCCGCGATGCGCGAGCTCAAAGCGTCCGATGCGCGGCGCAATCGCGCCCGTAAAAGCGCCTTTTTCGTGACCGAAAAGCTCCGATTCGAGCAGTCCGGTCGGAATCGCCGAACAGTTCAGCTTGACCATCGTGCGCTCGCGCCGTCCGCTTAAATTATGAATCGCCCGCGAAAACAATTCTTTTCCCGTGCCCGTCTCGCCGTAGAGCAGAACGCACGAATCGGTCGGCGCGACCGTTTCGATCTGCCGCAAAACATACTTTAAAGCCGCGCTTTGCCCGACGATTTCCGAGAAATTATATTCGTTCTGAATTTCTTCTTCGAGATAAAGTTTTTCGCTGGTCAGCTGACTTTTAAGTTTTTCGATTTCGTTAAATTGAACGGCGGTTTCAATCGCTCCGGCAATTTGATTAGCGATCAGCTGAATAGTTTCACCGTCTTCATTCGTCAGCGAGTTTTCATAATTGTTGGCAATCGCCAGCACGCCGATCGTTTGATTTCTCGAAATAAGCGGGACGCAG
>Ga0268253_10000275_pt1 | contig 12493 bp, 6 predicted proteins | sample AgamicMgMarz_FD_200250 | JGI IMG/M metagenome (GOLD analysis project Ga0268253, IMG submission 200250) | Agave microbial communities from Guanajuato, Mexico - Mg.Ma.rz (v2) (version 3) | ecosystem: Host-associated > Plants > Phyllosphere > Phylloplane/Leaf | place: Guanajuato, Mexico | collected... | reverse complement strand
CGAGATTGCCGCAATAGCGCGTATCGGCCTCAAGCGCACGGCGATACAAAGTGCGCCGCGCTGCCTCGGGGAGCCGTTCGATCTCTTCATAATAGATGTGATCATAAGGGTGGTCGAACTGGGCGCTCGCCAGCATCAGCGCCAACTCGCGGCTTTTCTCGGTCGCGACGGCCCCGGTGGCAACGGCAAGCTCCGAGCGAATCTGCCTGCGGTAAGCATCGTCGGGATCCTCGATCGCGCCGAGGAACCGCAACGCGTCGACGACCGCGCTGCTGGTGCCGAGGTCGCCAAGCGGTACTTCCAGCGCCTGCACTGCCGCGACGAGCCGATCGTGGATCTCGTCGGACGCGGTCCGGGCGAAGCCGGCGGCATTCAGGATCGCTTGCTTCACATGATAGGGCTCGGTCGCGAAGCGCTCCTCGATGCACCGGATCAGCTGCTCGGCAAATGCGTCGCGCCCCGTATCCGGGACCAGCGCGTACCGGTTCTCCAAATAGAAATGGAGCTGGCCCGAACTGAGTTCGCGCATATCGAAACCCAGATCCGGAACGACCTCCGGCGGATCAAGGTGATTGCGTTGCGCCGCGTGACAGACCTGCAGGAAGCCGGTCTCGCTGCCAAAGCCATGATAGGCCAGTTCGAACGCGGCGTTCCGCAGCCGGAAGCAGCCGGCCGCCCTCGCCTCTTCGAAGACGCGCGCCTGCTCGGTAGCGAGTCGGGCATCCATCGCCCGGCAAAGCTCCATGCGGCGCCGCACGCCGCGCTCGGTGTGAAGGTCCGCACCAACTGTCTGGAGGCGGGTGCGCTCCTGCGGGGCCCACTCCCTCAAATGGTCCGGCTTCCAGTTCACCGTCGCGCGTTCGCCGGGGACGACAAGCAGCGTCAGGCCGCCGATCTCGGCGAGACAGTCCCGATAGGCCTGATCGAGAAGCGTCTCGGCGGACGCCTGGGCAATGGCACCGTGGCGGCCGGTCGCGGCGCGGCACAACAGAGCGGCGCGCGTCGAACGCGCGAGAATTGAACGCGCGACGTCGGGCTGCTCGACAGTGGAAAGTACGTCGCCGGCGATGTCCTCATATGGCGGCGTATCGAGCAACGCCGACCAGAGCGCCGGGTCTCGGGCGGCAGCTGCTCCCACCCCATGCGCCGCGCAGGCGAGCTGAAGCATCTCGTGCGCGAAGGAAATGCGCCCCGCGCGCCGCGCGAGGAGACCGGATCGGAACATCGCATCGCAGGCTGCCTCGGGCACATGCTGCGCCACCATCAGCTCGTCGAAGGCGCTTTCCGCAATGGAGAAAGCGAGCGCAGCGTGGAGCTCTACGGCGAGCCGGCGCAAGCCCAGCGCGCCGGGGCGGGCATGCCCGCCGAGTTGCTCGCGCACGAAAAGATCGAGCAGGTTCTGGCGCGTCGACCAGCGTTCGACTTTGCCGGCGATGGTGCCGATCACCGCCGCTTCGAAGCCGCTGCCCACCGCGTTCAGCGCTTCGAGCGCCGCAGGACCAAGCGCCCCGGCGGCGGCGGCGATTTTCCGTTTGAGCGAAAGGCTCGGCCGCGCAATGGCGATCCGGCGCAAACCCGACAATTGCGGCGGCGCATCGCTCTGCGCGGTCACGATGAGCCGCGCCTCGAGGCGAGATGCGAGGGCGCGCAAACCCCGCAGCGCCTCTTCGGCACCTTGCAGCTCATTGAGCCCATCGAGAAGGATCGTCACCGGCGCGCCCGAATCGCGCACCGCCCGATAGATCGATGCCGGCGCCGCATCTGTGAGCAACGCGATCTCGCGGCGGACCAAGGCCGCCCAGGACCCTGCGTAGAGGCGCGCGGAGAGATAGAGGACGGTCGCGCCGTCGGCCGCAAGCTCGGCCGCCATCCGCCGTGCGACCAAGGTCTTTCCGCAACCCGATGGGCCGAAGACAAAGGCTCCGGCGCCGTCGCGCAGCGTCGACAGAAGGCTGGCTTCCTCCGTCTCGTCCTCGGCGAGCCAGCGCTTCGCGTCCCGGGCATGTTCGCGCTGCACGGCATGGCCGAACGATGCGAGCAGCGCATGGGCTTGTTGCAGCGCCGGCGGCGCTATTGCCTGTTCCAGCGAGACGGGGATGAGATTGTGCTGCGCAGCGAAGGCGTGCCAGCGATCGAGCGGCCAGGGCGAACCGGACCCAAACGCCGCGACGTCGAGCGCATCAACGCCGAGAACAGCGACCTTGCGATCACCGGCCGTCAGGTCGGACGCGAGAGGGATACCCGTCGTGAAGACGACGCCCGCGTCGGGATACCAGTTTCCCAGCGGTCCGCCGGCGCACATGGCATCGCGCAGTGCGTTCTTGGCGTGGAGCGCCTGCAGATAGGCGTTGGTATAGGGGGCAAAATGCCCATCGGGCTGCCGCCGCGCCCAATTGCCGTTGATCTCCCCGCGCACCGGCCACCGCGTCGCCTTGGCTTCGAACACCGCGACACAGCGGTCGGTCGCGACAATGCAGTCGATCTGCCTGCCGCCGAACTGGCAATTGGCAAGCAGGACATAGGGCTCGCCTGCCCGCTCGAGCTGCCCTGCGAGCCGCGCGAGCAGCACGCGCTCCGAGGCATGTGCGATCGCGTCGCCCAGATAGATGGATCCCCGGCCCGGTGCGCGCTTCATGCCGGCAAGAATAGCAGCGGAAAAATTCGGCGCATCCCATCCGGCGCTCGGCCACGTCCAGGCGCGCAGCCGTCCGGAAACCGGCGTCAAGGCAGCGCCGCCAATGTCCTTTCCGCAGTCAAGGAATCGAGAACTGTAAATGCGCTGCGCCGGAGAGACCGGGCAGCGGACTGCGCTGCCCGCGCTTGCCGGCATTCGAATGAAAGGACTGATGAAATGCCTGCATGGACGAAAAGGATCGACGGCTGTTTCGGTGCGAAGGACCGCGCGTTCGCCGAACATCCCTCCGACCTGAACGAAGCGTTCGCGCTCCTGACGGAATTGCGCGAGGAGCGCGTGCTCTGGTTCGAATTCGAACCCGAACTGCGGCGACGACTCGCCCGAATGCCACAGCTCGATACCGAAGCGCAGGTGGAACGCGTGCGAAGCTTCATCGAGCCCTGGCTCTATTGATCGCGACGCGTTCGGCCTGACCGGATCAGGCGGGGCGACCGCGGCGCCGGCGCGCCGCGGTCGCCTTGGCGCTAGCGCTTCAGATATTCGCCAACGGCGCTCGCGCTATTGCCTACGGTATCGATCGCCTGCTGGAGCCGCTCCCGGCTCACGCCGAACCTGGCAGTCCAGTACTGGACCTCATAGTCCTCGTCCATTGCGATCCGCGAACTGTCCTGCGGTGCCCGAAGCGTCTTGTCGTCTGCCATAGCGGCCTCCTCATTTCCGAGGTGCCAACGCGGCGGGACGGCATGCGTTTCGCCGATGCCACAGGCCGTCACCGCCGAGCGGCGGAACGAGTCGCGTGCGCTGGAACGAACCGCATTCGCCGGCACGGGTCGCGCCCCGCGGAGAAGCTGCGCGATGCATGCGCATCGATTAGGCGAGACGGATCAACTCTGGAGTGATCAGTTCCTGCCGCGACTGACTTCAATCCATATGCACGGAGAAGCCGGGGATCACCTTCCGCGCTGCCTCGAGGATAGCGGCACGCCTTGCGTCGAGCTCGTCATCCACGCCGTCATCGAGCAAGAAGGTCGGGCATCCGGGATCCCCGCATGGGCAGTGCCGGATCGCGCCCTCCTGCATCCGTTGCTTGAACAGTCGCCGGAGGCCATCGAGCGCGCGGACGATCGCTTCGAGCTTCTTCCGCGTCGCGATGTCGCTGATATCGTGAAGTGACGGCAGGCGCCGGATCTCGTCGCCGTCGCGGTTCTTCCATATGCCGGTGCTCAACGCGCCGATCGTATCATCGATCGCCTGCTGAAAGGCAGGCAGGCTGCATTCGGCATAGAATGGCGTCCAGAAGGCGGGTCGGTCGAACGCCTGGCCGATCAGCTGCAGCATCTCGGCGTCCTCGAATTCGGCAAAGGATGACACGAACCTGCGCAGGCCTTCCCCGTCATCGGGAAAGACCACGCCCTCGACGAACCTGCGCAACAGGAATTCGCCGCGTAGGCGCAGATGCTCCTCGAACTCGCCGCCGGACCAGGTTGCTATCGTCTTGATGCCGAGATCCTTGCCTGCCTCCTCGATGTCGTCGCGGCGTCTCGCCGATACAGTGCCGCGGCAGACGAATTTGAACGCTTCGGGCTTTCCGGAAGGGGCTTTGACCGCGCCCGCCATATCGTGTTTCGCCTTGGCGAGCGTGAGCTCGCCCCGATTGACGCATTGGATCACGGTCCGACGCGGCCCGCGATCGTCGAAGATCTCATTGCCGAAGATGTCGCGGCCCAGATCGCTTCCGGTCTGGCCGTACCAGGCCAGGTCCGTCCAGCCGGCCCAGAGGTGATAGGCGAAGACGAGCCGCTCGAATTCGGTGCCGCCGAAATCCTCGAAATGTACGGGCCTGACCGTGATCTGCGGCATGCACTTTCCCTCCCCGGTTCAGTACGGCTATCCTTCAGGTCCATGCCGGGCAAGGCAATCGGGCTATAGAGGTGGCCCCGACATCTGCCGAACCGGCGCGACGACTGAATTGATGTTTGTTCTGCACCGCACGGCGAAGATCCGAGATACCCGCGCAATTGACCCTGTCGGCCTTTCGTCTCTAATGCCGTGCACCGGCCGGGGTCGCGAGCCAGCCGATTACCGGAGAAATGCCTTGGCCGATACCGAAACCCTGATCTCGCTCACTGCCGATATCGTTGCGGCGCATGTCGCGAACAACAGCGTCGCCCTCGCCGATGTGCCGGCGCTGATCGCCAATGTTCATGGCGCGCTCGCAGGCCTTGGCGCGCCGGCCGCAGAACCGGAAGTCAGGCAGGAGCCGGCCGTGTCGATCCGTGCGTCGGTGAAGCCCGACTTCATCGTCTGTCTCGAGGATGGCAAGAAGCTCAAGATGCTCAAACGGCACTTGATGACGCATTACCAGCTCACCCCGGCCGAGTACCGCACCAAATGGAACCTGCCGAAGGACTATCCGATGGTCGCGCCGAACTATGCCGCCACCCGAAAGGAACTGGCACTGAAGATCGGCCTCGGCCGCAAGCCTGGCGCCAACAAGCCCGCCCGTCGCGCCCCAGCCAAGCGCTGATCTCACCCCGGCCAATGCCTTCCACGCTGCGCCGTCGCGCAATCAACGGCGGAACCAGAAGAGCCAAAGGCCGGCCCGATCGGGACGGCCTTTCTATTGTCGTCGCCGGCATGCTCAGCCTGGCGGCGACAATCCCCGCGCCGCAGGCCGTGAGTCGCTGTATCGGCAGGCAACCGGCTGCAAGGCGCGGCGTGCGCGGGGCGCGCCCTGGAGTCAGGAACAAGGCGAATTTGTCGGCATGACTTTCCAGCGCGATGGACGATGCAGTGACGCCGGGTAGCGGACCAGTCGTCCTCGACGCACAGCAACTGGTGCGTATCGAGGCGCTGCACCGCGGGTTTCTGTATCAGCACCTATACGCCGCTTATTGCCTGCTTCGCGCCGGGGCGGTGGGCGCGTTGCGGGTGGTCGTCGAGCGGGATGAGGATATCGAGGTCCTCTTTCCGGACCGTCGGCTCTACATCCAGGTGAAGACGCGCAAGCATGCGCTGTCCGAGGCGGACGTCAAAGGCGCGTTGGCAAGATTCGCGGAAATCCGGGCCGAGCATGCGAGCGGTCAGCGCCCGGGTGCCGCGCGTTTCTTTATCGCGTCGAATGCCGCGCCTGCGGCAAAGCTCGCCGGATTGATAGTGTCCGAGGCGTGGCCGGCGGATGTGGAGTTGCATTGGCCCGACGGCCCGAAACCGAAGGAAGCAGCCCTGCCCTCGCCGCCGCGGACACTCGCGGACGCCGTGGCCGCATGCAACGCGCTGGCCGAGACGTTGCCGTTCGCGATGCTCCCGCCCGAGACGTTGACATGGAAGCTCGCGGGCCAGGTGATGCTGGCATCGGCAGGAGCGAAGCCGCGCGAGGACCATAGCTTCCGGGCAGAGGAGCTTCCGGCGCTCTTTGAACAGCTGGTTGTGCAGATGCAGGACCTGCCGGTTCCGCCCCAGGTCTACAGGGCGCAGATCAACGAGCCGGCACTGCTCGGCACGGAGCGGGTTCGGATCGTGTCGGGGCTATCGGGCGCGGGCAAGACCGCATGGGTGGCGGAGGCCGCTCGCCATGCCGAGGCGCCGGTCACCTATCTGGACGTGGCTGAAACACCCGGGCCCGCGCTGGCGTCAGCGGTAGCGCGTGAAGTTGCAACCAGAATATTCGGCAGGAAGCGGGAGGTGCTCGGCGAGATCCTTCTGCCGGGCGCCAGCGCGCTCGAGACGCTGGGTGCCTTGAGCATCAAGCTTGGCGACCTGGGGCGGCATGCCCATGTCGTGATCGACAACGCACATCGGGTTCCCAGCGGCGATCTGGTGGCGATGATCACCCGCGCGCCCAATATTCGTTTCCTGATGCTCTGCCAGCCAGGCGACGAAACGCAGGCGCTGGAGGTCGCGCTTGCAGTGCGCAGCGAGGCGCTCAACGGCTGGGACGAAGATACGATCGCTGCAGCTGTCTCGGACGCTGGCTGCCGGGCGGACTTCGCCGATTGCGAACGCCTGTCGCGGCTGACCGGGGGCCTGCCTTTCTATGTCCTGAATGCCGGGGCCGTGGCTGCGCGGGAATATGGCGGGTCGATCGCGGATCTGTGTGCGGATGTCGAAAGTCAGACGCACCTTGTCGAGATCGCGCAGGAGATCATCCTGCGTCGTGCTTTTGAAGGGCTCGACCCGGCGCAGCGTGAAACCGTCGCGCTACTCAGCCTCGCCGATGTTGCGCTGTCGCGGGAAGAAGCGTCTGATTTGCTGCAGCGTGCCTGCGCGATCGACACCAGGGCGGCTGCCAAACGATTGCGCAACCTCCCCGCGACCGGCGCAATGGAGCTGTTCGGCAATGCGGGCCTCAAGATCCACGATGCTGTCCGTGTCCTGGGCTTGGCGGAGATCGACCGCCGCGCGCCCGATCGGGCGCGCGCAGCAAAGGCCGCCCTGCTCAGCGTGATCATGGTATCGATCCGTCGCGACTGGACGGTGGCCAAACTCGGCCTGCTCGTCCGGCTCCTGGGTCAGCTGGGCGAAACGCGGCCCCTTGTCGATATCGCGACGGACGAGCTCTTCCATGAACTGGGCGTATGGCCGGAGATCGAGCCCTTCCTTATCGAAATCGCCGATGACGATAATGCCGAGGCCGAGACTAGGCTTTGGGCGCTGGACGGGCTGGCGTTCAATGATCTGCGCGAAGGATTTGTGGAGGCGGCGCTTGCCCGGGTTGCGCGCATGAAGGCGCTGCTCGACTCGAACGAACTCAGTGTCGATGCGTGGCTCGCCTGGGGTACCAAACGCATGCTCTCGCTTTCGGCGGCGAAGGATCTTCAGGGCGTGCTGGACATGCTGGAAGCGGTCGAGGAGCGATTGCCCGACAGTCCTGAACACCGGCGGGTGTTTCGCTACAACCGGGCCTGGGCGTTGCTGAAACTGGGAGAATATCGCCTCGCGGAGACCGAATCCCGGCAATTGATCGATGAATATTATGGCGTGATCGGTCTGCGGCCGGGCGATGTCGTGGGGCGGAATGCCCCGGATCTCCAGCCCCTGCTGCCAAAGCGCGAAGACCTGACCGAGACGTTGAAGCATCTCGCCGATTCGCTCGAGCTGTTCGCGCACACCCAGCAAGAAATGGGTCGGCACGCCGCCATGCCCCGCATCCACGCAATGAAGTTCTACGAACTGGCGCGAGCGCCGCAGTCGCTTGTCCGGGTCGGTCAGGATCTGGTCGATGAATTCGTTGCGGTGCACGATTTCATCGGGGCACGTCAGATCCTCGAGAACTCGGTATTTCCGATCATCCAGTCGATGGGGCTCGCCGCCTGGGTCCTCCCGGTGCGCGCGCTCTATGCGGTGGTGCTCGCCTATAATGGCGAGCATGATGCAGCCTCCGCCGAGATGGCGCGGATCCAGCCCTATCGCGACGGGATGGACCCTCGTCATGCTGCCGCTCTTGCAGATCAACAACGGATCATCGCCGATTTGCGTCGTTATGGGCCGCCGCCCCAGCGGCAGGTCGTGATCCCCTCGTCGCTACAGGCGTTGTTCGACGAAAGACGGCGTGCCGGCAAACCTGTCGAAAAGCGGACGAAGATCGGGCGCAACGAAAAATGCCCCTGCGGTTCCGATCGCAAGTACAAGCATTGTCACGGCCGTTAGCGGGGCACGCAAACCGGAAACTGTAGATCAGCGCCGTCCGCCCGGTTAGCTCGGTCACATGGACCTGAGCGAAAAGATCGTTCGCGAGTCTCTCGCGAAAAAGAACCTGAATCCGCTGGAGGCGCATCTACGCGCCATTGCGCTGGACGATGAGAATGTCGATGCGCTGGTGCTGCTGCTCAAGCGCGGCTGCCTTCCACTGTTCGAATATTCCAATGCGAACGGAGAGGCGCGGCGTCGCGACTGGATCAATCGGATCGCAGCCGTCGTCGAGGCGCGGGCCGGCCGGGATCAGGCAGACAAGATCCGCGCGCTGCACGATCTGTTTCAGCTGATCGAGTCCGGCTATCGAACTATCCTCGACGACCTCGCGGGGCTCGCCGTGTCCGCGTACAGCCCGGAGCGCCGCATCTCTGCGCTGCTGGATCTGAGCGCGCTGCGCCGCGAAGCGATCCGCGCTGCGTCGGCGGATGCGATTCTGGTCGACGGAACGATCGACCCGATCGGGCTCGGGATCGACGACGGTCATGGCAATTCGGTCTCGCCGGATGTCCCAATCGACGTCGATGTCGTGACGATGACCATGGCGCTCAAGATGGAGGGCTTCCAGCGCGGTTGGTTCAAGGCCGATGATCAGTTCGTGCTGCCCGCACGCGTCGAGACCGGCACGGCGGAGCGCGAGGCGGCGCGCGAGTTGCTGGTCGCCGCGCAAGCCTGGCGGCATTGGACGTGGATCGAGGAGGAAACGCGCTATTTCGGCGGCACGCTCAGGGACGTTCCGGCGGAAGAGCTGACGCACGACTATTATGAGGCCGGCGCTCGCCGCCTCCTGCACCATGTTCCCGGTGATCCCGACTGGCACGCGATCGATCTCGCCGCAAATGAGCGGATGCTGCTGCGGATGAAGCAGGAGGCGGCAGACATGATGCTGGCCACCAATGTCGCGGACCTGGCCACGGGCATCTCGGCAAGGGCGGAACTCTTCCCGAAAAATTTCGTGAGTGCCGAGGAAGTGCAGTCTGCGGCCGCGCTCGACCGGGCGCTGAGCATCTCGGTCGCGACCGACACATCGCTCTACCGGGGTCTTCGCTTCGCCGAATGGATCCGCGGCTATGCGGTGCTCCAGGAGATGGTGAGCGAAGCCTTTGACGCCAGCGGCAATGATCCGGCCGCCTTGCTCGTCGAGATATCGCGAGCGGAGCTCGTGCGCCGGCTGCAGCAACTCGGCCTTGCCGGCGCGAAGGCCGCGACGTTCGTCGACCTGGCGACCTTCGGCAAGAGCAGCCGGGACCTGTTCGACACGCCGCTGATCCGGATCGGCGACCTGTCGGTGCTGATCTTCGGCCCGGCCCTTCTCGGTGCGATCCCGGCCCAGACCACCTTGTCGCGCCTGGCGTCGTTGAAACAATCGCTCGAGGTGCGTGGCAAGGCTTTCGAACGGGCGATGCTCGAATTCATGAAGGCGCAGGGCCTGCAGGCCGTAAGCAGGAAGGTGAAGCGGGACCGCGAGGAGTATGAATATGATCTCCTCCTTCGCTGGGACGATCGCATTTTCCTGTTCGAGTGCAAGAGCCGTTCGCTTTCGGGGAACAATCTGGTCGCCTCTTATTATGACCGGCTGGAAATCAACGGGCAGGTTCGCCAGGTTCGGCGCCTCGTCGATGCCTTGAAGACATATCCGGACATCCTTGAAGATGCCTTCGGTCCCGGCGCCGGCGAGCTTGAAGTGGTACCGTGCCTGCTCAATGCGCTGCCGATGAGCCTGCCGGCGCCGGTCGAGGGGGTTTATTTCACCGACGCACAGGCGCTGACCCGCCTGTTTCACAGTCCTGCGATCAACGTCGTCGCCGGCCGCAATCAGGGTGCGGGCGGCGTCCGGGAGATGACGCGCGCAGGCACTCATCGGCTGTGGAAGGGGAGCCTGGTTTGCGGGGACGACCTGATGCAGCAGCTGCAGTCCCCGATCCAGCTTCAGCTCATGTTGCGTCAGATCGGGCCGACGACGAGCATCGGGTGGCTGGGAGACGGAACCCTGGCATCCACCACGCGCATCTTTCATCAGCCGGTCTCCACCGCACGCCTCGCCGGGATGCTCAGCGTGCAGGTCGGGGAAAGCGACGATGCGGAAGGCACCGATGCATGAGCCCGAAGATGCCGGCAGCCGGGTTCGGGAGCGCCGCGGAAAGGCGCGCGCCGGAGGCTCGCGATCTTGTCCATCTCCTCGTTGACGAGGGCTCGTTCGTCGGCCGCGCGCAGGCGCAAGGTCCCCCCTCCCACGGCACGCGACTTCGATCCGGGGGCCTGGTCCGCCGACTATGACGCGCATCACACCGACGATCGGGACGAGCGGCTGCATGCGGCGGGACTTTGGTTGGGCGAAGCGCTCGCGCGGTGCTGGAAGGCGCTCGAGCCCTTTTCCCTCGACACGCTCCCGCTGGATCCGGTCACGCGGTACCTCGCCGGCCTCGCCAATGAGGTGCATTTGCTGACCGAAGCGAAGCTTGTCGAGGCCGCGGTCAAGCTGGCCCCCGACACGCTCCCCTCGGGGTCGCTGGCCCATGTCAAGCTGAGGATCGGCGAAGGGATCGCGACCGCGGACATGGTCCGCACCAGCGTGATCGACACCCTGGGCAAGCTCGCCCAGCTGGTCCGGACCCAGGTCGCGACGGGGAACGGCGGGGGGCGGTTCGATCCGACGACTTTCGTGAAATCGGTGCCGATCTTCGAGGATATCTATCTCCTCGAATTTTTCTGGGGCCGCATGCTCTGGCAGGACTGGTCGCTCGAGCAGACGGCAAGCGGGATCCGGTTTCTCGCGGGCGTCCACGACGCGCTCGAGGCATCGGTCACGGTGTCGAACTGGCGCCGCGAGCAACTGGGCGCCGAGTTCGATATCGTCTATGGGCGCGAATGGAGCGAACCGGATTCGGTTCTGCCAGGAACATGGCAGGTTACTGCGCGCAAATATGCGCAGGGATATCGTTTCCATGCCGAGCGCCGCCTGCCCGGAACAGGTCGGATCTCCACCGTCTATCTGATGCGCGAGAGGCTCTCCGACACCGAGCTGGCTGCCTATCTCGACACGCCGCTGCCGAGGCTCCAGGGTTCGCTCACCCTCGACGACCTGCTCTCCGCCTGGGAATTGCTCGCGCTCGCTGCCCGCGCGATCGAAGGCAAACTGTTCGAGCTTGGTCCAAACCCGCCGACTTCGCGCCTTGGTCCTGCGATCCGCCTTGAGGATCTTGACGCGCTCCTGTCCGTTCTGGGGTGGCCGCTGGGCAAGCGCGCTTCCGCCCTGTCCTTCTTTACCTTCGAGCAGCGCTCGCAGGACGGCTTGTGGTCTCGCCCGCTATTGCCGATCGGCAGAAGCCGCATCGTTCCCGTCCTGACGCCGCTCATCGTGCCCAACCTGTACCGGACGGCCGAGCTCTGGGTCAGCGAAGGCGCCGGCGACGACATTTTCCGTGATCGCGGGACCAGTTTCGAGGTCAGGCTGCGAGGCGACATCATCAAGGGACTGGCCGAGCGCCCATGGCGGAACCGCGCCGAGGTGCTTCGGGAGAAGTGGGAACCCAGGATCGACAGGACCGGACGCGATATCGATCTGCTACTCCGGATCGACAACGTCGTTTTCGTCGGCGAACTGAAGCTCAAGAAATTTCCGGCGTCGGCGGCGGAAATCGGGCGGCATGCCCAGGAGTTTGTACACGCGGCAGATCAGTTGGACATTCGCCTCCCCTGGCTCGAAAGCCACAAGGTCGAAGTCGCGAGACGAACAGGCTTCACCGGGCAGCCCGAAGCGCTGCAATTTTTCGGTCTCATCATCACCGGCACCCAGTTCGGTTGCGGCTGTGTCGCAGGCGGCTACCCGGTAATCGACCGCGACTCCCTCACCTTCTTCTTCGAATGGGACGAATTCATTGTCTCCGCCGAGGTCGATCGCCTGTCCGGTTACGGACCGCGGGCGCGCAAACCGGGTCGAGCCATTGGCATGGTCGAGGAGGACGTTGCTGCGTCATTCCTCGCCTATGTTCGCGAGCCCTGGCCGGCGCGATATTCCGAGCTGGGGCTGGTGCGGGAGGACCGCGGCGCCAAGCTCAAACTTGTCGGCCAGAAGCTTTGCTGGCCGGATCATCACCTCGACGGAAATGTGTTCGCCGAACAGGCAGTTGATGGGCTGATCGAGCGATTTCGCGCGCAGACCGAGCG
>Ga0268253_10000271_pt1 | contig 12585 bp, 11 predicted proteins | sample AgamicMgMarz_FD_200250 | JGI IMG/M metagenome (GOLD analysis project Ga0268253, IMG submission 200250) | Agave microbial communities from Guanajuato, Mexico - Mg.Ma.rz (v2) (version 3) | ecosystem: Host-associated > Plants > Phyllosphere > Phylloplane/Leaf | place: Guanajuato, Mexico... | reverse complement strand
ATCCAGTCGGTGAGCGCCTGGATCATGCGGTTGCCGGCGGCGGCCGCGAGCGTGCGGTGGATCTCCATGTCGGTCGTGGCGTAGGTCTCGGTGTCGTCGGGGCCGGCGGCGGCCTCGCGCTCGACGATCTCGCGCAGGTGCTTCACGGTCTGCTCGTCGGGCTGGTAGGCGGCCAGGCCGGCCAGCGGGACCTCGAGCAGGAGGCGGGCGTCGAGGAGCTCGTCGAGCGTGACGGTGCCGGTCTCCAGCATCATCGCGATGGCGTCGCTGAGGCTGCGGCTCATGCCCTCCTCGGCCGTACGGGCGACGAAGATGCCGCCGCCGGGGCCCTTCGTGGCGCGGATCAGGTTGCCGCTGGCGAGCAGTCGGAGCGCCTCGCGCAGGGTGGGCCGGCTGACGCCGAACTCGGCGGCCAGATCCTCCTCGCGCCCGAGGAAGTCATCCGGCCCGAGGCCCTCCTGTTGGATGTAGTGCTGGATCTCGACCGCCACCTGCTCGCTGGCGGCCTTGATCGAGCGGCGCGCGGAGGCACGCGTGCCCTCCCGACCGTCGGGCCGCACGCTCACGAGAGCCCCCGGGCGTCCGGCCGCGCGCTCACGAAAGCCCCCGACCGTCCGGCCGCGCGCTCACGGCTGCTCCCGGGCGTCGGCCCGCGCGCTCACGGCTGCTCCCGGGCGTCGGCCCGCGCGCTCACGGCTGCTCCCGCGCGTCGGCCCGCGCGCTCACGGCCGGCTTGAAGCGGCCCCACTCACCGCTGGCTTGAAGCGGCCCCGATTGCCGCTGGCTCGGCCACCAGCAGACCTTAGCAATAAGTCAGACTATATCCAAAGCACCCCGCTCTTTGCGGGGCTTCGAAGATGCGCCCAGGGAGACTCGAACTCCCACCCCGCGTAAGCAGGACAAGGCCCTCAACCTTGCGCGTCTACCAATTCCGCCACAGGCGCGTGCGCGGTGAGTATAGAGCGGCTCCACCGGCCCCCCGGGCGCAGGTGCTCCCGGCTTGATGTCGTCCGACCGCCCGGGTAGCCTGCGAACACATGTTCGGATCACGACACGGAAACTGGCTCCAGGGGGCATCCCAATGGTCGAGCTGAAGCTCACGAAGCGCCAGCAGGAGATCTTCGACTATGTCAAGCGCCATGTGGGCGAGCATGGGTATCCCCCGACCGTGCGCGACATCGGGAAGGCGATCGGGCTCACGTCCTCGTCGACCGTGCACGCGCATCTCGGCAACCTCGAGCGGCTGGGGCTGCTGCGGCGCGACCCGACCAAGCCGCGCGCGATCGAGGTGCTCGTGGACAAGGCGCGCCAGTCGGTCAAGCCGGCCGGCCTGCCGGTGGTGGGCGCCGTGGCCGCCGGCGCGCCCGTGCTCGCCGAGGAGAACATCGAGGAGTACGTGCCCGTGCCGGGCATCGCGGGCGGGGAGGATGGCGAGTTCATCCTGCGCGTGAAGGGCGACTCGATGAAGGACGCCGGGATCCTCGACCAGGACTACGTGATCGTTCGCCGCCAGGAGACCGCGAGCGACGGCGAGATAGTGGTGGCGCTGGTGGGCGACGAGGCGGAGGCGACCGTCAAGCGCTTCTTCCGGGAGAACGACCACGTGCGCCTGCAGCCGGAGAACTCCGCGCTCGAGCCGATCCTGACGACCGACGTGCAGGTACTAGGCCGCGTGGTCGGGGTCTGCCGGAGGGTGTCATGAGCACCGCGGTGCTGGAGGCCCCGACGCCGCTGTTCATACGCGGACGGCGCCCGACCCTCGAGGAGCTGCTGGAAGGCAGATGGCGGGCCGCCCACGCCGACGGCGAAACCGCGTGCCCGGTCTGCGAAGGCCCGATGCGCCTCGAGGGCGAGCAGGCCCGCTGCGGCGGATGCGGAGCGACGCTGAGCTGAGCGGGGCGGCGCGGGCCAGTGCGGCGCGGGGCCCCGTGCCGCCTGGGCCCCGCTTGGGCCGCCGGCCCCGCTCGTCCCCTTTGGCCGCCGGCCCCTCGGCTGGGCCGCCCGGGCCGCCGGCCCGCCTGGACCGCGGGCCTCACAGCCCCGCTGGATCGCCGGCCTCACAAGCCCACCTGATCGCCCGGGCCGCCGGCCCCGCCGGCCTCACAGCGCGGGCCTCGCGTAAACCGCGCAACCATGGCAGTGCTCTCCGCGCCCGTTCGCCCCGCGCCGTTCGCCCCGCGCCGCGTGCCGCGCCCGCGCCGCCCGCGCCAGGCCGCCGCTTCACGAACCTGACGTTTTGCACCGTATGGGTGCTCAATGTCAGATTCGCCGCCGGCCAACGCGCCCCGGGCGGTGTCCTGCGGCCCCTGGTCGGGTGGGCCGCGCGGCTCTAGAATTGGACGGCTGCCAGCCAAGCAGCCGCGGGGGGTCGGAGAGACAACCGGCCCCTCGAGGAAAGTCCGGACACCGAAGGGCAGGGTGGTCGGGAAGCCGACCCGGGGAAACCCGCGGGAAAGTGCCACAGAAACACACCGCCTAAGCGCCGGGCCGCACGTGAGCCCGGTGCCGGTAAGGGTGAAAAGGTGCGGTAAGAGCGCACCGGCGTCGCGGTGACGCGGCGGCCAGGCAAACCCCACCCGGTGCAAGGCCAAGCAGGAGTGTTGACGCTGCCCGCCGAGCTCCAGGTAGGCCGCAGGGCGAGAGCCCCGACCGGGCGATCGAGAGACCGCCCGGACGAGATGGATGGCTGCTCAGGACAAGATCCGGCTTATCGGCTGGCTAAGGGAAGGGCCCCCGCCCGGGGGCCCTTCCTATTGGCGCGAAACCGCGGTGCGGAGCGGCCGATCGCCTGTCTGGCCAAAAGTTCGGGTTTCGATGCCCCTGGCCCCGGCGATTAGTTCCCCAGTCAGGGGTTACTGATTGTCGTCTGCTACCCGCACCTCATCCGCCTCACCAGCGAAGTCCGCACGCCGTGGCTCGAAGCCGACTGCGAAGGGTCCCGCGCCGGGTGCCGCAAAGTCGGCTGAGGACGGCTACTGCCCGCACTGTCACCTGCTGGTCGAGCGGCGGGTGGGGGCGGACTGGCCCCAGCAGCCGCTCCGCTGCCCGCACTGCCGGTTGCTGGTCGGCGTAGGCCGGGGCCGGCCGACGCCGTCGGCCGAGCCCGGCGCTCGTGGTAGCGCCGCGGGTGTCTTCGCCCACGAGGCCAAGCGCGCCGGCGGCGACGGCGATTCCACCCAAGGCGAGGTCCGCCAGGCGATCCGCGACGTGGCCGAGGACACCGGCCAGCGGCCCGAGCGCCTGCTGATGGTCGACTACCAGCAGCGCGCGGCCGACGACGACAAGCTACCCGCCCTCAGCGACGTCTTCGCCGCCTACGGCAGCTGGAAGCGCGCCCGGCGCGCAGCCGCCGACACGACCTAAGCGCCCCGGCGGCGAGTACGCCCAGCGCCCCGGCGGCGAGTACGCCCAGCGCCCCGGCGGCGAGTACGCCCAGCGCCCCGGCGGCGAGTACGCCCAGCGTGCGGCGGCGACGCCCAGCGCCCCGGCGGCGCGCAGGGCGCTCGGCACGCGCCGGCGGTGCACAGGCCGCGCCGGCGAGTCGCGCCCAACCGCCGCCCCGGCCGTCCGCGGGGCGGGCGTCTCCGCGCCCTCGGCAGGTAGAGTGCCGCCCTCGATGCAAGTGCTTTTGGTGATCGGGCCCTTCCTCGTCCTCGGGCTCATCGTGATGTTCATCGCGTTTTCGGGCAGCCCCGGGGCCGCGCGCGAGGCCTACCTGACCCGTGGTGGGCGCCTGTTCACCTTCTCGATCGTGATCCTCTACGTCGCGCTCGGCGTGGCCGTTCCAGCGGCGGTGATCGCCGGCCGAGGCGAGTCGGAAGGCGGGGTCGGCCCGCTGCGGACCGAGCCGGCCACCAAGACCCAGGAGGAGGGCAAGACCCTCTTCATCGCCAGCTGCAAGAGCTGCCACACCCTCGCCGCGGTCCAGGCCCACGGGGTCACCGGCCCGAACCTCGACGAGCTCGGCGGCGTGGATCGCCAGCGCGTGCTGAACGCGATCAAGAACGGCGGCACCGGCCAGGACCTCATGCCGAAGGGGCTGCTGTCCGGCGAGGACGCCCAGAAGGTCGCCAGCTACGTGGCCCAGGTCGCCGGCCAGTAGGCCCACGCCGCCCCACCGCGGCGGCTCGCGTCGAACGTCACGGAAACCCCCGCAGGTTGCGGCGCTTTTTCCGTCCGGGGCGTGCGATGTGCTGCTAGCATGGCCGCGTCGATCCAAGCCGAAGTCCCGCCCGGTAGTGGGGCGTGGGGGAACCAGTTGGCCACTTGGCCAGGGGCGAATCGAGCAGACCCGAGAGGTGCCGGATAGGGCCCTCCGAGCTACTCGTAGCGCAACTCTTTCAGCGCGAGCCCGTCAGCTAACCCCGCAGGCACGAAGAGAGAGAGCCGATGCATTCAGCCGGTGCCCGCGCTTTGCGGGAGGATGACAATCAGATGAGCAGGGAAGCGGTCCTACTCCAGTGGGAGCGCAAGATCGAGGTCGCCGAGCGCCTCGAGGACGAGAGCGCCGAGGCAGCGAGCGCGCAGGCGGCCGAAGGCGCGCAGGCGCTCGCCGCGGAAGGCGCGCAGGCGGTCGCCGCAGATGCCGCGCAGGCGGTCGCCGCGGGAGCCGCACCGGCCACCGAACTTGCCGAGCCCGCGCCGCTCCATCCCGAGCCGGCACCCCGGCGCGGCCGCTTCGAGCGCAGCACGCCGGCGCCGAGCGCCGCTCCCGCCGCGCCGGCCCCCGCGCCCGTCGCCGAGCGCCGCACGATCACGATCACCGGACGCCCGACCCCCGGGCATGCCGCTCCGGCCCGCCGTCGCCGCGCCGTCGTCGACGCACAGCTCGCCCAGCCCGACCGGATCGCTCTCTGGGCCTTCCTGTTGGGGCTGCTCCTGGTGGCCGTCGCCGCCGGCACAGCGCACGCCTAGCCGGCATACGCCGGACGAGTCGACCCTCGCTACGCCTTATTGGCGCGCCGATCGCGCGCGTTTTGGCCTGCTCGCCATGCCTTTGTCGCGTATACTTACGGGCCGTAAGGCACGCGCAGAAAGTGAAGCGGGGATGAAGACCAAGGAGAGCAGGTTCCAAGTTCACGACGAGCTCACGGCTCCCGAGCGCAGCGTCCCGATCCTCAAGGGTGCGCTCTCCGGCGGCGGCCAGCTCCCCAACTTCATCGGCGTCCTCGCCGGCTCGCCCGCGGTTCTGCGCGCCTACGCCCGCTTCCGTTCCGAGCTGCGCAACGGCTCGCTGCCGTATGCGACCCAGCAGCGCATCGCGCTCGCGGTCGCGGAGCACCAGAGCAGCGAGTACGGCCTGACAACGCTGCAGCGCACCGCCCGCGACGCCGGCCTCGGCCTCGACGAAATCGCCCTCGCGCGCGAGTTCGACTCGCACGACGAGCGGGAGGCCGTCCTGCTGCGCTTCGTGAAGGCGCTGCTCGAGTCCGACGGCGCCCCGCCTCGGCACAAGCACGAGGAGGCGCGCGAGGCCGGCTGGGACGACGAGCAGATCCTGGAGACCGTCGCCCACGTATCGCTGGCGACGTTCTCCAACCTGGTCACGCGCGCGGGCGACGTCCCGCTGGACGGCTCGAGCGAAGAGTCCCGGCTGTCCATCGCCGCTTAGGGGTCTACGATGTTCGGCATGGCCTCTGGGCAGGCCATAGCGCACGAGGGGGAGTCGGTCGCCGGGCGGCGCGAGAGCTGCTGCTCGGCCTACCACCAGGCCGTCGAGCTGATCGGCAAGCGCTGGACCGGGGCGATCGTCTTCGTCCTGATGGACGGCCCGCTGCGATTCTCCGAGGTCAAGGTGCTGGTCCCTGACCTCTCCGACCGCCTGCTGTCCGAGCGCATGAAGGAGCTCGAGGCCGAGGGAATCGTCGAGCGCCACGTGATAGACGACATGCCCGTGCGCGTCGAGTACTGCCTCACCACGAAGGGACGCGCCCTCGAGCCGGCCGTCCGCTCGCTCAAGGTCTGGGCTCGCTCCTGGTTGTAGCCTTCGGCGCCGCGTCGACGTGCACCGACCGACATAAGGAGCTCCATGGCCGACCAGCCGCAGACCGCCGACGCCGTCAAGGCGTTCGTCGATGACCGCGACATCCGCTTCGTCCGTCTCTGGTTCACCGACATCCTCGGCCAGCTGAAGAGCTTCTCGATCAACGCCGAGGAGCTGGACGACGCCTTTGAGGGCGGCATGGGCTTCGACGGCTCGTCGATCACCGGCTTCAACGCGATCGAGGAGTCGGACATGATCGCCATGCCGGATCCATCGACCTTCAAGGTGCTGCCCTGGCGTCCCGAGGACCGCGGCGTGGCGCGCATGTTCTGCGACGTCGTCACCCCGAGCCGCGAGCCCTACGAGGGCGATCCGCGCCAGGTGCTGCGCCGCGTGCTCGACCGGGCGCAGTCGCTCGGGTTCACGAACTTCTACGTCGGCCCCGAGCTCGAGTTCTTCTACTTCCGCAACGCCAAGGTCGAGAACGGCCAGCAGCCGGAGATCCTCGACGAGGGCGGCTACTTCGACCTGACGACGCTCGACGCCGGCTCGGACGTGCGCCGCGAGACCGTGCTGGCGCTCGAGGAGCTCGGCATCCACGTGGAGTACACCCACCACGAGGTCGGTCCCTCGCAGCACGAGATCGACATGCGCTACGCCGACGCCCTGAAGATGGCGGACGACTGCATGACCTACCGCATCACGGTCAAGGAATACGCCATGAAGTACGGCTGGCACGCGACGTTCATGCCCAAGCCGCTGTTCGGCGAGAACGGGTCCGGCATGCATACCCACCAGTCGCTCTTCACCGACGAGCGCAACGCGTTCTACGACTCGGGCGACCAGTACTTCCTGTCCGACATCGGCAAGGCCTTCATCGCCGGCCAGCTCAAGCACGCGCGCGAGATCACCTCGGTGTTCGCGCAGTGGGTCAACTCGTACAAGCGACTCGTGCCCGGCTACGAGGCCCCCGTCTACTGCGCCTGGTCACGGCGCAACCGCTCGGCGCTGGTGCGGGTGCCGCTCTACCACCCCGGCAAGGAGCAGGCCACGCGCATGGAGCTGCGCTGCCCGGACCCGGCCTGCAACCCGTACCTGACCTTCGCGATCCTGCTGGCGGCCGGGCTCGAGGGCATCGAGAAGGGCTACGAGCTGCCCGAGCCGATGGAGAAGAACCTGTACCACATCACCCCGGAGGAGCGGCGCCGGCTGGGCATCGAGCAGCTGCCCGAGACGCTGGGCGAGGCGATCGAGCTGACCGCCGAGTCCGAGCTCGTGCTGCGCACGTTCGGCGAGCACATCTTCAACCGCTACGTCGAGATCAAGCGCCAGGAGTGGGAGGACTACCGGGTGCAGGTCACCCAGTGGGAGCTCGACCGCTACTTGGCGGTGCTGTAAGCCGTCCGCGGAGCCAGACGCTATCGGCCTGACAGCGCTGTCTCGACGAGGCGCCGGGCCAGTAGCAGCGATGTGGGGTCGAGCCGCTCCGGGCGGTCGCAGGCGGTGTGCCGGCAGGGCTCTCCGCCCGCGCCCACGCCCAGCTTCAGGCCGGGCAGGCCGAGCAGCTCGAACTCGCGGTGATCTGAGTTGCCCGTGCTCTCGTCGCGCACCCAGCTGACCGACACGCGGGCGCGGCGCGCCGCGCGCAGCAACGCGCCCTCGACCTGCGGGCGCGGCGCCGCCGCGGGGGAGCGCAGCCAGAAGGGACGGTCGCGGCCGACCTCGTCGAGCGACAGCGCCCACTCGAGCCGGTCCCTCGCGCCGCGGGCGCGTGCGCGGCGCGCCAGGGCCAGCGCGCCCAGGTGGTCCGGCGAGCCGGTGTAGACGCGCTCCTCGGCGCCGGTCGCCACCAGCCAGACGTCGCATCCCGGCTTGATCGCGCGCAGGCGCGAGGCCAGCGCGGCGACGACGCCGAGGCCCGAGGCGTTGTCGTTGGCGCCCGGCGCGGACGGCGCGCTGTCGGTGTGCGCCATGGCGATGCGCAGGCAGCTGGAGGGCGTGTCGAGCGTGCCGATCACGTTGCGCGAGCGGCCCCGGCCGGGCACGTTGAACGCCTGCACCGCGACCCGCAGGCCAGCGTCCCGGAAGGTGCGCGCGATCAGCCGGTGCGCGCGTGCCTCTGTGGCGCTGGCCGCGGGGCGCGGCCCCCAGGAGGAGATGCGCACGGCGACGTCGTGGGCGATTGGCGCGGAGACCGCGGGTAGGGCGCTCGGCGCAGCGGTGCCGGGAGGCGCGGGGAGAGTCGGCGCGGCGGGCGCGGCGAGCGGGGCGGCCAGGGCCGCTGCCGCGATTGCCAGCGCGGCCTTCACCAGGCGAGCAGCCGTTCGAGCTCGTCCGCGGCGGTCACGGGCGCCTGGCAGGCGAACCGCTCGCATACGTAGGCGGCCGCCTGGCCGTCGACGAGCGGGCGGTCGGCCAGCAGCGGCACGCCGTCGGGCGCGCCCCCTGCCACCACCAGGTGTGGTCGGAACGCGCCGCGCACCACCCGCTCCAGGTCGTGCGAGTCGCCCACGAGCGCCACCTCCCTCACCGGCGCCAGGTGGAAGTCGAGCGCCTGCAGCAGGTGGCCGAACCCCTGCGGGTGCTTCGCCGCCAGCTCGTGCAGCAGCCGCAGCACGCCGACCGCCTGCTCCTCGTAGCGGTGCTCGCCGGTCAGCGCGCTCAGCCGCAGCAGGCCATACGCGGCGCTCGCGTTGCCGGACGGGATCGGGTGGTCCTCCAGGTCCTTGCGGCGCGCCAGCAGGCGCTCGTGATCGGACGACGTCTCGAAGAAGCCGCCGTGCTCCGCGTCGCCGAAGCGCTCGATCGTCGTGTCGGCCAGCGTCACCGCCTCGGCGAACCAGCGCGGCTCGAAGCTCGACTCGTACAGCGTCAGCAGCGCCTCGAGCAGGAACGCGTGGTCCTCGAGATACGCGTTGAGGCGCCCGTGGCCGTCCTTCCAGGTGCGCAGCAGTCGCCCATCCTCGTCGCGCAGCGAGCCCAGCACGAAGTCCGCGGCCCCAGCGGCGGCCTCGAGGTAGTCGGCGCGCTCGAGTACCGCTCCAGCCTCGGCCAGCGCCGAGATCATCAGCGCGTTCCAGGAGGTCAGCCGCTTGTCGTCGAGACCGGGCCAGACGCGTCGGGAGCGCACGTCGTAGAGGGCCCGCCGCCAGTCGTCCAGCCGCTCCGGCGCGCCCGGCCCGCGCACCGGGATGTTGGCGCCCTCGAAGTTGCCGCGGTCGGTGGCGCCGAACCAGGCGATCGCCGCGTCGGCGTCCGGCTCGTCGCCGAGCGCCGCGCGCAGCTCGTCGACGCTCCAGACGTAGAACTTGCCCTCCACGCCCTCGGAGTCGGCGTCGAGCGCGGAGAAGAAGCCGCCCTCGGGCGCGCGCATCTCACGCAGGGCCCAGTCGAGCGTCTCCTCGGTCACGCGGCGGAACAGCGGGTCGCCCGTCACCTGCCAGCCGTGCAGATACGCGCGCGCGAGCAGCGCGTTGTCGTAGAGCATCTTCTCGAAGTGGGGGACGAGCCAGTAGGCGTCCACCGAGTAGCGCGCGAAGCCGCCGCCGACCTGGTCGTACATGCCACCCGATGCCATCGCGCGCAGGGTCTGCGCGACCATTTCGGTCTCGCCGCGGCGGATCAGGAACTCGAGCGCCGACGCGGGCGGGAACTTGGGCGCCTGACCGAAGCCGCCGTTGGCGGGGTCGAACTGCCCACGCAGGCCCACGACGGCGGAGTCGAGCAGCCCCACCTGCAGCGCCTCGCTCGAGGCGCGCAGCGCCGCGCCGCCCTGAAGGCGTGCCGCGATCCCGGGGCCGCCGGCGCGGATCTCGTCGCGCTTCTCGTCCCACGCCTGAGCGACCGCCACCAGCACGTCCCGCCAGCTCGGCATGCCCATGCGCGACTCGGGCGGGAAGTACGTGCCGATGTAGATCGGGACCTGCTCCGGCGTGATGAAGGCGTTCAGCGGCCAGCCGCCCGAGCCCGTCATCGCCTGGCAGGCCTCCATGTAGATCGAGTCGAGGTCCGGGCGCTCCTCGCGATCGAGCTTGATGCAGACGTACAGCTCGTTCATCAGGCGCGCGGTCTCGTCGTCCTCGAACGACTCGCGCTCCATCACGTGGCACCAGTGGCAGGCGGAGTAGCCGATCGAGAGCAGGATCGGGCGATCCAGCTCGCGCGCCCGGGCCAGGGCCGCTTCGCCCCACGGGTACCAGTCGACCGGGTTGTCCTTGTGCTGCAGGAGGTAGGGCGAGGTCTCGTCGGCGAGATGGTTGGGCATCTGCACTGAGGCTACCCGGCCGCTCTGGGCGCAACCTCTGCGAACGCTTTACACAGAATACGTGTGTTCCTACGCTAGATCTGTGTAAGCTCTCTACACGATGCGTCAGGCCAGCGGCGACCTCTTCCCCTCGGACTCTCCCATCCCGGCCAGCCACCTGATCGGCCGCCGCGACGACGTGGCTGAGATCGCCACGCGGCTCGAGGCCGGCACGCACCTGATCGTCGCGGGCCCGCGCCGCACCGGCAAGACGAGCGTCTGCGAGGCCGCGCTCACCCGCGCGCGGCGGCGGGGCGCGTACGTCGCCAAGCTCGACCTGTTCCGGGTCTCCGACGCGGCCGAGCTGGCCGAGGCGCTCGCCACCGCTGTGATCGCGAACCGGTCCGCCGCCCATCGGCTGCTGCGCCGGGCGCGTGGCGCCGGCCGCGCCGCGCTGTCCGCGGCTCAGGCGCGGGCGGTGGTGCGGCTCGTCGGCGAGCTGGGGGAGGGGGTGGAGGTGGCGCTGACGCCAGGGCTTGCGGCTCAGGATCCCGACCGCGCCCTCGACCTGGCGCTGGAGCTGCCGGACCGGGTCGCTCGCGCGGACGGCCGGCGCCTGCTGCTGTTCTTCGACGAGTTCCAGGAGGTCGCCTCCGCGCGCCGCCCCTATGGCGATCCCGATGCGGTGACCAACCGCATGCGCGCCGTCTTCCAGCGCACCACCTCGGTCAGCTACCTGTTCGCCGGCAGCATCGAGCACGTGATGCGCGACCTGTTCGCCCCGTCGCGGCGCGCCTTCAGCGGCTTTGGCAGCTTCTACGCGCTGCGCCCGATCGACCCAGAGGAGTGGCGGCGCGGGTTGCGGGAGCGCTTCGCGGCCGACGACTGCGAGGTCGCCGAGGCCGCACTCGCGAGCATCGTGGAGCTGGGCGGCGGCCATCCGCGCGCCACCATGCGGATCGCCCAGCAGGTGCACCTCGTCTCGATCGAGCTCGACACGCGCGCGATCGACCTCGACCTCGTGCAGGTCGGCTTCGAGCGCGCGCTGGAAGGCGATCGGCCGACGATGGAGCAGATCGTCGAGCGGATCCGCTTGCTGCACAAGAACGGCTTGCTCGTGGCACGCACGGTCGCGGCCGGTCAGCCGTTGCCGCGGCGCTTGCACCCCGGCGTTCGCGACCGCGTGCTCAAGCTGCTGCGCGACGCCGGCGTCGTCGAGCACGAGTCGCGCGGGCGCTGGCGGGTGATCGACCCGCTGCTGCGCCGCTACCTCGTCTCACTCGACCCCTTCGCGTAGCGCGGCGCGGCGGATCTTCCCGCTCGGCGTCTTCGGCAGCGCGTCCGCGAAGTCCACCACGCGCGGGTACTTGTAGGGCGCGGTCTCGCCCTTGACGTGGTCCTGGAGCTCGCGCGCCATCGCGTCGGTCGGCTCGAAGCCCGGCTGCAGCACGACCACCGCCCGCACGACCTGGCCGCGCACGTCGTCGGGCGTGGCAACGGCTGCCGCCTCAGCCACCGCCGGGTGCGCAACCAGCGCCGACTCCACCTCGAACGGGCCGATCCGGTAGCCGGCCGAGATGATCACGTCGTCCGTGCGGCCCTCGAACCAGAGGTAGCCCTGCTCGTCCTCGCGCACGCGGTCGCCGGTGCGCCAGGGGCGATCGCGGTCGCCGTCGACGAAGAAGGTCGGGACCGTGGCGGGATCGACGACCAGCTCGCCCTCGTCGATCCAGGCGCGGAAGCCCGGCAGCGGCCGGCCCATCGAGCCGGGCTTGACCGGCGGACCGATCGGCATCCCGGTCAAGTGGCCGGTCTCGGTCTGGCCGTAGCCGTCGTGGACGGACACCTCCACGGCTTCCTGCCAGGTGAGCACGACCTCCGGGTTGAGCGGCTCGCCCGCGGCCGCGGCATGGCGCAGCGCCGGCAGCGGGCGCAGCTCGCCGCCCTTGGCGATCGCGCGGTACTCGGTGGGGGACATGCAGAGCACGTTCACCTGCTCGCGCTCGAGCAGCTCGAGCCGCTCGGCGGCGTCGAAGCGACCGTCATGCAGCAGCGCGGCCGCCCCGCGCAACCAGGCCGCCACGAACGCGTTGCGCGCGGACAGCGACCAGCCGCTCGCCGCGGTGCACCAGCACAGGTCGCCCGGGCGGGCGCCGTACCAGTGCTCGGCCTGCACCCGCTGGCCCTCCAGGTAGCGCGTGCCGTGGCGGATCGGCTTCGGCTCACCGGCGGTCCCGGACGTGAATACGACCAGCGCAGGTTCCTCGGGCTCGAGGTCGACCGCCGGCGGCGGCTCGGCCTCGAACAGCTGCTCGTCCGGCACGACCAGCAGCGGGCCGTCGAAGCCCGTCGCGGCGAT
>Ga0268253_10000270_pt1 | contig 12598 bp, 15 predicted proteins | sample AgamicMgMarz_FD_200250 | JGI IMG/M metagenome (GOLD analysis project Ga0268253, IMG submission 200250) | Agave microbial communities from Guanajuato, Mexico - Mg.Ma.rz (v2) (version 3) | ecosystem: Host-associated > Plants > Phyllosphere > Phylloplane/Leaf | place: Guanajuato, Mexico... | reverse complement strand
TGTCGGTCACATACGCTCGGCTCTAGAATGCTGGTGGATGACCACTACCTCCGCCTCGACGACCGGCCAGGTGACCCTGCCCGGCAGCCTGCGACTCGGCCCCGTGCACCTGGCGGTGACCGACCTGGAGCGGTCGATCCCCTTCTACGAGTCCGCAATCGGCCTCCAGCTGGCGCGCCGCGAGGGCTCCGAGGCCGCGCTCGGGACGGGCGCGGAGGACCTGCTCGTGTTGACCGAGCAGCCGGACGCACGCCCCGCCGGCCGGCACGCCGGGCTCTACCACTACGCGCTGCTGTTTCCCTCGCGGCTCGAGCTCGCCCGTGCGGCGCAGCGCCTGGTCGCGACGCGCACGCCGGTCACCGGCGCGTCCGATCACAGGATCTCCGAGGCGATCTACCTGCCGGACCCGGACGGCAACGGGATCGAGCTTGCGGCCGACCGCTCACGCGAGCACTGGGGCGACCTCGGCGATCCGACCGCGCTGGGCGGTCCCGAGCCGCTCGACATGGTCAGCTTGATGGCGCTCGTCGAGGGGACGGAGCCGCCGGCGGGCGCGCCGAGCGAGCTGCGCATGGGGCACGTGCACCTGCACGTGGGCGACGTGGAGGAGGCCCTCCGGTTCTGGCGCGACCTGATCGGGTTCGACGTGATGACCCGCTTCCCGAGCGCCGCGTTCGTCGCGGCCGGGGGCTACCACCATCACCTCGGGCTCAACACCTGGCGCGGGGAGGGCGTGCCGCCGATGCCCGAGGGCAGCGTCGGGATGCGGCACTGGACGATCGTGCTCGACCGGGCCGCCGTGGCCGCGGTTCGGGAGCGGGTGAGAGCTGGCGGAGCTCCCGTCGAGGAGCGGCCGGACGGGTTCCTCACGCGCGACCCGTCGAACAACGCGATCCTGATCCGCTCATGATCGCCGTGACGGGCGCAGCGCTCAGAGCTCTGGCAGGTTGACGCCGGCCTCCATGCGGAGGTCGTCCCGCATGGGCAGGCGTCGCGGTGCCTGCTTGGCGAGCACCGGACGGCTGCCCTCGATCCGGGCCGCGCGCCAGTTCCCCTTCGCCACGCCCTCCGCGGTGAGGTCGAGCTCGAGGATGCCGGTGGTGGTCGTCTCGGGCGACTCGGCGCCGAAGACGAAGTTGCCGAGCGAGTAGGCGACGATCGCTCCGCCCTGGCGACGCACCGGCTGGAGCGTGTGCGGGTGGGCGCCGATCACGACCTGGGCTCCGGCGCGCACGGCCACGTTGGCCAGCTCGCGCTGCTGGGCGGTTTCGAGCGTCTGCTTCTCGATGCCCCAGTGGAAGGTGGCGACGACGATGTCGGCCTTGCGGCGTGCGGCGTGCACGGCCTGCGCGATCTGATCGGGGCGGGCCCAGGCGGTGCCGGGGCGGTCCGGTGCGGCCGCGAACTCGATCGGCGCGATCTCGGAGAAGCCGACGAAGGCGATTTTGAGGCCGAGGCGCTGGACCACCTGCGGGGCGAGCGCGCGCTCGAGGTCGCGACCGGCGCCGACTGCCTTCATGCCGAGCCGCTCGACGCCGCGGACGGTGTCGAGCGTGGCGGTCGGGCCGTAGTCGCCGACGTGGTTGTTGGCGAGGTTAAGGACGTCGATGCCCGAGTTGCGGCGCAGCCCGGCGAGGGCGGCAGGGGTGGCGCGGAAGTTGTACTCCTTCGGGAAGGGCTTGCCGCGGGTGGAGACGGCGCTCTCGAGGTTGCCGAAGGTGAGGTCGGCGTGCCTGAGCGCCTTGCCCGCCCCGCCCTGCCAGGGGTAGCTGGGGCCATTGGCGGCGATCGCGTCGCCCGGCTGGTCGCCGAGGTTGATGTCGCCGACGGCGGCGAGGCGCAGCGGGCGGACGGAGACGGCGACCGGCTTGGTGGTGGCGCCGCCGGGGACGCGGGCACGCACCTCGATGCGGCCGGGGCGCTGGAGGACGCGGCCCTTGACGGCGAAGTCGCCGTCGCCGTCGGCGGATGCCTCGGCGAAGGCGCGCCAGGGACCGTCACCGGAGCGAGACTCGAGGACGAGGTCCTTGCCCTCGGGTGCGCGCGAACCGGTGAGGGTCAGCCAACCCCCGGGGGCGACCGCTCGCGAGGAGAGCTCACCCCGGATGCCCCCACTGAAGCCGAGGCCGCCGGAGCCAAGCGAGGTGGCAAGGGCCACGACGATGCCGACGGCGGAAGCGAGGCCAAGCAGGGCGGCAGCGCGCTCGCGGCGCGAGCGGGGCGTGGCCGGGTGCAAGGAAGGAGCGGCCGGGCGGGCGGGCGGCGGAGCCGCGCCGCCGGAGTCCTCGCGAAGAGCGGAGGGGGCGGCCGGGGCGGGGGCTAGGAGAGCCGCGCCGGCAGGCTGATCGCGGAGCGCTTCGGCCGCTTCGGCCGGGGGGTCCTCGCGGAGCGCTTCGGCGGCCTCCTCGCGGATCGCTCCGCCGGCCGGTGTCGACGGCTTCAGCGAGGTCGCCGGGGGTACGGCGGTGGAGGGGACCGGGGGCGCCGGGCTCGCGGGGGGCGCCGGGCTCGCGGGGGGCGCGGGGCTGGGGGACGGCGTCGGGGGACTGGGTTTCTCGGGCTTGGCTTTCGGCTCCGACAGCCGCCGCACCGTGATCTGGTCGCCCGTGGGCTCCGGCGCCACGACCTGGCCGTTCTCGCGCGCCCGGCGGCGGGCGCGGGATTCATCGCGCAGGCGCTCGCGTTCCTCGGGCGTCCGGTGGTGCGCGCCGGGGGTGCGGCGGCGCGCCGCCGGCGTCTGGGGCCGCAGGGAAGCGTCCGGATTGCTCGTGTCCTGCTCGATTTCCATGGCGCGGACCGCGAGCGGCGCCGTCCCGCGCGCGGTTGTCGTTCTTTCGCCATGCGCGTGCAGCGTCCTCCGCGGGCGGTGGGGGCGGGCAGCCGCGTTGGCGCCGGGCGTTTCTATAGTTGACAGTGGTTATGGCGAAGACCTGCGTGCTCGCGCGGAACTAACGCCCGCGCCCCACTGTGCCGATACGAGAATATTCGTATGGAATCCGGCCTCCCCGTCCTGGTGTATGTGCGCGTGTCGAGGCGCGGGGATCGTGAGGAGGGCCGCTTCCACTCACCCCAGGAGCAGGCCGACCGGGCATCCAAGTTCGCCACCGATCATGGGTTCCCTATCGGCCGCGTACTGGAGGACATCAATGTCTCGGGAGGGACACATCCTCTCGACCGACCTGGGATGGCCGAGGCACTTCGGGAGATTGCAGATGGTCGGGCAGGTGGGATCGTCGCCTACGACTCATCCCGCCTCAGCCGTGAGCCATCCCATCTCGAGTGGCTAGCCGCAGAAGTCGCCAGCCACAATGCCGTCCTCCTCTGGGCGGGCATGCCCGCCGACCCGCACAGCCCTATCGGTGAGTTGCAGATAGGTCTCCTGGCCCAGATAGATCGCTACCAGCGCAAGTTGGCAGGCGAGCGATTCGCCATTGCCGCGGATCGAGCCGTGCGCGCGGGCATCCCTCATGGTCCTGTGCCATTCGGCTATCGGCAACTTGAGGACAGGACGATCGAGCCTGACCCTGTCGCGGCTCCTCTGGTCCGGGAGGCCTTCGAGCGACGGATTCAGGGTGAGGGTTGGGGAGCCATCGCCACCTGGCTCACGGAGCAGACAGGCCATGAATGGTCCCGCAAGGGTCCGGTGCACCTCATACAACGAGAGCTCTACCGGACAGGTCGGCTCTCAGCGGGCGGTGTGGTGAGTGAGGTCGATTCCGGTGTCATCGTGGACGAGGCCACCTGGCATGCGGCCCAAGCTCCCAAGGCCGTGCGGGATGGGAGATCGAAGCGCGCCAAGAGCCTGCTTGCAGGTCTACTGCGCTGTGGATCATGTGGCCGCGTGCTCACCCACTGGTGGCCTGGACCATCTGCCACCAACCGTGCCCAGAGGTACAGGTGCCAGGCTCTGCACTGCCCCGACAGAGTCTCCGTCCACGGACCCATAGCTGAGGACATGGTGGTGCGAGAGGCCTTCGAGCAGGATCTGAAGTTGATTGCTCAGCCCCAGGAGGTACCCGACCTGGGGCCTCTGGAAGATGCCCTGGTCCAAGCGGAGTGGCGCTTCGAGCAGGTGCAGTCTGCCGAGGCCATGGACGCGCTCGGCGATGCATGGCCTGCCAACGTCAAGGCTCGGAGAGCAGAGAGGGATGAGGCCGCTCGTCTGCTGGGAGCAGCGCGTGCCGAGGCTGGCATCTCGTCAGACGGTGGTGAGGTCTACCGCCTCTCCCACATCTGGGAGGACCTTGATCGGGACCAACAGCGCGCGGCCCTGCAATGGACCTTCGAGCGGGTGCGAGTTGCCAAGGTGCCAAGTCGCCAGAAGCCGGACCTCACCTTCGTACCGCGAGCGACTAGGCCCTACGGGTCTATCGCCTACCGGCCTGCGGAGATCGTCATCCTCTAGCCCAAGCCGAGGTTCGAGAGCGGCACGTGGTAGCACGGTGGGTCGTCGTGGCGCTTACCGCCCGCCTGCAACATGAGTTCGTCGAACACGTGCTCCACGTCATGGCGTTCAGCTTCACCGAATCGCTCGATGGCACGGGTCACCGTGGGCTCGACCGGTACGGGGAAGAGGTCCGGCCAGGGCGACACGTATGCCTGGCCTTCCTTCTCCGGGCGAGCGATCACGTCGTAGAGGACAGAGAGCAGGTCGATCCACAGCGGCTCGCCGTACTGCCAGATGGTCTCCCCGCCCAGGATCGCCATGGTGCTCGGCTTCTCGTCCTGCGCGAACCGATCGGTCTGACCGGGAGAGTGGCGTAGCAAGAAGCGCCGATGGCCTGGACCCTGCCGAGTCGCGATGGCCTCCGCCTGGTCGCGGGTCAGCACACGGCCAATGCCTTCGAGCTTGACGGCTGCCCAGTACGACACGTCTGGGTTGTCATCCACCAGGACCATCAGGAGGTATAGCGGCTCGGTCATGGCGTAATTGTGGCACCTGCTCCGGCGGTTCTGGAATCTGATGCGCGCCTGTATGGGCCGATCGCAGAATATTCGCAATGACACGCGCTCAAGATCCCCTACGACATCGCAGAGAATTTCTGGAACTCCTATCTGCGGCCGAGCAGAGTCTCGCGGCTGGGAGTGTGAATGAGGCCCACCTGGAGCTGGTTCGGAAGCTCTCAGACCTGGCCTCCACTCCGGTCATGACACAGTACCTCTCGATAGATCGGACCATCCGTACCAGGTGGGATGCCGTATTCGCAGCCACCGACCCTGAGGTACTGAGATCTGCCGCTCGCTCCAAGATGCGCGACCTAGTAGAGAGGGGAGAATCCTGCGAGGACAGAGACCTGGTCGGTATCGCCATGGAGCTCCGGTCGATGGAGAAGGTCCACGGTCTGGACCTCCTGTATGGCGATGACCCAGACCTGGGCGATCGCGCCGACCTTCTCATCCAGGGCTGGAAGGAGAGCCGGCTGTCGTGAGCCACTCCCACCTGCCGATCGGCACAGAGCTTGGAGATGGCCTCCGGGTGGGCCACGGGGGTGTCGTCACCGGAGCGCCTGTCCTAGCAACTCCCATATTCGCCAACCAGAGAAGGAGGGCACCTATGCCTGCCACGAAGTCTCGCCCAGCCAAGTCCAGGACGAAGCTGGCCATTGCCATGGAGGGCACGGACTCTGAACTTGCCGAGTTCCTGCTCGCCAACCCGACCTACTCGGATGCCACCTGGAAGTCACGCGCTGGCCGCCACTCCCGAAAGTCTGGAGAGTCCAGGTCGGAGTACATCGCCAGGGTCCTCAAGTAGCAGGACCAGCACAACTGTGGGTCGCCTCCGGGCGGCTCACGGTATTAGGGATGTCTGCCGATGGGATGTCCATGTACGCATTGCTCGTCCAGCCACCGCACACCAGCGGCCCAGGAGTCTTCGGGCCATTCGAGACTGAGGATGAGGCCCTCAACTTCCGGGAGGCCTTCCAGAACTTCCATGACGCCGCACCTGCGGAGGGCTGGAAGTTCGAGGAAGTGGAGCTATCCACGGACGTCGAGCACCGCTTCTGGTAGGCGCGCTTAGGGAGACGGCCTCTCACAGCCGAGCTACCGGCACCTGTCCGGCACATAGCGCAGCGCTCGCAGGGGTTCCGCTGGCGTACAAGACGTGGCAAGGCCGGGGAGGGCTGCACATCGAGCCACGATCCCACCTGGCCCGGTACTGAGTGCGACAGGTCTCTTAATCACGTAGACCCAGGACAGCGGCAGGTGCCGTCCTGGGCCTGGTGGTGCTGATTGTCTGACTGACTAGCCGAGTCGCTGGATCGCGAGGCAGAGCCTCCAATGGCGGCGCTTCGTGACCGTGTACCCATAGGCACCGTTCACGCGACCACGACCGCTCCGATTCGAGAGCCCCGTCTTGGCGCAGAGTCCGTAGGCCTCGGCGAATCTCTCATGCGGACTGTCTGGCCCTCCCGATCGCCACGGCCCCCCGACACCGAGTAGGCGCAGGAAGATCACCCGATCGCGGTCGGTCACGACCTGGTAGTCGAACTGATGGCCGAGCTCATGGTAGAGAGCAGCGCGAGGCGACCACTGATCCGGAGATAGGAAGATCGGCAGGCCAGGGCCGGTGCAGGAAGTGCCCTCCTGGGAGGGACAAGCTGTCAGCGCCAGGAAGACGGTCTCGGGCACGGGCACCCGCGAGTGGTCAACCCAGGATTGGAATTTACCGCCGATAGGCTCACCTTCGGGAGTGAGCAAGGTGGCCGCCTGAGCGGTAGGTGTGAGTACCGCGCAGGCCAAGAAGGCAGCGACGAAGTGAGAACGGAACATGTCAATATTCTCGTTACGGCGATATGAGGCGCGCATCAAGGCTCATATGCGGCCGAGTGACTAAGCGGCGGCGTGAAAGCTGATGCCTTCCAAACTCACGAACGTCCCCGTGCTGACAGTGCCATTCGTGATGACACGGCCGTTGTCGATGACGATGTAGTTTCCGGAACCAAGTCCGGCGGCCGGGAAGTCCAGGAACTGGACGCCTGGGCGGTACCCAACCGGGAGGGTGAAGATGCCACTCACGAATGTGGTCGAGACCAGACCACCGCGAAGGTGGACGATGCCGTAGGGGTCCTTCCAGAAGGCCACCGAATTCCGGCTCGCGACTTCATTCCATCCAGCCTCGAAGGCGGGAGCCCCAGGAGTGCCAACGTTGATCCACTCGATAGTGGCGGCATTGATCTTCTGTCGGAGATCGTTGGTGCTCAGTTCCAGATCACGGATGCGAGAACTCAGCCTGCGGATTTGGTCAGCCAGGTCTGGCGGACTGTCGAAGTCGGACATGTGCATCTCCTACTGGTCAGGGCTGCTGGCTTCGGATGGGCCAGAGTGGTTACGGCTGGTGCTCAAGGTGTGCACGCTTGCGAGCGTACCTGCGGCGATCAGAAGCCCGATGGGTGCATTTGCGGGAGCAGAACTTCTGGCTCTCGCGGGTTGGGGTGAACTCCTCGTTGCATGTGGGCTCTGAGCAGATGATGGGGCTCAAGGTTGTGGAGCCAAGCTTGCGGCGCTTCCGCGCCCTGGCCAGAGAGCGGGCTACATTCTGGTCCTGCACACGACCCTCCTTCATCCATCCGAGGGCTCTGGCGATGGACGAGGTGCTGGCTCCGCCCTCCACCAACTTCAGGAGTGCTTCATCCCACCTGGCCCGGAGAGCCTGCTGCTCAGGACTGTGGACGGTGAGCCGGGTGCGCCCGTACTCCTCCAAGGTGAATCCCATCCTCTCCAGCAAGAGGTCCCGGACTTCCTCCTGGTCCAGCTTGGCCCATTCACCGCGAGTGAGATCTGAGCCGTGATCACGGTCCTCCGGGCGCCACCCCTTGCCTCCCAGGTACTGCATGTCCGTACGTGACACAGATGTGAGGCTGCCCTCCCTGACGGCAGAACGAGCCTGGATAGTGGCACTATTCAGAGAATTCCACTCGCGAGGGTGGATTTCTCCGTCATGTTCCGGGGAGGTGTAGATCCGGCCATCACTCCTCTTGGAGCCGAAGGTCTCGACTGGAGGCTCTGCCATGAGGGCCGCCAGTTCATCTAGCTCCTCAGAGTCCTCCTGTGAGCCGGCGTTGTCAGTTTGTCTGGACTCGACTCTCTGCAGGAGGGCAGCTACCTGGTCCTGGGAGAGGGCGTCCGTGAAGGTGCTGCTCACTTCCGAAGGACATCGAGTACAGGAGTAGGCCTGGACTCGACATACGACCTGACCTCTGACAGCACGGCCTCGTAGGGCAGCCCATCCTTGATGAGCCGACCTGCCAGCTCACTGGCCTCGGAATGGATGGCCTCATCTTCAGCCAGCAAGGTTCGATTGCTCGTAGTGGAGATCAGGCTTCCCAGGTAGGAGGTCAGGTCTGTCTGGGCCTTGCGGGGATCCTTGTCAGCAGGCTTGTGGATGCGCCTAGCCACTAACGTCCTGCCGATAGGGCTGGATGCTTGCCCCAACGTGACTGGGCGGCTCTACGACCTGCCTGGCTGGGAGTCTCAGCTGCCTTGGCAGGGTCGAGTTGTATGGACGCCACCATCTTGTGCATCAGGGCGATACACGCGCGCTCTTCTGCCAGGGCAGGATGCAGACGAATGATTCCACCCGGACCAGCAATGGTATGGCCCTCTTCCTTCACGACCTTGCTTAGCTCGTCGGCTCGCGTGGCCAGGTCGCAGGCTCTGTCGAGTGTCTCCTGCTCGACCGCAGTTAGCTCGAGATCGCCTTCCTTGGCATCTGTAAGCACGCGCTCTCTGAGTCTCTGGGCACTGTCCGTCATACCGTGGTCTCCTGTCTGGCAGCTTTGATACCTGGCGCCGTCTTTCGCAGGCGCGCTTGCACGCAAATTCCGGGCCGTTGACCCTCGCGGACCCTGCGTAGCTACGTATCCGCTTGTCCTATCCCACTCCAACGCGTACGCGCGTGAAGCCGCGAGCGCGCGTCGTCTGCCCATCTCGCACCTGGTACAGCGACGTGGGCGGGTGCGCCGTACTCTCTGGGAGGGGAGAGTCCAACGGCGCGGGCCGCTTCTGCCTCTGACTCCCTACCTGGCAGTTCAGGCGAAGGCGGGACCCCGACTGCCGCGCGCCGTACAGGTCGTTCAGGGCGGCGACGGCCAGGTGCGCGTTGGCGAGCGGGCAGGCCCTCACCAAGTTCGAGTTAGCAGTTTCAGGCTGGCGAGGCGAACAGGTCCTCCAGGCCCTGATAGCCAAGGTCCCTGGCGTGCTCGTTCGTCACCCCACCATCACGGGCCACACGCTGTCTGGCGGGCGCCAGAACTTCCTCAGACGGCAGGCCATTGTGTTGGTACGCCTGCAACCTGATTCTGAACGCTTCGCGCTCGACGGCAGAATCCACCCTGGACTGAAGGTGCCCAGCGATTCTCGCCTCCACTTCCTCTAGCGGGCCGTCGTCCTTGACGACCTCGTAGGCCCTCCGAACGTGTCCGTCTGCCGTGAACCGACGATCGGCCTTGGCCATCTCCGCGGCGACGGCCTTCAATGCCCCTTCCATCAGAAGCTGGGCAGGCTGTGCCGTAGAGCAGCTGCCGCAGCCGCTTGCGCCCTGGCGAGCTTGTCGAGCCTGGCGATGTTGTCGCGAGCCTTGACGGCCTCTGGGGTCTGTGCCGACTCAGCCACCACCCTACGGGCAGCTTGGAGCGTCTTATCCACATTGGCCGAACCTCGTCCGATGAGGACTGTTCGGGCGAAGTCCGTACCCAGGACAGCCTGGACCTCAGTGCTCCCGGACTTGGCTATTCCAAGAAGACGTGAGCTGGCATCTCCACCCTGGGAGTCTCCCAGTGCAATTAGAAGCTCCTGACGCGCCAGTCCCTCACGAGAGTCCGACTCCAACCTGGGGAGAGCAGACTTCAGGAGCGCCGATTCGGCAACTGCCTTGGAACGCTCGTAGGTCCTCTGCGCCTGCTTGGCGAGTTCCTTGGCTCCGTCAATGGCCTCACGCCGAAGCTGCTCATAACCCTCTCGCTGCAGGTAGACCTTGTTCGCATCGATTTCGGCCAACTTGTCGCTGAGGGCATCAGCGGTTGCCAGAGTGTCGAGCACAGCATCCCTGGCTTCGTGGTATGCATCTACGGCCTCGATCGGTGTCGAACTGTCCGAGATGAATGACTCCGAGAGTGATTCGGCGGCCAGATCGTGGAATTGGTCTGTCTGTGACATGGGTTCCTCCACCCTGTCGTGCCAGGCGCACCTGGCGATTGCGACCTCTCGTCCGAGGTCGGTGAAGAATCTCCCTGGCCAGCCCACGCCTAGTGGACAGCCGACCAGGGAGGTGGCGCTCCCATACCTGTCGATGGGTTGCACCTGCGGCGCTCCACCAATCCCGGCCGAGTCAGGGGAGGTGGGATCGGGAGCGCCTGGAAGTTAGGCAGCGAGGGCTGCTGCCTCATTGCGAGCCTCTTGGTAAGCGTAGGCGAAAGAAGTGGCGAACTTGTCAATGTCGGCACCCTCCAGGTGGCATTCACCCACTGCCAGCTCGCGGCCATAGTTCACGAGGTCGTACCAGTTGCCCTCGTAGACGTACCTGGCAATAGAAGGCCTCCGAAGGGTCTCCCTCACGTCAGTCTGGGCCTGTAGACGGCCAAACTCCTCCGGATTGGAACATCCGTACTTCGCATTGAATTCCATCTCGGTCATGGTTACCTCCTGGCGGGTTGGCAGGTTGGAGGGCTGGACCGCCCTTGGATCGCCAGGGTTCCAGAGAGATCAGGGTTGTTCCAGGTGGGAGAATCGCCCAGACCCCTCAATCGCCTACCGGCTCAATCGGACCAGAGGACCAGGCTGGCAGGCGGTGGTCTAGTGGGTTAATCAGCCCACCTGGGCCATCAAGCCTAGGCCTATCCTCGGCTTCCGAAGAGGGTGCTCCGCACCCTTCGGAGCCGGTAGGTTGGGGTCTAGGGGCGGCTCCGAAGCTCCGAAGCGTCGCTGGCTCGCACCCCGTGCAGGCCCGTTCGGAGCCGGGGTAAAGGCTCCGAAGCGTTCGGAGCGGTCAGTCCAGGCTCCGAAGCGGCGTTAGTCGGCGGCGAGCAAGCGCCACTTGGCGGGCTTATGGCTGCCACCCGGAGCCGTCTGCTCCACCCAGACTCCCTGGCCCGCCTGCAAGCGCTTGTTGGCTTCCTTGGGATGGCATTCCCAGACCTTGGCAGCCTCATCCTTCGTGAACTCTTGGCCTCCAAGCTCTTCCCGGAGTACATCCCTGTGGCGCCGATCCCTCTTCTGCAATTCGGCCTGATGGATGGGGACGGTGTGCTGCGGCACTAGCACTGCTTGCCTGTCCCCGAGTTCCAGAAGTTGCCAACGTTCAGACGACCACTCCTGGGCGCCCTTGAGCTTCCAATTCGTGAGAGTCGTCACTGGCACCTTGCCATCCCTCTTCAGCGACATGCCCATGTAGACGGCATCCAGCTTGACTGACGATCCGCGAGGCCTGGTCGTGTTCTCGTGCCCAGTGTGGTCAATGAGCAGGATGGCTGCGCCCGTCGCACTCTTGATCTCATCGCAGGCTGCAATCACCTGCGTCATGTCATCGGAGGAATCTTCCGACTGGCCTGGAGTGGCACGCCTCAGAGTGTCGATGACGATGAGATCCGCCTCCCCAACCATCTGGATGAGGTTGTGCCGGTGGACCACGATGTCATAGGACCCGATGAACATGGGCAAGCTTCCCATGCCATCAGCAGCATGGAAATCCGCCCAGGTCTGAAGACGATCGGCCTGATCCCTTGCCCCTTCGTTGGCGCAGTAGAGGACCTTCTTGCCCTCCTGGTGGAGCCTGGCCGCCCAGTGGAGGGCCAGGAATGACTTGTAGGACATGGACGGCCCGGAGAGCATGTTCAACTCGCCAGCCACCAGGTACTTGTCGGTGAGAAAGTTGGGCGGTGGCAGGGTCCGAACTTGATCCGCCGTCAGGATGCGCCATTCATTGGTGGTGGCCACTTGGCGCACCTCGGCGATCTCCAGCCACTCGCCCACGACCCTGCGTGACTCCTCCAGCAGGGCAGCCTGCCGAGCCTCGTACTCCGCCCAGTAGGCCTGCTCCCGGGCCGGGGACTCCTCCAATGAGATTCCCGGCCCATCCGTGGCCCAGAACTCCTTCTCCTGAGTCTGGAATTCCTCCTCGGTGAGATCCTCGGCAGCCGGGGGACCTGAGAGCTCCGCCCATTGGGCGGCCCAGGGGTACCGCTCCTCCACCTTCCCTTCCTGGTGGTCCCGGAGGTAGAGGTCCCAAGCTTCCTGCTGCTCGGCATCGGTCATATCGCTCCAGGTGAGATTTCGCAGGTCACGCCCCATGATTGCCGACACCCTTCAGAGCCTCTACCTGCTGGATGACAGGGTCGTCGCCCCACAGGATCTCCTCGACACGTGCCTGGCGGTCCTCAGGGGATATCTGGGTTCGGGGCGGCTTCTGCATCCACTCGTCCAGGAGGTCGCTGGCCTCGAACTTGCCAGCGACGATGCCTAGGATCTGGGCACGGACCTGGGCCAAAGTCTCCGGATCGGCCGCTTGGGGATTGTGGGAAGTCAAGTCCAGAATCTGCTTGAACTTCTGGCGGCCTTCCTCACCTACATACGTGAGGTTGGCGATCTCGCCAAGGAACTGCTG
>Ga0268253_10000269_pt1 | contig 12601 bp, 8 predicted proteins | sample AgamicMgMarz_FD_200250 | JGI IMG/M metagenome (GOLD analysis project Ga0268253, IMG submission 200250) | Agave microbial communities from Guanajuato, Mexico - Mg.Ma.rz (v2) (version 3) | ecosystem: Host-associated > Plants > Phyllosphere > Phylloplane/Leaf | place: Guanajuato, Mexico | collected... | reverse complement strand
GGAATAATTTTTCACCAGGCGTGGTATAGCAAGCGCACAACAATGATTTTTTTGAATATATCTAGCTTTAGTATATTTTTTTTCTCTAGCGTTAGCATAGAAAAAAATTAGCAGCAGGGTGAGATTTAATAGTCTTATTAAAGTAAATCAAGAAGGGCTAAGGCCCGGGGGAATGAGTATGAAAAATTAGCATAAGCGACAGAAGATTTTTATAGTGAGTCACCTTCGAATTCTTTGGTATGCGCAAGCTAGAACAAAGTAGCTCGCCATATATAAAATTTACTGGTAGATTGCTATAACTATAGCAATATATAATCTATCAGTATAGGGGACATAATTTATTTGGTAGAATGCTGACCTTGCATGTTAGAAGGCTCGGTTCGAATCCGAGTGTCTCCATATAAGCACATGTAACTCAATCGGTAGAGTGAAATATTGAAGCTATTTTTGTTGTAAGTTCAAGTCTTACCGTGTGCATAAAAATATAGTGATGATAGCTTACTATTTAGCAATATATCTAGCTTTAGGTTGTGTAGTTATTTCGGCTACGTATAATAAGTAAGCTCCGCTATGCAAAAATAAGAATTAGTAGCTTGCGGATTTTTCTCCGAAAAATATAAAAATGTATTTTTTTTTCGAGCTTTAGTTTTAGCTTACCTATTAAGGCAGGCGCGAAGAAGTAAGGGGTGGGTATTTTCTCCGGGAATCGCGCAAGCTATTCGTGCGAAGCTGCGCCTAAAATATATTTTTTTTTACTCCCCGCCTTAAAAGCTAGCTAGGCTACGCAGGAATATTAATTATAGTTAGCTAGATATTAGCAATCTAAAGCTGCTTCCATAGCGACCTAAATACCACTCACTATTCTGGCTTTAGCTTGCAGCACTACTAACGATAATATATATATATTTTGCTATAAGGGACTTTAGTATAATGGTGAATGCATATGACTTTTAATCATTAAAATGTAGGTTCGAATCCTGCAAGTCCTATGTTTCTGTGTAGCGAATAAAAAAATAGCTAAAAAGCCTTTAAGAGTGAGCTTTATCACATTTTTCTGGAAGGCGTAAGCTCTAGCGCAGCCGTGAAGGATTATCCTTCGGTATGACTTTAGCTTGCGGAAGTTAAAGCAAGCTAAAGTTCGTTATAGCATTATAAAAAAAAATATATTTTCTCTAGCGAGCTTACTATGAAGGGGCAAGCTAAAGCTTGCCCCCCCTTGTGAGGGGTGGGTATTCCCTCCGGGAATCGCGCAAGCTATTCGTGCGAAGCTGCACCTAAAAATGTATTTTTTCGCACAAGCTCGCCCTCGCTCTCTTTGTTAGGGCGGCGCAAGCTCTTCGTTAGGCGAAGCTGCTCCTTGTGCTAACCTAAGCCTACTAGAAGCAAGGTATAGCTAGCTATAATAATATAAGTATACACAGCAAGCTATACCTATGAAGAGAGCAGAAATGCTGTTAGCTAAGCTAGCACTAAAAAAAAGCAGGCATGTCGGAATGGAAGACGAAGTCGTTTTAGGTGCGACGGGTATTATTACCATAGAGGTTCAAGTCCTCTTGCCTGTAGACTAATGATTCTTTAGTTTATAAAGTTATTAGTTATGCAAAGGGATACTATAAGATCATAGTATATTGGAGGAGGTAAAAAAAAAATAAAAAATACTACTAGTGGGGTGGCTCTGCGAATGAAGTTATACACCCGACAATTTATAGTAGTAGCAAACTTTGGATGGAGGCGTGAAAACATGAGACTAATAGAAATATTAAGGCATTAATATTTCGAGTTGTAGCTAGAGCATCCTTAATGTCCTAGGTTAAAAGCAGCAACATTTAAGGTGCAAGCATGCATGCTCTAGCTTTCTTATGAAAATGAAATGGTGTAAAATAAGCGGCTAGAAAAATTAAGGCTTGGCTTGCCTTTTCACCAGACATGATAATGTCTGGTGGAAAATAAGTGGCTAGTAAAATTAAGGCTTGGCTTACATCAGACATGATAATGCTTATGTAATATACTTGCATAGATATATTAGATTGTCCGTGCGTGTGCTGGATCGTTCGTAGACACGCACGTAATATCCTGTCGATTAATGGGTAGATCATAAATTTTTGGTATTTAGAGTCGGTGTTCGAATCACCGCAGGATAATTATAATATAACACTAGCTGTATTTCGGCGCAAGCTCGAAAAAAAAACAATTTTTTTACTCGTTCGCGGCTTAAAGGAAGCTAAGCAGCTTCTATTAAAGTAGACTAATTATAGCCAATTAGCTGACTCTATGCTATAGTAGCACACTTATTTAGGTATAACCAGAAGCTAAAATTAAAGCAACTAAAGCTAGATTTATTAAGGTAGACATAACTCAATAGGTAGAGTGGTTATTTGTGGTGTAACTTGTTCTCGGTTCGAGCCCGAGTGTTTACCCAAGGAGTGCTGTATATCCTATGGTACGGCTTTAGTTTGCGTAAGCAAGCTAAAGTTCGTTATAGCAATATAAAAAAAATTAAGACATATTTTTCTCCGAAAAATCCGCATGCTAAAGCTCGCTGGGTCTATTTCGGGGGCGCAAAGCTCGAAAAAAAAAATACATTTTTTTTTACGCCATCATAAAAAAGCAATAACTAGGATTAGTGCTCAGCTTTAGCTTTATTCCAGGGATGCTGAGTTATAGTAAGCACCCTTATATTGCTTGCAATAGCTTTAGCTAGGCAGTACAAAATAATACGAATAAATAGTTATAGGAAGGTAGACAGCTTCGCGCTTCGCGCTTCGCACAAATCTTCTAATACCTCCTACTATTCCTTGTGTGTTGCGCTAGCTTTATACTCATAGCACGATTAAAAAGCCTAAGTAGTTTAAATGGTTAAAACTCTAATTTCATACATTAGTAATGAGAATTCGATTTTCTCCTAAGGCTCGCCTCCTTATATTAGTTGGCCTTTAAGAATAGTCGGGCGGACTAGCTAAGCGCATTAAAAAAAAAAATGATCATATTATCAATAGTACTAGTTTTACTTTCAAACGCCGTCAATATAAGACGAGATTTATCGATACTATTTAATAGGATATCGATATTAATATTAATTTATTGTATTTTACATGATATGTCTTCTTTAGCTGTTATAACTAAAGGAGTAGGTTTACACGGTGGTTTATTACTTATGTCAAATATCACACAAATATTCCATATTTTTATATTTTTAGTTAGTATATTAATATTACAATTAACTAGTTTTTATCCAAGAAAAGTATGAGTATCAGAATATTCTTCTTTAAAAGATTTATTGTTATATAAATTTATTTATTATAACACAAAAATAATAAATAAAATGGGAGAACATTTTAAAATTATTGAATATCCTTTAATTATATTATTTGTAATTACAGGTGCAGTATTATTAATGTCTACTAATGATTTAGTATCTATTTTCCTGGCAATAGAATTACAAAGTTATGGTCTTTATATATTAAGTACTATATATAGAAATTCTGAATTATCTACTACAGGTGGTTTAATATACTTTTTATTAGGAGGATTAAGCTCATGTTTTATCTTATTAGGAACTAGTTTATTATATGCTAATTCAGGTACTACTAATTTAGATGGTTTATACATCATAACTAGTATAAGTGATCTTTCTACAAATTTATGATATACACCTTATTATATTAATCTTTCTTTAGTAATTTTTACAATAGGATTCTTATTTAAAGTAAGTGCAGCACCATTCCATTTTTGATCACCTGACGTTTATGACGCTATACCAACAATAGTAACAACATTCGTAGCTATAATAGCCAAAATTTCTATATTTATATTATTATTACAATTAGTATATTATACTAACAGTAGTTTTTCAGAAATGAGTTGAACATTTATTTTACTAATAAGTTCACTATTCTCATTAATAATAGGAACTGTGGTAGGTTTAACTCAATTTAGAATTAAAAGATTATTTGCTTATAGTACTATATCTCACGTAGGGTTTATACTTTTAGCATTAGGTATATCTAGTGTAGAATCTACTCAAGCATTTATATTTTATTTAACACAATATTCTATAAGTAATTTAAATGCATTTGTTATATTAATAGCTATAGGGTTCTCTTTATATTGTTATATAAGTGAAAACAAAGAACATGAAGAATTAATGGACAAAAATAATTCACCTATCCAATTAGTAACTCAATTGAAAGGTTATTTTTATATAAATCCTTTCTTAGCTATAAGTTTGGCTATTACTATATTTTCATTTGTAGGAGTTCCACCTTTAATAGGATTCTTTGGAAAACAAATGGTGTTAAGTGCAGCCTTAGATAAAGGTCTTATTTTCTTATCTTTAATAGCGATATTGACTAGTGTTATAGGAGGACTTTATTATTTAGGTATAATAAAAGAAATGTTCTTTAGTTTACCTGAATATAAAATAAATCCATTATTGGAAAATCTAGTATTAAAAGGTAATGTTTTAGATAATAATCAAAAAATAATTAATAAATTAAACTTTAACTATAAAAATATAGCTATATCAAGTCCTATTTCTTTTGTAATTTCTATAATTACACTTGTTATTCTATTATTTTTATTTATGAACAAAGAATGGCTAAGCATGGGTACCATATTGGTACAAATTTTATTTAACAATTAAATGAGTAGTGTAACTTTTCTTTTTGTTTTTGTTACTATTTTAACAATAGTTTTTTTACTTCTTAATTTCATACTAGCTCCACATAACCCATACCAAGAAAAATATAGTATTTTTGAATGTGGTTTTCACAGTTTTCTTGGTCAAAATAGAACTCAATTCGGTGTTAAATTCTTCATATTTGCATTAGTTTACCTTTTATTAGATTTAGAAATATTAGTAATATATCCATATGGTATAAGTGTATATGAAAATGGTATTTACGGATTAATAGTAGTGCTAATTTTCATAGGTATAATAACTGCGGGATTTGTATTTGAATTAGGTAAAAATGCCTTGAAAATAGATAGTAGACAATCTAATAATTATTTTTATAAATCAAAAAAATTTATTAATATGTTTACTGAACATAAGTAGCAGTAAAATTTTTACTCTTGTGTTTAGCAAAGCTATGCAGTGCAAGAGTAGAGTTATTGTTAGCTTTGCAATTTCAGTTACTACCATAGTAGCTTGGTATCTATCGGATATGGTTGCGCGAACTAAGTTCCCCAGTAATAGCGGTACTTTATTTGAAGCAGCAGCGCTAACTATGAAGATTTATAGCTAGCGCTAGCTATAAAGGCGGAGCTTCGCGCCCGCCTTCATAGCGAAGCTCCTCGTATTTTTTTTTTCGCTGCGCTAGAGCTTACGCCTTTTTAGAAAAAAATATATTTTTTTTTATAAAGCTCGTGCTAAAGGTCATACACACCGCCCCCCCTTAACTTGCTAATTTTCTAGTTTGCGGATTTTTCTGCTATGAAGGCTTTTTCGAATAAAAATCTGCAAAAGCCTTCACAGAGGCTCGCGCTAAAAACTAAAGCAAGCTCAAGCTATTACTGCGTTAGCTTAAAGCTATACTAAACACGAATAGAAATAAGCAAGTTATAGAGCTTGCCCCGCCTTTATAAAGCTCGCATATAAAAAGAGTATGAAGGCTTTAGCTTACTAGTATTAGTAATTAACAAGCTAAAGCTCACCCGTTAAACTATTATATATATTAGCCTCCACCCTAATAGCCTAGCGTATTAATTTGTGAAACTACTATTTTTAGCTTACGCAAGCTACAAATAATTTCTAACTACAACCTTAATAGGAGGGAAGCTACCTAGTATCTTAAGTAGTAGGCTGCCCTCCTCCTATTATAGGGTTAGCTAATTTACTTAGCTAAGGACACGATATTCTTTTTTTCAATACATTCACATTTACATTTTTATATAATTAACTAGATGTTAGAATCATCAAAACTTATTGGAGCGGGATTAGCAACTATTGGTCTAGCAGGTGCTGGAGTTGGTATAGGTGTAGTGTTTGGGTGTCTAATTATAGGAGTGGCTAGAAATCCATCCTTAAAAAATCAATTATTCTCATACTCAATATTAGGGTTTGCTTTCTCAGAAGCAACTGCCTTATTTGCTTTAATGATGGCTTTATTATTATTATATGTTGTATAATAATAATCTTTTTTAAGGCGAGCTTGCTAACAAAGTGTACTCGTACTCTTAATTTTTACGAGTGCTTTAACTAGCTAATTTCTGTGTAGCTGGGTATAAGCTAGGAATATTTTTCTATCCCTGCATTAGTTAGCGCAAGCTACTTTTTATAGCTTCATAGTACTAAAAAAATATTGCTTTAGCTAAAAGCAAGTAAGCTAAAAGCTAAAGCGATTTTCGGCTTTGCGCCCCCCTTGGGAGCGCTTCACCTAAAATAGCTAAAACTAAAGCTAGGATTAGAAAATGATACTATACATTGGGACAAATATAAGGCAATAGACTAAAGTGGTAAAAAGTTTAGTATGTGGCCCCCCCCGGGTTTAAATTTTTTTAGCTATTAGTAAAAAAAAAAGATACAGCATAGCTTTAGCTGCAAGCAGAAAATTACCTCTGGCTATCCTCCCTAAAGATTTGGCAAATGGTATTTAGTAGACATGATGGCTGTTATTTCTACGAGCTTGCGCCTTCATTATGTGCATATTTTTTCTTAGAAAAAATCAGCCAAAGCTAACGCAACCTCTAGTAAAAAGGCTGTATACAGCTATAAACTAGCTATAAGCACTATTTTTATAGATGTTATTTTATGTATTTTAGCCTTATATAACTATTTATTAGTAGCAAGCAGCTAGTTTCGTTGTAAAATATATTTCTAGATTGCTAATTTTCTATAATAGCTTTAGTTAACGCAAGCTAAGGCAAGCTATAATTAGTAGATGCGCACAGTATTAGCTAGTCACATCCGTACCTTAAGGGGCGAATATAGCTAGCTAAAAGCTAAAGCAGGTCTATATTTTTATTCTTTTTATAACTAGCGCATATATAAAGCTAAAAGCTAGAGCTACCTTTACAACGGGCGGCAATTCTATTATATTTATACTACAGTTCCTGTAGCTTCTAATTCCTGCTATGTATGTGTAGCTCGATCGAGCCTGCTAACAAAGCGTATTTATAGCAGTGAAAGGTGAAAGCTACAGTTAAAGGATGTATATAAAGAGATATAATTAGAAATTATATATTAAAAATTTATATATGAAACACTTATTTAATACATTTATTAATTTTGATGCACCTATGCCTTGAGGTATTTATTTCCAAGACAGTGCTACTCCACAAATGGAAGGATTAGTGGAACTTCATGATAATATTATGTACTATTTAGTTTTAATTTTATTTGCAGTAGGATGAATATTATTTTCTATAATAAAAAATTTTGCATCAACTAAAACACAAATATCACATAAATACTTAAATCACGGTACATTAATTGAATTAATATGAACTATAACTCCTGCAGTTATATTAATATTAATAGCCTTCCCTTCATTCAAATTGTTATATTTGATGGATGAAGTTAATGACCCCTCTATGACTATTTTAGCTGAAGGTCATCAATGATATTGAAGTTACCAATATCCAGATTTCATAGATTCAAATGAAGAATTTATAGAATTTGATTCTTATATAGTACCTGATTCTGATTTAGAAGATGGAGGATTAAGAATGTTAGAGGTTGATAATAGAGTAATAGTTCCTGAATTAACACATATAAGATTTGTAATAACATCAGGTGATGTTATACATTCTTTTGCTTGTCCATCTTTAGGTATAAAATGTGATGCTTACCCTGGTAGATTAAACCAAGTATCCGTTTTCATAAATAGAGAAGGAGTATTCTATGGGCAATGTTCAGAAATATGTGGAATTCTTCATAGTTCTATGCCTATAGTTATAGAATCTGTAAATATAGATAAATTTGTGCATTGACTATATTCAGTTTAATAGAGCGAGGTATTTTGTTCGCTATGACTAGCTTTCTATAGCTAGCTCTAGTTTCGCCCTATAGGGTAACTATAATGTATAAAGTTAAATTAATAAATTAGTAGTAGCGCGAGCTTCGCCCGCGCTACTAAAGGGATATTAGTTCAATGGTAGAACAAGATGGTACGGTCATCATGATTGTAGTTCAAGTCTACAATATCCTTAGTATAGTTATTGATAATTTTGTTTATCGATAATTTTGTTTATCGATAGTTATACTTATAACTATGGGTTTGCTTATGTATAGCTTGCGTATGGATACTAGCTTATTATAACTTTGTACTTAATAAAGCTACTATTAGCCATACCTAGACGTAATCTATAAAGTAGGATAAAGCTGTAGCTTATATTTTAAGCTGTTTGCTTTATATATAGCTTGCTAATTCCTGTTACTATTCCTTAAGGAGTAAATAAAAAAATATATAAAGCGGCTAGCGAGCTTTATAGTCGCCTCATAGGCTTAATTTTTTATATAAAAAATACTGCAGATTTTCTATCCATGCTCTAGTTAGGATTAGAAGGGAAAGTATTCTTAGGTAGTAGTGCTATTCCATGCTATAAAGGCTACGCTAGCTAAAGATCGAGCTAGGAATAGCATGCTAAAGCTATTACAGGAATCCGCAAGCTCTAACGCGCATTACTTTTTTTTTAGTAGAAGAGCGAGCTTCCCCCTCTTCATAGCAAGGTCGTAGCAGGAATAGTTGGTGGAATACTCATAATTATAGGTGGGTAAGCACAGCTGCTGTTTCATAGTAAGAGGGAACTTCGTTCGTGCTGGCCACCACCGAACAATTAGTAGTTTTAGATAAAATATGAATTTAACTTTAGTACTTTTTTTAATAGGAATCTTAGGGTTTGTATTTAATAGAAAAAATATAATATTAATGCTTATTTCTATAGAAATAATGCTATTATCTATAACATTCTTAATATTGGTAAGTTCTGTTAATATTGATGATATAATAGGACAAACATATGCTATATACATTATAGTAGTTGCTGGTGCAGAATCTGCTATCGGTTTAGCTATTTTAGTAGCTTTTTATAGACTAAGAGGAAGTATTGCAATAGAATATAAATAATGTATTTAAGTATAATTATATTACCTTTATTAGGATCTATAGTATCCGGTTTTTTTGGTAGAAAAGTCGGTGTTACAGGTAGCCGTATTTTAGGTTGTTTAAGTATAATGATAACTACAATATTAGCTATCATTAGCTTTTTTGAAGTAGGATTTAATAATAATCCCGTTTCAATAAATTTATTTAAATGATTAGATAACGAATCATTTAATATGGCATGAAACTTTCAATTTGATAGTTTAACAGTATCAATGTTAATACCTGTATTGATAATCAGTTCTTTAGTTCATTTTTATTCAATAGGATATATGAGTCATGACCCCCACAATCAAAGATTCTTTAGTTATTTAAGTTTATTCACTTTTATGATGATAATACTAGTAACTGGTAATAATTATTTAGTTATGTTCGTAGGATGAGAAGGTGTGGGTGTTTGTTCATATCTATTAGTTAGTTTTTGATTCACTAGAATAGCGGCTAATCAAAGTTCTCTTTCAGCTTTCTTAACTAATAGAGTTGGAGATGCTTTCTTAATGATAGGTATGTTTATCTTATTATGAACTTTAGGGACTTTAGATTATAGTACTGTATTCTCATTAGCTCCTTATATTAATGAAAATATAACAACAATTATAGGAATATGTCTATTGATAGGTGCAATGGCAAAAAGTTCTCAAGTAGGTCTTCATATCTGATTACCTATGGCCATGGAGGGTTTGTTAAACAGGGCTCTCTTTAAACTTCACTATATGCGGGAACACCCCGTTTTAAATTCTTGGTCCTCTGTTTACTTAGTAGACTTCGGCAAAATCCAAGAAGAGGGACAATCCGCAGGAAACTCCAGCAAAACAGCTATAGGGGGATCCTCAGAGACTACATGTGAAGCAATTAAATTAAATGATAAATTTAAATGATGATTTATAGGTTTTTCCGAAGGAGACGGATCTTTTATTGTAAATAATAACGGATATTTAGAGTTTAAAGTTACACAATCTAGTGTAGATGCTCAAATACTGTTTTATATAAAAAAGGAATTAGGATTTGGATCCGCCTCTGTACAAGATAAAACAAATAAAACTCATCATTATAGAGTTAGAGATAAAAATAATATCTTTAAATTAATTCAAATATTTAATGGTAATATTGTAACTAAACATAAATTAAGTCAATTTAAATTATGAGTAGATGCATTTAATAAAATATATAAAACAAATATACAATGTGTAGAAAATAAACACGTGTTTACTTTAAATAATGCATGATTATCCGGGTTTACCGATGCTGAAGGTTGTTTTACTTCCTCTACATCAGTAACTAAATCAACAGGTCAAGCTATAACAACAGTAAGATATGTTATATCTCCAAAAGATGATTTAGAATTTAGTCAAGATTTAGCTGATAAAATAAATGGATATGTTACTCATGTAAAAAGCTATAATGGTAATAATACAGTAGTGAATTTTAGTAAATTAAATAAAATTCTACAATATTTAAATATATATCCATTAAAAACAAAAAAATATATATCATATAAAAGGTGATTAAAAATTTATGAATTAGTTAAAAATAAAAAACATCTTACTCTAGAAGGTAGAGTTACTATAAAATCTTTATCAAAACTTATCCATTAATTAATTGAAGATATAGTCCGAACAATAACGCGAGTTATTGAGCATTTTCATCGTATACGTACTATTAAAGTACATAATGAAAATCAACATTATTGCCTACACCGGTATCTGCTTTAATACATGCAGCTACAATGGTTACAGCTGGAGTATATTTATTAATTCGTTCATCACCTTTAATAGAATATAGCTCTGCTGTATTATTAATCTGTTTATGATTAGGAGCTATTACTACAATATTTAGTTCATTAATAGGATTATTTCAACAAGATATAAAAAAAATTATCGCATATTCTACTATGAGTCAATTAGGTATGATGGTAATAGCTATAGGTTTATCTTCTTATAATGTAGCAATATTTCACTTAATAAATCATGCCTTCTATAAAGGATTATTATTCTTAGGGGCAGGAGCAGTTATACACGCTGTAGTAGATAATCAAGATTTAAGAAAATACGGGGGATTAATATCATTCCTACCTTTAACCTATTCTGTAATATTAATAGCTAGTCTTAGTTTAGTCGCTTTCCCTTTTATGACAGGATTTTATAGTAAAGATTTTATATTAGAATCTGCCTATGGTCAATATCATTTTAGTAGTATTGATGTATACGTTATAGCAGTAATTGGGGCTATATTTACTACATTATATTCAGTTAAAGTTATATACTTAACTTTCTTAACTAATCCTAATGGACCAGTTAATTATTATAGAAATGCTCATGAAAGTGATATATTTATCAGTTTACCTTTAGTGATATTAGCTGTATTTTCGATATATTTTGGATATATCACTAGAGATATTTTCATAGGTTTAGGTTCAGGGTTCTTTATAGACAATAGTATATTTATTCACCCTGTTCATGAAATAATGATTGACACTGAATTTGGTGTACCTACTATATTTAAATTAATTCCTTTTATCCTTACTGTTTCTTTCTCAGCATTAGCCATAATATATTCAGAATTTATGCCAAATATAATATCTAACTTTAAATTATCTAATTTAGGATATTATATTTATGGTTTCTTCAATCAACGTTTCTTAGTTGAATTCTTTTATAATAAATACATTGTTAATTCAGTTTTAGAGATAGGAGGTCAAACTACAAAAGTTTTAGATAAAGGTAGTATTGAATCAATAGGTCCTTATGGATTTGGTGTTATTTTAACTAAAGCTAGTAAAATAATTTCTAGCTTAAGTAATGGAGTCGTTACTAATTACGCTCTTTATATTTTAATAGGAATTTGCTTCTACTTATCTATTTTTACTTTTGTTCAGGTAGTAGATGACGTGGTAAATTCTATTACAATAGCAAGCTTAGTAATTCTTATGTTATATAAAGATCGTTCTTTAATTTCTAACTAGGGCGAGGAACTTCGTTTGCCCCCTCTAAGGGTTAGTTTACACGAGGGCAGAGTCGAAAAAAAAATACATTTTTAGGCGCAGCTTCGCACGAATAGCTTGCGCGATTCCCGGAGGGAATACCCTCCCTCGATAAGAGGAACTCTATTTCATAGCCCGCCTTAATTTATAGCTCTTAGCTTTTAGGAGACGAAGTCTCCTAAAAGCTAAAAGCAAGCATTAATTTGTAATAAATATAAATATATTTATTAACGGGGCTATAGCCTTTTTTTATAGATATATATACTAACCTGCACTACGATATCCTAGAAAAAAATAGTCGGCCTTATCTCAGCGTTGCGAGTAAGGTGTATTTTTTTTTTTACTATTCCTCTAGCCCTGTCCGAGAGATAGCTATGCAGCCCATACTGCAGTATTAAGCGTAAATAAAGGAAGCTATAAATATTAGAATAAAGGGGTGCATGCTTGCTTGCTTACGGTACAACGTATTGCAAACATTCGTAGTATATTTATAAAGTGTTAATAGCCCCAAGTCTCA
>Ga0268253_10000260_pt1 | contig 12810 bp, 15 predicted proteins | sample AgamicMgMarz_FD_200250 | JGI IMG/M metagenome (GOLD analysis project Ga0268253, IMG submission 200250) | Agave microbial communities from Guanajuato, Mexico - Mg.Ma.rz (v2) (version 3) | ecosystem: Host-associated > Plants > Phyllosphere > Phylloplane/Leaf | place: Guanajuato, Mexico... | reverse complement strand
TATACTCCAAAGCTCCATCGTTTGAGAAGGGACGATTCCCCGTACTCCAAGGTATTCTTCAAACATCACTCGATAACTGCACTCTTTTTCGTTGGCAAGAAAACACTCACTTATTTTTTGATTTTTGTAGCTGTTATCTAAAATATTTAGTGAACAGTCAGGGCTTCCAACAAGGACAATGGGTTCGTCCAATAACGAATGAACGATTAAATCTGAATCCTGGAACTCTGGCATCATGACAAATGCAACATCTGCACTACCATTAAGTATGGATCTCTTGTTATCTCCGCAGGTTGCATTACTTAAACTGATGTTTACATAAGGAAAATTATTCCTGAATTCTTTTAATATTGGTTCTAGGCGGTATACTGTTAGAGATTCTGGAGCAGCAATCTTTAAGTCTCCTCTTATCTCCTCTCCATCAGTGGTGATGCTTTCAATTTTTCCATAGGTATCTAAAATTTCTTTAACATAGGGTAACAACTTACTCCCAATATCAGTCAATTTTATTTTTCTACCCATTCGATCAAACAGAGGTCCGTCTAAATGTTCTTCAAGCGCTTGGATATGTGTAGTGACTGTCGATTGCGTGTAACCTAAATGTTCAGCTGCTTGTGTGAAGCTCCCTGTTTCAATGACCTTTTTAAATGTTATAAAATGACGTATTTCCATCGTTTCACCCACTTTTATTGGATAATCATTTCTATAGTATCAAAAAAATAAATGGATTACTTCATGAATTTCAATTTTACTAATACTTAATTGCGAGTTAACGTTAAGGAAAATAAAAAAATAGGAGAATTTTATATGAAAACAATATTGGACGCGCTTGGAATCGAAATTGTTGAAGTATCAAATGGCAAAGTTGTTGCCACGATGCCTGTACATAACGCAACAAAGCAACCCTTTGGACAGCTTCATGGAGGAGCTTCAGTTGTCTTGGCTGAAACTGTGGCAAGTGTAGGCAGTTGGAATCTCTTGGACATGGAAAGAGTGAGGGAACTGTGAAAGCTACTGGTTTTCCAATCCATAAAGGGAAAAAGACTATGGTTTGGGAAATTAAAATTACAGACGAGAATGATAAGCTTATCTGTATTTCTAGATGCACAGTAGCTGTTATTAAAAAGAATAAAGCGAAATAATTCATGGAGTTTAGATCCCTGAATTGAAATCAGGGGTCAGTCCCTCCAAGCAGTAGTTTTTTCTCTTTTTAGGCTGTATATCATATACAAAGTTAGTTACCATAATGTAATTTATCGGTAGTCTAAAGAGTACAATCGTTAGCTTATTGATAATGTTTTTATTTAAATAAAAGGTCAATTTCTTCTCGGTCATAATCTAAAATCCAATGATTATATTCTTCATAAAGAAACTTTATAGATTCTTTATTAGAGGCTAATACATCACAACCTCGATCATCATACAAATGAAAAATGATTTCTTTAGAAAGATTAACAAAATAAATATCATAACCACTTTGTGGATTGCTTTTAAGTATGCTAGATGGATGAGCAAAGTCTTCATAACAAATAGCTTTTAAGAGTTGTACATACTTTAGTTCTGATTTCTTACAAGAAAGTGCAAATCGATGAGTAACAGATTGATCATCTTCCTCATCAAATACACTGGGTAAAAGATGATGACTTAATTGGTATAGCTTTTCTTTATCTTTTATGTATTTTAAATATACGTTTAAAGGCCTTTTTTGGAGGAAGATATCTTTTTTTATGGCGTGTACATCTGTAACAAGAAGAATCTCATCTTCTTCTCCAAATACTGCTTCAAATAATCTGATTGAACGATAAAATGCTTGCTCTAAATGTTCCTTTTTGTAATAAGGTATTAAAGAGTTTGATATTTCAAATCGAATACTGTTCTTCCAAGAATAAAATAAGGAAGGGCTCAAAATTAATCTTTCAAAATGTTTTTCTAAAAATGAATGTAGAATATCATAGTTCATATATTTTTCTCCGTGGTTTTTGATTTTATTTTAACATTTTTTTAAGTGGATTCTTTGTATGTGATATAAATATCTAGTTACCATAATCACGATTATCGGCACTTAAAAAAACAAGCAGCTTAATTTAAACTGCTTGTTCTAATCTTTATCATCATCTTTAAAAACTTATCCAATATAGATTGGCCACAGCAATAAGGCCAAAAGATATAAAACCTGCAACTTTTACAGGATGAGTAATTTTATATTCAATAAAGGAGTTAACCCTTCTTACCACCTCTGCAAAGAGTAAAGTACCTGTGGATGCTAAAACTATGCCAAACAATAAAGCATTATCTTTTAGCTTAACGAAATCAAAAATTAAATAAATAAGAAAGATCCAGAGGTAAGCTAAAAATACATTTAAAACAATGGATAATAGAAAATCTTTATTTTTCATAATTTACTCCCGTTACAATTTTTTCTACTTAGTATGATTTTATCATAGTAAGCTCTCTTTATATTTCCAAATAAAGAGTGAGAAGTGAATGAATACCATATACAAAATCAGTTTACATAATACCTCTTTCCGGACCCCACCCTAAAAAAGAACCCTTGTCGCAGAACGTTACAATGAGCAAAGGCCTTTTTTTATTTTATTTCGTAATCTCTACTATTCTACCACCCTCACTTTCCCATTCGTCGAGATTTACAGTATCATTTGGATCAGGAGAGTTCTCACTGTTTTCTGATATGAATAACCATTTATTTTCCACACTATAACCCCCAGTAGATAAGTTGACTGAAATAGCGTCTTCCTAATTTTCACTGTAATCATTCCATGTATATATAATGTGCCTTACTCTATTTTATGTATGACTTATCTGCATGATTCGATAAACGTTTTGGTTCTGGTAGAAGAAATCCAATACAAATGGGCCCTTTTTCTACAATTGATGTAATTGTTTAAACTTTACATCACATTTACTTTTTAGAAACAAAATTGAGAAAAAAATATGTTATTTTTAAATCATTGATTTTTATTCATTAATTGATTTACATTGTTTTACTAGTCATTACACCAATTTTCATGAAATTTTTATACTTCAACCTAATTTAAACTAATGTTATTCCAAATAGTTAAATCTCAATCTTAAAAAGACTAAGAGTCACGCCATTTTAAATTAGGAGGATTTCATGAGCATATTTTTTCAGTCATTTAGAAAATTAACCGCATTAGAATTAAGATTACTGCTATGTTTCCTTTTACCACCATTAGGTGTTTTTCTTTTATTACTTAGTGGTCTACATACCATCTGTAAACACTGGAAGGAAAAAAAGCGTTTCGTCTTTTCCTTAAGCTCCTATTTTTTTCTTTGTCTTTTTATCTCAACTATTGGAGCCTCTATTTCAATGAAGGAAATATCTTATTTAAGTGTTAGTGGGATGATTCTAGGATACTGGGGACTATATTTAAGAATCTTGGATACTGAAAAGAACCAATTATTTCAGCATTTTCGATTGATCATGATTTTTGGAGGCGTATACAGTTGTGTAATAGGTTGGTTTTCACAATGGTATACCTTTCCTCTAGCTGTCGGCTATTTAACGGGTACTGTACCCTTAGGCTTAGGACATTTTGATTTAAACCGATTAATCGGCTGTACATACAACCCCAACTTTACTGTATATATTCTGTTAATTTCCATTTCCTTTCTTTTAGCTCATTTGCTTGCTAGTTTGAGGAGCAAACGATTCGTCCATTTCGTTTGGGTGTTTCCTATACTGTTCCTACTAAGCTATGGTGTTATTCAAACCGGTTCAAGGGCAGGCTTTGCGTCGATGATTTTGATTTATCTTTTATTTATCATGCGTTTAAACCGATATATCTTCATTATTAGTATACTGTTTATACTCTCGCTATCTAAATGGTTACTTCATTTAATGCCGAGAAACGAGCTGGTAAATCTATCAATGCAAGTAAGGAAAGACATATGGAAAAGCTCCTATAAAATATGGCAAGATCATTCTATCTTTGGTGTTACCCCAATTGGCTTTGGCCAAGAATATTTAAAGGATTACAATGAAGTCGTGCCACATGCTCATAATATCTTAATTGGCATGTTTGCGGAATATGGGACGCTAGGAGGGTTAGCTTTTTTACTTGTTATCTGTTTAAACCTTGTCAAATGTATTCATTTATTCTTTTCGATACGAAGTCATAAATGTTTATTAGACAGCTTTTTATTGAGCTTGCCTATTATTATTCTTACGGGAGTTTTTGATGAGCCCCTATTTTCACCGCAAATAGGTTTTTTAACGGTAATATTGTTTGCTTGTTGGGACAGGTATACTAAACGGATGCATTATGTTATAGTGTATCCATTCATTTCACGAATTAAAGATTGGATTTATTTAGATGTCACGGCACCAAATAATCAAAAATAATCAAACTGAAACTATCCATAAGGGTTATAAAAGTAGCAATTAAATTACCTTACTAATATTATTTAATTTAGCCTCTCTGAACTTTCAGAGAGGCTTTTTATAAATCAAGTAATTTTGCTGTTATTTATGGTAAGGTTCGCTTAGATTAATCCTAAATACTAATTTGTAAATAAAAAATATCTATGGACGTAAAAGAGTGATAATATTAGTTCTAAATGTTAAATAATTATTAGTTTGTTTTTACTTATAAAAAAGTAATTGTTAAGCTACTTTATTGAAAAAAAGTTTATCTATTACTTATTATGTAGTCAAATGCACGATTTGTCGTCAAGTAGAGTAAATGATAAAACTCTGATTTTTATAACAGAGTTTTATCATTTACTTCTTTATATAAAAAACATTCATTTTTCATTTTCAATTTTATTCATCTTATTAAAAACACATTAACGTTACATACTTGTAATTTTTTTATTATTACTTTTTTCCCTTTTTATGCCTAAAAGAAAAAAAGGAAAGTTAGGATATATTTTTTGCTTCGTTTGAAAACTATCTTATTTTTAATATTATTTTCCCTTTCGCCCTTCCTGACTCCGCATATTCCATAGCTTTTTGAGCATCTTTAAAAGAAAAAACCTTATCAATTATAGGTTTGATTTTACCAGTCTCAATAAAATTTGCGATTATACGTAATTGTTCTCCACTTGGCTTCATAAACAAAAACGTATACTGAACATTATGCTTTTTTTCAAGCACAGTAAGTTTATGACTTGCTGCTGAAAACAACAATGTCTTAAAAAATCCGGAACCATATTCTTTACCAAAACGAGCATTCGGTAAACCCGAAACGGAAACAAGTTTTCCTCCGTCTTTTATAATACCAAATGATTTTTCGAGTATCTCGCCCCCAAGTGTATCAAATACTGCATCATAGTTTTTCAGTATCTCTTCAAATTTTTCTGTCTTGTAATTTATAATTTCATCTGCACCAAGAGATTTTACTAAATTCGCACCAGCTTCACTGGCAGTCGTTGCAACAGTGGCACCCATTAATTTAGCCAGTTGAATAGCAAAGGTACCGACACCACCAGCCCCAGCTTGAATTAAAATCTTTTTTCCCTTTTTTAATTGCAAAATGTCTGTTAGCGCTTGATAGGAGGTTAACCCCACCAGTGGAATGGATGCTGCTTCTTCAAAGCTCAAATTTTTAGGTTTTAATGCGATGTCATCTTCATGAATAGCGATATATTCAGCAAAAGTACCGATTTTACTCTTACGTGGACGTGCATATATTTCGTCACCAGCTTTAAAACGAGTCACTTTTGCGCCAACCTTTGCAATGACACCAGAAAAGTCATTCCCTAAGATAAGAGGCATCTTATATTTAACTAATAATTTCACTTTCCCATCGCGTATCTTAAAATCAATAGGATTAATACTAGCTGCATGAATTTCTGCGAGTACCTCATACTCACCAATTTCAGGTGTGGGCATTTCCGCCAAATGCATTGGAACTTTCCCATACCTATCAATAACCATTGCTCTCATAGCCTATACCTCCAAATAATGTGTGTTTAAATTCCATCATTTCTATAAAAATTTTTCATGAACTTATCAATATCCAATACAAGCGTTCTTAATAAACCTAATTCTGTACGTACATTAATATAATAAAAGTTTTTTGTCCCTTCTTTACGCATTAAAATAACACCAGCATCTCGTAAAACCTTAAGATGATGAGAAACAGCAGGTCGAGAAAGATGTGTTTGTTCAGTGATTTCACCCACACGTAATCCTGTTTGACAATCCGTTCCCATTAGAACTAACAAGATCTATTGACGTGTTTCATCACCAATTGCTAATAGTACCTTTTGACAATTAATAAAATCTTCTTTGATCATATTTAGTTGGTCCTGTTTATTCATTCGTAAAATACCTCCAATAATCGGTTTAATGGTTTAAGTTGATGAACAGTATAACTGAACACAACAATATACTATTGTTATGTTAGGTGCAATATTGAGAAAGCAAATCGAGACGAATACATCTTAGAGGAGAAGCATCATTAACTTTTTATGATCAGCAACTAAAAAAAGGGGACTATGTTTGATGATTGCTGTAAGAAATAAAGCAATTTTAGTATTCCACTTGATCCGTTAATTAAGATAAATGCTAGTTAACATAGTCACCATTATAGGCAACAAAAACAGGCTTTAAGAAAAACTTAAAGCCTGTTTTATAACCAGAACGTTTTCTTTAAATCATCATAAAAAACATAGTTAGAAACCCTAAATGCAACCAGATCTAAAAATAGTCTACATTAACATTATGCATTTAAATCTTCAATAAGTTCATCGCTTAAAGTTCCTGTCGCAATTTCTCTAACTTCTCCAGTCATTTTCACATTCCAATTATCCTCTATCTCTATTAATAGCTCTCCACCAAGCATCTTAATTTTCACTTTATTGTCTACTAAATTTCTTTTCCTTAAAACAGAGGCTACGGCACATGATGAGCTTCCTGATGCTAATGTAAAGCCAGCTCCTCTTTCCCATATTAATATTTCTGCTTCATTTCTTGATAAAACCTTTGCAAATTGTACATTTATTCGATTTGGAAAAGAATTGTTAGTTTCTATAAGATGACCGTATTGTTTTATTTCACCAATGTTTAGTTCGTTCTTTAAAATAACACAATGAGGATTTCCAACAGACACACAATTTATTTCGTATTCTTTATCTTGAATAGTCAGTTTTTCTCCTATTACTTCATCTCCAGTAAATCTAGTTGGGATTTCTTTCGAATGAAAATTTGCTTTTCCCATATCAACTGAAATTATTTTCGCTTTTCCATTTGAAGTCTCAATAATTTTTGCTTGTACAACTCCACCTTTGGTCTCAACAGAAAAATCTTTGTTAGAGGTAAAACCATAATCATAAATATACTTACAAAATATTCTTAATCCATTTCCGCTTTTTTCCGCCTCAGAACCATCTGGATTAAAAATTCTTAATCCAAAATCTGCTTTATTTGATGGGACTTTTAATAAGATTCCGTCGGAACCCAACCCAAAATTAACATTACATATTCTTTGAATGGCCTTTTCAGTTAATTTGAAATTTATCTCTTCTTCATTAAAAACTAGATACTCATTCCCTAAAGCATGCGTTTTCACATAATAGTTTTCGTTCATTTTTGTCTCCTTGTTTCTCTGTAGTTTTGAAATTTTACTACTAATTACTATATAGTATTCTTTTATGAAATTACACCCTTGAAGTTATGTATGAGATATACAAAGTTAGTTAACATAATGTGCGTTATCAGAAATAAAATAAAAAGCCTTTTAAAAGGCTTTTTATTTTAAAGCTTAAATCGTATAAATATTATTCCTCTTCTCAATTTCTAATATGATTTCATGTAAGTTTCCCATAGAATTCGTTACATAATTTGCATAATTAAAATTCTCATCTTTAGATACTTGAGAAAATAATATAGTTTGCATTCCAATCTTTTTTGCAGGAATAATGTCTTTATCATAATCGTTACCTACCATAATACATTCTTGAGGAGTAAAGCCTAAGGTCTGAACAATTTTATTAAAGAACTCAAGACTAGGTTTTGAAAAACCCAATTCTCTAGATGTAAAAAGATATTGAAAATATTGTTGTATATCAACACGCTTTAAAGCTATCCCCATTAGGGCTGAATTTGAAACCCCAGCATTAGAAGCTACACAACATATGTAACTCTGACTAATAAGATGTAGAGATTTTCTAACACCATCTATAATCTCTACGTACTCCCAATCAGCCATTGGGCCTTCATATTCAGAGAAATCTTTCATAAGGGTATCTCCCCAATCAAACACAATTGCTTTAAATCCAGGCATTATTCTTCCCTCCTTAAAATCTTCCAATTCTTAAAGCATCTGCCCAATCCTGGCGCTGATTCAGTTCTGCCATAGCAGCTGCTTTTTTCCAATCATAGGGGACACTGATTTGATCAACTAACCAATTAGTTGAGTTTTTCTCTATAATTGTATAATTGGCATGGGGAGATCCGGATTCCATTTTATGAGGTACCGGCAAATCGTCTATGTATGCAGGAAGCCCTACACTACCAGGATTTATAATTAATTTTCCATTTGGCAAATAGACAGTTCTCGGAATATGACTATGCCCACATAATACAACGCTTTGTTCAACATATTCTAAAGCATCTATAATATCTTTGGGGCTTTTTAAAGTTGCACCCTCTTTTTTCATCTCTTCTAATAAATATACTTCGTCAGAATTAGGTGTACCATGACATAAAAAAATATCGTCTATGGTTAAGCTACTTGGATGTTGTTGTAACCAATTGATAGCCTCTGTAGTTAAACTTTGTTTTACATAATTGACCGTAGATGACGAATCATCATCTAATGATTCAAATATAATTCGATCACAATTCCCCATAATATGTGTAATATCATGCTCGATTAATAGTTTAAAAGTTCCCAAGGGGTCCAACGGTCCATATAAACTATCACCTAAATTAAATACAGTATCAATTCCACGACGTGAAATATCAGATAACACAGCTTCCAATGCTAAACTGTTACCATGAATGTCTGAAATAATAGCTATTTTTTGGTTCAATAAATACACCGTCCCTCATATTCATTCCCTACCCCATATAAGTCCATAAACTTAGTTTTTTATAGTATTTAAACACCTAATATGTTTTATTATACATATTATTGAATTTTATTCCATAATTTAATATAATAATAAAGGAAATATCACAAAAAAATGAATATTTATAATAAATTAGGAGAGATTATTTTATTTGATTACTTTATTTTTAGCAAATGTATTATTAGGTCTGTCTATTGCTCTACCAGGGGGCACAGTAACAGTAGAAATGAAAAAACAAGGATTTAAAAATGGATTTATGCATGGTTGGGTTGTAGGATTGGGAGGTATGACTATTGATTTAATTTTAATTATTCTTCTCTATTCAGGTCTAGCTACATTTTTGGCTACACCTATTATCCAAATTATTATGTGGTTAGTAGGAGCTTTATTTTTATTATACATAGGGTATGACAGTATTAAAAACGCAGATCATGATATATCCAGCCCTGGAGAAAAGGTAGAAAAATCCTTTAAGTCCTCTTACTTAAGTGGGCTACTAGTAGCTATTTCTCCAAGTAATTTAATTTTTTGGTTAAGTGTCTTTGGTACAGTACTAACAAATGGTTTTGGTGCAGAGATTATGTCCATTTAAAAGAAGTATATAGATTCCTAACCGAATCTGCTCTTAAGCAGCAATTCCAAATAGTTGATAGATGAACTTCACTTGATTTCGGACAGACTTGTCCCATAAAACAAGTTGTCTTTTTTTATCATATGCCTCGCTTCTATTCCAGAAATAATGGATTTAGCTGTGCGAAAGGACTTCAATCCTAACATTGAACGAACTCGCTTTTTAATAAACCGATGATCTTGTTCCACTATGTTATTGAGATATTTTACTTGCCTTATTTGGATGCCTACAGGCATCTTTTTTTCGTTCTTCAACTCTTCAATCGCAATAGGATAGGCTGGGTTCTTGTCTACTGTGATAACACGGGGCTTTGAAACAAGAAAAGACCGCAAAGCTTTCTTGAAAAAGCGCTTTGCAGCCCGATGATCTCTTGTTTTACTTAGGTAAAAATCAATCGTATTTCCTTCTGAGTCAACGGCACGATATAGGTACATCCATTGACCTTTAACTTTCACATATGTCTCATCGACTCGCCAAGAATCATTAATTGGCTTAAGATGAAGCCGTACTCGCTCATCTAATTCAGGTCCATATTGATGAACCCAGCGCATAATCGTTGTATGCGCGATGGAGAGTACTCGTTCTTCCATCATTTCCACCAAATCACGAAAGCTAAGGTTGTACCGTAGGTACCATCTCACGGTTAATAAAATCATGTCAGGTTGATAGTGTTTCCACTTAAAGAGATTTTGTTTTTCCATACTGATCACGTCCCTTTTTTAGAGTAATAGTATCAGTATGTCTAAGTTTAATGGATTAATTACTACCAATTAAAGTATTTGCATCAGAGCCTAACTCTTTATATCTTCCTTAAGTATTTGCGCTAGAACCCCAAAAAAGGGAATTTCTCTTCCTTTTATCTAATCTTACGAAGTCACAAACATGGGAAATATACATACTTCTAACACAAATAAAGTGCTAATTTTAAGGGTTAATTTATTCCAACAGCATCATATGCTTTAGTTACTGCTGTAACTTCTTTTGATTTTTCTCCATAAAGGTCTGTTGCAGATTGAATAGCTGCTTGACGCATCATACTAAAATTAGAAGTAGCTGTTAGATAATTTGTCAACGCCCGATAATAGATTTGTTCTGTTGCTTTACGACCAATACCCTCTACCTTTACTCCATAATGTGTGCCACCTTCGGATATAAGATAAGCAGCTTTATTATTAATCGATGAGTTAGTATGAACGCCCCCATTATCTTCTGATCCAATATACCGTTTACTGTAATGATCAGGATAACCCTGAGAAGCTGGATCTTTTAGTGAACGGAGGGAATCATTTGTAATAGTTGGCGTATAGATATCTTCACCAACTTCCCAATCGTTTCGGTCTACCATGGCTCCCATAATATCGGATAATGACTATCATGAAAAAAATACATTTTTTATATTTTGAGGATAAAAAAGGGGTCTGATGCCAAAAGTTTAAGATACTTGCAAGTATCTTAAACTTTTGGATGTACTGATATTATTACTCTACAAAAGGTGTGTGATAGGTATAGAAATGAAGATTTGTTTAAATAGGAACATTATTAGCCTGATGTTATTTTACTAACGATAAGATGGTATCGTCCTAGTTTTCGTGATTTAGTAGAAATAATGAATGTTAATTTTATAAATCTCTATATTTATAAAAGGTGCTCATTTAGGAAAGAAAGTTCATGATATACTTTTTGTCTCAGTGCGTTATATTGATGTAAATTCGTATCTGAAAAAGCCTCTTCCCGACTAGAAGGAATATCATCATATTCAATTGCCTTTGGAAATTGTTCTTTAGTAAAGTCGTAACATGAACCATTGAGCTTATTATAGAAATGCCAGCCTCCTATACACTTCGTCTTTAATATTTCGCCTCCAAATAAATCATTTACTACTAAAGCAGTTACGCCACACTGTCCTATTGCGGGATTTTCCCTGGTCCATTTGGAGCTGGATTCAAGCGACCAAGACTTATATAATGCATTTCTTACACTTTCAATACTCACCATAATGAACGGATCTCCTTTTATGAAAAATTAACTAGAATTATATAACAATCTCCATTTTAATTAACATAACAGGTATTATAAGTACCGCAATAAATACCCTTACTCAATTTTTACTATCTCCATTTTCATCTTCTTTTTTAATTTCTTCTTTTTCCTCATGAAATTCTTCAGTAGTTTGGGCAGAAATATAATCAAATGGAGTGTAATAATTGCTTGGTAATTTTCTTCTGAAAACCGTTTTGATGATTACAATCATAATAGGAACGACTGTAAATAATACTATAAATAACATCGTAAGATACAATAATGAATTCAATCATTTTCCCCTTATAAGTTATGACCTACTTTAATTTCCTTATAATTACATTTTAACACACCATTAAAGCTTGAACATAAGTGAATACCATATACAAATCCAGTTAACATAAAACCAATTACAGGAACCAATTAAAAAACATATCCATTGTTACTCACAACGGATATGTTTTCAAATGCTTATATCTTATTAATTCGCCATTCGAATTAACTACAACTTCATCAACCCCATAAGTTATATGGGCACGATAAAAAGGCTTTATTCTTAACGTTATTTCATACAATCCGCCCACACCATACAACTGCTTTATCTTAAGGATATTTGCTCCAGTTGTATCCCACCTAAGACCTTGTGGTGCATTTATATCGTTCTTATAGATTTCTACAATTGCTTTATCTACTGGCTCTCTTAGGCTACTCATAAGTGCATAATTTAAAGTGTCACATAGTGTTGTATCAGCTTCATTTATTGTTTTTGCATTCACATTTGCAGTTGATATTATCAAAACCATTATTCCGATTGTAAGCGTCACTGTAATCCTCTTCATGAATATCACCTCATCTTAGTTTCAGAAAAACTAAAATGATTTATTCAGCAGCTTTTTTAACTGTATACCATATACAAAACAAGTTTACATAATACCTCTTTCCGGAACACACCACAAAAAAGAACCCTTGTCGCAGAACGGTTCCGCCGAGGGTTCTTTTTCCGGAGTATGCAGCTTTTTATACATCCTTGATTTATCAACGTTTCCTCTCGGGCTGAGTGACAAATAGATGAATAAAAAGCGCACCTTTTATTCATATGC
>Ga0268253_10000259_pt1 | contig 12819 bp, 12 predicted proteins | sample AgamicMgMarz_FD_200250 | JGI IMG/M metagenome (GOLD analysis project Ga0268253, IMG submission 200250) | Agave microbial communities from Guanajuato, Mexico - Mg.Ma.rz (v2) (version 3) | ecosystem: Host-associated > Plants > Phyllosphere > Phylloplane/Leaf | place: Guanajuato, Mexico... | reverse complement strand
GTGATACTGAAGAGGAGCTTGACAATCTTTATGAGAAACTAATCATAGATGGGAAAGCACTTATGCCGTTAGGTGACTATGGTTTCAGTAAGAAGTTTGGCTGGTTAAATGATCAGTTTGGTGTCTCGTGGCAACTAAACCTTCCGAAATAAAATATATGTTTGGCACGGAAAAATTTTCCGTGCTTTAATTATTTGTCATGTTCTTAGGGTAACAATTGGCGATATAAGACCATAAGAGATAGAATTAAAACTGAGAAAACGGGCAAGGTATACTTCCTTTGTAATGAATGCATTTACTTCTCCTCCTGAAATATTTCATATAGCATAATTCTCAAGTATATAACAGTTTATTTTAGTTAGTAGGAAAAAAAGGAGGCTTATATATCAGAATGAAAGATTCTGATATACAAGCCTCTAGTTTACTAGTCAGTTTATATGATGCATCTAGGTTAAAGAGTTATCAGTGGAAGAGTAAAAGCTCTTTTACATTATATAAAACTAAGCCTATACGTTAACTTTTTTGAGCATGAGGTATTTCTTATTTTTCTCTATTTACTACATTACAGGTAAACTTATGAATTCATGTGAATTGAATACGTTTTTTTATTAGTCTTTTTTATAAGTTTTGCTAGTTTGTCCTTCCACACTCACTGGGACTTCCCCAACTAAAGTAACTCGTCGCATTATACGATGTTTTTCACCATAATCGTTGATTGCATAATGCTGTGTTGCACGGTTATCCCAGATTGCAATGTCACCAGCTTCCCAATGCCAACGAACTGTGTTCTCTAATCGTGTAACATGGTCTTGTAAAATAGAGAAAAGGTGAGCTGAATCCGAAGAAGATAATCCTTTAATTTTCTTCACAAAATGTCCTAATACTAAAGTACGCTCCCCTGTCTCTGGGTGTATTCTGACAACGGGATGTTCAGTTTCATATACCGTAGAGGCAAATACCTTACGGTGACGTTCTAAATCTTCTTGAGAACGATTAGGATGTCTCCCGCCATAATCATAGTCATTTGTATGCACCGCCCAAAGTTTATCGGCTAAATTACGCAACTCTGTAGGAAGGTTTTGATAGGCAATGGCTGTATTCGCCCACACTGTATCACCTCCAGATTCAGGAACAACAACAGCGCGGAGTATTGAAGCCTTAGGATATGTATCAATGAACGTTACATCTGTATGCCAAGAATTAGCACGTCCCCCATGCTCAGAGTCAAGTTCGAATAAATAATTACTGCCTTCTTTTATCGGAACTGTTGGATGAGCTTCTGGTTCACCAAACAATTTTGCAAAAGCCTCTTGTCCAGTATCATCAAGGTGTTTTTGCCCTCTGAAAAAGATTACTTTATATTGCAGTAATGCTTTCTTAATAGCATTGACTGTCGTAGTGTCTAGATCTGAAGATAAGTGAATCCCTCTTATTTCTGCGCCAATCTGACCAGCTATCGGATATACTTCCAAAACAGAATTTGCTACCTTATTTTTCTCAACTATACTCATATTACTTCCTCCTTTTTAGTTCCCCTAAAAGGGGTGAAATCTTTGTTTTTGTTAAATAGATAGTAAAGTTAAATTCAAATTCATTTTCCCGGTTTCAATTGTACTCTCCTATTTATCGTTGTTTAGTAGAGTTATAAAAAGCAAAAAAGGCCAGCCCACACGTTCAACGCGATAGTCTGGCCCCCAGTTGCCTGGTAGGCATTTGCTAAATATAATTTTTTTAATTCCGAGTAAATCAATTCGATTAAATAGAATATTAAGTGATACTCATAGAATTGTCAATATTTTTTAAATAGTTCGAAGTGCTTTCACTGGTAGCTTAACGAGCATTACCGTTGACAAAGCTGTATGTCTTTTAAAGAAGATGAATCAGAAAATAAAGTAGTATCATTTTCCCGGTATAGATAAGTAAGATTGTCACAGAATAAAGACGTTGGGAGATCATTTTGTTCCAAATAACTACCAATGGGGTATTCACATAATGAATAACTTACATTGATTAACGTCCTCATTTAATTTTGGACGTAATAATAGAGGCATGCTGTTTTCATTATTGGGTTTAGGAGTTGGGGCTGTTACGACTTATGGAATGACAAGAAGACATGGAAATAAGATGACACCCGCAACTGTACAAACAATGGTGAGTAGATTCAATAATAGATAAAACAAATAAAAATGGAGGGAAATGTATGAACAATTTTTTTGGACTCTTTGCAGATGAGAATGAGAAAGCACAAAATAATCATGAAAATGAAAAGCTTCGTCTTCATAAAGAGGAATTAGATATCACTAAAAATAAAATAGCTGCAGGGGAGGTAACCTTGCAAAAAGAAGTTATAGAAGAGCAACAAACGGTTGACGTTCCTGTTACTCATGAGGAAGTTGTTATTGAGAGAAGAGCTATCGACAACGAACTCAGCAATTCATCTATTAGTGATGAAGAAACCATTCACATTCCAGTCAGTGAGGAACAGGTTCAAGTAAGCAAACACACTGTAACAACAGGTGAAGTTTCAGCTTACAAGCGCAATGTAGAAGAAACGCAACATGTAGAAGAAACCTTAAAAAGAGAAGAAGCTCATGTTGATACAACTGGTCACGTTAATATAGCTTCCGACGATACAGCGTCTCCTATCGATTAAAAAAGATATAAATTAAACCGAAAAACACTTCCCAAATCGTAAGAACGATTTGGGAGGTATTTTTGGGGGGAGTATTTTAAATGATGACTTTACACCCTCTTTTTATATTGTCTTAAATAGAAAAAAACTAACTTATATTTATTACAGTAACTATGGAGGCTAAAATATGTCAAAGAACAAAATTGCCAAATATGACTCCAATACGAATGATCGCAAAGTTTCAGAACAAGTTATTTATGATACTGACAATAGTGCAAAGCTCCAACTTCATGAGGAGAAGTTAGACATCTCTAAAAAATGGATAAAAACAGGAGAGGTAGCCATACACAAAGAGATTTTTACGGAGGAAAAAACCATTACCATACCTGTGATCCATGAGGAGCTGATAATTGAGAAAAAAGTTTTAGATGCAGAAAATACAGATCAAACGGGTGAACATACAGAAATTATTCGGATACCTATTAGTGAAGAGCGTATCGAAGTCATCAAACATCCAACAGTTCTAGAAGATGTTGCAATTTATAAACGTCAATTCCAAGAAACTAAGCCTATTACAGAGACCTTAAAAAAAGAAAAAGTGCATATAGAAACGACCGGAAACCCTGAAGTAATAGATAGGAATACAGAAAAGTAATCAGCATACACTTAAAAAAATATTCAAAACTGTTAATAAGATGATACCCAAAGAAAGTATACTTATACTTAGTTCTGGTTTAAAAAGGCTCAGACAGCCTAACTACTATGAACCTTACCTACTACACGGGCAATCTTTATTTAAAACTTCGCATCTTTTTTATAAACATCGTGACTTTATTTCAAAGCCGTAGGAAATTACGTACACGTTTGAACGAATGAGCTATTCATATGTGCATGGAGTGGATTAAGAATACCATCAAAGAAGGATGGAGCTACTTCATAAACCATCCTTCCTTCATTAAATCTAGATAGGTTACATTATGTGTAGGAATTTAAAGAAATCCGAAGGCATTTCTGTGTTACTTAAACCGTTTATTTTCTAATACAATTACCTTTGTATTCGTTGATTTCCCTATTTGTTTCGTGTGTTCAACCAATCGAAGAATATCATGACAACATTGTTTGGCACCAATAACTAATAATGGTACACCGATGAAGTCAATTTTTAGCTCCCTGGACAAGAATCCTCCCATTGTCATGGCAAATGGAACAGTTGGTGAGGTATTGGAAAAAATGATTTTTTCATGAACTTTACCTTTATCCTGCAACAGTATGCTTAAGTTTTTTAAAGCCGGAACAACAAGCTTTGAGGATTTCCGACCAATTGTATAAACTGAATTTCCGTACTCATCTTCCCCATGAAAAATGATTTTTCCCATATCAGATTGAGTTAACTTATTAAAATAGTCAATATTCAATATTTCTTCTTTGGTTAGCTTTCGATCAGTAGGCAATTTTTTTAAATGATAAGCTGCTGCCATAGAAGTGGTATGTGTTCCACCATAATCATTATAGATAAAAATCATGGTATCATCCTTTAGTTTTTGATTTATATCCATTATTACCATTTATACAATTGCTAATTCAGGGATATAGTAAAGGTGTTAAATTTCTTAATTTAACTTAATAGTATATAAATAAAAACTCTATTTTCAGGCAAATATCCTAGTTACCTAATATGTTTCATATTCTACGAGTTAATCTGTGAAAGCAACAAAATTGATAATATAACCGTTTTAGGATGCATTAATTTTATCTTATAAATAAGGAGAGAAATAGTAATGAAAAGCTTAATCATTATATTTATTATTTGTTTCGTGTTTGTTATTTTCTATCCATTCAAATCTTACGTTACTTAACAAATTTTCGAATCTCTATGGATTAAAAGAATATATATTATCCGAAAGGTAAATATAAGAAAAAATGGATACAGGAGATTACAAATGGAAAAATTAACTTCTGCAGAAATGGGTAAACTTTGGGCTACATATATGGGTAACAGTATGTCTACATGTATTCTAAGTTACTTTCTTCAACATGTTGAAGACCAAGATATAAAAAAATTATTGGAAAATGCACTAAGCTTAAGTAAAGAATTTCAGAAAACCATAAAAGACATTTTTATAAAAGAGAACTTTCGTATTCCACATGGTTTTACAAAAGAAGATGTGAATCTTGATGCCCCAAGATTATTTGAAGACGAGTTTTATGTACATTATTTAAGGTATGTAACTAAAGTAGGACTTAGTCTTTACAGTGTAGGAATACCGTTAATGTATAGAGAGGATATAAGGAATTTTTCCCTTCATTGTATGGAATCGACTATAAAATTGGGGGAACAGATCAAAGATATTTCAATAAATAAAGGATTGGTTATTAAATCGCCTATTATTCCGACGCCACAAAAAGTAAATATAGCACACAAAAATTATTTAAAAGGTTTTATTGGAGATGTTCGACCTTTACATGCATTAGAAATTGCCCATTTATACGATAATCTAGAGACTAACTTGGCAAGCAAAGCCTTAGTAATGGCGTTTAGTCAAGTTACAAAAACGAAAAAGATACGAGAGCTATTTATAAAAGGAGAAGAAATTACTTATAAAGCGATTGAAGGTTATATAAAAAAACTTCACGATGATAACTTGCCTTCTCCGGAATTAATTGATCATTTAGTAACAACTTCAACATCTTCTCCTTTTTCTGATAAATTAATGGTATTTCATAAAATGGATATGTTTTCAATGAGAGTAAGAAATTTTGGAAATTCATTAGCTGTAAACGGAAGACGCGATTTAGCGCTAATGTATGCAAATTTTTTAAAGGATATATCAGGATTTGTTAATGATGCAGCAGATATCATGATAGAAAACGGATGGATGGAAACACCACCCGAAGCTGCGGATAGAGAAGACTTATCTTCAAAGTAGGGACTATAAAGTTGTCAATGGTAGGCGTACTGGGAGGCATTAAGGAAATGACAATGTCTTTATATGAAGACCCTCTGGGCACTCAAACAAACGTGTTTGTATGAGTGCCAACCGGCGAGAGAGCCCCCTCAAAAAAAGTGAGGGGGCTCTCTTTTTTGAGGAGTTTAGGAAAAAGACATTATGTCAACTGAAAATATATATTACATTCATCTTAAAAAGAAAAAACTACTGGGACTAGCCAGTAGTTGAAGAAGACATCTTATAAAGCCTATCTAATACAAGATAATAACGTGAACCCCACCCTCTCTTTTTAACATAAAGAAAAGGAGAAAATGGCTATACGTGCCAATAACTTTGTTATATCATCTTGTCAAATTCAATTTTTTACACCCACATGTTCAATTATTCGCTTCATTGCCTGAATCTGGCCCATATGAGTTGCTTCATGCATCAGTGTAACACCCACAAGCTCTCCAAAGGTTTTACATCCCAGAAATGGCTTTTCTAAGGTATTATTTAACTGTTCAGCAGGAATTTGCTGAATACGAGCCAATTGGTCTCTTAGCTGTATTATAAGCTCATCCATAGTAGGTACATCCCCCGTCCAATCGGCTGGTTTCGTACCATTTCCGAACAATTCCATATAGTTTGCTGGAAGATGGGTTGTTGCATGAGGAAAACCAAACATAGTTTGTTCAGTAACTGTCAAAACGTGACCTGTATGCCAATGAATTGTGTTGTTAAAACCATCTGGCTGCACATCAGTTTGATCTTCAGAAACAGCCCCTATGATTTTGAGGAAATACTCTCTTCCGATTTCAAATTGCTTGAATACAAGTTTGTTCATCTCTTTCTCCCCTTTCACTGATACAATCATCCATATTATACCACCTAAAGAAGGAGAAGAATATAATTTAGATACCTCTAGTGCTTTAAATATTCGTACCCAGTTAACATAATCACTCTTTCCGGAACACACCACAAAAAAGAACCCTTGTCGCAGAACGGTTCCGCCGAGGGTTCTTTTTCCGGAGTATGCAGCTTTTTATACACCGTGGATATTACCACGTTCTTTGGGTAGTTGAAAGAAACGAGAATGTATAAAAAGCGCACATTTTATACATATGCTTAAGGTTGTCCTATATTGCCTTATTTATAAAATTTTTGTACAATTATTCAGACTTTTTTTATGAATTGAAGCATACAAATTCCCTAAAAGCTATCCGTCCTGCAACGATGGGGTAGCTTTCTTTTTGTTGCTACTCATTATACACTCAAAAAACACTTTCGAATATAATAAAGCTTGCACCCATTGTGAGTGAATCTAAAATTCTACATTTGCAATTAAGGGTTTTGTTGTTACAGGCCTTTCTGTTCATTGGAAAGAAAGTGATCCCATCGCTCTTCAATTAAAGGGCTTCCTGTCCATTCTTCATTTGGCTTCTCTTCTGTTAATTCAAAACCGTACTTTTTGTAAAGATGGCGAGCTGCGCCAAGGATGCTTACTGTCCATAAAAAGATATGTGGATAACCTTTTTCCTTGCAGAAATTCATAGAAGTCTCCATTAATTTCTTTCCTAATCCCATCCCTTGATACTTTTCATCCAGAACAAACCAGCGTAGTTGAGCTACTGTATCTGAAGATTTAGTAATGGCAATCGAACCCGCAATTTTGCCATCTACTTCAGCAATCCATAGGTCCCCTCCTTCAGAATTAATCATAAATTCTGTTAATCCTTTCATAACGTAATACTCAAACATTTGCCCAAATTTGTATGTCTCATCATAAAGTTGTCCATGAAGATGCGCCACGTAGCCAACATCCCCAGGCTTAAATGAACGGATCGATACTTCTGGTTGAGAAGAATGCTCTTTCGAGAATATATTCTCAATATTTTCCATAGATATTAGCAACTTTGATAAGTCAGCATTCGAAATGTCCTGAATCATTTCTCCAACTTTTTGGTTTGAATTTTCAACTAGGTCTTTATAGATTTTTTCGCCATAATCAGTTAGATATAATAGGTATTGACGTTTATCGGCTAATGATTGTTTTTTTACAACTATTTTTTCCTCTTCAAATCGTTGAATAATTCTACTCATATAGCCCCGATCTATTCCCAAAGTTTCTCCCACTTCAGTGGATGTACATCCACTTCTTGAATGAATTTCATTTATAACACGAGCTTCTGTAAGTTGAAAAGAATCATTATAAATTTCTTGGTCTAATTTTCCTAAAGTATTTGCATAGTATCGGTTAAACTTTCTTATTTTTTCTACATCCTTGATTACACTCATTTAAGTACTCCTCCTTGATGTTATTGGTTGACTCAGTCAAATATATTATATGATTTATGATTGACTGAGTCAACTATATCCCAAAAGGAGTTATTTTTTTGTTTTGATGGCGTTAAAACAACCTCAACAACTCAAGGAAACTCTTCGCTTTATTCCTTTAACGTTTTAAAACAGATTCAAATACACTTTCCATAAAAGTATACCTTTGCAAACAAAAATAAAATTCAATTAGCGAACAGTTTTTGATGTTCGTTTAAGTGTAAAAGCACTATGTGAACAACTTTAATCTAACACATAATTTTTACGAACGTTTTTAGGTAACCTATATAAATGATAAAATCCTTTCTAAAAATAAGTTTTATTTATTACCTATTATGTAGAAAAAGCCTTAGAAAATGGATAATTTTCTCTAAGCTCAACAAACTACTCATGAGGAACAATGATTTTTTTCTTTTTTAATTTGTATTTGGACTTGTAATTAGCTTCTAGTTATATTATATTAATTGATATATCAATTAATTTTGTAAAATTTAATTTCTGACAATTTATTTTTTTGTGTTACGTATAGTCAATTATTAAAACAAGAAGAGAAAGGAAAATTAATATGAATAACAAAGATTTTAACGAAATTGTTTTAAAACGTCGTTCCATTAAAAGATACGATCCTTCAGTAAAAATTAGCCGCGAGGAAATGGAGGAAATACTTGCGGAAGCTACGCGTGCTCCATCATCTGTTAATATGCAACCATGGCGCTTTGTTGTAATTGAAACACCGGAGGGTAAAGAAAAATTAGCTGAGCTTGCAAAATTTAATAGTGAACAAGTCAATACTTCTTCTGCTGTTATTGCCGTATTTGGTGATATGAACAACTTCGAATATGCTGAAGAAATTTTCGGAAAAGCTGTAGAACTTGGCTATATGCCTCACGAGATTAAAGAACAGCAGTTACAAGTTATTACCCCAATTTACGAAAATATGCCGGAAGCAGATATGAGAGATGTGGTCCTTATTGATTCAGGTCTTGTATCCATGCAATTAATGTTTGTGGCTCGTGCTCATGGCTATGATACCAATCCAATTGGCGGATACGAAAAAGAGTTAATCGCAGAAGCGTTCGGCCTAGATAAAGAGCGTTATGTTCCAATCATGCTGATTTCTATTGGTAAAGCAGCAAGCGAAGGACATGCTTCTTATCGTTTACCAGTCAATACTGTTACAACTTGGAAATAACTAGAGAAATATTTGATTTTAAATCAATTGACTTCAATACCAAAAGGAAATACTAGACAATTTTAGCGCAGAAAAACGCATTGTACTCATTCATGGATTATCGCAGATGCAAAAAATCTAGAAAGCAGAGGGGGGAGAGCAGCACATGGAAATAATTGCCGCGGTTTTAGTTGGAATTGTAGCATTCGAACATTTATTCATTATGATTCTTGAGATGTTTTTTATTAATTCAAAGGTGGCAAAACGAGCTTTCAAATTACCTAAGCATTTAGAAGGGGATCGGAATGTAGCTGTCATGTTTGCAAACCAAGGGCTATATAATGGATTTTTAGCCGCAGGTCTCATTTGGGGACTCTTACTCGGATTCAATCCAACTGGCCATATGATTCAGGTGTTTTTCATAATTTGTGTAGTGGTAGCATCCATTTTCGGCGGTTTTACATCCAATAAGTCAATTATCATAAAACAAGGACTACCAGCTATTTTAGCGTTGGTTACCCTTTTGTTTGTGATATAGAACGTGAGCTTCTCAATAACATTGTGCTTTAAAATCAATAGCTGCTCTCAACTTATTATCAGCATTGGTCTATATAATAAGCTAATAATAAAAAACCGCGCTATCCACCTTTTGAATGATTAGTGCTGTTTTTCTTTATTCATTTCTAATGTATATTCCATCCATTTTTAGTTAACATAATGCCTATTTCCGGAAAACATCATAAAAAAGGACCCTTGATGCAGGACGGTTCTGCCAAGGGCCCTTTTTCCGGAGTATGCAGATTTTTATACATCCTTGATATAACGGCATTTACTCGATACCCAAGTGGGAGGAGGATTTATAAAAAGTGCACGTTTTATTCATATGCTCAAGGTTGTCCTATATTGTCTTATTTATAAATTTGTTGTACAATTATTCGGACTTTTCTATGAATAGAAACATATAAATTCCCTAAAAGCTATCCGTCCTGCAACGATGGGGTAGCTTTCTTTTTTTTTATTAACGATAATAATTACTTTAACATTTTATAATAGATTTAAATATCTTGTCCGTAAAAGTATACTTTTTTGAACGCCCCTCATTCTTGCTCCGAAAGTGTATATTACAAAAAAAGCCTATCTGATTTCGAGCAAATGGAAAAAGAAATCAGATAGGAGAAAGATAGAGACACATGTAAAGTATGTGCAAACTATGAAAAAGATTTAACCTATATTAAATCCAATCGCTACGTTTGCATGTAAATTGGTATAGATATTTGTTTCTTTAGGAACTGAAATGCTAAATTTATAGAGGTAAAAAGATCTCTCTATCCTCCTGACAAGGAAAGAGAAAGCCTTCTACCAACGAGCTATAAATGGAAATATGCCATACCGACATAACGTATCATAACATATCTTCATGACAGTAAAGGGGCAATACCATTTCTGTTTATAACGGTACTATTTCAAAGAGGTTACAACATATGTATAAAAAGAGCGCTTTTTATACATTCTCGTTTCTTTCAACTATCCAAAGAACGTAGTCATATCAACGATGTATAAAAAGCTGCATACTCAAGCAAAAGAATCCTTAGCTGAACCCTACTGCCGCAAGGGTTCTTTTGCTTGGTTCCGGACAGAGTGTTTATGTAAACTAAATTTGTATATCTTATACACCTTAAAAACAGAAAAAACAACTGGGTCCAATCAGTTGTTTTTTCTGTTTCATGAATGGTAATCAATGTTTAGCTGACGTTACAGAGCGTCTTGAGTAGTTTGCTCAATAAACAAATTTTTATTCATCATAGATAGTTTCAATAGAATAAGTTATACAATTGGTTTATAAATTATAAACATAGGACAACTTAGATTGAAATAAAAAAGGAGGTTATAATATATGTCCCAAACTACTATTCCCAGAGCTGCTGTGCGTGGTACAGCTTCTGGAGTTATCTTCATGGCTTTTTTTGGAACTTTTTGGGCAGGAATTGGAATTAGAGGAATGCAAGGGTGGGAATTTCCTGTACTTATCACCCTATCTTTATTGATTGGAGTCATATTATTTATCGGTGCAATTGTATTAATAAAAAATTCTCGTCAATTAACTAATGAAGTAATAAAAAAGGATGGGGATCGTTGGAGAAAAAAGAATAGATGGTTCGGTATTATTTTCAGTTTAGAAGGTCTTTTTATTGCTATTGCTGCTTATATTTGCGTATCTACTAATCACCTAAATTTGTTTGTTCCTATTATGGCCTTTATTGTCGGCGCTCATTTTTTCCCTCTAGCATCCCTGTTTCAAGTTCCAATTTATTATATTACTGGGACACTTCTTTGCTTACTTGCAACTATTGTCATATTAACTTTTCCTGTGAAAATAATAATAAACGATCATCAAGTTATGGCATGGTGGGTATCTGTAGGTTTTGGCTCAGCTCTAATATTATGGGGATCCGGAGTAATAGTTTGCCTCAGAGGATTTAGGCTGCTTAGTATGGCCCGGAATGGAGCTAAAAATAATAAAGTATCTACTCGATTATAATGTGCTTTTTACTACCGATAATTCACACTAAATATTAGATAAGAAAGGGCATGGCAAAAGGAAAGACAGAAACAACAAAGTATGTAAGAAAAACCTTAGGAAGCTTTTGATGATTAGCTTCAAAGTAAATATAATGAAACCTAAATGACCAAAGGATAGAAAAAGGGCTTTTTAACAAGTTATTGCCGATAACACTTATCATGGTAAGTAGATTTTATACTATCTATAAAAACAAAAAAAGCACAGACCACTATATATGGTTTGTGCTTTGGGCTAAGGAATAACACTAAAAGAAAGATTGTCTAATAATACATTAACAATTTAACGCTTTAAAACGAAGAGTTAAATTGTTCCATATTATATCCTCGTTATTTAAGTAAACAGTAAATTAGCTTATAAAAAATATGAATTTTATTATTTACTCTATCTGACGAAAAATGTGAACTTGTTCTTCAAAATAAATAGTAGTTAAAAGATTTTATTATTCAATTAATGATATAGATTCTCCATATGTTCTTCTTTTTGCTATCTATAAAATGACTCCACCTTTCTCCTTGGCTAATATAATCATTAAACGTAGCATTCTTCATTACAATATGACCGCCACATTCATCTGCCAATTGTTTAGCAGACTCTTCATCAATGGGAAATGCTACCGATTCATCATTAGTAAATTCGTAACTGGATACCTCTTTCTTTTTTACGTTCTTATACGAATGATATACGTAATATAATTTACCTAACTTTATAAAATAGTATGGATACTCTCTGTTAGGCAACTTACTTCCCTCCATTTCTGCATCCTTCAATTGCTTTATAAGTCACTATTAGTATCTTACTTGGACTTAAAAAGGTAAAATCCTTCTACGCCAAAGGGTTTCCTTTTTCATGTGTTCTGGAAAGCGTGATTATGTTGACTAAAAATTTATAGCAACCCTTTAGTAATATAGAGTTTTTCTTTTGACTATTAAACTTCAGCTGTATGGTTCAATTAAAGGGCCATTTTCTGGAGTAAGGATTATTGAGAATATTGGAGAGTTATTAATAAGAATTCGAAATTATTTTGAATTTTATATGGTAAAATAAGGAATACGTTAGATGTAGAAAGGAAGCTTAATATGGGGTCCTACCACATAAATAAAGAAAGCGTACTCTGGTAGAAGAAATTCAGTTAAGTAGTTTAATATTATAATAGTAATTGGAAAGGGAAGAT
>Ga0268253_10000258_pt1 | contig 12840 bp, 8 predicted proteins | sample AgamicMgMarz_FD_200250 | JGI IMG/M metagenome (GOLD analysis project Ga0268253, IMG submission 200250) | Agave microbial communities from Guanajuato, Mexico - Mg.Ma.rz (v2) (version 3) | ecosystem: Host-associated > Plants > Phyllosphere > Phylloplane/Leaf | place: Guanajuato, Mexico | collected... | reverse complement strand
ATGAAACGCTCTACGAGCGAGGGCTTGAGCGAGGTGCAGTTAGAGAAGACGCGCGGTTGGGGCGCGCTGATGACGCTCGTTGCGCGGCAGGAGATGGAGCACATGGGCCTTGTGCTCAACCTGCTCTCGGCCATCGGCGGGACGCCATATTTTAAGCGTCCGAACTTTCCTCAACGCATAGAGAGTTACGGGAAGCTGGACATCAAGTCGGAGTTGACGCGCTTTGGCAAAGATACCATCACGCGCTTTCAAGGATTTGAAGCGCCGCATCCCGAGCCCGGCCCGGAATTCTGCAAGACGCGCGGCCTCGCCAGCCGTGAAGACATCCGCGCACAGCTTCTTGCGCCGCAATCCTTCATGCCGCAGAGCCGGACTCCCGCGCCGGCCACAACAAAGGCTGTTGACTCGCAGACTCCGCCCGCAGAGATTCCCTTTACCTCTGTGCAAGACCTTTACGTGAGTCTCGCGCTCGGCTTCGTCAACGTCACGGAGAGGATAGGCGAGGCGAATCTTTTCATCGGCGATTTTAACTCGGAGATTTGGGGCGGGCCGAGCACGCCTTACGGCGCGGGCTCTATGGACGACCTCAGCCAGTACGGGCTCGACCTCATACAGGTCACTAATCTACACAGCGCCATTGAAGCCATCGTCGAAATCGTAGAGCAGGGCGAGGGCATCCTTGCGCCGCCAGATTACATAGAGCACACGCACTATTGCATCTTCACAAACATGCTGAGTGAGTTGGGCGGCTTTGATGCCGCGCGGCCAGTAGTGCGCAACCCCTTGACGCAGATGCACCCGGACATCACAGCGCCCAATGAAGTGAACATCATCACGCGTCCCGAAACGCGCGAGATTGCAAAGCTCTTTAACCTGACCTATGAGTTGATGCTCATGATGATGCTCTTCCTCTACGGCAGCAGCAAGAAGACGCAGGCGCAGACGGTGGCGTTAATCAACGCCATCTTCTTCCCGCTGATGACGATGTTCATACGTCCTTTGAGCGAGATACTGACGCAGCTTCCGGCCTTCAAGGATAAAAAAGGGAACGCCGGGCCGGGGTTCGAGCTTTCACAAGAGATGCTCACCTTGCCGCAGCCCGCCGACACCTGGGGCGAGTTTCAGAGATACTTCGACATCCTCGCGTGGCAATTCGACAATCTATGGATTTATGAACTGCGACCTGCGGACGACGAGATTATCAAACGGCTGCGCTACATGGCGGAGAACATGCACCGGCTGAGCGATGATTGGCGCGCAAACTGGCAGAACGTCGGAAGGAGTTAAAGACAATCTATGTGGCTGTATCTTTCATTTGAAGGCTATTTTCAATTACGCTTTGCAACCGACCCAGACCCTACGGACGAGCCGCGCGGCGTGAGCGGCTATACCTTCGCGCTGGCGGGCGAGCCTGACTTCGATAACGTGATGCACCTGCAACCGGAGGAAGAGGGAGTCGTCGAGCGTCGCTTCGGCGTCGCGGCAGATGCTCCAGGCCCGCGCGTCGGCGTGACCGTGCGGCAGGCGAAGTGGTTCGATGAAGAAAAACTCATCTACACGGATGCGCCCGAATACACGGAGGCGCGCGTCTCTTTCGTCAAGGCGCAACTAACGGAACGCAACGGCATCCTTATTCGCAACGACCTCTTTGCCATAGACCCTTTGCGCGTCCAGGTGAGAAAAAAGCGCGGCGCGCTCATGCTCGACCGCGAAGACTTTCTCGACCCGAACAACCCTGACTTGCCAATCACGCAGACCACCTCCGCGATGCTGGAGCGTCGCCAGCCGCAGGGCTTGACCGATAACTCCGTAGAGGTCGCAAAGGCCACGGGCCTGCCGGATGCCTCAAACGATTCGTGCATCAACAATCGCCGCATCAGGCAAAAGAATTTGGAAGAGTTGCTCAAGCGCACGCGGAATCCGGTCGAGCGCGCCGCGCTGGAGACGCGCATCAGCCAGCTAAACATCCTCCGCCGCTGGTGGGACTTGTCACAGGGCGGGAAGCCTATTGACCGCCGCGCTCATCAACTGACGCTGCAAGCCTACGGTTGGAGCGTGGACATCAACGGCACTGTGCATGAGAACAAAATCGGCGCGGACGAGAACCAACACTGGCCCATCAGCTTCTGGATGGGCGGCTGGGACGGCGACGCGCTCTGCGCCTACATCTCCGGCTACTTGTCCATCCCCTTGAAGAGCGAGGCGTAGCAATGTACGAGCAGAACCAAGCGCAGCAGGATTGGCTCGAAGCTTTTATCTCACAGCACGACGCCTTCGCGGGCACCGTGCATGTCCAGCGCGGCGCAGACCTCTACCTGACTGCCGCGCGCAACATCCCGCCGCAGGTCTTGGCGATTGTGGCCCACGTGCCTCACGGCAAAGGGATGGCGGGCATGGCTCAGGTGCAGAAGTCGCCCGTCCAGACCTGCAACCTGCAAACGGATGAAACGGGAAACATCAAGCCGGGGGCGAAGGCTGTCGATGCGCAGGCGGCAGTCGCGCTGCCTGTGCTGGACGAAGCGGGCGAGGTGCGCGCCGTCGTCGGCCTCGCATGGAGCAGGGAGGGCGAGATTGGGCCAGCCGAAGAGCAGGCTATGATGAAACTCGTGGCTTCGTTGCCGCAATGAGCTTGAACGCAATTCGAGCACAGACCTCTCCGAGGTCAGAAGGAGTCCCTCAATGAGCGTACTGTCTTTTCCTCGCATCTATTTCAAAGGATACATGGAGTGGGATCCGTGTACTTTCAACAACAACGATTGGCAGGAGTTTCCAACCTATGATGCAACCAACGCGGCGCTCAACTGGGAGTTCCTGGCCACGCAGGGCATCACGCCGGAAAACTTCACCACCACTTTTCGCCCTTGGGCCATAGCCTTGCAGCAAGACACGGTTGACTCGCCGCCGGGCGAACGCGTTCCCGCGGAGTGGAACATGTTCGGGACGCACGGCGTCTCTTTCGTGCAATACAAAGATTTGACAACAACCATCACAGGCGGCGCGCTCGGAAACCAACAGCCTGTGACCAGGGACCCAATCATCGGAGAGCCTGTCGTCATCAGCGGAGACGGCGGCAGCGGGCCGGGCCGTCTGGTGGACACGAATCCCGCCTCGCCGTGGTCGAGCCAGATCTATTTCGGGCAACTCGCCTTTGGCGGCAGCCGGCACGGCATCAGCGGCCCGCGCGTTTTTCGTATGCACTCACGCTGGCTCAATCCCGCTCGCATCTATAGCGAAGACCAATTTCTGACTTCGCCTGCTTCCAGCATCGGCGTCTGTTTCCAGACCTGCATCCCCTACGACCAAATCACCTGGCCGGGCGGGGGCGCGTCGCAACTCGTCACGCATCTTCAGACGGCGGCTTCACAGCCGGGCGCGCTCGGCATCATGATGCGCCTGACGGCCTACGTGAATCTCTATTTCATGAACGGCATCCTGAACGGCACGACGGCTCAGCCGCGAGACTACGCATCGCTTGCGGCGCTGCTGGCGACGGCGTGGGATGCTTGGAACAATAACGGCGACGCGTCTCAATTCTTCTCCAATCCGTGTTACAGCCATGTGGTCGGAGTGGTCGGCGTGTGGAACGAGGGCGAGCTTGCGAGCGTGCCGGGAGGACGCTGTATGTCTGCCGGAACGCCCGTCGCGCCCATAGGCTTGGCGGCTCGCGCCAAGAGCGGAGCGACTGCGCGGCGGCCACGCATCATGGGCCACGAGTTGAAGGCGAGCACAATCGCTCCGGCGAACTCGCCCACCGCGCTTGGGCCAGTCGCCGCGCAGATTGATTACGACGCGAAACTCATCTCGCTCGATTTGAGCAGCACCATTCCCGAAACGGGCACGCCGGGCCAGTGGCCTTCTGACCTGACCAAAGCAGATTTCGGCCCGCTCACTTTCGGCGTGATGACGAACGAGGCATTCACTCCCGTCGCGACAATTGATTACGAGCAATATCAACGGTCTGCTTACGAGGCGAGCGCAGGCATCATAGACCTTCCGTTTCCTGATTCCGGCACCGGCACGCTTCTGCAGGGCGGCTCGCTCGCTATTCAGGTACAAGACCAAAACGCGCTCGTCGAACAAATCTACACCGCCGAGACTGACCGTCGCGGCATCTATCTGGACCAGAACGAGCAGACAAAATTCCAGCTTGAGGTCTGCCTCATGGGAGCGCCGAGTCCGAACACAAACGTCCTGATTGCGAGATACGACTCCAACCTCAACTTAGTCCCGACAGACAGTCCGCAACTCGTGGACTTTACCAACGGCGACCAGACGACCGTGACCGTGCAGGGCAGTCCGCCCATCACGACCGGAATCACGATTCTGACAACCGACGAGAACGGCAAGGCCACGCTCGGCATCGCGGCGCAAAGCCCTGGCTTCCCCGTGCTCGCCTTCTTCCCCTACACGGGCGACACTTTGCCGCAGCCGCCCGCCTCCTTCAACTTCACGGACAACGCCTTCTATACGACCGTCCGCGTGCTGCCGTTTGACGACGAGGTTCCCGAAAAGTTTGTCGAACTCTGGAACAGCACGAAGGAGCAGGCGCAGGCTTGGAGCTTCATCTACAACCAAATCCTTTACGTTTACGACATGGTCTTCAACGTCATGCTTGAGTACGTCAATCTCGGCAGCCAGCAGAGTGTAGAGCAGAGCATTAACGGCATCTGGTCTGCGATTGCGGCGGAAGCGGCGGCGGAGAGCACCTACGCGATGCCCATCACGCGCGACATGTCTGCGGGCAAGCGGCTCACGCTGCAACTCTGGATTTATCTCGTCGCCAACAATTACGAAGTGCCGGACTTCAACGTCGATTCCATTCCGGCGGGCTGGAATCCCGGTCAATAAGAGAGTTCAAAAGAGAGAAGGCCAGAGAGGAAGGTGAAGAATGAGCATTTTTCAATACCCGCGAATCAATTTTAAGGGAACGATTCTCTTGAACCCCGGGACGGCGAATAACGACGATTACGCGGGCGCATTTGTGTTGCCGGATTCGTGGGGGCCGTTCGCGGGCGAGACTCTGGCGCTGATTGATTCCAAGCTCGTCGAGGCGAGAACTTATGGCATGTCGGACGAAGCTTTTATGGAATGGGTGCAAAAGCAGCAACCTTTCAATCAGGCGGGCAAGCCTGGAGTGACAAGGAAAATCATTCCCGCTGAATGGAATTACTATGGCGGGATGGACATGAATATCGTCGAGGCGAAGGTCATCGGCGTCACCGCCGGCCCCGGCGAGATTTACTCTCAACCTGACGGCGGCGTGCCTCTCACCGAACTGCTCGGCGCAGACCTCAGCTTTTCCGGCGGCCATTTCACGGATGTCAACTCCGAAGGGTCGCCGCCCGCCACACAGTTTTTCATAGACGGCCTGACCCTCGCCAAAGACGGCAAGACCTTCGTTAACGGCAGCCCGTCCAAAGCCGCGTGCCAGTGGTTAAACTTTTATCGGAACGTAAATCTGACTGCTGACGGCGGAGCAGGCGGCTACGTCTATCACGTCATCCAGAAGAGCAGCGCGGGAACGACTCTGGACATCCCCGGATTTGAAAGTCCGAAGGTGGTGGGCGCGATACTGCGCTATTATCTCTGCCGCCCGATGGAGAACGCGAACACGAACCAAGCCATCGAAGCACTCTATCAGCAGCAGCAGACCAATCCGGCCACGCTCGAAATCGTCGGCACAATCGCGCCGCTCTACGAGGGCGAACATATTCTGACAACGCCGACGGGCCGCCTGATGGTGGACAACCAAACGCAGATTCCTACGCCGTCCGGCTCACAGAACAACGGCAACAACGGATTGATAGCGTTGGCTCCGGCAGTGTTGCAACGCGACGGAAATATCATCTCGGCGGATTTCGTCGGCACGTTCCCTGACAATTATCAAACAGGCCCGCCTCCTTCAAACCTGAAGTATGATTTCGGTGAAGTGTCGCTCGTCGTCTCTGCCGGAACGAATAGCGCGACCATCGGGACGGTTGAGTACGCGAACACCTCGCAGGGTGATTATCAAGGCTGGGTTTTTGATTTTGACATCTCCGGCAACAAGGACGCGCTGAAAGTGTTGGAAGACGCGGAAGCTAAATTCACGCTCGTCCATTCCTTGCTCGGCGTCATCCTGGAGGAAACGGATTACTACTTTGTCTCTAACCAGCAGGCAATCTATGCGGAGCAGTTTGAGGCGGGCGCGCTGTTTCTGAATCAGGGGACTACTGAGCCCGCTACTGTCTCTGTGTTTCATCGCGGGCAGGAGCTTGCGGCAGACAAATGCCCGCCGATTACGGTCTGGCAGTATCGCTCGATTCCGCTCCAAGACCCCGGCAATGCCGTGCCTCTTTCAACGAACCACAAGCCCGGACAGCCCATCATAGTGGACACCAGCCAGCCTGGAAACTTCCTCTTTACCTTCTCCGTCAACGACAAGAGCAGCCCTGCTCCGGCCAACTATCCGCCACAGAGCTACAGCGTTTTCATGAACCCGCCATTCATCACAAACGCTCCGTCCATCAGCCTGCGCATCCTGCCAAACAGCGAGGACTTCAGCCAGTACTATGTCGACCCGGCAGCCGCGGAGCCCGTGGGCAACGAACTGCTGACATTCGATGTGGTTTACGAGAAGGTCTTGCGAACCTATTATCTGCTCTATCCGGTGATGATTCCGTTTGTGCGGCTCAACTCCGAGCGCGATTGTCGCCGCAACGCGCGGAACATTCTGCGCGCCACGGAACCATCTATATGGATGTCAACTGACTACATGCCGCGCACGCGCGACATGTCCGCCAGCCGTCTCAAGCTGCTGCGAGCATGGTGCCGGAAGGTTTGATGCCTTGCTCTGCTTCGTCAACTAAGCTGCTTGCGGAAACGCCAGACGCTGATGCCGACTAAGATTAGTGTGAAGGCCATCAACGAGAGAAAGCTCGGATAGACTACTTCCATTCCGACCCCTTTGAGCATCACGCCGCGTGCCAGCGAAGCGAAGTGGCGCACGGGGTTGAGGTAGGTCAGAGGCTGCATCCAGTCGGGGATGGCCTCGATGGGCGTCGTCGCGCCGGAGAGCATGGAGAGCGGCGGGTTGACGAAAAAGCTTATCAGTTGCGCCTGTTGCTGCGAGCGCGTGAAGGTGGCGATGATTGTGCCGATGCCGATGCCTGAGAGCACGCAGAGCATGCCTGAAAGATAGAGCAACACGAGGCTGCCGCGCACGGGCACGCCGAAGACCAGATAGCCGACGCCCACCGCCAGCCCTATGTCCAGCGAGAGCAGCACAAAGAGCGGTGTGATTTTGGCTACGATAATTTCGCCTCCGTCTGCCGGGGTCATCAAAAGCTGTTCGACTGTTCCATCCTCCTTCTGCTTCACCATAGAGCCGGCGGCTACCGCAGAGCCGAGCATGACTAGCAACATGCCTATCATCCCCGTGATGATGAACCAAGAGTTTTTCAGACCCGGATTGTAGAGCAGCGAGACGCGCGACACGACTCCCTTTGAGGGCGCGGCCACTATCGCTCCGCCGTTTGTCCGCTGGACGAGCGCGATTTTTTTATTCAGCGTGCCGACGATGCGCGAAGCGTAGCCTCCGGCAATCGCCGCCGTGTTGGAGTTCACACTATCTACAAGAAACTGTATCTCGGCTGTCTCATTGCTTGCGCGGAGGGTGGCGAAGTCGGAAGGCAAGACAAGTCCGGCGTCCAGTTCGCCCGCGCTCAGAGCGCGACCGAGCGCAGCAGCCGATGTGTAATAGCCTGTCACGCGAAACGAGCGGCTTTCGGTGAAGGCCGAAACCAGCTCGCGGCTCTGCGCCGTGCGGCTCTCGTCAACCACTCCGAGGCGCAGGTCTGTCACCTCCGGGTTCATGGCGAAGCCGAGCAGCACAAGATTTAAGGTCGGCGGCACGACGAGCATCGCCACGAGCTTGCGGTTACGACGAATCTGATGCAACTCTTTCCTCACGAGCGGCCACAGTCGCCAGTTCAAAAGCTTTTCGATTATCGCTCTCATATATTTGCTCCCAACTCAAAAAGGGTTTGCTCTTGCGCCTTAAGCTTTGATTTGCATCTCGCGCATGCTTGTCCAAGCGCGGAAGAAGAAGAAGGCGCTGAGCAGTGCCAGCACCACAGGCACATGCCAGGTGGCGGCCCAGCCTCCGCCGCGGACAAACGCGTCGCGCGCAATCTCGACGTAATGTCGCGCCGGAACGAGGTATGAAATCCAGCGCAGGCCGACAGGAATATTCGACACCGGATAGACGAAGCCGGAGAGCAGGAACGAGAGCAGAAACGAGACATTCTGCACGGCCTGTATCGCTGCCGCCTGGTCTGGAATCGCCGCGCCCATCATCGCGCCGAAACAGACGTTGCAGAAAAGGTAGAGAAGGGAACTGACGAGCAGCGGCGTCGGGTCGCCCTTGAACCATATCCCGAAGAGAGCGAACGCCAGCAGGAGCGTCAGCACCCACTCAGCCGCCGCCACTACCATGTAGGCCAAAATCTTGCCGAGCATGTATTCATGCGCCTTGATGCTCGACACGTAAACTTGCAGGATTGTCTTCTGCTCGCCCTCGCGCGACATCGCCAGCGCCACCAGCAGCGGCGGAAACAAAGCCAGCCCGACCGCAAAAATCGCTGGGCCGATGTACTGGTCGGAATCGCGCCCCGGATTAAACCAGAAACGCGTTCGCGCCTGAATCGCAGGAGCCGCAGAAGTTAAGACCTGCGCGTTAAAAGCTTCCGTGATGGCCGCCGCGTTGCCGCGCATGATGTTCGCTGTGTTGGCGTCCGTGCCGTCAATCAACCACTGAATCTCCACCGGCAGGCCGCGCTCGAAATCTCGCTCAAAGTTTTGAGGGATGACGATGGCCGCGCGTGCGTGCTCTTTGTCGAGCGCAGTCTCTGGCTGCTCCTGCACGGGCAGAGTGACGATGCGAAAAGTCAGCGACGCGCGCAATGTCTCTACATAGCGGCGCGAGAGCGGCGACTGTGACAGGTCTTGCACCACCACCGGCAGGTCTGACACGGAGAGTGAGATGGACATTCCTATCAGCCACATCTGTATCATCGGCAAGACGAGCGCCAGCACCACCGTCAACCTATCGCGGGAAAACTGTCTTAGCTCTTTGCTTGCTTGTGCGATAATTTTTCTCATAACGTCGCCCCTTCCCGTTTAACTCACAATCAATGGCCGTTTCGTTTCCGCATCTTCTCGACGATGGCTATGAACACATCTTCGAGCGAGTAAGGCTCTTCATAAGCTCTCAGCACGCGAATGCCGCCCGCTTGAAGTTGTTGCCGGAGATTTCTGATGGCTGCCTCCGCTGCTTCATCCGCGATGACGTGCAGGCGGTCGCCGAAGAGCGAGACGCGCCAACGCTCGCGCACGCGCTTGAGCAAATCGGAAGCAGCTTGCGGCTCGTCTGTGATGAGTTCTATGAGATGACCCTGCTGCGCGGCCTTGACGCCGGAGGGCGTGCCTTCCGCGACGAGTTCGCCCGCGACCATGAATCCGAGGCGATTGCACTGTTCGGCCTCTTCCAGGTAATGCGTCGTGACCAGCACGGCGACGCCCCTGTCTGCAAACCCGTTTATCATCTTCCAGAACGCGCGGCGCGCGAGCGGGTCAACGCCGGATGTCGGCTCGTCAAGAAAAAGCACGGACGGCTCATGCATGACTGCCGCGCCGAAGGCGACGCGCTGCTTCCAACCTCCCGGCAAACTTCCAGTCAACAGATGCCCGCGCCCTTCGAGCCCTGAGATAGAGAGCACCCAACGCTTTTTTTCTTCGCGCTCCTCGCGCGGCACTTGATAAACGCCCGCGAAGAAATCCAGATTCTCTTCAATCGTCAGGTCGTCATAGAGCGAGAACTTCTGCGACATGTAGCCTATGCGCTGGCGCACGAAGCTTGAGCGCAGGCTTCCCGTCTCGCCCGCCAATTCCATCTCCCCGCTCGAAGCCGCAATCAATCCGCAGAGCATCTTGATGGTGGTCGTCTTGCCCGCGCCGTTCGCGCCGAGCAGGCCGTAAATCTCGCCGTACTTGATTTCGATATTGATGTCTTTGACGGCGACGAAACCGCCGAAACGCTTGTAGAGATTTCGCGCGCCGATGGCGACGGCGTCCTTCGGCCTTTGCCTGAACCGGCGGCGTCGCGGAAAAGCAGGAGTCTTAACTTCGCCGTCCAACTCGCGCAGCGTGGCGACGAAAGCATTTTCGAGAGTCGGCGCGGCGACTCTGATTTCCGTCACGGAGATCTCTTCCTGTGCGAGCGCCACGCGCGCCAGTCTCTCGCCCGCCTGCCTATCTTCGACCATCACATCGAGGCGGTCGCCGAAACGCTGTACATCTTTGATTGGAGCGACGGCGTTCAAGACCTCTTCGGCGCGTCCCAAATCCGCGGCGCGCACCTGCAAGCGTTCGAGTCCGAGCCGCTCACGAATCTCTGCGGGCGTGCCTGTCTGATGAATCAACCCGTCGTGCATGAGAGCGACGCGGTGGCAGCGTTCGGCTTCGTCCAGATATGGAGTTGCGACCATCATCGTCATGCCTTCGCTGGAAAGATTGGCGAGCGCGTCCCAGAACTCGCGGCGCGAGACTGGGTCAACTCCCGTCGTCGGCTCGTCGAGCAAGAGGATTCTCGGCTCGGCAATCAGGGCACAGGCGAGCGCGAGCTTCTGCTTCATGCCGCCGCTCAGACTTCCGGCCAGACGGTCTGTGAATCGCTCCATGTCGAACATCTTCAAGTAACGATTGCCGCGCTCCTCAATCTCGTCGCGCGAGAGCAATCGCAGTTGACCTAAGTAAGTCAGGTTTTCTGCGACGCTCAAATCCTGATAGAGACTAAAAGTCTGTGTCAGATAGCCGACGAAGGAGCGGGCCTCGCGCGCGGGAAGGCCGTACATCTCTGCGCTGCCGGAGCTTGCCTGCATGACGCCGCCAAGAACTTGAAAGATGGAAGTCTTGCCCGCGCCGTCCGGCCCGATGAGGCCGAAGATTTCGCCCGCCGCGATGTCAAGGTTGATGCCTTTGACGGCTTCAAACGTGCCGTAACTCTTTCGCAGACCGCGCATGCGAATGGCTGTCTGAGTCTTTAGCTCTTGCTCTTTGGACGACTCGCTTGCGACGAGTTCATCCAATTCGAGTTGGACATCTTCAATCATGGTTTCAACTGCGCTCATCTTGTGCTCGCTCCTCTTTGCTTTATCAGCACAAATTAATTGCCGTCCGTGATGACCTCGCCGTCGGCGGGCATGCCGGGTTTGGCGAAACCCGTCGCGTCTTTCAATTGCAGCTTGACGCCGACAACCTGCTTCACGCGGTCATCGCGGAAGTAAGTGTTCTCAGGCGTGAAGGAAGCTTCTGGGTCAATGCGTATCACGACCGCCTCAATCGCTTTGTCCGGCGCGGAGTCCAGAAAGACGCGCGCCGGTTGACCCGCGCGGACGCGCCCGATTTCGCCTTCGGGGATGAAGCCGCGCAAGTAAACCGCGCTCAGGTTAATGAGCGTCACGATGGGAGTCCCGGCAGAGATGACTTCGCCAGGCTCAGCCGTGCGCGTCGCGACCGTGCCGTCAAAGGGCGCGACGATTTGCAGGTCTTCGCGGTCGGCCTGCGCTTCTCTGAGCTTGGCGCGGGCTTTCTCCGTTTCGGCCTGTGCAGCGTCTATGTCGGACTGCGCCTGAATAATCTGCTGGCGCACAGCCGACATGTGCGACGAATGTATAGCGGGATTAGCGAGACTGGCTTTGGCCGCTATGAGCGCGCCGCGCGCCGCGTCAACCTGCTTGCGTGCGGCGCGCACGGCTGCGGCTTGAGCCTCTGCGCTTGAACGCGCCTGTTTGCCCGTGCGTTCCGGCACGTCGCCGTCGCTTGCTAAGGCGGTGTATCTCTCTTCGTCATAGCGCGCCTGACCATATGCCGCTTCGGCCTGCGCCAATTGCGCTTCGGCGGCGGCGACACGCGCTTCCGCCTCGTGGACTCGTCCCTGCGCATCCGTGCGCGCCTGCCCCATGCTGAGGCGGCTTTGCTCAAGCTCTGCTTCGAGGACGGCTACCTGTTGCCGTGCGCGCATCATGCGTGCCTCCGCCTGTTGAACCGCAGAGCTTTCCTGCTGCTCGCGTGCGCGCACCTGCTCGTCGTCTAGGATGGCGATGACCTCTCCGGCTTTGACCTTATCGCCTTCGCGGACTGTCAACTCACGAAGCCGCCCGGAAATTTTAGAAGACACGGCAGCATCGTCGCCTTCTATGCGCCCGCTGACTTTAATGACGTTCGGCGCTGTCGCTGGCGTGCGAAGCAGAAAGTACCAGACGAGCGCGCAGGCGGCGGCGATGACGATGAGCGCGAGTGCGACGCGTACGGTTTTTTTCAGCGTCTTACGCCGGGCCTCCAGCGTATCTTTGTTCTCGGTCTTATTGTCTGTTGAAACTAGCATCTCTTTGTCCCCTTTCATCAACACTATTGTTAACTTCATTCATACGCGCCTCGGCTGGCTCTGAAATTTGCAGAAGCCTCTGCCCGTCAGAGCGCACGGCAATGCTGCGATATTGAAAGGTGTTGCCCATCGCGCGCTGTAGGTTGGCGACGGCCTTATTGAGGTCTGTCTGCGTTTGCAGTTCGCGCCCGCGCGCTTCGACCAGCTCAAGCTGTCGTTGCAGGACTAGATAGACTGTGGACGTGCCAGACTGAAACTTGCGCTGCTCGCTCGTATATTGCTGCTCGGCAGCGTGGCGCGCGGCTGAGGCGGCGGCGTTGCGCGCTTCGACAGAGCGCACGGCCTGCATAGTGTTGCGCACGTCCGCTTCAATCACTTGCTCTGCTCTGAGGCGCAAGCTCTCTATGCGTCTGCCT